>Ga0180217_1000373_pt1 | contig 77151 bp, 86 predicted proteins | sample eDN3rd37CBELigOP_FD_128521 | JGI IMG/M metagenome (GOLD analysis project Ga0180217, IMG submission 128521) | Enriched Organic Plus compost microbial communities from Emeryville, California, USA - eDNA 3rd pass 37_C BE-Lig OP (version 2) (version 2) ...
CCGGAGGCCATTATCTGGCCCGCGCCGTCACCCGGGTCAGCGCCATCATCTGCCCAGGCGATGGCCCAAAAGCCCATCATGCATTAAGACTGAAACCGGACCACCCTATGGGGGCAGGCCAGCCTATATCACAGGAACAATCTGTGGCTTCAATTGCTCGCCAGAATGTCTTTGTGGATGACCCTGTTTTGGGTCATCCATGCAATGAGCTTGTCTGCGACATGCAGAGATCCCACTTGATTCAAGTGCGCGTTGTCGCTGAACAGTATCGTCTGACCTTCATAGGCGACTGGTCGACCATTTTCACAAAGGGCCGTCTGCATCGAGAAGAACCTGTCTGGCGGCACAAGTTTGTCGAGCCCGCGCTCATTTGCGCATCCCAGCCATGCGGCACTAGCGAGATAGTCGTCCAAACCCTCGATGCGCCCGTGTCTTGCCACCAGATTGACCACGTGATCTCTGAATGAAAGGGTCTGGCCCACCAGCACAACGTCGATCCCGCGAGCTTTCAATGCCGCTAAGCCATCAGGGAACCGCGCGATCACTGCTGGCCATTGGGTGTGACTTGCGAGGATGGCGATGTCATAGTGGTTAGACGGTAGAATTTTCTCGTAGAATTCCGCAGTTATCGACTCGCATCTCTGGTTGTTTGCTGCCTTGAATGACGGAAGGCCTGGACACACCGACGCAGCCCACATGTAAAGGTTAGCCTTGCCGTGAAGCCGTCCATAGAGGCCATTCATCAGATGTCCCACGGTACTATCACCCAACAGGATAATGTTTGGCAGATTGTTCTTTTTAGTGGTGTAGCATTTGGGGTCGACTTTAGCCGTGTCTACGTCAGGGGTAATAAAACAATTTCGTGGAAACAGGGGAACGCCGGCCCGCGCTTTCGCTGAAGTCATCAGAGAGGCAATTTCTGGCGAATACCGCCATATCCACCCCTGCGCGCTCCATGCGGCGGCGGATGGCGTGATGATCAAGGCTGCAACGGAGGCCGTAACCATGCCAAAGCGCCAGCCGCGCAACCGTGAGCGCGGCGTTTCCCTGCGAGTTGGCTTCTCAACTGCGAAGTACATTGCCGTGGCGAGTGTCACCGCAACTGCGCAGAGAGCCCACTGCTCATTGACTGACAGGCCGGTGAAATCAGCATAGCGATACCTGTAGAAAACGATCAGAGGCCAGTGCACCAGATAGAGCGAATAACTGATAAGGCCGATGCCAACGGCGAGCCGGTTGTCCAGCAATGCGCCAAGGTAGTGGGTGCGTCCGGCGTAGATCACAAGCGCTGCGCCAAGGCACGGCACGATGGCCATATATGTTGGGAACACGGTGTCTTTGCTGTAGCCGAAGATGGAAATCGAAATCAGCACAAGACCGACCAGAGAGGCCAGTTCCAGTGCGATAACCGGGAGGCGGTATCGTTCCAGCCATAGGATCAACCCGCCAATTGCCAGTTCAAAGGCGCGGAACGGGAGTAGGTAGTAGATACTGGCCCTGTCATCGATCCAGATGATGCTCGCTGCAAGGCTGGCAACAGCGATCAGCGCGAGCGCGATTCCTGCCGCTGTCCGCGACCATCTCGCTGTAAACAGCAGGATGACGGGCCAGACGAGATAAAACTGTTCCTCGACCGCCAGTGACCATGTGTGCAGGAGCGGCTTCAACTCATTCGCGGTATCGAAGTACCCGCTTTGCTGCCAGAAATAGAAGTTGGAGACCGACAGGATGGTGGCGACTGTGGAGCCCGCAAACTCGGCCATCATCTGTGGCGGTGCGATGATGTAGGCTGCTGCGAAGGAGAGAGCGACAGTCGCGAGCATAGCCGGCGCCAGCCGTCGTATCCGGCGAAGATAGAACCCCGAAAAGCTGAGCGTTCCTGTTCTTTCGATCTCAGAGACAATCAGCCGTGTGATCAGATAGCCAGAGATGACGAAAAACACGTCGACACCGACGAATCCGCCGGGCATCCACGAGAAGCCAACGTGGTAGAAAAGAACCGGCAGAACCGCGACTGAACGCAGCCCGTCGATTTCAGGGCGGTAGGTCGTCTCTTTCATAGGCGGGACATCACCACAGCCGCCGCCCCTAGCACAACCCCTCATCTGAAATCTGGAGACAGCAAGAAAGTCGCCCCGAAGGGCGTTCTTGCATTTTTAAGGAAATCAGTTCAGCGTGTCCGTGGGCTTGAACACCCGGACCGCGATAGGCAGGACATGATTGGCGTCATGTGCGCTGCTGACGCGCTAAGAGACCTTGGCGGGTCTCAATGCGCACAGGTGACGCCTTGGCGGGCGTTCCAACTCGGCTTCTATGGCCGGGGGCGAGCGCTATGTCCAGAGCGAAAGCTTAAAATCGTTCGGCCTGTCTCGCGGCAGGTGTTCAACCCCCGGCTGCTGGTCCGCCACCAGCGCAGTAAGTCGCCAAATTGGCGACTTACGCCGGCCTTGAACAGCCGGTTCCTAACCGCGAGAAGTAAAATGCCAAGCTATGTCCCTGAATACGTCTACGGCTTCACCGGCTGGGACGAACGCGGAAACGCGACATACGGCCTCGTTGAATGGCCTGAATACCTGAAACCGCGCCCCCAGGTCGAGCTGACGAAGAAGGGCGAGGCGTATGTGCAGGCCGCTCTTGCCGAGACAGGCGGCGTGTTCTTCCTGACGCTGGACGCTCGCGACCGCACCAGCATCGCCACGACCATCGAGCGGCTCATAAACCTGCTTGATGACATGGAGGGAGATCCCGACCTAGAGCCGTATTTGGCCGGCGCGCATGGCGGTGACCGCTTCATGGACCTTGAAGGCGACGACAGTCTCAGTGGCGACTGTGACCGCGAGCCGTCGCTAGGTTGGACCGTGAATGGCGAACACGGAATGAATGCGGATTTTGCCAGCGACTGGGGTGACCTTGAAGAGGAATGCGAGGACGAGGGAGCCTGCATCCAATCTCAGCCGCACGATGATGAAGGGGATGCGGAACCATTCCTTGGGTGGATCGAGCAGGAAAGCCAAGGTCGGGTTGATGCGGAGCTGGCTCTCGGCGTGCCTACAGACGCCGACGAGAACGGCTGCGGACATCTAAATTTCCATGGTGAAGGCTATCATATCGCCAACCAGCTTCTGCGCGGCGCCGGCCGGCAGACAGTCCGGGGATCCACGACCTTCCTCTCCGAAAATCTGCTGCCGTCAGGTCGATACGACAGCGCATTGATCGGAGGTCGCCATGTCTGAGCGCTGCCCTGTCCGTTCCGCTGCCAAGCGTGCAGCGGTTTCCGAGCGCAATGACCACATAGAGCGCCTATACCAAGCAGGCATGTCCTATCGTTGGATAGCCGAGCAAGCCGGCATGTCGCTGCACGGTGTCTATCGGGTCTGCCACAAGAAGCTCTGCCTGCCACGTCGCGGGCAGTCCGCATGACCAATCTGGACTTGCTCATCATCGCTAGGATTAGCGCGGGCGTGCTCGCGCAACGGCTCATCGCGGGCTGACAAACCGGCTTGTGCGTCGATATGTACCTAGGCGCACAGGTCGTTCAAATTATTTAGCAAAACCAATACGATAAGAAATAAAATGGCGGAGGGAGTGGGATTCGAACCCACGGTGAACTCGCGCCCACGCCGGTTTTCAAGACCGGTGCCTTAAACCGCTCGGCCATCCCTCCCGCTTTGATATGTCAGCTTGGATTACCCCACCTCTGGTGAGCCCATTGCTGCAAGCGAGATGCGCATTCGCCTTTAGCGCGCGCCTGATTGCAACGTCAACTTATTCCCCGGCGGCCGTCCTGCTACCCCGAACGTTGCCGCTCGGACTGAAGCGCGACTAGACGATGCGGCCTGCCGCGCGGTCGGCGGCGTCGCGGATGGCATCGATGTTGGTGCGGTAGGCGGCTTCTCCGTTACCCTTGAATACGGCGGAGCCTGCCACCAGTACATCGGCGCCGGCGGAGGTCACGAGCGGCGCGGTTTCCGCCGTGATGCCGCCATCGATCTCGATGTGGATGGGCCGGTCGCCGATCAGCGCCTTGACGCGCCGGATCTTCTCGACCACCGCCGGAATGAAGGCCTGGCCGCCAAAGCCGGGGTTCACCGTCATCAGCAGCACGAGATCCAGCCGGTCGAGCACATATTCGATGACGCTTTCGGGCGTGGAAGGGTTGAGCGAGACGCCGGCTTTCTTGCCGAGGTTGCGGATCGCCTGGAGCGAGCGGTCGAGATGCGGGCCGGCTTCGGCGTGCACCGTGATGATGTCGCAGCCGGCATCGGCGAAGGCCGCGAGATAAGGATCGGCCGGCGCGATCATCAGGTGGCAGTCGAACACCTTCTTCGTGCGTGACCGGATCGCCTTGATGACCGGGGGGCCGAAGGTGATGTTGGGCACGAAGTGGCCGTCCATCACGTCGAGGTGGATCCAGTCGGCCCCTGCCCTGTCGATCGCTTCCACCTCCTCGCCCAGCCGCGCGAAGTCAGCGGAAAGCACCGAAGGCGCGATGATGGTCCTGCTGGTCATGAGGGCTGCTCCTGCACACGTCTCCCGGCTCGCTCTAGACTATTGCGCAGGCGGCGCAAACGTGGAAATCGCCCATGCGACGCTGTTGCATCGCCGCCTCGCGTCGATTTGCGACGTTGGCGGCATACACTGGCGGAATTTCGTGCTAAGGCGCGCGCGTTTTTCCCAGATTCAGGTCGATTGCCCATGTCAGCCGCGCCCCGCGTCAGCTTCGTCAGCCTCGGATGTCCCAAGGCGCTGGTCGATTCCGAGCGCATCATCACGCGGCTGCGGGCCGAGGGCTATGAAATCGCGCGCAAGCATGACGGCGCGGATCTCGTGGTGGTCAATACATGCGGCTTCCTCGATTCCGCCCGCGACGAATCGCTGTCGGCGATCGGCCAGGCCATGGCGGAAAACGGCAAGGTCATCGTCACCGGCTGCATGGGCGCCACTCCGGAGCTGATCCGCGAGAAGCATCCCAACGTTCTCGCCATCACCGGGCCGCAGGCCTATGAAAGCGTCATGGCCGCAGTGCACGAGGCCGCGCCGCCGGCGCATGAGCCCTTCGTCGACCTCATTCCGCCGCAGGGCGTGAAGCTCACGCCGCGCCACTATGCCTATCTCAAGATTTCCGAGGGCTGCAACAATCGCTGCTCCTTCTGCATCATCCCCGCCTTGCGCGGCGATCTCGTCTCGCGGCCGGCGGCGGACGTGCTGCGCGAGGCGGAGCGGCTGGTGAAGGCGGGCGTGAAGGAAATCCTCGTGATCTCGCAGGATACGAGCGCCTACGGCGTCGATCTCAAATATCAGCCGAGCCGGTGGCAGGAGCGCGAGGTGCGTGCGAAATTCCTCGATCTGGCCAGCGAACTCGGCGGGATGGGGGTATGGGTGCGCCTGCACTATGTCTACCCCTATCCGCATGTGGACGAGGTGATCCCGCTGATGGCGGAGGGCAAGGTGCTGCCCTATCTCGACATCCCCTTCCAGCACGCCTCCCCGCAGGTGCTGAAAAACATGCGCCGCCCCGCGCATCAGGAGAAGACGGTCGCGCGCATCGCCAGATGGCGCGAGATCTGTCCCGACCTCGCGCTGCGCTCCACCTTCATCGTCGGCTATCCGGGTGAAACGGAGGAGGATTTCCAGATGCTGCTCGACTGGATGGACGAGGTGAAGATCGAGCGCGCCGGCTGCTTTAAATATGAGCCCGTCGCGGGGGCGCGCTCCGAGGAACTCGGCCTGCCGGCGGTGCCGGAGGAGATCAAGGAAAGCCGCTGGCGCAGGTTCATGGAGCGCCAGCAGAAGGTCTCGGCCGCCCTGCTGAAGAAGAAGGTGGGCAAGCGCCTGCCGGTGATCATCGACACGGCGAACGGCGTCACCGGCAAGGGGCGCACGCGCTACGACGCACCGGAGATCGACGGCGCGGTCCATATCAGCGCCCGGCGCCCGCTGCGCGTGGGCGACATCGTGACCGTCAAGGTCGATCGCGCCGACGCCTACGATCTCTACGGCAGTGTCGCCTGATCAGCCCTGCTGGGCGGCCATCCATTTCTGCAGGGAAGGTGTCGCCATGGCCATCCGCTGGTCGGCTTCGTCGGCGCGCTTCTTCGCCGGGCGGTCCGCGACGCGCTCCAGATAGGCCTTGAAGGACGGCTTTTCGGGCAGGATCTTCAGCCTGTTTATCCCGTATCCGATGCCGGATGCGATCTGCGTGTCGGCGGCGGTGAAGCGGTCGCCCGCCGCGAAAGGCCGCTCCGTCAGCACCCGGTCGAGATAGGCCACCATGTCGTCGAACAGGCCGAAGGAATAGTCGTTGCTCTCATAGGTCAGGCCATGGGCGCGCGCCGCCATGGCCGGATCGAGAACCGCGTCGCAATAGACGAGCATGGTCAGATATGGCGCGCGCATCGGGTCGCCGATCGCAGGCGCCAGGCCGGCCTGCGGGAAGGCATCGGCCAGATGGATCGCGATGGCCGCGCGCTCGGTGACGACGATGCCATCATGCTCGATTGCCGGCACCTTCTTGTTGGGCTGGATGCGGCGATAGTCCTCGGGCACGCCGCCTTCCTGCCGGATGTCGATCTCGATGATTTCATGATCGACGCCGAGTTCCTCGATGAGCCACAGGATGCTCGATGCGCGGGACCATGGGGCAAAATAGAACTTGAGCATGGCAGTTCCTCCTTTCACCCTTTCAAACTAGCGCACCTCTCCTGACAGCCCATTGTCAGGATAGCTGCCTTGAATCGAAAGGGGCGCCCGGTGGGGCGCCCCGCGATCCGTCGTTGTCCTGTCGCGCTTATTGCGGCAGCTTGTCGTCCACGCCGGCGACGTAGAAGTTCATGCCGAGCAGCGTGCCGTCGTCCGACACCTCGCCCTCCTTCAGCCACTCGCTGCCGTCCTGCTTCTTCACCGGGCCGGTAAAGGGGTGCAACTCGCCCGACTTGATCCTGGCCTCGGTCTCCTCGGCCATCTTCTTCACGTCGTCGGGCATGTTGGTGTAGGGCGCCATGGTCAGGATGCCGTCCTTGAGGCCATCCCAGCTCGACTCACCGCCTTTCCACGTCCCGTCCATCACTGCCTTGATCTGCTTCTCGTAGTACGGCCCCCAGGTGTCGATGATGGCGCTGAGCTGCGCCTTCGGGCCGGCCTGTATCTGGTCGAACGCCTGGCCGAAGGCGTGGATGCCGCGCTCCTCGGCGATCTGCATCGGCGCGGCGGAGTCGGTGTGCTGCGTCAGGATGTCGACGCCCTGGTCGATCAGCGCCTTGGCGGCGTCCGCCTCCTTGCCCGCGTCATGCCAGGTGTTAACCCACACGACCTTGAGCTTGAAGTCCGGATTGACCGACTGCGCGCCCAGTATGAAGGCATTGATGCCCATCACGACCTCCGGGATCGGGAAGGACGCGATGTAGCCGGCGACGCCGGTCTTCGACATCTTTCCGGCGATCTGGCCGATGATGTAGCGGCCTTCATAGAAGCGCGAATTGTAGGTGGTCAGGTTGGGCGCGGTCTTGTAGCCGGTCGCGTGCTCGAACTTCACGTCCGGGAATTTCGCCGCGACGGCGACCGTCTGGTCCATGTAGCCGAACGAGGTGGTGAAGATGATGTCGCAGCCGGAACGGGCGAAGCGCTCGATGACGCGCTCGGCATCGGGGCCTTCCGGCACGCTCTCGACATACTGGGTCTCGACCTTGTCGCCCAGCTTCTCCTGGGCATACATGCGGCCGACGTCCTGCGCCTGCGTCCAGCCGCCATCCGTCTTGGGTCCGATATAGACGAAGCAAGCCTTGGTCTTGTCCTGCGCATAAGCCGCGGGAGCCATCGCGAAACTCAGCGATGCCGCAGCGAGCAACAACAGGGATTTTTTCATTTCACTCCATCCTTTCTCGACATGGAACGTTTCCGGCAAGCTACCGTCCGGGCACAAAGGGCTGGCCGAGGCAAGCCGGCGTATTGATCAGCGTAAGACGCCTGTTTCGCGAGATCAGCACAAGCACGACGATGGTCGCAAGATAGGGCAGCGCCGACAGGAATTGCGACGGGATGCCGATGCCGAGCGCCTGCGCATGCAACTGGCCGATGGATACCGCGCCGAAGAGATAGGCGCCCGCCACCACGCGCCACGGCCGCCATGACGCGAACACGACCAGCGCGAGCGCGATCCAGCCGCGGCCGGCGCTCATATTCTCCACCCATTGCGGCGTGTAGACCAGCGACAAGTGCGCGCCCGCGAGGCCCGCGCAGGCGCCACCGAACAGGACGGCGAGCACCCGGTAGCGCAGCACGGGAATGCCGAGCGCATGGGCCGAGTTGTGGTTGTCGCCCACCGAGCGCAAAGTGAGGCCGGCCCTCGTGCGGAACATGAACCACGACACGCCGATCACCAGCAGGATCGAGGCGTAGAAGATCGGGTCCTGGCCGAAGACAAGCCGGCCGATCAGCGGGATATCCGACAGGACCGGGATGTCGAGGACCGGCATCTTCGCGCCCGAGCGGCCGACGAACGGCTCGCCGATCATGCCGGACAGGCCAAGGCCGAGAAGCGTGAGCGCGAGGCCCGTCGCCACCTGATTGGCGGCGATGCCGAGCGTCAGCAGCGCGAACAGCGCAGCCATCGCCACACCGGCCAGAATGCCGGCCCCGACGCCGATCCAGGGCGATCCGGTCACGAAGGCGGCGCCGAAGCCGCATACCGCGCCCATCACCATCATTCCCTCGACGCCGAGATTGAGCACGCCCGAGCGCTCCACGACGAGCTCGCCGAGCGCTGCAATCAGCAGCGGCGTCGCCGCCGTGGCGATGGTGAGCAGGATACTTTCCGCGATCAGCATCACGCGCTCCCCGGATTTGTCTGCGCCGGCTGTCCGCGCACGATGCGGAAGCGGTAGTGGATCAGGGCGTCGCAGCCGAGCACGAAGAACAGGATCATGCCCTGGAAGACGCGCGCCACCTTGTCGGACACGCCGAGCGAGATCTGCGCCGCCTCGCCGCCGAGGTAGGTGAGCGCGAGCACCAGCCCCGCCGCGACGATGCCAAGCGGGTTGAGCCGGCCGAGAAAGGCGACGATGATCGCCGTGAAGCCGTAACCCGGCGAGATCGAGGGGCGAAGCTGGCCGATCGCGCCCGATACTTCGGAAATGCCGGCGAGACCGGCGAGGCCGCCCGAGACGAGGAAGGCGAAGAAGACCATGCGCGCAGTGGAGAAGCCGGCGAAGCGCCCTGCCCGCGGGCTCTGGCCGATGACCTTGACCTCGAAGCCCTTCAGCGTGCGCGACAGCAGGAACCAGAGCGCCAGCGCGGCCAGCAGCGCGAAGACGAAACCCCAATTCGCGCGGCCGGATGCCGACCAGATCTCCGGCAGCACGGCGTCGGGGTGGAAGCGGCGCGTCTCGGGGAAATTGAACCCTTCAGGATTGCGCCACGGCCCGCGCACCATCCAGTCGAGGAAGAGCTGCGCGACATAGACCAGCATCAGGCTGGTCAGGATCTCGTTTGTGTTGAAGCGCGTCTTCAGCAGCGCGGGGATCGCGGCATAGGCGGCACCGCCGAGCACGCCCATCAGCAGCATCAGCGGCAGGACGAAAGCGTTCTGGAAGGCGGGAAACATGACCGGCAGGATGGAGCCGGCCATCGCGCCGATGATGAACTGGCCTTCCGCGCCGATATTCCAGTTGTTCGACAGGTAGCAGACGGAGAGGCCGACCGCGATCAGGATCAGGGGTGCTGCCTTGATCGCCAGCTCGTGCAGCGACCATTCCTCGCGCAGCGGGTCGATGAAGTAGTAATAAAGGGCCTCGGCCGGGTTCTTGCCGAGCATGGCGAAGAGGATCGCGCCGGCGATCACCGTCAGCGCCAGCGCGATGAAGGGCGAGAGCGCGCTGAAGAGAGCCGACCGCTGCGGGCGCTTGACGATCTCGATGCGCATCATGCGTTCTCCGCGGCGGAATGGGCGGCGTCGGCGCCGCCCATCAGCAGGCCGATGCGCTCATAGGTCGCTTCCGCGATCGGTATCGGCGCGGAAAGCTGGCCGTCATGCATGACCGCGATGGCGTCGGACATTTCGAACAGCTCGTCGAGGTCCTGGCTGATGACGAGAACCGCCGAGCCGGAGCGGGCAAGGTCGATCAGCGACTGCCTGATATGCGCCGCAGCACCCGCGTCGACGCCCCATGTCGGCTGGTTTACGACGATGAGCGCGGGCTGCCGGTCGAGCTCGCGGCCGATGATGAACTTTTGCAGATTGCCGCCGGACAAAGCGGAGGCTTCGGGATCGTCGCCGCTCTTGCGCACGTCCATGGCCGCGACGATGCGCTTCGCGGCGCTGGCCGTGCTGCCCGTGCGGATGACGCCGAGCGTGCCGAGAAACGCTCTCGCGTCGGTGCGGAAGCGCGACAGCAGCAGGTTTTCGGACAGGCGCATGGCCGGCGCCGCGCCATGGCCGAGCCGCTCCTCCGGCACGAAGGCCGCGCCGAGCAGGCGGCGCCGGTTGATGCCCATTCGGCCCGCCGAGGTGCCGCGGATGCGGATGACGTCGGCGCTCTCCTGCAGCGCCTCGCCTGAAACCGCCTCGAAGAACTCGCTCTGGCCGTTGCCGGCGACGCCGGCGATGCCCAGCACCTCGCCGCCATGCACCTTGAGCCATATGTTGCGCAGCGGGATGGAGAAAGGACCGGCCGGCTTGCGGCTGAGGCCGCAAATGCCGAGGATTTCCGTACCCGCGACCAGCGGCGCAGCGGGCCGCGTCGCCCGGACGACCTCGTTGCCGACCATCATGCGCGCCAGCGAGGCGGCAGTCTCCCTGCGCGGGTCGCAATGGGCGACGACCTTGCCGTGGCGCAGCACGGTGGCGCGGTCGCACAGGCGCTTCACCTCTTCCAGCCTGTGCGAGATGTAGAGGATGGACTTGCCCTCGCCGCGCAGCCGCCCCAGCGTCTCGAAGAGCTTGTCGGCTTCCTGCGGCGTCAGCACCGAGGTCGGCTCGTCGAGGATGATGAGCTCCGGCTTCTGAAGCAGGCAGCGGATGATCTCGATGCGCTGGCGCTCGCCGACCGAAAGGTCGCCCACCAGCGCGAAGGGATCGAGCGGCAGGCCGTAGGCGCTGGACAGGTCGCGGGCGCGCGCGGCGATCTCGCGGATCGGCGTGTCGCGGTCGAGCGAAAGCGCGATGTTCTCCGCCGCAGTCAGTGCCTCGAAGAGGGAGAAATGCTGGAACACCATGCCGATGCCCAGCGCCCGCGCCTTGGCGGGATTGCCGATGACGACCGGCTCGCCCTTCCAGAATATCTCGCCCGCGTTCGGCTCCAGCGAGCCGAACAGCATCTTGACCAGCGTCGACTTGCCGGCGCCGTTCTCGCCCAGCAGGGCATGGATCTCGCCGCGCGCGATCGCGAGGTCGATATTGTCGCAGGCCTTCAGCGTGCCGAAGACCTTGCTCAGGCCGCGCACCTCCAGAAGGTCCCCGGCTCCGCCATTGTGAGGGTGTTGCACCACGCCCCCTTATCGAATGTTCCCGCATGCATCGTAGATGCGCCCTTGCTCGCACATTAAGCAGGGCCGGCGTGAAAGTCCTTCAAGAAATCGCGGAGATCACAGGCGAATTTCACGGCAGGAGGATGCTGGCTCCGGTGGTGCGGCGGGCCTCCAGATCGCTGTGCGCGCTGGCGGCGTCGGCAAGCCCGTAGCGCTGCCCGATGTCGATGCGCACGGTGCCGCTGGCGACGACATCGAAAAGCGCCGCGGCAATCGCATCGCGCTGCGCGGCGTCCGCCGCATAGCTGAACAGAGTCGGGCGCGTGGCGAAGAGCGACCCCTTCTGGGAGAGAAGGTTGATGCTGAAGGGCGGGATGGGCCCGGACGACTGGCCGAAGCTGACGAACATGCCGAGCGGGCGCAGGCAGTCGAGCGACCCTTCGAACGTATCCTTGCCGACGGAATCGTAGACGACATCGCATTTGCGGCCGCCGGTGATGTCCGCCACCGCGGCGACGAAATCGTCCTTCCTGTAGTCGATGACGTGGTCGTAGCCGTGGCTCTGCGCGAGCTTCACCTTTTCCTCGCCGCCGGCCGTGCCGATCACCGTCGCGCCGAGCGCCTTCGCCCACTGGCCGAAGATCAGCCCGACGCCACCGGCGGCGGCGTGGTAGAGCACGATGTCGCCCGGCTTCACCCTGAAGGTGCGCCGCAGCAGATATTCGGCCGTCATGCCCTTGAGCAGCATCGCCGCCGCCTGATCGAGCCCGATATTGTCCGGCACCTTGATCAGCTTCGCGGCCGGCATGATGCGCTCTTCGGCATAGGAGCCGATCGGCTCGAAATAGGCGACGCGGTCGCCCACTGCCACCCCGGTGACGCCTTCGCCCACCTCGACCACCTCGCCGGCGGCTTCGTTGCCGGGTATCAGCGGCAGGCCGTTCGGCGCGGGGTAGAGCCCCGTGCGGAAATAGCAGTCGATAAAGTTCACGCCGATCGCCGCATGACGCACCCGCGCCTCGCCGGGGCCTGGCCGGCCGAGCGCCACATCCTCGTAGCGCAGCACCTCGGGTCCGCCATGTTCGTGAATCCGGATCGCCTTGGTCATGTGGATGGTTTCCTGCCCAGTTTCGGGAAAAGCTGCATGATGCCGCCGATGATGAAGAGATAGGCCGAGGTGACGGCGATCCCGACCTGCACGACGGGCGCGGCATTCATGTCCTGGATGATGGCGACCACGCCCAGCGCGCACCAGGCGAGAAAGACGGTCAGGTTGATGCCCCGCAGCCGCACGACCCGCACCGGGTGCAGGAAGTGGACCGGCACGAAGGTGAGCAGGCCCGCCAGCAGGACCACGCCGAAGGACACCCATTCGCCGGGCTGGATCACGAAGAGCGAGAACACCACCATGTTCCAGACGACGGGGAAGCCCTTGAAGAAGTTCTCCTTCGTCTTCATGCCCGTGTCGGCATAGTAGATCGCGCTGGAGACGACGATGATCGCAGCGGCGATGAAGGAAAGCCCCTCGCCCATGAAGCCGCGCTGATAGAGCGCGAAGGCCGGAATGAGGACATAGGTCACGTAGTCGATAATATTGTCCAGCAGCTCGCCGGACCATGTCGGGAGCACGGCTTTGACATTGAGCCTGCGGGCGATCGGGCCGTCGATCCCGTCGACGAACAGCGCCAGACCGAGCCAGCAGAACATCCACGTCCAGTTTTCCTCGCTCGCCGCCACGAGCGAGAGAAAGGCGAGGAACGAGCCGGAAGCCGTCAGAAGATGCACCGAGAAAGCGCGCGCCTGCGGCCATGTCACCTTCTTGCGCGGCCGTGGAATGCGGTCCCGAAGGCTCTTGCGGACAGGCTCGTCCATCATGCCACGGCCAGGCCCGCCCGCGGGCGGGCCGTCAGCGGCATGATCGCCGATGTCCTGTGGCATGCTTCCCTCGCGCACATGTCCTCCGTCGCCGGGAAGCATAGCCATGACGGCGGCGCGGAAACAAGCGCGGCGGCATCGGTCAAGCGGTCGCGTTGAACCCGCCGCCGAAGCCGGCCATATAGGGCGGGACAGGAGACATCCATGACCTCCAGCTTCTCGCATGACATCATCGTGGCCGGCACCGGGCCGGCCGGGCTCATCGCGGCGCTCTTGCTCGCGCATGACGGGCATCGCGTCGCGCTTGCCGGCCCCCTGCCCAACCGGGCCGACCGCCGCACAACGGCGCTGATGAGCCCGTCGCTCGGCGTGCTGGAGCGCGTCGGGGTGCTGGAGAATGTCGCGCGGGGCGCCGCCGAGCTGCGCAGCATGCGCATCGTCGACGCGACCGGGCGCCTCGTGCGCGCGCCCACCGTCACCTTCCGCGCCGCCGAGATCGGCGAGCAGCGTTTCGGCATCAATATTCCCAACGCCCATCTTCTCGACGTGCTGGCGGATGCCGTGAGCGCCGAACCGCTGATCGACTGGCGTCAGGCGATGGTGGAAAGCTATTCGCTGACGGACGACCGCGCCACCGCGATCCTGTCCGATGGCAACGAAATAGCGGGCAAATTGCTGGTTGCGGCCGATGGGCGCGGCTCCAGGGCGCGGGATGCCGCTGGAATAACGGTACGCAGCAGCACCCTGCCTCAGGCCGCATTGGTCGCCAACTTTGCCCACAGCCGGCCGCACGGATTCATCTCGACGGAGTTCCATACCGAAACCGGACCCTTCACGCAGGTTCCGCTTCCGGGAGACCGGTCGAGCCTCGTCTGGGTGTTGAGGCCAGCGGATGCGGAGCGGATGAAAGGCTGGGACGACGCCCGGCTTTCGCAAGCGATCGAGCAGCGGATGGGGTCGATGCTCGGCCATGTGGCAGTCGAAAGCGGCCGGCAGGCTTTCCCCCTGACCACGCTGACGCCCTCCACCCTTGCGCGGAGCCGGACCGTGCTGGTAGGCGAGGCGGCGCATGTGTTCCCGCCCATCGGCGCGCAGGGGCTCAATCTCGGCATCCGGGATATTGCGGACCTCGCCAGCGTCGCCGCGGCGCATCGCGACGATCCCGGCTCGCCTGCCGCATTGAGCGCCTATGATCGCCGCCGCAGGCTCGACGTGACCGCTCGCTCGACGGCGGTCAACCTGCTCAACGGGTCGCTGCTTTCAAGCCTCCTGCCCGCGCAGATGGCGCGCAGCGTGGGGCTCGCCGCGCTCGATGCCTTCGCGCCGCTGCGCGGTTTCTTCATGCGCGAGGGTCTGGTGCCCGGCAGCGGCTTCGCGGGGCTCGGCGACATGCTGCGACTGCCGCTCAGGGAAAGAGGTCCGGCGGCAGCGCGCCGGACTTGATGGCGTAGAGCAGCGCGGTCACGGTGACGACGGAAAGCACCGTCGTCACGAGGATCGTCGCCGAAGCACGCTCGACCCAGACGCCGTATTGGTGAGCGATCACATAGACATTGGTCGCCGTGGGCAGCGCGGCCAGCAGCACCGCCGACCAGACCCAGACCGGATCGAAATTTCCCGCCAGGCTCAGCACCACATAGGCGAGCAGCGGGTGGACGACGAGCTTGAGAAGCGAAATCGGCAAAATCTCGCGCGGCATGCGCCTGAGCGGCCGCAGCGCCAGCGTGACGCCCATGGCGAACAGCGCGCAGGGCGCGGCCGCGCCGGCCAGATAGTCGATCATCGTCGATATGGCCGCCGGCGGCTGCACCTTCAGCGCCGCGGCCGCGACGCCCACGATCGTGGCAAGGATGAATGGGTGCAGCAGAATCCTGCGCAAAACATCGGTGGCCAGCCGCCCGGCGGACATCGCATTGCCGCCCGCCAGCGCCATCATGAAGGGCGCGACGGCGAAGTGCATCACATTCTCGAAGCAGAAGATGAGCGCCACGGGCACGGCCGCCTCCTCGCCGAAGGCAAGCAGCGCGAGACCCGGTCCCATATAGCCGATATTTCCATATGCGGCCGACAGGCCCTTGATCGTGCTCTCGGCGATCGCACCGCGCGAGACGATCAGCGAGCCAGCGAACATGAGCGAGAACACGATGTAGGTCGCCAGGACCGCGCCGAATATGTAGCGGGTTTCGGTCAGGCGCTCGATCGGCGTCACCGACAGGAGCTTGAAGAAGAGCGCCGGCAAGGCGACGTAGAGGATGAACATGTTCATCCATCCCAGCGCCTCGATCGGCTGGCGCGTCAGTCGGGCCAGCGCGAAGCCGAGGAAGATCAGGCCGAAAAACGGCAAGACGAGCCCTATGACGTCCGACATGATCTCCACCGCCGCAGCGCGTCCGCGCTAGACGCAGCCGCCGCGAGCGTCAAGACGGGCATATGACGAGTCATTGAAATAAGCCGTCAATTGCGCCAAATAGGGCGCCAGAGAGTTTGCCATGACCACAATTGCGAAAACAGCGAAGTTCAAGATCGGACAGGTGGTGCGCCACCGCCTGTTTCCGTTCCGCGGCGTGATCTTCGATGTCGATCCTGAATTCGGCAATACCGAGGAATGGTATCAGTCGATCCCTGCCGAGGTCCGCCCGCGCCGCGACCAGCCGTTCTATCACCTGCTCGCCGAAAACGCGGAAACCGAATACATCGCCTATGTCTCGGAGCAGAACCTGCTGGCAGACGACAGCGGCGAGCCCGTGCGGCATCCCCAGATCGCGGAGATGTTCATTACCACGGCTGACGGCAACTATCGCCCTAAAGCTGGCGTGGTGCATTGATTATTTAGACAGGAAATCAATATCATAATCTGATTTCCTGAGCTACTTCTTCAGCCAGTGTGCGAGACGTTCCAAGGCGGTTTCGATGTCGCTTGTCGAGCCGGCGTAGGACAATCTGACGGTTCGCTGGCCGTTGTGTGGGTCGAAGTCGATGCCCGGCGTGATCGCCACATGCGCCTCGTCCAGCGCCCGGTTGGCGAAGTCCATGCTGTCGTTGCTGTAGCGGAAAATGTCGCAATAGGCGTAGAAGCCGCCGTCCATCGGCGCGGCGAGCGGAAGCCCCAGTCCCGGCAGCCTCTCCGCCAGAAGCGCGCGGTTGGCGCGGTAGCGGTCCTTCACCAGATCGAGCTCCGCCGAGGCCGCAAAAGCCTCGATCGCGGCGATCTGCGAGAGTTCGGGCGGCGAGATGTAGAGGCTCTGCTGGAGGCATTCGATCTGCCGCACCGCAGCCTCCGGCACGATCATCCAGCCGATCCGCCAGCCCGTCATGCAGTAATATTTCGAGAACGAGTTGATGACAGTAGCGTCCGGATCGATGGACAGCGCCGTCACGTCCGGCCCGGTGAAGGACAGGCGGTGATAGATCTCGTCGGAGATGGCGGTGATCTTCGCCTCACGGCAGAAGGCCAGAATGCCTTCCAGTTCCTCCCGCGCGATGACCGCGCCGGTCGGATTGGCAGGGCTGGCGAAGAGCACGCCATCCAGCGGCTTCTCGCGGTGGGCCTCGCGCAGATGGTCGGCGGTCAGGTTGCCGGTCGCCGTGGCGTCGACCTCCACCACGTCGATGCCGAGGGCGGACATGATGTTGCGGTAAGCGGGATAGCCGGGCGCGGCGATGGCCACGCGCGCGCCGGCATCGAACAGGCCCAGGAACGCGAGATTGAAGGCGGCGGAAGAGCCGGTGGTGACGACGACACGTCCGGCCGGGACGCTCACGCCGTAATGATCGCGGTAGTGGTCGGCGATGGCGGCGCGCAGGCGCATCATGCCGAGCGAATCGGTATAGCCGATGCGCCCTTCCGCGAGCCCCCTGCCCGCTGCTTCCAGCACTTTCGCGGGCGCCGGATCGGATGGCTGGCCGACGGCGAGCGATACCACGTCATGGCCGGCGGCGCGCAGGCGGTTGGCGCGGGCGAGCACGTCCATGGCGTGAAACGGTTCGGTTGCGCCGCGGCGCGAAAGCGTGATCGGCATGCTTGATCCGGATGACTGGATTGGTCAGAAGACGGCTGGTCGCACAAATGCCCGATTGCTATGCGGATCACAAGTTGATGAGCCCGTCCGGCATGGGCTTTCGGGGAACCGGAGGCTGGTCTAGAGCGGACCGGCAAGGACGAGCAGCCGCGCCGGAATCGTGCGATCCGGAAGGCGGCATGTCGGGAATGGTTGGCGCTGTGAGCATTTCAACGAAGCGGGCATCGCTGCTGGTACGGATGATCGCAGCCGCGCAGGTGCTTCTGCTGGCCGTCGTTCCCGCCGCCCATGCCCAGAGCGTTCCCGTGGTGCGCGACGCCGAGATCGAGGCGCTGATGCGCGACTATGCGCGGCCGATCCTGCGCGCGGCCGGCCTCGGCAAGTCGGGCATCGAGATCATCCTGGTCAACGATCCGAGCTTCAACGCCTTCGTCGCGGGCCGGCGCATCTTCTTCCATACCGGCGCCCTGCTCCAGGCCGAGACACCCAACGAAATCATCGGCGTCATCGCCCATGAGTCGGGCCATATCGCCGGCGGACATCAGGAGCGGCTGCACCAGCAGCTCGCCCGCGCCCAGACGATGGCGATTGTCGGCGCGATGCTGGGCATGGGCATCGGCGTTGCCGGCGCGGCGAACGGCAGCTCCGGCCTCGGCCCCATCGGCGCGGGCATCGCCATGGGGACGCCGGAAATGGCGCGGCGCAGCCTGCTCGGCTACCAGCGCACCGAGGAAGCGACGGCCGACCGCTCCGCCATCACCTATCTCGACGCCACGGGCCAGTCTGCCGCCGGCATGCTCAAGACGTTCCAGCGCTTCGCCAGCGCCCTGAGCTTTTCCGGCGCCAGGGTCGATCCCTACCAGATCAGCCATCCGATGCCGCAGGAGCGCATCGCGAGCCTCAAGACGCTGGCGGAGAAAAGCCCGAATTTCCGCAAGAAGGACTCGCCGGCGCTGCAGCGGCGGCATGACATGATGCGCGCCAAGATCGCGGCCTATACGCAGGGCCAGGGCGCGGTGCAGCGCCTGTTCCGCAACAGGCCCGACAATGACGGCGCGCGCTATGGCGACGCCATCATGACCCATCTGGCAGGCAACCCGAAGGATGCGCTGCGCAAGGTGGACGCGCTGCTCAAGCGCGATCCGTCCAATCCCTATCTGCATGAATTGCGCGGCGATGTGCTGATCAAGCTCGGCCGCGCCGGCGACGCGGCAAAGGCCTATGCCACGGCAGTGGCCCGCGATCCCGAAAAGTCGGGCATCCTGCGCGTCGGCTATGGACAGGCCATCCTCGCCACCGGCGCCCGGGACGCGCCGCGAAAGGCGATCCGCGAAATCTCCGCCGGCCTCGACAGGGACAAGGAATATATCACCGGCTATCGCTCGCTGGCGCAGGCCTACGGGCAGGCCGGCGAGGTCGGGATGGCCGAGCTCGCCACGGCGGAAGGCCATTTCTACACCGCCCAGTATCGCGAGGCGAAGATCTTCGCGGCCCGCGCGCAGCAGAAGCTGAAGCGCGGCTCGCCCGCCTGGGTCCGGGCGCAGGATATTATCAACTTCGTCATCCCCAAGCGCTAGAATCCCGGCGCGCATCGTCCAGAGAAGCGGACCCGAAAATGAAGAATGCGATTGTTGTTGGTACGCTTGGCCTCGTCATCTCCGCAGCCATGCTTGCCTTTGGCATCTATGCCGGCTCGTCGCAGGCCCGCGTGACGCAGACGCCGCAGGTCCTTGCATCGGCACCGGCGCTCGACCGCGCCGCCGTCGAGGAAGTGGTGCGCAGCTATCTGCTGGAAAACCCGGAAATCCTCACCGAGATGCAAAGCGTTCTCGAAGAGCGGCAGAAGGATGCGGAGCGCGTGGCGCAGGTGGATACGATCCGCACCGCCTCGGCCGACATCTTCGATTCCGCCCATGACGGCATATTCGGCAATCCCGACGGCGACGTCACGGTCGTCGAGTTCTTCGATTATAATTGCGGCTTCTGCAAACGGGCGCTCGCGGACATGGAGGCGATGGTCGCCGCCGATCCGCAACTGCGCTTCGTGCTCAAGGAATTTCCGATCCTCGGGCCGGATTCGCAGCGTGCCCATGTCGTCTCGATGGCCTTCCGCCAGCTTCATCCCGAGAAATATGGCGACTTCCACCTCGCCATGATGAAGTCGGCCGGTCGCGCGACCGAGGAGAGCGCCATCCGCACCGCCGTTTCCCTCGGCGCGGACGAGGCGCAGTTGCGCGAGGCGATGAAGAACCCGGAAATCGCCTCCGTCTTCGCCAGCACCTACGAGCTTGCCAACCGCCTGGCCATCACCGGCACGCCCTCCTACGTGATCGGCGAGGAAGTGGTGTTCGGCGCAATGGGCAGGGAACTGCTGGGCGAGAAGGTGGAAATAGCCCGCAATTGAGGCTTTCCGGCTGTGGACAGCCTGCAAGCGGGCTTGCGCTCTTTTCCCTCATGGATAACCCCACTATAGAAGGGCGCGCCTTCCGCGCGCGCTTCAGGATTCCGCATGACAAAGACCGTCTACGTCCTCAACGGCCCGAACCTCAACATGCTCGGTAAGCGCGAGCCGGGCATCTATGGCGCCGAGGGTCTGGAGGCGATCGGCGCCGAGTGCACCAAGGCGGGCGGCGAGCTCGGTCTTTCCGTGGACTTCCGCCAGTCCAACCATGAAGGCGCGCTGGTCGACTGGATCCAGGAAGCGGCCGACCGCGCCGTGGGCGTGGTCATCAATCCGGGCGCCTACGGCCATACATCCATCGCCCTGCATGACGCCATCCGGGCCGTTTCGCCGCTTCCGGTGGTCGAGGTGCACCTTTCGAACATCCATGCACGCGAGCCCTTCCGCCACCATACGATGACATCGCCAGTCGTTGCCGGCGTCATCTGCGGTTTCGGCCCGATCGGCTATGTACTTGCGCTGCGCGCGCTTGCGGCGCGCCTATGAGCGGCCCAGACACACAGGAAGAAGAAATGTCGACCAAGAAGTCCGCCATCGACCAGGAACTGATCCGCGACCTTGCGGGCATTCTCAACGACACCAACCTGACCGAGATCGAGGTGGAGCTTGGGGACCTGAAGGTGCGCGTCTCGCGCCAGCCCGCCGCGGTCCATGCGATCGCTGCGCCGGCGCCTGTCGCCGCCGCCCCGGCAGCGGCCGCTCCTGCGGCCCAGGCCGCCGCGCCCGCTGCCGACAAGAGCAAAAACGCCGTGCCCTCGCCGATGGTCGGCACCGCCTATGTGGCGCCCTCGCCCGATTCCAAACCCTTCATCGAGGTGGGCCAGAGCGTGCGCGAGGGCCAGACGCTGCTCATCATCGAGGCGATGAAGACGATGAACCAGATTCCGGCGCCGCGCGCCGGCACGGTAACGGCGATACTTGTCGAGGATGCGCAGCCCGTCGAGTTCGGCCAGCCGCTGGTCGTCATCGAATAGGCGGAGACGATGTTCCAGAAAATCCTGATCGCGAACCGCGGCGAAATCGCCCTGCGGATTCTGCGCGCCGCCAAGGAGCTCGGCATCAAGACCGTTGCCGTGCATTCGACGGCCGATGCCGATGCAATGCATGTGCGGCTTGCGGACGAGAGCGTCTGCATCGGCCCGCCCTCCTCGCGCGAGAGCTATCTGAACATCCACCAGATCGTCGCCGCCTGCGAGATCACCGGGGCGGACGCGATCCATCCCGGCTACGGCTTCCTGTCGGAAAACGCCAAGTTCGCCGACATACTGGCAGCGCACAACATCACCTTCATCGGCCCCTCGGCCGACCATATCCGCATCATGGGCGACAAGATCGAGGCCAAGCGCACGGCCAAGCGCCTCGGCATCCCGGTGGTTCCGGGCTCCGACGGGGCGGTAACCGAGGAGAAGGAAGCGCGGCGCATCGCCGCCGAGATCGGCTATCCCGTCATCATCAAGGCATCGGCCGGCGGCGGCGGACGCGGCATGAAGGTGGCGCGCAGCGAGGCCGATCTCGAGGTCGCGCTGTCGACCGCCCGCACCGAGGCAGGCGCGGCCTTCGGCGATGACGCGGTCTATATCGAGAAATATCTGGAGAAGCCGCGCCATATCGAGGTGCAGGTCATGGGCGACGGCCGGGGCCAGGCCGTCCATCTCGGCGAGCGCGACTGCTCGCTCCAGCGCCGCCACCAAAAGGTCTGGGAGGAAGCCAATTCGCCGGCCCTCAACGCCGAGGCGCGCGAGCGCATCGGCATGACGGTCGCGAACGCCATGGCGGAACTCGGCTATTCCGGCGCCGGAACGATCGAATTCCTCTACGAGAACGGCGAGTTCTATTTCATCGAGATGAACACGCGCCTTCAGGTCGAGCATCCGGTGACGGAGGCGATCACGGGGATCGACCTCGTCAACGAGCAGATCCGCATCGCCTCCGGCGGCGGCCTTTCGGTCAGGCAGGACGACATCCATTTCAACGGCCATGCCATCGAATGCCGCATCAATGCCGAGGACCCGCGCACCTTCACGCCCTCGCCCGGCACGGTCACGACGTTCCACACGCCGGGCGGACTGGGCGTGCGCGTCGATTCGGCCGTCTATGCGGGCTATCGCATCCCGCCATACTATGACAGTCTGATCGGCAAGCTGATCGTGCACGGGCGCAACCGCGTCGAATGCATGATGCGGCTGCGCCGCGCGCTGGACGAATTCGTGGTGGACGGCATCAAGACCACGCTGCCGCTCTTCCAGGACCTCGTTGGCAACCGCGATATCGCCAATGGCGATTACGACATACACTGGCTGGAAAAGTATCTGGCAGGGCAGGAACCATCCTGACAGGGCAATGACCCGTCCTTTCGCGCCCGGAGGCAGCATCCCGCCCGATCTTCTGCTTCGGGCCTATGCCTCGGGCGTGTTCCCCATGGCCGAGGCAGCGGACGACCCGGAAGTCTTCTGGGTGCGACCGGAAACGCGCGGCATCATCCCGCTGGACACGTTCCACGTGCCGCGCAGCCTCGCCAAGACATTGCGGCAGGGGCGCTTCGACATCAGGCGCGACACCGATTTCGCCGGCGTGATCGACGGCTGCGCCAAATCCCGGACGGGGCGCCGCAGCACGTGGATCAACCAGCCGATCCGCGAAGCCTATGGCGAATTGTTTGCACGCGGCTTCTGCCACACCGTCGAAGCATGGCAGGGCGAGCGCCTCGTCGGCGGCCTCTACGGCGTGACGCTCGGCGCCGCCTTCTTCGGCGAAAGCATGTTTTCCTTCGAGCGCGACGCCTCGAAAGCCTGCCTCGTCCATCTGGTGGAGCATCTGCGCGAGCGCGGCTTCAGGCTGCTCGACACGCAGTTCACCACCGAGCACCTCAAGCGCTTCGGCGCGGTCGACGTGCCGCGCGGCAAATATGAGCGGATGCTGGAAGAAGCGATCGCCGAGGAAGCCACCTTCTGACGACCTGTATCAAAGGTCGCTTTGCGGCGCGGTCGGCGCTTCCTTCAGCTCGCTGAAGCGCGTGCCGATCGCCATCGTATTGCCGCGCCACTCCACCGGCTTCTGCATCCAGCTCCTGAACCAGACCGCCGGGATCATCAGGTCGCGCACGATCATGGCGGGAAGCGTCATGAGCGACAGATGCCAGTTCTTGGCGTAGGCGAGCAGGATTTCGGGCAGGTAGATCGCGATCAGGGTCGCCGCCGCGATTGTTCCCATATCGACATCGGTGACGGCGGCCACGCAGAGGCCGATCAGCAGCGGCGGCAGCGCGCCCATCAATATTTCAGGCGTGAAGAAAAGCGGGAAGGTGACGCGGCGCAGCCGGCCCCAGCGGCTCTGGCGCGCCCAGACGTCGTCGGCCGTGCGGGGTCCGAGCGGCTGCTCGAACGGCGACGCCACCAGATGGACCTTGCGGCCCAGCCGGCGCACCAGCTTGGTGGCCGCGGCATCCTCCGCGATCTCGGCCGCCAGCGCCTGGATGCCGCCATTGGCGTCCAGCAGGGGCTTGTTCCACAACATGCTCTTGCCCTGCGCGAAGCCCAGCCCGATCGCCTCCCCGGCATATTGCCAGCGCGTCTGCAGCGTGTTCAGGAACACGCATTCGACCTCGGCCCAGAAACCGTCCGGCCGCGCGCCGAGCGGCGTCGAGCAGACGAGGCCCGTCTTCGGCCGCCAGGCGGCGAACAGGCGCGCAATATAGTCGGGCGGCATGAGCACGTTGGAATCGGCGAGCACGACCCATTCATGCCGCGCCGCCTGCCAGCCCTTGTAGCAATTGTTAAGCTTCGGATTGGCGCTGATGCGATGGTCGCCGACAAGCACCCGCACCGGCACCTTGGGATGGGCTTGGCTGGCAGAGCGGATTTCGCCGATCACCGGATCGCCGGCGTCCGCCACGCAGAAGATGAGCTCGTAACTGTCCCAATCGACGGTGAAGGCATTGGCCAGCGTCTCGCGGGTGAAGGTCTCGATGCCCCGCACTGGTATCACCACCGAGACGGGAACATCGCGCTTCGGCGCCCCGGTTGCCGTCCCGTTGACGGAGAGCCGCAGCGCGGCGAGCAGGATGCTCGCCACATTGGCGAGGATGAGCGTCGCCCAAACGACGACAAGGATATTTTCCATCGAACCGCTCCGATGCGCCGTGCTTCTGCGGACCGGGAATCGCGGATGGCGCACCGGTCGGTGCACGGAAAACATCACTGTCTCATGTCAGCCAGACGACAACAAGGACAGGCGGCGACGGCATCGCCCGGGCGGGCGTCCTTCTATACGAGCCGGCTTTGCTCGACCGCCGCGCTGATGAAGCTGGCAAAGAGCGGATGCGGCTCGAAGGGCCGGCTCTTCAGCTCCGGATGATACTGAACGCCGATGAACCAGGGATGGTCCGGATATTCGATCGTTTCCGGCAGCACGCCGTCAGGCGACATGCCGGCGAAGACGAGGCCGCAGCCCTCCAGCCGCTCCTTGTAGTCGATATTGACCTCGTAGCGGTGCCGGTGGCGCTCGGAGATGGCCGTATCGCCATAGATGTCGGCGATGCGCGAACCGGGCGCGAGGTGCGCCTCATAGGCGCCGAGCCGCATCGTGCCGCCAAGATCGCCGCTCGCCTTGCGCTTCTCCAGCATGTTGCCCTTGAGCCATTCGGTCATCAGGCCGACCACCGGCTCGTCGGTGGAGCCGAACTCGGTGGAGGAGGCATGCGATATGCCGGCCAGCGAGCGCGCCGCCTCGATGCAGGCCATCTGCATGCCGAAGCAGATGCCGAAATAAGGCACCTTGCGCTCGCGCGCGAATTTCGCGGCAAGGATCTTGCCCTCGGAGCCGCGCTCGCCGAAGCCGCCCGGCACGAGGATGCCGTGCACCTTCTCCAGCCACGGGCTCGGGTCTTCCTTCTCGAAGATCTCGCTTTCGATCCATTCGAGCTTGACGCGCACCTTGTTTGCGAGCCCGCCATGGGTCAGCGCCTCGATGAGCGATTTGTAGGCGTCCTTGAGGCCGGTATATTTGCCGACGATGGCGATGGTGACTTCGCCTTCGGGATTGTGGATACGGTCCGCCACCTCCTGCCAGCGCTCCATGCGCGGCTTGGGCGCGGGGTCGATGCCGAAGGCCGCCAGCACTTCGCCGTCGAGCCCTTCCTTGTGGTAGGCGATCGGCACGTCGTAGATGTTGGCGACATCCAGCGCCTGTATGACGGCGCTTTCGCGCACATTGCAGAACAGCGACAGCTTGCGCCGCTCTTCCTTGGGGATCTGGCGGTCGGCGCGCACCAGAAGGATGTCGGGCGCGATGCCGATCGAGCGCAGCTCCTTGACGGAATGCTGCGTCGGCTTGGTCTTGAGCTCGCCGGCGGCCGGAATCCAGGGCATCAGCGTGAGGTGGATGTAGACGCACTGGCCGCGCGGCAGGTCGTTGCCGACCTGCCTGATCGCCTCGAGGAACGGCATGGCCTCGATGTCGCCCACCGTGCCGCCGATCTCGCACAGCACGAAGTCGTAGTCCTCGTTGCCCTCGCGGATGAAATTCTTGATCTCGTCGGTGACGTGCGGGATCACCTGCACGGTGGCGCCGAGATAGTCGCCGCGCCGCTCGCGATCGATGATGTTCTTGTAGATGCGGCCGGTGGTGATGTTGTCCGCCTGCATGGCGGAGCGCCCGGTGAACCGTTCGTAATGTCCGAGGTCGAGGTCGGTCTCCGCGCCGTCGTCGGTCACGAACACCTCGCCATGCTGGTAAGGCGACATCGTGCCGGGATCGACATTCAGATACGGATCGAGCTTGCGGATGCGGACACGGTATCCGCGCGCCTGCAGCAACGCGCCAAGTGCCGCTGCCGCAATGCCTTTTCCGAGAGAGGAGACCACGCCGCCGGTGATGAATACATATCGCGCCATGGGATTTATCGCTTATCGCCGGGGACGCGATTCTGCCAGCGGAAATTACCGGCCCGGTGCTTTTTCCCCCAGGCGGCGCTTTGCGTCGTCGATGAGGTGGTTGGCGATCTGCATGCGGATCATCGCATGACTGCGCAGGTCCTGCGCGACGCGGTCCGGGTGGTTGGCGAGGGCGAACCGACGACGACGCGCGTCCAGATCGGCATGCGTCTCGTTCCCTTTCAGGCCAAGCTCCTTGGCTACGGCCTCGGGCGTGGTTTCCGGATAGACGATCTCGGGCGCGAGCGAGGGCGCATCGGGCACGAAACGCACATTGGCGGCGGCCTCGAAATATTCCGCGACCACGCCGTCTGGGGTGATCGCGACGCGTGCCGCATCGAGTTCGTCGAGAAGCGAGAGAAGATCGACATTGGCGGAATTCGTCGCCGATCGTGGCCCAGCGCTGCGCGCTATGAGCTCGTCCAGAAGCGCGGCAAATTCGCTCGTATCGCTCGTGCTCATCGCCTCCCCGTCACCTGCCGGCCATCTCTCCAACATATCGATAAAGCGTCCCGATTAAGGAATTCTGGGGGCATTCGTTTGCATTTTCACGAGCGCAACGCTGGTGGATGGGCCGTGGTTCCGCACCCGGAAACAGGCACTTCACGATTCGCCGAAATAGCCGCGACGCTGCGCAAACGATTTATGACAATGTATGCAGGATGGCGCATGGCAGCCATGCGCTATGTTGCGCTGCACAAATCGCCGGGAATCACTATGTTGGGCGCGGGAGGAGCCAATCGGGGATCGACCAGATGGGTTTCTTTACCGAAATGTTCACGCGGCCAAGGCCCCGCGAGGACGCTCGCTACAGGGCCGCGCTCGCGGTTCTCAATGCGATGAGCGCGAGCGACCGCGCAGACATCGGCGTCAAGCCGGCGGATTTCCCGCGCATCGCGCGCGAAATGTCGCTTCGCCAGTGAAGCGGATTACTTGGCCGAAAGCATCCAGTTGATGGTCTCGCGCCAGTCGATCATCCGGATCGGCGTTCCGTGGCTGCCGCCTTCGAAGCGCACCATGCGCACCGGATATCCGGCGCCGCGCTGCCTTATCTCGCGATAGAAGGCCTCCACCCGTTCAGCCGGAAAGACCTTGTCGCGGCTGCCCTGCCCCAGGAAGACCGGCACTTTCATGCGGAAGGCCGGGCTGTCGAAAAAGCCCGGATCCCAGAGCGAGCCCATCAGCATCAGGCCGCCCAGGCGCTCCGCGATACGCCTGTCCCGGCCGAGCCACCAGCAGAGCGAACCGCCCATCGAGCCGCAGGCGATGACGATGCGCGCTTGCGGCGAACGGGCGGCGTAGTGGTGCAGCAGCGCCGCCAGATGCTTCGCGCCGCCCTGATCGAAATCCGGGAAATCGGGCACGAGATAGAGCCCGTCCGCCGCCGTCACCAGGTTCTTGATGCGATTGAAGTTGCCGCCGAAGGTGAAGTCGTTCACGCCCTGCTGGCGGCTTCCGCCCTGCCCGTGCAGATACATGACGATGAGGTTCGCATTGTCGGCCTTGCCGACCGCATAATGCCTCACCTTGCCGACGGCCGTGTCGAGCACGAGGTCGCGTTGCTCGCGGTTGACCCGCAGCGACACGTAATTGCCATGGACGCGGCGCTCGGGAACCTCGTCCCGGCCATTGATGTCGCGCATCTCGTCATAGTCCACGACGCGGTAATCACCGCCATCGGACTGGGAGATGATGCCCGGATAGGCGAAGAGCTTGTCCTTGAAGGCCGGCAGCTCAAGCGCCCCGGCGGCAGAGGCGAAGACGGCGAACAAGGCTGTCAGGACGATGTGGACGGCAGCGCGCATCAGCGGATAGCCGGCTCAAGAATGCCGCCGGCTGCGGCGAGCGCTTCCGGCGTATCGACATCGATCCGCGCGGCCTCGCCGATATCCACGTCCACGATTTCGAGGCCGCCATCCTCGATCAGGTGCCGCGCGCCGGTATCGCCATGCAGCTCGTCGATGCGCGCCACCAACGCCTTGGGAAGAATGACGGGATTGCCGCGGAATTCTCCCGCGCTGGCGCGGATGACGGCGCGGCCCTCATGGCGGCGGAACATGTCGATCAGCCGGCGAAAATCGTCCGGCGTCACGTTCGGCATGTCGGCCAGTGCGATCAGGACGCCGTCGAGGCCGGGAGGCAAGGCGCGGATGCCGGCCTTGAGCGAGCTTGCCAGACCGGATTCGAAATCCGGATTGTCGGCAATGGTCAGCGGAAGACCGTCGAGCAGGCGCTTCATCTCCGCCGCGCGGTTGCCGAGCACGACCACCGGCGGCTCGGCCGAAGCGGCGGCAAGGCGTTGCGCCGAACGCCGGATCAGCGGCTCGCCGTCGAAGCTTGCCAGAAGCTTGTTGGCGCCGCGCATGCGACTCGACCGGCCGGCGGCGAGCAATAGCGACCCTATGCGCAGCGGCCGCACATTCTTGCCCTCGCGCGGCTGCGGCCGCGACGGAATCTCTGTCAGCAATCCGCCGACGCCCATCCGTGCAATGTCGCCGCCGCTCACATCGATATCGGCGCAAAGCCGTTCCAGCACCCAGTCGAAGCCGTTGAGCTTGGGGCTGCGCGCGCTTCCGGGCGCGCCGATCACCGCCGCTTCGCCTAAATGGCCGAGCACGATGAGATTGCCCGGATCGACCGGCATGCCGACGCGTTCGAGACCGCCTCCGGCGCACCTTATCGCGGCGGGAATGACGTCGTCGGGATCGCTCACGGCCGATGCCCCGAATATCACGATCATATCGGCGGCCACCTGGGCCGCCTTCAGCGCCTCGGCCAATGCCCCGGCCCTGTGCGTCACGCGCGTCTCGCTGACGATCGCGCTTCCCATCCGTGCCAATCGTGCAGCGGTGACATCGCGCGTCTTGTCGAGCGTGCTCGCCTTCAGACCGGGCAGCGTGGTCTGGATCACGCCCACACGTTTCGGGACGAAGGCACTGACGCGGATCGCTTCGCCATCGGCGGCAGATGCGACGGCACGCTCGACCAGCGCGGCGGATACGCCGAAGGGGATGATCTTCACCGTTGCGACCATCTGGCCGTGCCGGACCAAACTGAAGTCTGCGAGCGTCGCCAGCGTGATGGCCGGATCGACCGCGTTGATGGCATCGACAAGACGCGCCTCGACCCGAAACACGCCGGCCGCAGCGGCGTACAAGTTGACGCGCCCGGTTCCGACCGCCTTCACCTCGATATTGTCCGCGCCCACTACCGTCGCGAGCCGCGTGGCCGCCTCGTCCTCCGACAAGTCGCCGGGCTCCAGCCGTGCGACAATGACCTCGCCGAAGCCAGCCGCCGCAAGCGCCTCGATGTCGCCGGCCGTGATGACATGGGCCTTGCGCAGACGCTGGCCGTCCAGCGTCACGGCGTGCGCCAGAACGGCGCCTTTCGTATCGGCTACTGGAACGGGGCCGAACTTCAAGCCGCCCTCGCCCGCTCGCCCACGTCGCGTGAGCGCAGCGCCGCTATGACCGCGCCGAGCACCGCCACGGCGATCTCCGCCGGGCTCGCCGCGCCGATGTCGAGGCCGATCGGGGCGTTGATGCGGGCAAGCTGCCCGGCGCTGGCGCCTGCAGCCAGCAGGCGTTCGTTACGCTTGGCGTGGGTCTTCCTGCTGCCCAGCGCGCCGACATAGAAGCAGCCCGCATCGAGCGCCGCCTTCAGCGGAATGTCATCGATCTTGGGATCGTGCGTGAGCGCGGCCAGCGCCGTATAGGCGTCGAGCGGCCGGGACGGCAGGACATCCTGCGGCCACTCCGCCAGGAGATCGACATCGGGAAAGCGCTCCGGCGTGGCGAAGGCCGTGCGCGGATCGATGATCGTCACATCGAGGCCGGCCAACCGGGCCATGGGCGCCAGCGCCTGGCTGATATGAACCGCGCCGATGACGACAAGCCGCGGCGGCGGCAGATGCACGTTGAGGAAAAGGCTGCGCCCATCGATCTCGACGCTGCCGGACTTGCCCGAGCGGAATGCCGCCCGCAGGGCGTCGCCAAGCGCGCCCTCTATCCGGTCGCCTTCCCGGACCAGCCGGCCGGAACCATCAGCCAGATCGGTGACGAGGATCGTCGCGCGGCGTTTTCCGCGCTCGGCATTGAGCTCTTTCAGAAGCCCGGCGTCCATCAGCCCACCCTCTCGACAAAAACCCTGATGCGGCCGCCGCAGGAAAGGCCGACCTGCCATGCAGTCTCGTCCGCGACGCCGAATTCGAGCATCCGCGGCGCACCATCGCCGATCACGTCGACGGCCTCCGCGATCACCGCGCCTTCCACGCAACCACCCGAAACGGAGCCATGAAAGGCGCCATCGGCATCTATGACGAGCTGGCTGCCCACCGGGCGCGGCGCCGAGCCCCATGTCTCGATGACGGTGGCGAGCGCGACGCTGCGGCCTTCGTCGGACCATGCTTCGGCGATCGCCAGCGGATCTTCCAGCGTCAGTTTTTCAGCCATCGGAGCCTCCCAAAGATGAATATGGTCACGCCGCGCGGTGCTTGCCAAGGCCGGGCGTCAGCCATTTCTGCGGATCGGCAGCCGCGGAACGAGCGCCGAGCGCGGCGCAGAGATCGGCCATGGCGTTCAGATTATGCACCGGCCGGAATTCGTCAACATAGGGCAGCATGGCGCGCACGCCGCGCGCACGCGCCTCGAAGCCGTCGAAGCGCAGCAGCGGGTTGAGCCAGATCAGCGAACGGCACGATTTCTGCAGCCGCTCCATCTCGGTGGCGAGCTCGCCCACATCGTCGCGTTCCAGCCCGTCGGTGATGAGCAGCACCACGGCTCCCTGCCCCAGCACACGCCGCGACCATTTGCGGTTGAACTCGGCCAGCGCATCGCCGATGCGCGTCCCGCCGGACCAGTCCTGCACCGCGGCGGCGCATTCGGCCAGCGCCTCGTCGGGGTCGCGATGGCGCATCTGCCGTGTCAGGTTGGTGAGCCGCGTGCCGAAGACGAAAGTGTGCACGCGCCGGCGCTTCTCGGTCAACGCATGGAGGAAATGGAGGAAGATGCGGGTGTACTGGCTCATCGAGCCCGAAATATCAGCCAGCACGACCAGCGGCGGATGCACTTTGCGCGCCGAGCGATAGCGCGGCAGGATCAGATCGCCGCCGGTGCGCAGCGCGCCGCGCATCATCGCGCGCGGATCGATGCGCGCGCCGCGCGGGTCGAACCGGTAGCGGCGCGTCGCCACGCGGTCGTGCGGCAGGCGCAGCGCGGAAATCTCCGCCTTCGCCTGCGCGATCTCGTCGGCCGTCATCTGCGCGAAATCCTTGCCGCGCAGCACTTCGTTGCCCGAGGTGGTGAAGCGCGCGTCGACCTCGACCTGCGGGATTTCCTGACGCGCCTGTTCCTGCGCAGACATCAGCGCGGAAGCTACACGACTTTCCGCGGTGCGCTGCGGCTGCTTCTCGCGCATGTCCGGCGCGACCGGCGAGAACATGGCCAGCATCTTCTCGATCAACTCGCGTGAGCGCCAGAACAGGCGGAATGCCTCGTCGAAGACCGCATGGTCCTCATGGCGCGTCACCAGCACCGAATGCAGGGTCCAGTAGAAGTCGTCGCGGCTGCCGATGCCGGCGACCAGCACGGCCTCGATGGCATCGACCACCGCCGCCGGCCCGACCCTCAGGCCCGCCTTGCGCAGGGTGCGGGCGAAATGGACGATATTGTCCGCCAGCCGCCCATCCGGGTCGGCAGCGTCGCGCGAATGCGAGGCGGCGGCCACGCCTACTCCGCCGCGGCCATCTCGGCCTGCATTTCCTTCAGGATGCGCCGCCCCTCGCCCTGCTCGATGCGGGCGATGTCGTCCTGATATTTCAGCAGCACGCCGATCGTGTCGGAAACCGTCTGCGGGTCGAGCGCCAGCTTGTCGAGCTCGGTGAGCGCGCTCGCCCAGTCGATCGTCTCGGCGACCCCAGGCACCTTGAACAGCTCCATCCGCCGCAGCCGCTGCACGAACTGGACGACCTCTTCCGAAAGCCGCCTGTTGGCATGCGGCACCCGGCGCGTCACGATGTCGAGCTCGCGCGCCGCATCGGGATAATCGACCCAGTGATAGAGGCAGCGGCGCTTGAGCGCGTCGTGAATCTCGCGCGTGCGGTTGGTGGTGATGATGACGATGGGCGGCTCCTTGGCCTTGATCGTCCCGAGCTCCGGCACCGTCACCTGATAGTCGGAGAGGATTTCGAGCAAAAACGCCTCGAATGCCTCGTCGGTGCGGTCCAGCTCGTCGATCAGGAAGACCGGCGCCTGTCCGGGCTCGCCGGTCAGCGCTTCCAGCACCGGGCGCCGGATGAGGTATTTTTCGGAGAAGACGTTCTTCTCCATGTCCCGCCGGTCGACCGTGCCCGCTGCCTCCTCCATACGGATCTCGATCATCTGCGCGGCATAGTTCCATTCGTAGACGGCCGAGGAAACGTCGAGCCCCTCATAGCATTGCAGGCGGATCAGCCGGCGGCCGAGCGCGCCTGCCAGCACCTTGGCGATCTCGGTCTTGCCGACGCCGGCCTCGCCTTCGAGGAAGAGCGGCCGCTTCATCCGCAATGCGAGGAAAAGGACGGTCGCCAGCGCCCGGTCGGCGACATAGTCGGCCGCCGAGAGCATGGCGAGCGTCGCGTCGATCGACTCGGGGAGCGCGGGCGTGTTGTCGTCAGCCATGAAGGCCATTCCTTCAGCCGTGGTCGATGCCGTAGCCGCGATTGTAGTAGATGAGGGGCCGCATGCCGTTGCCGATGCGCACGCCGCGCACGTGCCCGAAGATCACATGATGCGTCGCCATCTGCTTCGCCTCGACCACCTCGCAGTCGAACACCGCCAGCGCATCGGTCAGCGTCGGCGCGCCGGTGGCGATCGTGTCCCATTGGCCGAGCGAGAAACGCGCATCCTGATCGAGGCCGGTCAGGCCGGAAAAGCCGTGCGCCAGCGTCTGGCTCTGCTCGCCCAGCGTATTGAGGGCGAAGATGCCATTCGTGAGGAACGCCTCGTTCGCCGCATTGCCGCGGTTGATGCAGACCAGCACGGTCGGCGGACTGTCCGAAACGGAGCATGCCGCGATCACCGTCAGGCCGCGCCGTCCTGCCGGACCATCGGTCGTCACCACCTGAACGGCTCCGGCATAATGCGCCATGGCATCGCGGTAGTGCCGCGGCTCGACTTCGGACTTTTTCAGCACGTCGTCTTCCAGATCATTTCGTTGGCCTCGATATACAGCATGTCTCCCGAAAGTGGGAACCGGTTTCGGGATCGAGACATGCGTGAAAACAGGAAGCTAAGGCGTGGGGAGCGAATCTGAAAGATCGCGGCTCGCTTTAGTACCAAATCCGGGCGGCAAGTATCCGGTTGTGAGCGCCGCAAGCGCCGGTGCAATGTGGAATGTCGCGCCGCCATATTTCTTTTCCCGCGCGGCTGCTTAGAGTGCCGCCCCATGCGCGCCATATGCTTCAGCCTTCTGGCATTCACGAGCCTCGTCGTCCCGGCCCATGCCGCGGGCATCGGCGTGTCCGCGCCGCTGACGGGCGAGCTGGCGATCCTCGGCAGGCAAATCCAGGATGGCGCGCAGGCGGCCGCGAAACATCTGTCCGTAAGCGCGGATCAGCTCCTGCTGGTCGATGACGGGTGCAGCGCCGAAGGCGGGACCGCCGCGGCCAACCGCTTCGTCGGCGCCGGGGTCGACGTGGTGGTCGGCTTCCTTTGCACGGAGGCGATCGAGGCGGCGCTGCCCATTCTCTCGCCGGCCGGCATCGCCGTCATCACGCCGGCGGTGCGGACGAACAGCCTGACGGAAAACCGGGCACGCACCGGCTGGAACGTCTTCCGCACCGCGCCGCGCGCCGATGCCGAACGCGCCGCCGCCGAGCAATTGCTGCTGCCGCGCTGGCGCGAGAGCCTGTTCGCGCTGGTGGACGACGGCACGATCTACGGCCGCGAACTGATCGAGAGTTTTCGCCTCGCGGCGGAGAATACGGGCCTCAAGGCGGTGTTCGTCGATACGTTCCGGCCGCAGATGGAGAACCAGATCGGCCTCGTGGGACGGTTGCGCCGCGCCGGCGCCACGCATGTGCTGGTCGGCGGCGACCATGACGACGTGGCGATCATCGGCCGCGACGCGCGCGAACTCGGCTACGACCTCACCATCGCGGCGGGCGAGACGCTGCGTGCCGCGACCAGCGCCCTGAAGCCGGCGCCGGGCACGCTGATGATCGCGCCGCCCCAGCCGGCGGATATTGCGCGGCCGGACGTGCTCAAGCGGCTGGCCGACGAAAAGATCATCCCGGACGGATATGTCCTGCCGGCCTATGCCGCACTGGAGATCGCCGTGGCGGCGCGCAATGCCGCAGCCGGCGACCGCGCCGCAATTCCCGCCCGGCTGCGGGAGCGTAGCTACGATACGGCGCTCGGCGCGATCGATTTCGACGAGAACGGCGAGCTTGCCGCCAACCCCTATCGCCTGTTCCGCTTCGACGGAAACGGTTTTGTCCCTGCGGAGTGAGAAATGGCTTTTGTCTCCGGCCCCCGGAACCTGCTGACCGATGTCGCCGGCCTGCGTGTCGGCAACGCGCATGACGACAGGCTGAAATCCGGCGTCACGGCCGTGCTGTGCGACGTGCCCACCGTCGCGTCCTACATGGTGCTGGGCGGCGCGCCGGGCACGCGCGACACCGACCTGCTCGAACCGCACAATACGGTGGAGACGGTCAATGCCATCGTGCTTTCCGGCGGCTCGGCATTCGGTCTCGATGCTGCGGCCGGCGTGCAGGCCGATTTGCGCGAGAAGGGAATCGGCTTCGACGTCGCCGGCCATATCGTGCCCATCGTGCCGGCGGCGATCCTGTTCGACCTCGCCAATGGCGGCGACAAGGACTGGGGCGACAGCCAGCCCTATCGCGCGCTCGGCAAGCTGGCCGCCTCACGCGCGGCGGAAAGCTTCGACATCGGCACGGCCGGCGCCGGTGCCGGCGCCACCACGGCAGACCTGAAGGGCGGGCTGGGTTCCGCTTCAACAATGCTCGAAAACGGCGTTACCGTCGCCGCGCTCGTCGCCGTGAATGCCGTCGGCTCCGCCAATGTCGGCGGCACGGCTTCGTTCTGGGCGGCACCCTTCGAGCAGGACGGCGAATTCGGCGGCCTCGGCTTTCCGCACCCGATACCCAAAGCGGCGCGGGATGTCGTCACCAAGCTGACGCCCCGGCCGGCACCGGGCGCCAACACCACCATCGCCGTCATCGCCACGGATGCGAAGCTCTCCAAGGCCGCCGCGCGGCGGCTCGCCATCGCTGCCCATGACGGCTATGCCCGCGCGATCTGGCCCGCACACACCGCCATGGACGGCGATTTGATCTTCGCGCTCGCCACCGGCACGTCGAATGTCGAGCTCGGCGTCAACGACGTGATCGCCCTGCATGCCGCGGCAAGCAGCGCCATGGCGCGGGCGATCGCGCGCGGCGTTCATGCGGCGACGCCGTCGCCGGGCGATCTGCTGCCCGTCTGGTCGCAGCGCGCCGGTGCCGCATGAAGGAAAAGCGCATGCGCAAACTCATCCTTGCCGCAGCAACCCTATGGAGCGCCGCCGCATTTGCCGGCGACACGGCATCGGTGGAGATACTGGGCTTCAGCGCCGCCGGGTCCGTCTTCGCCTTCGAGGAATATGGCGTGCAGGACGGTTCAGGCTTTCCCTATGCCAACCGCTACTACATCGACACGGCCAACGACCGGTTCCTCGACGGCACGCCGATCAGGATCAGGCTGGACGACGAGAGCGCGGAACTGGCCGCCGCGCGCGAACAGGCGCGCACCGCCGGCGAGGCCATCGTCCCCGCTTCCGAGCTCGGCGCCAATCGCGGTTTCACGGCCGGCTGGAATGCTGTGACGGAATATTCGGCCGACCCGCACCGCATCTCCGTCAATCCGCGGCCCGTCTTTCCGCCGATCGACCCGGCGCTCGAATTCCGGCTGGAGGAGGTGCGGCTGGAGAACCCGACGCGATGCGCCGATCAGGGCGACATCGTCGGTTTCCGGCTGCTGAAGGTCGCGACCGGGGACGGCGGCAGGACACAGCTCATCCACGAGGACGAGGCCATTCCCGAAAGCCGCAGGTGCCCGCTGGGCTACAGGATCGGCGGCGTTCAGACGTTCCATCCGGAAGGCGGCGCGCCGGTCTTCGCCGTGATGATCGCCGTCAGGCAGGTCGGCTTCGAGGGGCCGGACCATCGCTGGGTGGCGGTGACGGGACAAATCTCGGAATAGACGCCCGGCGCGTTGAGCTAAGCCGTCGCCTCTGTTAGGAGGCGCTCAACGATTTCTCAGACAGGACAGGCCAATGATCCCGCGCTACTCGCGCCCCGAAATGGTTTCCATCTGGTCGCCGGAGACGAAGTTCCGCATCTGGTTCGAGATCGAGGCCCATGCCTGCGACGCGCTGGCCGAGATCGGCATCATCCCCAAGGAAGCGGCACGCACGATCTGGGAGAAAGGTGGCGCAGCGACCTTCGATGTCGCGCGCATCGACGAGATCGAGCGCGAGACCAAGCACGACGTCATCGCCTTCCTCACCCATCTGGCCGAGATCGTCGGGCCGGACGCGCGTTTCGTCCATCAGGGCATGACCTCGTCCGACGTGCTCGACACCTGCCTTTCGGTGCAGCTCACGCGCGCCAGCGACCTGCTGCTCGCCGATCTCGACGCCCTGCTCGCCGCGCTGAAGAAGCGCGCCTTCGAGCACAAGGACACCGTCACTATCGGCCGCAGCCACGGCATCCATGCCGAGCCGACCACCTTCGGCGTCAAGCTGGCGCAGGCTTATGCGGAGTTCACCCGCTGCCGCGAACGGCTCGTCGCCGCGCGGGCGGAAATCGCCACCTGCGCCATTTCGGGCGCCGTCGGCACATTCGCCAATATCGATCCGCGCATCGAGGAACATGTCGCGGCGAAGCTCGGCCTCACGCCCGAGCCGGTCTCGACGCAGGTCATCCCGCGCGACCGGCATGCGATGTTCTTCGCCACGCTGGGCGTGATCGCCTCATGCGTGGAGCGGCTCGCGACCGAGTTCCGCCATCTGCAGCGCACCGAGGTGCTTGAGGCCGAGGAATATTTCTCGCCGGGGCAGAAGGGCTCGTCGGCGATGCCGCACAAGCGCAACCCGGTGCTGACCGAAAACCTCACCGGGCTTGCCCGCCTCGTGCGCGGCATGGCGCTGCCGGCGATGGAGAATGTGGCGCTCTGGCACGAGCGGGACATTTCCCATTCCTCGGTGGAGCGCATGATCGGGCCGGACGCGACCGTGACGCTGGATTTCGCGCTGGCGCGGCTGACCGGTGTGGTCGAGAAGCTGGTGGTCTACCCCGACAACATGCTCGCCAACATGAACAGGTTCCGCGGCCTCATTCACTCGCAGCGGGTGCTGCTGGCGCTCACCCAAGCCGGCGTTTCGCGCGAGGACGCCTACCGGCTGGTCCAGCGCAACGCCATGAAAGTGTGGGAAAAGGGGGCGGATTTCCTCGAGGAACTGCTTGGCGACGCCGATGTGCGCGCTGCGCTTTCGGAAGCGGATATCCGCGACAAGTTCGACATCGGCTACCACACGAAGCACGTCGACACGATTTTCGAGCGCGTGTTCGGCAAGGCTTGAGAAAACGCCGCCGTGAGGGAACCGAAGTCCTGACGGCAGCATTGTAGCGATATCGAAGACCTCCAAATGCGAAAGCCCGCGCATCCCTGCCGCGGGCTTTCGTGCTTTTGCAGGCATCAGGCCGGCAGGACGCGGATCACGTTTCCCCATGGGTCGGTCAGTTCGCGTTCCGCCGCGAGGTTCCTGGCGCGGAACTCGACGAAGGCGAGGCCCGTCGTGTCCGTCGGGCGCGGCCCGGCGCCCTTGCTGTGCCAGACATTGGCGCCGACATGATGGTGATAGCCGCCGCTCGACAGGAACACCGCGACATGATCGCGATGCCGCATCGTGTCGAAGCCCATTTCGCCATTCCACCATTGCTCAGCCTCGCCGACCGCGCCGACGCGGAAATGGACATGGCCGACGACGGTGCCGTCCGGCGCGCCGTTCCACTCCGAAGGCTTGTCTTCGAGCTCTCTCATCAGCGCGCCGAAATCGAGCCGCTCGGTACGCATGACGATCTCCCCGTTCTCGATTATCCAGCGCTCGCGCGGGCGGTCGGCATAGATCTCGATGCCGTTGCCTTCCGGGTCGGTGAGATAGATCGCTTCGCTGACATCGTGGTCGGAAGCGCCGTCGATGCGGAACTTGCGGTCGATGGCATGCTGCGTCCAGCGTGCGAGGTCCGCGCGCTCCGGCAGGAGGAAGGCCGTGTGGTAGAGGCCGGCGCTGCCCGGATCGTCAGGCTTCAGCGCGGCTGAACCCTCGATTTCCAGCAGTTCACGACCGCCCGCCGAAAGCGCGATCGTGCTGCCGCCGCGGCGCGTCTCCGTGAAGCCGAGCAGGTCCTTGTAGAAGTCCGCAAGACGCTCGGCATCGCGAGCGCGCAGCCCGACGCGGCCGACGCTGACGGGAGTCGTGGCGGAAAATGGCAGGGTGGTCATGTCTCGCTCCTGGCTCAGGCAGCGGCGCCTGCGGCGCGCTGGCCGGCGGTCCGTGCGCGGAATCGCATCCGTTGCGCGCAACATCGTCATCCGCAGCCGCTCGCGCAAGGAGGCGGATGGCGGACAGGCTGTTCACCGTTTCAGTCCCGTCCTCCAAGACAGTTGCGCGGTGCGGTTGACAACATTACATCGCGATCATGAAGGTCAAGGAAGCGGACATCCTCATCGTGCCGGGTCTCGGCGGGTCCGGGGCGGACCACTGGCAGACCCGCTGGCAGTCGCGCCTGTCGACCGCGCGGCGCGTGCACAATCCCGATTGGGACAGCCTCGATCCGCGGGTCTGGACGGATGCGCTGGTCGAATCGGTCAACATTTCGGATCGGCCGGTCGTGCTCGTCGGCCATTCGCTGGGCGTGACGAGCATCGTCGCCGCGCGCGAGCGGCTGACCAGCCCGGTCGCAGGCGCCTTTCTCGTCGCGCCACCCGATATTTTGGGCTCGGAAGTCGTCCCCGAGGAACTGCGCGGCTTCGGCGCTTACGACCGGGCGCCGCTGCCCTTCCCGTCCATCCTCGTCGCGAGCCGCAACGACGCCTATTGCCACCTCGACGTCGCCGAGGATCTCGGCGGTGCGTGGGGATCGCTGTTCATGGATGCCGGCGAGGCCGGGCACATCAACGCCGATGCGGGCTACGGCCCCTGGCCGGAAGGGCTGATGGTCTTCGCCAATTTCCTGTCGCGGCTCTGATCCGGTTCGCCGCTGTGGAAAAGCACGTCGGCCCCGAGCGCGCGCATATGCGCCGCGGCGGCAAGCCCCTACCCTCGCGCGCATGACACCGTCGAAGGACATTTCCCGCCTGATCGAGATCATGGCCGCGCTGCGTGACCGGGAAACCGGCTGCCCGTGGGATGTCGAGCAGGATTTTTCCAGCATCGCGCCCTACACGATAGAGGAAGCCTATGAGGTCGCGGACGCGATCGAGCGCGGCGACCTTGACGATCTGCGCGACGAGTTGGGCGACCTGCTGCTTCAGGTCGTGTTCCATGCCCGCATGGCCGAGGAGATGGGCGCCTTCGCCTTCGGCGACGTGGTGGAGGCGATCACGGCCAAGATGATCCGCCGCCATCCGCATGTCTTCGGCGATGCCGAGGCGCGCGAAGCCGGCATGGCGAAGGGCATGTGGGACCGCATCAAGGCCGAGGAGAAGGTTGCGCGACAGGCGGCGAGAGAGGCCGCCGGCCGGCCTGCGGAGGAGCCCGCCGGCTATCTCGACACGGTGCCGGTGGCCCACACCGCGCTGACCCGCGCGCTGAAACTCCAGCAGCGGGCCGCGAAAGTGGGTTTCGACTGGGGTGCGGCCGGGCCGGTGCTCGACAAGATCGAGGAAGAGATCGGCGAGCTGCGGCGCGCGCTGGCGAGCGGCGAGACCGAGGCGGTCAAGGACGAGTTCGGCGACGTTCTCTTCGCGCTGGTCAATCTGGGTCGGCATCTGGAGACGGACCCCGAATCGGCCCTGCGCGGCACCAACGAGAAATTCCGCACACGCTTCCACGCCGTCGAGCGCGCCCTTGCCGCCGAGGGCAGATCGTTGGAAGAGGCCAGCCTGGATGAGATGGAAGCGCTCTGGCAGCAGGCTAAGAAGCTGCGCTGAGCCGCGATTCGATCTCCGCGCGGCGCTGCGCGGTGGTTTGCAGCGTCAGCTCCACGCCGCCGTCCTCGCGGTCCTTGCGCGCGATGACATTGCCGCTGCGATAGATCCAGTCGAGCAGCTGCATCTGCTCGGGCATCAGCAGCAGCTCGACCGATGACAGGCTGCCGGCAATCCGCGTCTCGATGATCGCGACCAGTTCGTCGATGCCGTCGCCGGATATCGCGGAAATGGCCGCGGGTGCCGCGCCGTCCGTTCGGGCGCTGCCGGCAAGCAGGCGCTCGCGGTCGGCCGGATCGAGCAGGTCGATCTTGTTCCACACTTCCAGCACGCGCTGCTCGTCATGGATGTCCACGCCCAGCGCGTGGAGTATTTCGCCGACATCCTCCGCCTGCGCCTGCGTGTCCGGATCGGAAATATCGCGCAGGTGGAGGATCAGGTCGGCCTCGACCACCTCCTCCAGCGTGGCGCGGAAGGCCGCCACCAGATGCGTCGGCAGGTCGGAGATGAAGCCCACCGTATCGGACAGGATGATCTCGCTGCCATGCGGCAGTTTCAGCCGGCGCAGCGTCGGGTCCAGCGTGGCGAAAAGCATGTCCTGCGCCAGCACGCCGGCGCCGGTGAGCCGGTTGAACAGCGTCGATTTGCCGGCATTGGTGTAGCCGACGATGGCGACGATCGGATAGGGAACCTTGCGGCGCTTGGCGCGATGCAGCTCGCGGGTGCGCCGCACGGTCTCCAGCTCGCGCTTCAGCCTGGTGATCCTGTCCTGCAGAAGGCGGCGGTCGGCTTCGATCTGCGTCTCGCCCGGTCCGCCGAGGAAGCCAGCGCCGCCCCGCTGGCGCTCGAGGTGCGTCCAGCTTCGCACGAGGCGGCCGCGCTGGTAGTTGAGGTGCGCAAGCTCCACCTGGAGCACGCCTTCGGCCGTGCGTGCACGGCGGCCGAAAATCTCCAGGATGAGGCCGGTGCGGTCGAGCACCTTGGCGTTCAGCGCCTTTTCGAGGTTGCGCTGCTGCACCGGCGTCAGCGGATGATCGACGATGGCCAGTTCGGCCTGCGTTTCCCTGACCGTCTCCGCAAGCGCGTCGACCTTGCCGGAGCCGAGCAATGTGGCCGGACGCGGCTGCGCGACATTGACGATCTCGGAATGGACGATGTCGAGGTCGATGGCGCGGGCAAGCCCCAGCGCCTCTTCCAGCCGCGCGCCCGGCAGGCGGCTCGACTGGAAGGCGTCTGCCTCGCCCCTGCCCTCATGCTGGCTTCGCGACAGGACAGGCACCACGACAACGGCCCGCGTCGCCGTGCCGCCGGCGGCCGGTGCCTTGTCCTCGTGGCTGCGCCGCGAACCCGTTTCCTTATTGGTCAATCAGGCGTCCCGGCCGGCTTCCTCGCCCTCGAACATCTGGACAGGCTGGCTCGGCATGATGGTGGAGATTGCATGCTTGTAGACGAGCTGGGAATGACCGTCCCGGCGCAGCAGCACGCAAAAATTGTCGAACGATGTCACCACGCCCGTCAGCTTGACGCCGTTGATGAGAAAAATCGTCAGTGGAATCTTGCTCTTGCGAACGGAGTTCAGGAACAGGTCCTGCAAATTCTGGGTGCGTTCCGCCATATTCTGGTCTTTCACCGATCCCCTTCGGTCCTCGCCCATTAGCGCCGCATGGCGCATGGCTTGTCAAGCACGCCCGGCGGTCAAATCGACCCGCGCCGGCCGCCCATCAATGACTGGCGAGACCATCGATGGGTGCGGGTTATCAGGCCGGGGCTTTTTCCGCAACGTCAAAAAACGCCGCGCGCAGTTCGCGGGCGATCGTGCCCGGATGTCCGTTAGCGACGGGCTGGCCGTCGATGGACACCACCGGCATGACCAGCGTGGTGGCCGCCGTGATGAACGCCTCGCGCGCGGCCTTCGCCTCATCGACGGTGAAGGCGCGCTCCTCGATTCGCAGTCCGAGCTTGCCCGCCACCTCGAACAGCGTGGTGCGGGTGATGCCGCGCAGGATGCCATGCTCAGCCGGACGCGTGACGAGAACGCCGTCCGCGGTCACGATCCAGGCATTGGTCGCCGCACCTTCGGTGACGAAGCCGTCGCGGTCCACGAACCACGCCTCGCCGGCGCCGGCCTCCTTCGCGGCCTGCCGGGCCAGCACGTTGGGCAGCAATCCGACCGACTTGATGTCGACGCGATCCCAGCGGTTTTCCGGCAGGGTGATCACGCCGATCCCCTTTTCAGCGGTGGCGGCGCCCTTGCGCCGGTCGATCTTCTTTGCCGTGACGACGACCGCCGGCCGGGTGCCTTCGGCCGGGAAGACATGGTCGCGCGGCGCCACGCCGCGCGTGACCTGCACATAGACATTGCCGTCGCGCACCTTGTTGCGCCGCACCACCTCGCCCATCACGATGCGAAGCGCTGCCCGCGTCATCGGCCAGCCGATGCGAAGCTCGCGCAGGGAGCGGTCGAGCCTGTCCAGATGGCGCACCGAGTCGACGATCAGGCCATGCGCCACCTCGCAGACTTCGTAGACGCCGTCGGCAAGCTGGTAGCCCCGGTCCTCGATATGCACGGTCGCCGACCGGTGCGGAAGATAACGGCCGTTCACATAAGCGATGCGGGGCATGCGGAGGGTCCTCTGAAGTCAAAAATCGTCGGTTCAGAAAAATTCGAGGCTGACGCGGAACATCTGCTCGACCTGCTTCACGGCGCGTTCAAGCGCGAAGATGACGACGCGATCCTTCGGCTTGATGCGCAGATCGCCATCGGGCTTGATCATCTCGCCGCCCCGATAGACCGCGCCGATGCGGATGCCGTCGGGCAGTTCGAGCTCGCGGAGCGGCGCGCCCACCAGCGGCGACGTCTCAAGCGCCTCGGCCTCGATGACCTCGGCGGCGCCGCGCTGGATGGAGTGCACCTGACGGATGCGGCCGCGCCGCACATGCTGGAGAACCTTCGAGATGGTCACGTTGCGCGGGTTCACATGCGCGTCGAGGCCGAGCATGTCGGTGAATTCGTGATAGGTCGGATTGTTGATCAGGACGAGGTTGGAGCGGCAGCCAAGCTTCTTGGCCATCACAGCCGACAGGATATTGACCTGGTCGTCATTGGTCAGCGCCACCATGAGGTCGGCATCGCCGATATCGGCCTCGAGCAGCACCTTCTGGTCCAGCGCGCTTCCCTGCAGCACGACAGCCTTGCGCAGCTCGTCGGCGATCGCCACCGCGCGCTCGCGCGTGCTTTCGATGATCTTGATCCGCGTGCGAACCGGCTTGGCCTCGATGGCGCGGGCGACATAGAGGCCGATATTGCCGCCGCCGGCGATGACGATGCGGGTTGCTTCCTGCTCGTCATGGCCGAACAGGCCGAGCGTGCGGCGCACCTGATCGCGCGTGGTGACAACATAGGCGATGTCGCCGCTGATGAGCTGGTCGGCGGAATGCGGCACGAACAGATGCTCCTCGCGCGACACGCCGACGACGGTGGAAGGCAGGTCGGGAAACAGCTCGCTCAGCTGCGCCAGCGGCGTGTTGACCACCGGGCAGTCCTCCAGGCATTCGATGGCCAGCACGATGACCTTGCCCTCGGCGAACTGCACCACATCGCGCGCGCCGGGCAGCGCGATGCGCCGCAGCACCATCTCGCCCACTTCGACCTCGGGCGAGATGATGACGTCGATCGGCATGTATTCGCGCGAGAACATGCCGGCATAGTGCGGCAGCAGATAGGATTGCGCGCGGATTCGCGCGATCTTGGTCGGAACGTTGAAAAGCGAGTGCGCCACCTCGCAGGCGACGATGTTGACTTCGTCGAACAGCGTCACGGCGATGATCATGTCGGCCTGCTCGGCGCCGGCCTTTTCCAGCACGTCGGGATGGGCGCCGTGTCCGACGAAGCCGCGCACGTCGAGATTGTCGCGCACGGCGCGGATCAAGTCGGCGGAGGTGTCGATCACCGACACGTCGTTGCGCTCGGCCGCGAGCCGCTCGGCGATGCCGTAGCCCACCTGGCCGGCACCACAGATGATGACCCGCATGTCAGACCCCGAGCGACTTCAGTTTCCGGTGCAGTGCTGAACGCTCCATACCAATGAACTCGGCCGTGCGCGAGATGTTGCCGCCGAAGCGGTTGATCTGCGCGATCAGATATTCCTTCTCGAACAGTTCCCGCGCCTCGCGCAGCGGCAGCGCCATGATGTGCTGGTCTGACTGGTTGGGCGCGCGCGGCATGACATCGCCGATCTCCGACGGCAGGAGGTCGGCGGTGATCGGCGCGTCCGTCTCGTCGCCGCGCGCGAGAATCATCAGGCGCTCGACATTGTTGCGGAGCTGGCGGATGTTTCCCGGCCAGTTGTGCGCCTGCAGGACCGCCATCGCGTCATCGCCGATGCGGCGCATCCTGATGCCCGCCTGCGCCGCCACCTGCCGCATGAAGTGGTCGACGAGGAACGGGATGTCCTCGCGCCGTTCCGACAGCGGCGGCACCATGACCGGCACCACGGCCAGCCGGTGGTAGAGATCCTCGCGGAAGCGCCCTTCGGCGATCATCTGCTCCAGATTGTAGGAGGTGGAGGCGATGACGCGCACGTCGACCTTGACGCGGCGCGTGCCGCCGACGCGCTCGAACTGCTGCTCGACCAGCACGCGCAGGATCTTGTTCTGCGTCTCGCGCGGCATTTCGCCCACCTCGTCCAGATAGAGGATGCCGTGATGCGCCTCCTCCAGCGCGCCGATCTTGCGCTGCGACCCGTTCGGCTCGGTGCCGAACAGCTCGATCTCCATGCGGTCGGGCGTCATGGTGGCCGCGTTCAGGGTCACGAAGGGGCCGCCGCTGCGTGCCGAGGCTGCATGGATCGCACGCGCGACCATCTCCTTGCCGCTGCCGGAGGGGCCGATGATCATGATGCGGCTGTTGGTCGGCGCGACACGCTCGATCGTCTGGCGCAGCTGCGACATGGCCGCCGAGACGCCGATGAGATCGGACGTCTCGCCCGAGCGCTTCTTGAGGTCGCTCACCTCGCGGCGCAGCTTGGACGTTTCCAGCGCCCGCTCGCAGATCAGGATCAGCCTGTCGGTCTTGAACGGCTTCTCGATGAAATCATAGGCGCCGCGCCGGATGGCCGAGACCGCCGTCTCGATGGTACCGTGACCCGAGATCATCACCACCGGCAGGTCCGGGTGCAGCTTCTTGATCTCGTCCAGCAAGGCCAGCCCGTCCAGCCTGGAGCCCTGAAGCCAGATATCGAGGAACACCAGCCGCGGCACGCGCGCGGCGATCGCCGCGAGCGCACTGTCGCTGTCATGCGCGATGCGGGTTTCGTGGCCCTCGTCGCTCAGGATCCCCGCGATCAGCTCGCGGATGTCCTGTTCGTCGTCGACGATGAGAATATCAGACGCCATTTGTCGCTTTCTCGCTGTGTATGCCCTGCGCCGCTTGGTGCTTGTTGCCTGCGCCATTGCCGGCCGACGGCAGCACGATCCGGATCAGCGCGCCGCGGCCTCCCTGGAAGGCGGCCGGCGCGTCGTGGAGCTCCAGCCGCCCTCCATGGTCCTCGATGATCTTTTTCACGATCGCCAGACCCAGGCCCGTGCCTTTCTCCCGCGTCGTCATATAGGGCTCCAGAAGCCTTTGCCTGTTCTCGCGCGGCAGGCCCTTGCCGTTGTCCATCACGTCGACATAGATCAGCCCGTTATGGGCGCGTGCGCGGATGCGGATGACGCCGGCAGGCGCGCCCGCCTCGCGGTTGCCCTCGATGGCCTCGGTGGCGTTCTTCACCACATTGCCGAAAGCCTGGCTGAGAAGCCGGCTGTCGAACGTGCCCATCAGCGGCTGGTCGCCGAAATCGCGCTGGAAGGCGATGTCGCTGCGGCTCATCTCCACCAGGAAGGAGGCCTCGCGCAGCGGCTCGCGCAGGTCCGTCACCTGCATGTCTGGCTTGGGCATGCGCGCAAAAGCCGAGAACTCGTCCACCATGCGGCCGATATCGCCCACCTGCCGGATGATCGTGTCGGTGCACTGATCGAAGATCTCGCGATCCTCGGTGATGCTCTTGCCGAAGCGCCGCTTGATGCGCTCGGCCGAAAGCTGGATCGGGGTCAGCGGGTTCTTGATCTCATGCGCGATGCGCCGCGCAACATCCGCCCAGGCGGTCGAGCGCTGCGCCTGCACCAGATCGGTGATGTCGTCGATGGTCACGATGTAGGAGCCGGCATTCTCGCCGCTCTGGCTCTCCTCCGGCGTGACCTGGACGTTGAAGGTGCGCTCCGCGCCTTTGCGGTAGAAGGTCACCTGCTCGTGGTGCACGGGCCGGCCGGCGGCGCGGGCATTGTCGAGCACGCGGCCGATATGCGGCAGCATGACAGACAGTTTCTGCCCGACGCTGACCCGCGCGGGAATGGCCAGCATCGTCTCGGCCGACCTGTTCACGATCGTCACGTTCCCGTCCGGGCTGACGCCGATCACGCCCGCGGTGACGCCGGACAGCACCGCCTCGCTGAAGCGGCGCCGCTCGTCGATCACATCCTTCGCCGAAATGAGCTCGTTGCGCTGGCTCTTGAGCTGCAGGATCATCTTGTTGAACGTGTCGCCGAGCGAGGCCACGTCGCCGTCGCTCTGCTGCACCGGCACGGAGACGTCGAGATTGCCGGTGGCGACCTCGCCGGCCGCGCCGATGAGCTGGCGGACGGGACGCACGAGCCTGTCCGCCACCCTGATGCCCGTCCAGATCGCCGACAGCACGATGATGAGCGTCAGGCCGAGATAGACCAGCGCAAAGGCGAGCTGCGTCGTGAGGCGGTTATGCTCGAGCGAGGAATATTCATCGACGTTCGCGCGCACGAGCTGGCGCGCGCGGATCACGTCCGGGTCGAGCTCCTTGATCGTGTAGAGCAGCATGTCCTGATAGCCGTTCAGCCGCACCACGGCCCCGACCAGATTGCGCGCCTGCGGCTGCATCATCACCGGCTCCGGCTCCTCGACCGCCATGCGCACGGCTTCCGCGAGCGGTTCCGGCAAGGGCACGTCGGTGCCTGTATTGGCCGCCATCACCAGCGACCCGTCCTTGCGGATCAGGGCGGCATGCACGAGGCCGCGCGCGATGGCGAATTCACTCAGGGCCTTGAGAAAGCCGGTGCGGTCGAGATTGTAGAGCAGGCGCGCCTGCTGCTGTTCGAGGTCGTAGGCGAGCGACAGCGTCGTTCCCTGCAAGGTGCGCGCATTCTCCTGGACATAGGCCTCGGCAATGGACAGCGAGGAATTGATGATGACGCGGGTGCGCAGCTCGAACCAGCGGTCGAGCCCGATATCCAGCGTGATCGAGGCGATGATCGCGACGAGGATGGCCGGGATCGCCGCCACCAGCGAAAACATCGTCACGATGCGCACATGAAGGCGCGAGGCGGCACGGCCGCGGCGCCGCGCCGCGTAGAGGCGCCACGCCTCGCGCGCGATGAGCGCCACGAGCGCGAGGCTGAACAGCGCATTGATGCCGATGATGGCCACCGTCACCTGCACGTCGGGCTTGACCGGCGTGAGATAGAGCAGGATGGCGAAGGACGCCGCCGCCGTCAGCAGGGCGGCCGCGATGATCACCACACCGACCGCGGTAAGCGAGCGCAGGCCTTCGCCGGCAGGACTCGCCGCAGCGCCTGCCGGAATGCCTCCCAAGGGAATCGTGTCAGTGGTCATCAACTCGCAGGGCCAGGAATCGCGTTGCAGCAATGCAACGCATTGTGGCTATTTTGCAACAAAGTGCAAAGTGGCCATCATTCCGGACAGGATCAGCCCTGCTTCGATGCACGGTAGACGTTCACGCCCAGCTCGCGGATCTTCTTGCGCAGCGTGTTGCGGTTCAGGCCGAGCAGTTCGGCGGCCTTGATCTGGTTGCCGCGCGTCGCCGTCATCGATGCCAGCACCAGCGGGTATTCGACCTCCGACAGGATGCGCTGGTAGAGGCCGGGCGGCGGCAATTCCGCGCCGAAACCGGCGAAGTAGCGCTGGAGATAATGCTCCACCGCCTGCGATATCGAAAGATCGTCCGGCAAGCCGCCCGGCCCGGCGGGAGCGGCGGGCGCGCCCGTCGCACGCAGTTCCGCCTCGATGATCTCCTGGCTGATCTCGTCCTGCGGATAGAGCGCGGCCAAACGGCGCACGAGGTTTTCCAGCTCGCGCACATTGCCCGGCCAAGGGTAGCGGCGCATCAGGTCGTAGCCGCCGGCGGAGATGCGCTTCGTCTGCAAGCCCTCGGCCTCACCCTGCTTGATGAAATGGCGGACGAGGTCGGGGATGTCCTCCGCACGCTCGCGCAGCGGCGGCAGGCGCAGCGGCACCACGTTCAGGCGGTAGAACAGGTCCTCGCGGAAGAGGCCCTGATTGATCAGGGTACGCAGGTCCTTGTTGGTGGCGGCGACGATGCGCACGTCGGTCTTGATCGGCGTGCGCCCGCCGACCGTGGTGTATTCGCCCTGCTGGAGAACGCGCAGCAGGCGCGTCTGCGCCTCCATCGGCATGTCGCCGATCTCGTCCAGGAACAGCGTGCCGCCTTCCGCCTGCTCGAAGCGTCCCGTCGAGCGGTTCTGCGCGCCGGTGAAGGCGCCCTTCTCGTGCCCGAACAGCTCGGACTCGATCAGGTCGCGCGGGATGGCGGCCATGTTGATGGCCACGAAAGGCCCGCGTCGCCGGCGGCCATATTCGTGCAATGCACGGGCGACAAGCTCCTTGCCGGTGCCCGACTCGCCGGAGATCATCACGGTCAGGTCGGTCTGCATCATGCGCGCCAGCATGCGGTAGATTTCCTGCATCGCATGCGAGCGGCCGACCAGCGGCATGGTCTCGGGCTGGTCGTCGGCGTGCAGGTCGGCCGCGCCGCGCTTGGGCTCGGCAAGCGCGCGGCTGACGATGTTCAGCAGTTCGGTCAGGTCGAAGGGTTTTGGCAGATATTCGTAGGCACCGGTCTCGGAGGCGCGGATCGCGGTCATGAACGTGTTCTGGGCGCTCATGACGATGACGGGCAGGTCCGGCCGCGCCTTCTTGATGCGCGGCAGCATGTCGAAGGCATTCTCGTCGGGCATGACCACGTCGGTGATGACGAGGTCGCCTTCGCCGGACGAGACCCAGCGCCACAGCGTCGAGGCGTTGGAGGTCACGCGCACCTCGTGGCCCACCCGCGACAGCGCCTGGTTGAGAACGGTGCGGATCGCGGCATCGTCGTCCGCGACGAGAATGTTACCGCGTACGCTCATCGTTCAGAGCCTCCATCATCGGCATCTTCCTTCCAGGCCGGCATGAGCACGCGGAATGTCGTCCCGCGCGGCGAAGAATCGAACTCGATGACGCCGCCATGCTCGCCGACGATCTTGGCCACCAGCGCGAGGCCGAGGCCCGAGCCGTTCTGCTTGGTGGTGATGAAGGGGTCGAACAGGATGGGGCGTATGTCCTCCGCCACGCCGGGGCCGTTGTCGTGCACGCAGAACTCGAGCGGCAGCGAGACGCGATCCTGGGTGCCGGGCAGCGACAGGCGGATGCCGGGGCGGAAGGCGGTGGACAGGCGGATCTCGCCTTTCTCATCCGAACCAATGGCTTCCGCCGCGTTCTTCACTAGATTGAGGAATATCTGGACAAGCTGGTCCCGGTTGGCGAAGACCAGCGGCAGCGAGGGATCGTAGTCCTCGACGATCTTCAGCTTGCTGGCGAAGCCGTTCTTAGCGATCGCCTTCACATGGTCGAGCACCACGTGGATATTCACCGGTGCGCGGGTGATCGGGCGCTCGTCGGAAAACACCTCCATCCGGTCGACCAGCGAAACGATGCGGTCGGTCTCGTCGGTGATGAGCCGCGTCAGGGCGCGGTCCTCGTCCGAGACGGTCGTTTCCAGCAGTTGCGCGGCGCCACGGATGCCGGAGAGCGGATTCTTGATCTCATGCGCCAGCATGGCGGCAAGGCCGGTCACGGACCGCGCCGCGCCGCGATGGGTCATCTGCCGGTCGATCTTGTCGGCCATCGACCGTTCCTGAAACAGGACCACGACCGAGCCCGGCAGTTCGGGAACCGGCGCGACATAGAGATCGACCAGCTTCTCCCCGCCGATCAGCGGCGAGGAAATGTCGACGCGATATTCGTTGAATGGCGAACGTCGCTCGCGCACCTGCTCCACCAGTGTCAGCAACGGACTGCCGAAAGGCACGAAACGCGCCAGCGTGTTGCGCGCCAGAACGGCGGCGCTGGAACGGAAAAAGTCCTCGGCGTCGGCATTGGCATAGGTGATGAGATTGTCCGGCCCGACCATGATGACCGGATGGCGGATCGCGTCGAGCACGATCTGGGTCAGTTCGATCCCCGGCAGCGGCGGGCGTTCGGCGGCGCGGCTCATGCGGCCACCTCCATGCGAGAGGACTCGGCAAAGGCTGAGCGCAATAGTTGAACGACTTCAGCAGGTTCGTGCGACTTCATGATCCGGCCGCGCAACGCCGCATCCGCCATGGAATGGCGGTCGAGATACCAGCCGAGATGCTTGCGCGCCTGACGCAGCCCGCTCCCGGTCCCGTAGAGCGCGAGCATGTCCTCGTAATGCGCGATGACGTAGTCCGCGATATCCGCCCCGGTAGCCGGCACGTCGCGGGATGGCTCTCCCGCCAGTTGCCGCGCCAGCGCACCGGCAGTCCAAGGCGCGCCATAGTGGCCGCGTCCCATCATCACCGCGTCGGCGCCGGAGAGCGCCAGCGCCTCGCGAGCGTCGCTCATGTCGCAGATGTCGCCATTGGCGACCACCGGGATCGACACGGCCTGCTTGACCCGCGCGATCGCGCGCCAGTCGGCGGTACCCTTGTAGAACTGGCAGCGCGTGCGGCCATGCACGGTGATCATGCGCACGCCAGCCGCCTCGGCGCGGCGCGCAAGGTCGGGCGCGTTCAGCGCCGTCTCGTCCCAGCCGAGCCGCATCTTGACGGTGACGGGAACCTCGACGGCCGAAAGCACCGCTTCGATGAGCCGCAGCGCATGGTCGGGCTCGCGCATCAGCGCGGAGCCGCAATAGCCGCCCGTGACCTTCTTGGCGGGGCAGCCCATATTGATGTCGATGATATCGGCGCCCTCGCCCACGGCGATGCGCGCACCTTCGGCAAGCGCAGCGGCGTCGCGGCCTGCCAGTTGCACCATGTGCACGTCGATGTCGGGCCGGCGCAGCCGCAGTTCGGACTTGGCGCGCCCCCTGGCGAGCTCGCCGATGGCGATCATTTCGGAGACCACGAGCCCAGCGCCATGCGCATGGGCGCGCGCCCGGAACGCTTCGTCGGTGATGCCGGACATCGGCGCAAGGAATACGCGATTGCGCAGCCTCACCGCGCCGATCATAAGGGGCGTCGCCAGAACCGATATATCGACCATGCACAAAAACCGGGCATCAATGCCTAATGCACATTGAATAGACAATTGCAGGAAATTGCGCAACCTGAAACTGCCCTGCGGCGCGGCCTGTAAATAGGGCTGGAGTTTGCGCGGCTTGCCGCCTATGGCAGTCCGATGGATGCGAAACGTGGCATTGTCGGGGCACAAACTGCGGGCGCGATAGCCGCCGTGATTCTCGCCGCCGGGCGGGGCGAGCGGGCCGGCGAAAGCCATGAAGGGCCGAAGCAATATCGCCGGATCGGCGGCGTCAGCGTGCTGCGGCGCACGATCGAGGCATTTCTGGCGACCGATGGAATCGGACCCGTCGTGGTGGTCATCCACCGCGACGACGACTTGCTTTATCGCGAAGCCGTCGGCGAGCTGCAATCGCGGGTCATCTGCGTCACCGGCGGTGCGACCCGGCAGGAATCGACCCTCTTCGGGCTGCGGGCGCTGTCCGGGGCGGCGCCGGCAGGCGTGCTGATCCATGACGCGGCGCGGCCCTTCGCCGACCCGGCGCTGATCGCGGAGGTGGCGCGCGCCATTTCCCCCGAGGGAGGCGTGCTGCCTGCCCTGCCCGTCTCGGACACGCTGAAGCAGGCGCAGGACGGGCGGCGGGTGGAGCGCACCGTGCCGCGCCAGTCGCTCTATGCCGCGCAGACGCCGCAGGGCTTTCCCTTCGCGCCGATTCTCGCCGCGCATGAGCGGGCGCATGCGCAGGGCCTGTCCGACTTCACCGACGACGCGGCGATCGCCGAATGGGCCGGCCTCCCCGTGCAAATCGTGCCCGGTTCGCCGGATAATGTGAAACTGACCTGGGCGCGCGACATCGCGTTGGCGGACGGACGGCTTTCGAGGAGCGTCGAAAGGATGTGGTTCCCGGACGTGCGGACCGGCAACGGCTACGATGTCCACTCCTTCGAGCCGGGCGATGCGGTCTGGCTTTGCGGGGTGGAGATTCCCCATACGCACAGGCTGAACGGCCATTCCGACGCCGATGTCGGCCTGCACGCGCTCACCGACGCGCTGCTTGCCACATGCGGCGCCGGCGATATCGGCACGCATTTCCCGCCTTCGGATCCGCAATGGCGCGGCGCGGCGTCGCGCATCTTCGTGGAACATGCCGCGAAGGTCGTGCGGGAGCGCGGCGGGCGGATCGCCAATGTCGACGTCACGCTCATCTGCGAGGCGCCGAAGATTGGCCCGCATCGCGCGGCGATGACGCGGGCGCTTTCCGATATGCTGGCGCTGTCAGCCGAGCGCGTTTCGATCAAGGCGACGACCAATGAGCGGTTGGGCTTCATCGGGCGCGGCGAAGGCATCGCGGCGATTGCGACGGCCAGCGTCGTCTATCCCGGCGAACTGGCCGACATCGGGAGGTGAGCATGAGCGACGAACAGGACAGTGCCAGCCGGCTCCTCGAAACCTGCAAGTCGCTGGAAATGATGGTCGCGACGGCGGAATCCTGCACCGGCGGCATGATCATCGCGCGGCTCACCGCTATTCCCGGCTCGTCCGCCGTGGTCGATCGCGGCTTCGTCACCTATTCGAACGAGGCCAAGGTCGACATGCTCGGCGTCTCGCGCGAGACGCTCGATCGTCATGGCGCGGTGTCGGCGGAAACGGCCCGCGAGATGGCCGAAGGCGCGCTCGCCCATTCGCAGGCCGGCATCGCCATGGCCGTCACCGGCATTGCGGGGCCCGAAGGCGGTAGCGCGGAGAAGCCCGTGGGGCTCGTGTGGTTCGGCATCGCCGTCAAGGGCGGCCCGGTCCGCGTCGAACACCGCATCTTCGAGAACAAGGGCCGGGACTTCATCCGCGCGGAAACCGTAGAGACCGCGCTGGAACTGGCGCTGGAAGCGCTCGAATAGTCTTTTAAAGCGAAAGCGGCGCCGTTTCCGGCGCCGCCTTCAAATCAATATCCGACGGTTCAGGCCGCGGCCTTCCGGAAGCTCTCGGTCGAAACTTCCGAGATCGTCTTCAGCACCTGCGAGGCGATCTGGTAGGGGTCGCCCTGCGAGTTCGGCCGACGATCCTCGAGATAGCCCTTGTAACCGTTGTTGATGAAGGAATGCGGCACGCGGATCGAGGCGCCACGATCGGCAACGCCATAGCTGAACTTGTTCCATGGCGCGGTTTCGTGCTTGCCGGTGAGGCGCTTGTCGTTGTCCGGGCCGTAGACGGCGATGTGATCCATCAGGTTCTTCTCGAAGGCCGCCATCAGCGCCTCGAAATAGTCCTTGCCGCCCACCTCGCGCATGAACTTGGTCGAGAAGTTGCAGTGCATGCCCGAGCCGTTCCAGTCCGTGTCGCCGAGCGGCTTGCAATGGAACTCGATGTCGATGCCGTATGTCTCGCACAGGCGCAGCAGCAGGTAGCGCGCCATCCAAATCTGGTCGGCGGCTTTCCTGGAGCCTTTGCCGAAGATCTGGAATTCCCACTGGCCCTTGGCCACTTCCGCGTTGATGCCTTCATGGTTGATGCCGGCCGCAAGGCAGAGGTCAAGATGCTCCTCGACCAGCTTGCGGGCGATGTCGCCGACATTCTTGTAGCCGACGCCCGTATAGTAGCCGCCCTGCGGCTCCGGATAGCCTTGCGCCGGGAAGCCGAGCGGACGGCCGTCCTTGAAGAAGAAATATTCCTGCTCGAAGCCGAACCAGGCATCCTCGTCATCGAGGATGGTCGCGCGCTTGTTGGAGGCATGCGGCGTGACGCCATCCGGCATCATGACCTCGCACATCACCAGCGCGCCGTTGGTGCGGGCCGGGTCGGGATAGATGGCGACGGGCTTCAGCACGCAATCCGACGAATGGCCCTCGGCCTGCAGCGTGGACGAACCGTCGAAACCCCAGAGAGGCAGTTGCTCGAGCGTCGGAAACGACTCGAATTCCTTGATCTGGGTCTTGCCGCGCAGGTTCGGGACCGGCGTGTAGCCGTCGAGCCAGATATATTCCAGTTTGTACTTCGTCATGCCCGGCCTCTCTCTACCGATATGTGGTGCCCGGCGGCGACACCGCCGAGGCTCATCCGGCTTGCCAGCAATCAGCGTGCCAGATCGGAAAAATCGCACTTTGCCTCAAGTTCGCGCAGCGCATTCCACGCATCGGCCGGGTCGAATGCCGATGAAACGGTGCGCGAAGGGCATGCGTGGTCAATGCGCAGGCAGGCGGTCGGGTTGATTAAAGTATACGCTAAATTCCGGTGGTTGCTTACCTCGCCTGCAAAATATAAATTTGCCTATTTAATATGCAAACGTGATTATATTTGCCTGCTTATTGATCATTGCAGATCGGCGACTTATATTCTTCACAAGCCGCGCAAGCCGCGGCGCAGCGATGGATGGAAACGATGGAACGGGTTGCCGAAAACAAGCATATGGCGAAGGTCTACGCCTTCCCGGTTGGCGGTCGGGACGGTCTTCGTCGCAACATTGCAGATGCCGAAGCAGTCGCCGCCGCCAGACGACGGACGGTGAATGTGATGCCGGCAAGCGCCTGGTATCACGAGGGTGCGCAGAACGAACCGGATCAGGCATCCTGATGCCCGCCCTCACCCTGCGAAAATAAAAGGCCCGCTCGTCGCGGGCCTTTTTATTTAGGGGTCTCCTGAAGCGCGTCGCGTTTTATCGGCTCCGCAAATCTCGAACTTCGGCAGTTTGCGCAGCCCCTCATCCGGCTGCCGCCACCTTCTCCCCGTAAACGGGGAGAAGAGAGCCTTCACTTCCACCTTCGCCAATCGCTGGCGAAGCAAGAGCGGAAAGCAAGCGGACAGCATCCTTCTCCCCGTTTTCGGGGAGAATTGCCCGGCAGGGCGATGAGGGGCGGCGCAAAGGTCGAGGGCGCTCGCGACGCGCTCTAACCGGCATCCCTCAGCGCAAGCCGCAGGGCGGCAGCGGCCTTCATGTCGTTCCACCGCGCGGCGCGCCGGGCAGCGGTTTCCGCGTCCTCGCCCCATTGGGCAATGTTCCAGTCCTCGTCCACATGGGCGGCCCGCCACGCGGCCTCCGCATCGATCTCCCCGGCATCGACCGCCACGGCGAGCAGGGCGGAGCCCGTCAGCGTCGTCATCACATGCAGCGCGGCCAGCCGCAGCGGGTCGAGGTCACGCGCCAGATGGGCGCCGAGCACCGCCAGCGTCTCGCGCGGCTGGGCCACATGCATGACGCCCTCCGCCAGGAAGAAGCGCAAATGAAGCGCGGTGCGCGCCCAGTCGAGCACCGGGTCCCACAACTCGGCCTGCCTCGCCACGAGGCCGGCGGGTCCCTCGGCGCGGTAGCAGAGCAGATCGGTGCCGGCATAGCGCAATATGTCCTCCAGCACCGCCTGCGGGTCCTGCGACACGCCGTCGATCGCCGTATTGGCAAGGCGCGTCGCCGGCATGCTGGTCGGGTCCATGACGTCCGCCTGCGCGGCAAACTCGTCGGCGATCAGTTGCGCGGCCTGCATGGTCGGCAGCGCCAGCGGCGCGCGGCCGGGCGTACGCACCGGCCTGCCGTCGAGCCTCACCTCGAAAGCGCCGTCGACCGGTTCGACCGAGGCTTGGCTGTAGAAACGGCGCGGCAGCGGGGCGCGCGTCTGCTCCTGCGCCTTGCTCATGGGATCGGTGCTGTCGGGCATGGAAGAACTCGCTTCGTCAGGCTGGCGGGCTTGCCCGCACCGGCCGGTTTACCACGATCAGGCCCAAACCTATCATGACCAGCGCCGCGACGATGCGCCACGTGAGCGGCTCGCCGAGCAGCAGCGCGCCCAGCGCCACGCCCCAGACCGGGGACAGGAAGGCGAAGCTCGAAAGGCCCGGTGCGGGATAGCGGCGCATCAGCCAGAACCAGAGCAGATAGGTGAAGGCGACCACATAGATCGCCTGGAACAGCAGCGCGCCGGTCGCCAGGGCGGTGACCTCGCGCAGCGCCGGACCGGCGAGCGGCACCAGCGGCAGCGCGAACAAAGCCGACACGACGAGCTGGTACATGAGCGTCTGTTCGGGCCGCGCATCGTTCAGCTTCGAGCCCTTGATGACGATGATCGTGGCGGCCCAGAGCATGCCGGCGGCGAGGCACATGAGGTCGCCCAGCAGGGCCGAGCCGTCAGGCAGGCTCAACTGGTCGGCAAACACCACCACGACCCCGCCGAAGGCGAGCAGGAGGCCGACCAGCTTCATGCCGGTTATCCGGTCGCCGAGGAAGAGATGGGCGCCGAGCAGCGTCCAGAACGGCATGGTGTTGAGCATCAGCACGCTGCGCGCGGCCGTCGTGTAGTCGAGCCCGAAGAAGAGCAGCACGAATTCCCCGCCGAACAACACGCCGGCCAGGATGCCGGGACGCAGCGTGCCGTCACGGACGCTCAGCGGAATGCCGCGCAGCCGGCACCAGGCGTAGACGCATGCCGCGGCGATGACGGCACGGAACACGGTGGCGAGAACCGGATTGAAGCCGCCGTTCGATACCTTGATCGCGACCTGGTTGAGCCCCCAGCTGAAGGTCAGCACGAGCATCAGCCCGGTGGCGAAGGAGTCGATCGCCGGGCGCCGCTGCACGTCTGTTGCCACGGTCATGTGTCTTCCTCCGCACTCGCTTCGTCAAAGCCGAGCAGATTCCAGCTCTGGCGCATATGCGGCGGCATCGACGCCGTCACGTCGATCACGCCGCCGTCGGGATGGGGAATGACGATGCGCCGCGCATGGAGATGAAGCCGGTTCTGGATACCGCCCGGAAACTCCCAGTTGGTGTCTGCCTCGAAATATTTGGGGTCGCCGATGATCGGGCAGCCGAGCTGCAGCGCATGCACGCGCAACTGGTGCGTGCGGCCGGTATGCGGCTCCATCTCCAGCCACGACAAGGTCTGGCCCGCCTGCTCGACGACGCGATAGTTGGAGACGGCATGGTCGGCACCCTTCTCGCCATGCTTCGCCACGCGCACCCGGTCGCCATCGGGCGTGGGCTCCTTGACCAGCCAGGAGGAGATCCGGCCTTCGCGCTGCTTCGGCACGCCCTTCACCAGCGCCCAATAGGTCTTTTGCGCGTCGCGGCCGCGAAAAGCCTCGGCGAGCTTCATGGCGGCGAGCCGCGTGCGCGCCACGACGAGAACGCCCGACGTGTCGCGGTCGAGGCGGTGCACCAGCCGCGGCTTCTCGCCCTTGCTGCTGCGCCATGCCTCCAGCATGTCATCGACATGGCGCGACACGCCCGAGCCGCCCTGGACCGCGAGGCCGGCGGGCTTGTTGAACACAAAAACCTTCGGGTCCTCGTAAAGCAGCATCTTGGCGAGCACTTCGGCATCGCCCTGCCCGCGGATGGTCTTGCCCGTCAGGTTGCCCTCGCCGCCCTTGCGATCGACCGCCAGCGGCGGAATGCGCACCATCTGGCCAGGTTGAATGCGCGTATCGGCCTTCACACGCCCGCCGTCGACGCGCACCTGGCCGGAGCGCAGCAGCTTCTGCAACTGCGCGAATCCGAGGCCGGGGAAATGGCTCTTGAACCAGCGGTCGAGCCGCATGCCCGCCTCGCCGTCCTCCACCCTGATCTGCTCGACACCTGCCATGGAAATCCGCCACCTCGTATTCGGGCGGGATAGCATCAGCCACGGCTTCTTGCGAGCCACAATCCGGCAAACAATGCTGCAATGATGGAGGTTACGCGTGATGGGGTCTTGGTGCGTCCTTCGAGGCTCGCTCCGCTCGCACCTCAGGATGAGGGAGGTTGGTGCTATCCTCAGGATGGGAGATGGTTTGTCGAGCCCACGGTCAGGGGTTCGATGAGCGCCCTACGTCCCTCATCCTGAGGTGCGAGGCGATAGCCGAGCCTCGAAGGACACACCACGGCCCAGCCGCACCACTTCACTCGCCCTGCCGCTCGCGCCTGAGCTTCGCCCAATAGTCGAGCCGCTTCCTGATCTCGCGCTCGTAGCCCCGCTCCGGCGGGTCGTAGAAAGTCTGGCGGCCGAGCTTGTCGGGGAAATAGTTCTGGCCCGAAAAGGCGTCCGGCTCGTCATGGTCGTAGCGGTAGCCGGTGCCGTATCCCTCTTCCTTCATCAGCTTCGTCGGCGCGTTGAGGATGATTTTTGGCGGCATCAGCGAGCCATGTTCCTTGGCCGCGCGGGTCGCCGCCTTGAACGCGGTATAGACGGCGTTCGATTTGGGCGCGGTGGCGAGATAGACGCAGGCCTGCGCCAGCGCCAGCTCGCCCTCGGGCGAGCCGAGATAGTCGTAGGCGTCCTTGGCGGCATTGGCGATCACCAGCGCCTGCGGATCGGCGAGGCCGATATCCTCGGAGGCCATGCGCACCATGCGCCGGCCGAGATAGAGCGGGTCCTCGCCGGCATCGAACATGCGGGCGAGATAATAGAGCGCCGCGTCTGGGTCGGAGCCGCGCACCGCCTTGTGCAGCGCCGAGATCAGATTGTAGTGGCCGTCCTGGCTCTTGTCGTAAACCGGCGCGCGGCGCTGCACGACGCGCTGGAGCCCTTCCGCGTCGAAGACCTCGCCTTCGCCCGCGGCACGCCATGCCTCCTCTGCGAGCGTCAGGGCGGCACGGCCGTCGCCGTCGGCCATGCGCAACAGCACCGCCCGCGCCTCGGCGTCGAGCGGCAGAGGACGGCCCTCCGCTTCCTCCGCCCGCAGCAGCAACCGTTCGATGCTGGCCTCGTCGAGCGGGTGGAAGGTCAGCACGCGCGCGCGGGACAGAAGGGCGGCATTGAGCTCGAATGACGGATTCTCGGTCGTCGCGCCGATGAGCACGACGGTTCCGTCCTCCATGACGGGCAGGAAGCTGTCCTGCTGCGCCCGGTTGAAGCGATGGATCTCATCGACGAAAAGCAGCGTCTGCCGGCCGTTGGTGCGGCGCATGCGCGCCGCCTCGAAGACCTTCTTCAGGTCCGCGACACCGCTGAAGATCGCTGAAATCTGCTCGAATGCGAGATCCGTCGCCCCTGCCAGCAGCCGCGCGACCGTCGTCTTGCCCGTGCCGGGCGGCCCCCAGAAGATCATCGACCCCAGCGAGCCGGCACGCACCATGCGCGTCAGCGCGCCTTCGGGCCCGGTCAGGTGCTCCTGCCCGACGACGTCATCGAGGCTGGCCGGGCGCAGGCGGTCGGCCAGCGGCCGCCCCGGCTGGGCGGGGGGCGGCGCATCGCGGGAAAAGAGGTCAGCCATGACACCTCGTCAATAGCGCAGCATCTGACGGATCAACTGGCCCTGCCGCTCGACGCTGAAGCGCCACCAGCGCGTCTGTTCGCCTGCGGCGCGCACCAGATCCTCCGGCGCGGCGATCTCCTCGCCGTTCACCTCGCGCACGATATCGCCGGGCTGGAAGCCGAAGCCGGCGGCCGGCGAATTGCCGTCGATCGCCACGATCGCCACGCCCTTGGTGCTGTCGGAAAGGCGCAGGCGCTGCGCGAGGCGCGGCGAGAGCGCCGCGACCTTCGCGCCCGCGAAGGGGCTGCGGCCCTCAATGACCAGCTCGGGCGCGGAAGCGCCTTCCGGCGCGCGCTCCAGCGTCAGCTTGAGCGTCACTTCCTTGCCTTGCCGCAGCACGACGAGATCGGCCTCGGAGCCGATGACGCGTGTGGCCAGGCGATAGCCCAGCGCATCGGGATGCTCGACCGGTATGCCGCCCATCGAGAGCACGACATCGCCGGCCTTCAAGCCGGCGCGCGCGGCCGGTCCGTCCGCGACCACGTCGGTCACGAGCGCGCCGCGCGGCAGCGGCATGCCCAGCGCCTCCGCGACCTGCGGCGACACGGCGTCGAAGGTGGCGCCGATATAGGGACGTTCGAAGACATCGCTGCCGTTGCGCGCCGCATCCACCACGGCCCGCACGATATTGGACGGAATGGCGAAGCCGATGCCGATCGAGCCACCGCTCTGGCTGAAGATCGCTGTGTTGATGCCGACCACCTCGCCGGACATGTTGATCAGCGCGCCGCCCGAATTGCCCGGATTGATCGCGGCATCGGTCTGGATGAAGAAGCCGAAATCGGAAATGCCGATATGGGTGCGCGCCAGCGCGGACACGATGCCGCTCGTGGTCGTCTGCCCGACCCCGAACGGATTGCCGATGGCAAGCACGAGATCGCCGACCTGCAAGGCGTCGGAATCGCCGAGCCCTACCACCGGGAACGGCGTCGGCGCGTCGATCTTGAGGACCGCGAGGTCCAGCGATTCATCGCGCAGGAGGATCTTGCTCTCGAATTCGCGGCCGTCCGACAGCGCGACCTTCACCTGATCGGCGCCGCGGATGACGTGATGATTGGTCACGACCAGGCCGCTTTCGTCCACCAGGACGCCGGAGCCGAGCGAGGACTGCACGCGCGGCGGCATTTGCTGGCGGCCGAAGAACTGCTCGAAGAACGGGTCGCCCATGAAGGGCGATTGCGCCCGGACCTGGGCCGACGCATAGACATTCACCACCGCAGGCGCGGTCTGGCGCACCAGCGGCGCGAAGGAAAGCTGGATATCGGAGCGCGAGAACGGAACGCGGCGCTCCACGCCGTCGCCCTGGCCGCCGCGCAGCAGGTCGGACAGGACGTCGCCGAGATCCTTCGCCGGCGTCTCCTGTGCATGGACGGCAAGGCTGGCCGACAGGATGAGTGTTGCGGACAGCAGGGCGCGGAGGACGTGCAGCATGAGAAACCTTTCAGATCGACCGGATGCCATTTTCGCCGGGATTGTGCAAAATAAATGTCTCTTGGCCATGTAGCGCCCGGTTAACCCACGCACAGCAATTTATACCGCTTCAACAAACTTGGTGGTAAGGCGCAAGGCATCATGAACGAGCGCGGTCGCTGCAGATGATGGATACGAGGTTGGCTGTCGGCACGGCGCCCGGCCTCAGCTCAGCCGCACCGGCGCAGCCCGCCGCGCGCGAGCACATCGCCTATATCGCCTATTTCCGCGCCGTCGCGATCCTGATGATCGTCACCGGCCATACCTATGCGCTCGCCTGGACCCACGGCATCAGCGAGGACCCGACGAAGAGCGTCTCGCTCTTCAATATCCTGCCAGCCCTCATCAATGGCGGCACTTCCATCTTCGTCTTCATATCGGGCTTCCTCTACCGGCAGGTGTTCTACGGCCGCGTCGGCTACGGCGAATTCATGCGCAAGAAGGCGCTCACCGTCGGTTTGCCCTATCTCATCGTCGCAACGCCGCTCGCGCTGCTGGAGATTATGTCGGGCACCTTCACCGTCACCATGGTGAAGGAGGGCGTGCCCTACCGCGAGAATTACTTCATCGACTATATCGCGCTGATCGCGACCGGCCGCATGGTCACCGCCTTCTGGTACATACCCTGCGCGATGCTTCTGTTCCTGGCCTCGCCCCTGTTCGACCGCTTCATCCGCTTGCCCGCCAAGTGGCGCTTCGCGGTGCTCGCGGTCAGCATCGGCCTTGCGCTGTGGGTCCATCGTCCGCTCGACAATCTCAACCCGCTGCAAAGCCTGGTCTATTTCACCAATCTCTACCTGTTCGGCATCATCTTCTGCGAATACCGCGTGCTGATCATGCGGATGATCACGCGCAACCCGACGCTGGTCCTGCTGCTCGCGGCAATGGTCTTCGTCGCGGCCGTGCAAGCGCTCGTGCTGCAGAATGTCGAAAACATCGAACGCGGCGCGGGAGACGGCTGGCTGCCGCTCGGTCCCGACCTGATGCTGGTGCAGAAATATGTCATGATCCTCGCGCTCTGCGCATTTCTCGCGCGCTTCGGGCATGTCGCCCACGCGCCGCTGGAATTCCTCGCGAAATACAGTTTCGGCATCTTCTTCGCCCACGGCGTCGTGCTGGCGATGCTCAACCGGCTGCCGGTGTGGATGACGCCGCATCTGGGCAGCCCACTGTTCGACCTTGTGTTCTACAGCGCGGCCGTCATCGCGATCAGCCTGCTCATGGTCCTGGCGGTGAAAGCCGTCACCGGACGATACAGCCGCTATATCATCGGCTGCTGAGAAGCGCTCGTCGCAACAAAAAAGGGGCTCGCGGAGCCCCTTCTCCATTTCCGATGCCCGGCAGCGATTATGCCGCTTCGGCCTCGGCGCTCTCGTTTTCCGCCTCGAGGCGGACGCGGTCGGCGGCGCCCTTGGCCGAGGTGTCGCGATCGACAAACTCGATCACCGCCATGGCCGCGTTGTCGCCCTGGCGGAAGCCGGCCTTCATGATGCGGATATAGCCGCCGTTGCGCGAGGCATAGCGCGGCGCGATGGTTTCGAACAGGCGCTTGGCGAGCTTGTCCGAACCGATCTGCGCGATCGCCTGACGGCGGGCATGCAGGTCGCCGCGCTTGCCGAGCGTCACGAGCTTCTCCACGATCGGGCGAAGCTCCTTGGCCTTCGGCAAGGTGGTCACGATCTGCTCATGCTCGATGAGCGAGGCGGCCATGTTCGAGAACAGGGCCTTGCGATGGCTGGCTGTGCGGTTCAGCCGGCGGCCGGAACGTCCGTGGCGCATGGCTTGTCTCCTTGGGTTCTGGGCGTCGGCCCGGTGTTTCAGGAGGTAAATGGTGAATTGTGACTGGTGAATGGTCGATCCAAAAGCCGAATTCCATTCATCATTTCGCCATTCACCATTCACCGATCTCAATATTGATCTTCGTAGCGCTTGGCGAGGTCGTCGATGTTCTCCGGCGGCCAGTCCGGCACTTCCATGCCGAGATGCAGGCCCATCGCCGCGAGAACTTCCTTGATCTCGTTGAGCGACTTGCGTCCGAAGTTCGGCGTGCGGAGCATTTCCGCCTCGGTCTTCTGGATCAGGTCGCCGATATAGACGATGTTGTCGTTCTTCAGGCAGTTCGCCGAACGAACGGAAAGTTCGAGCTCGTCGACCTTCTTGAGCAGCGCCGGGTTGAAGGCGAGCTCCGTCACCTGCTCTTCCGGCTGCGCCTTCTGCGGCTCGTCGAAGTTCACGAACAGGCCGAGCTGGTCCTGAAGGATGCGCGCGGCGAAAGCCACGGCGTCCTCGCCCGAGATCGAGCCGTTGGTCTCGATCGTCATGGTCAGCTTGTCATAGTCGAGAACCTGGCCCTCGCGGGTGTTCTCGACCTTATAGGAGACCTTCTTGACCGGCGAATAGAGCGAGTCGACCGGGATCAGCCCGATCGGCGCGTCCTCGGCGCGGTTGCGGTCCGCGGGCACATAGCCCTTGCCGTTGTCGACGGTGAACTCCATGCGGATCTCCGCGCCCTCGTCCAGCGTGCAGATCACGTGATCGGGGTTGAGGATCTCCACGTCGCCGACGGTCTGGATGTCGCCGGCGGTGATGGCACCGGGACCCTGCTTGCGCACGACCATGCGCTTGGGGCCGTCGCCTTCCATGCGGATGGCGATTTCCTTGATGTTCAGCACGATGTCGGTGACATCCTCGCGGACGCCCGGAATCGACGAGAATTCATGCAGCACGCCGTCGATCTGCACCGCGGTCACGGCCGCGCCGCGCAGCGACGACAAAAGCACGCGGCGAAGCGCATTGCCCAGCGTCAGGCCATAGCCGCGCTCGAGCGGCTCGGCGACCAGCGTGGTCTGGGTCTTGCCCTTGGACGAGAACTCGATCTTGTTGGGCTTGATCAGTTCCTGCCAGTTTTTCTGGATCATGGTTGTCTCCTATCCCCGCCACCATCCAATCGTGGCGGTCGATGTGGAGATCGTCCCGCACGCGGGACGATCGGGTCGCAATAATGCTTCAGACGCGGCGCTTCTTGCGCGGGCGGCAGCCATTGTGCGGGATCGGCGTCACGTCGCGAATCGAGGTGATCGTGAAACCGGCGGCCTGCAGCGCGCGCAGCGCCGACTCACGGCCGGAACCCGGACCGCAAACCTCGACCTCGAGGGTGCGCATGCCGTGCTCCTGCGCCTTCTTGGCGCAATCCTCGGCAGCCATCTGCGCCGCGAACGGGGTCGACTTGCGCGAACCCTTGAAACCCTGAGCGCCGGCCGACGACCAGGCAATCGCATTGCCCTGCGCGTCGGTGATGGTGATCATCGTGTTGTTGAAGGTCGAGTTGACGTGCGCGACGCCCGTCGAGATGTTCTTGCGTTCACGACGGCGAACGCGCGTGGCTTCCTTGGCCATTTCAGTCCTTTCGTTTCGATATCGACGCCGCCGTAATGCCAGCGGCTACACCATCAAGTGAATGGTCAATGGTGAAATGGTGAATGGTCGAAACCGCCATTCACCATTCACCATTTTACTATTCACCCGATTACTTCTTCTTGCCGGCGATCGCCTTGGCCGGGCCCTTGCGGGTGCGCGCATTGGTGTGCGTGCGCTGGCCGCGGACCGGCAGGCTGCGGCGATGGCGCAGGCCGCGGTAGCAGCCGAGGTCCATCAGGCGCTTGATGTTCATCGAGACCTCGCGGCGCAGGTCGCCCTCGACATGGTAGTCGCGGTCGATCGTCTCGCGGATCTGGAGCACTTCGGCGTCGGTGAGCTGGTTCACGCGACGGTCGGCGGGAATGCCGACCTTCTCGGTGATCTCGGCCGCGAACTTCGGGCCGATGCCGTGAATGTACTGAAGCGCGATGATCACGCGCTTGTTGGTCGGAATGTTGACGCCGGCTATACGAGCCATCTTCATTTCTCCATGTGGGCCGGCGGCATTTCATGCGCCGGCAGGTTGTCATCGACCCGCGTCCGGTGGAGGCCGGCCCTTGCGGGGTATCTCACCAATCAAAAAGCCGGCCACGCCCCGTAGGAGCGGCCAGCCCTCAATTCCGATCGGAAGACGGTGGCTGATAGTCCAGACACAGCCCGGAGTCAACCACTTTGCGGTGTCAGCCGCAAAGCGGAAGCGCCCTCTTTCCGCAACGCTTCGCGCGATCAGGCCAGAAGCGCGTCGATCGACTTCGTCACCGCGTCGATATCCGCCATGCCGTCGACGCCCTTGAGGAGCCCCTTGGCATAGTAGTAGCCGGTCAGCGGCGCCGTCTTCTTGTAATATTCGCGCAGGCGTTCCTCGAACACTTCCGGATTGTCGTCCTTGCGCACCGGCTGGCCCGCCGCCGCGGCATCGGCCGCGCGCTTGACGATACGGCCGACCAGCGCCTTGTCGTCCACGACCAGTTCGATCACCACGTCGAGCCCGATGCCGCGTTCCGCCAGCATCTTCTCCACCGCGTCGGCCTGCACGAGCGTGCGCGGATAGCCGTCGAGGATGAAGCCTTTGGCGCAATCAGGCTGGTCGATCCGCTCGGACACGATCGCGTTGACGATCTCGTCCGAAACGAGCTCACCCGCATCCATGACGGCCTTGGCGCGCTTGCCGACGGCCGTCCCGGCCTTGACGGCGGCACGCAACATATCGCCGGTGGAAAGCTGAGCTATGCCGTATTTCTCAACCAGTCTCTGGGCCTGCGTCCCCTTGCCCGCCCCAGGCGGACCCAGCAGTATCAGCCTCATCTTCCCCTCTTCCCTCCGCGAAGCTTCGACTTCTTGATCAGGCCCTCATACTGGTGGGCGATCAGATGCCCCTGTATCTGCGCCACCGTATCGAGCGTCACGCTCACGACGATCAGCAGCGAGGTGCCGCCGAGATAGAAGGGCACGCCCGTCGCCGAGATCAGGAACTCGGGCATCAGGCAGATCACCACGAGATAGATGGCGCCGACAGCGGTGATGCGCGTCAACACGTAATCGATGTATTCGGCGGTCCGCTCGCCGGGACGATAGCCGGGAATGAAGCCGGAATGCTTCTTCAGCTGGTCGGCGGTGTCCTTCGGATTGAACACGATCGCCGTATAGAAGAAGGCGAAGAAGACGATCATGGCCGCATAGAGGATCATGTAGATCGGCTGGCCGTGTCCCACCGCCGCCAGGATCGACGCCGCCCATGTCGGCAGCGTGGTGGTGTCGGAGAAGCCCGCCACCGTGGCCGGCAGGAGCAGCAGCGACGAGGCGAAGATCGGCGGGATCACGCCCGAGGTGTTGAGCTTCAGCGGCAGGTGCGAGGTGTCGCCCTGGAACATGCGGTTGCCGACCTGGCGCTTCGGATACTGGATCAGAAGGCGGCGCTGCGCACGCTCGAAGAAGACGATGATGGCGATGACGACGATGGCAAGGACGATGATCGCCAGGATCAGGCCGGTCGAAAGAGCGCCGGTGCGGCCGAGTTCCAGCGTGCCGCTGATGGCGGAAGGCAGGCCGGCGACGATGCCGGCGAAGATGATCAGCGAAATGCCGTTGCCGATGCCGCGCGCGGTGATCTGCTCGCCGAGCCACATCAGGAACATGGTGCCGCCGACTAGCGTGATGACCGCGGAAATGCGGAAGAACCAGCCCGGATCGGTGACGATCTGGTTGCCGCTTTCCAGCCCCACCGCGATGCCATAGGCCTGCACGATGGCAAGCAGCACCGTGCCGTAGCGCGTATACTGGTTGATGACCTTGCGGCCCTGCTCGCCTTCCTTCTTCAGCGCCTCCAGCGTCGGGACGACCGACGTCATGAGCTGCATGATGATGGAGGCGGAGATGTAGGGCATGATGCCGAGCGCGAAGATCGCCATGCGCTCGACCGCGCCGCCTGCGAACATGTTGAACATGCCGAGCACGCCGCCAGACTGCTGCTGGAAGGCCTGCGCGAAGGCATCGGGATTGATTCCCGGCATCGGGATATAGGTGCCGAGGCGGTAGACGAGCAGCGCGCCGAGCGTGAACCATATGCGTTTCTTGAGGTCTTCCGCCTTGGCGAAAGCCGCAAAGTTCAGGTTCGAGGCAAGTTGCTCAGCCGCCGATGCCATGGGGTATTCTCCGCTTCGTCATGCTGCCCTGCGGGCAAGGGGATCGCCCGGCGCATGTCGCCGAAGCCCGAGATAGGCCCCGGCCGCTCAATATGCAAGCGGCGGCCGCTCAGGTTCCCGCCAGGTCATACGACTCAGGGGGAACCGGCGCAGGCCGCCGCCCGATCTATCGATTATTCCGCGGCCTCGGCCTGCGGCAGCTTGACGGATCCGCCGGCCTTCTCGACCTTCTCGATCGCGGTCTTGGAGGCGCCGGCGATGTCGAACGACACCTTGGCCTTCAGTTCGCCGTCGCCGAGCAGGCGCACGCCGTCCTTGGCGCGGCGCAGCACGCCGGCCTTGACCAGGGCGTCCACCGTCACGGTCTCGGACGCATCCAGCTTCTTGGCGTCGATGGCGGCCTGGATGCGGCCGACCGACACGGTGCCGTATTCCTTGCCGTTCAGGCTGCGGAAGCCGCGCTTGGGCAGGCGGCGGTAGAGCGGCATCTGGCCGCCCTCGAAGCCGTTGATGGCGACGCCGGAGCGCGCCTTCTGGCCCTTGACGCCGCGGCCGCCGGTCTTGCCGGTGCCGGAGCCGATGCCGCGACCGACACGCTTGCGCGACTTCGTCGCGCCTTCATTGTCACGCAGTTCGTTGAGTTTCATCGTCTGTCTCCTGCGCGCCGGCTCAGGCCTCGTCCACGATGCGGACGAGGTGCTGCACGCGCGCGATCATGCCGCGGACGGAAGGGCTGTCTTCCAGGGTCCGGCGACGGTGCATCTTGTTGAGGCCGAGACCGATCAGCGTCGCGCGCTGCTCGGACGGACGGCGGATGGGGCTGCCGATCTGCTCGACGGTAACCGTCTTGCCCTTCTTGCTTGCCATTGTCCTTGTCCTTCCCGTCCCGCGCCTATTCCTCGGCGGCCACGGCCGAGCCGCGGCGCGCCTGGAGGGCGGCGTACTTGATGCCGCGCTGGGCGGCGATGTCCTTCGGATGCACCTGGCGCTTCAGCGCGTCGAACGTCGCGCGCACCATGTTGTACGGGTTCGACGAACCCATCGACTTGGCGACGACGTCATGCATGCCGAGCGTCTCGAAGACGGCGCGCATCGGGCCGCCCGCGATGATGCCGGTACCGGCCTTGGCCGAGCGCAACAGGACGCGGCCCGCACCCCAGCGGCCTTCCACGTCGTGGTGCAGCGTGCGGCCCGAGCGCAGCGGCACGTAGACGAGCTCGCGCTTGGCGGCCTCGGTCGCCTTGCGGATCGCCTCCGGCACTTCGCGCGCCTTGCCGTGGCCGAAGCCGACGCGGCCCTTCTGGTCGCCGACGACGACGAGGGCTGCGAAGCCGAAGCGACGGCCGCCCTTCACCACCTTGGCGACGCGATTGATGTGGACGAGCTTGTCGACGAAACCGTCGTCGCGCTCTTCGCGGTCACGGCCGCGATCGCGGCCGCCTTCCCTGCGCTCTTGTGCCATTATCCTGTTCCTTGTTCTTTTCCGGAAGCACTGGTTGTTGATTGTGGATGTGTCTGTCCACGGCGATTGTCAAAGCGGTGAATGGTGAATGGAAAAATGGTGAATGGTCACGCCATTTTTCCATTCACCATTCACCATTCACCCTAGAAGTTCAGCCCGCCCTCGCGCGCGGCCTCGGCAAGCGCCTTGACGCGGCCGTGATAGATGTAGGCCCCGCGGTCGAACACCACATCCTTGATGCCGGCCTTGGTGGCGCGCTCGGCCACCAGCTTTCCGACGGCGGCGGCGGCCGCGGAGTCGGCGCCGGTCTTCAGCGAGCCCTTGAGATCCTTCTCAAGGGTCGAGGCGGCGGCAACGGTCGTGCCGTTGGAGTCGTCGATGACCTGCGCGTAGATGTGCTTCGACGAGCGATGCACCGACAGGCGCGGACGGCCGTTGGCCACCTTCTTGATCTGACGACGGATGCGCTGTGCGCGGCGCTGCGTGGATTCCTTGGAAGCCATTTCGATACCTGCCTTGAAAAAACGGGCGCGGCCGTCTGCGGTAGGCCTCAGCCTCCCGCGACCGCGCACCGTGGCGTTGCAACCTGGCGGCCCCGACGACGGATCGCCATCGGGAACCTTGCCACTACTTCTTCTTGCCTTCCTTGCGCATGATGCGCTCGTCGGCATATTTCACGCCCTTGCCCTTGTAGGGCTCTGGGCCGCGATACTTGCGGATCTCGGCGGCCACCTGGCCGACCTGCTGCTTGTCGATGCCCGACACGGTGATCTCGGTCGGCTTGCCGACCGCAATCGTCACGCCGGCGGGCGTCTGATAGACCACTTCGTGGCTGAAGCCAAGCGAGAGCTGGAGATTCTTGCCCTGCATCGCGGCGCGATAGCCGACGCCGTTGATCTCGAGCTTCTTCTCGAAGCCGTCCTTCACGCCGTTCAGGATATTGGCGATCTGGGTGCGCGACATGCCCCACTTGGAGCGCGCCTGCTTGGACTCGTCGCGCGGCTCGACGGAGATCTCGCCGTCGTTCAGCTTCACCAGCACTTCGTCGTTGACGACGAACTTCAGCTCGCCCTTCGGCCCCTTGGCGGTGACCGTCTGGCCGCTGACCGTCGCGGTGACGCCCTGCGGCACGGCCACGGGCTTCTTTCCAATACGAGACATGTTTTGTCCTCGTTCCTTGCTGTTCGCCCGATCAGAAGACCTGGCAGAGAACTTCCCCGCCAACATTCTGTTCGCGGGCCTCGTGGTCGGCCATCACGCCCTTCGGAGTCGAGAGGATCGAGATGCCGAGACCGTTGGCCACCGACGGGATCGACTTGACCGACACATAGACGCGGCGGCCCGGCTTGGAAACGCGGGCAACCTCGCGGATGACCGGCTCACCCTCGTAATATTTCAGCTCGATCTCGATCTCGGACTTGCCGTTCTCGTAATCGACCTGGGTGAAGTCGCGGATATAGCCCTCGGACTTGAGGACTTCGAGCACGCGGGCGCGCAGGCGCGACGCGGGCGTCGACACCGTGGTCTTGCGGCGGCCATAGGCGTTGCGGATGCGGGTCAGCATATCGCCGAGCGGATCACTCATGGACATCGTGTCGTCCTCCTTACCAGCTCGACTTGAGCAGGCCGGGGATCAGCCCGTTATTGCCCAATTCACGCAGCGCAACACGGCTCATGCCGAGCTTGCGGTAATAGGCACGCGGACGGCCCGTCACCTCGCAGCGGTTGCGGATACGGATCTTCGCGGAGTTGCGCGGCAGCGCGGCCAGCTTGAGCTGAGCGCGAAAACGCTCCTCCAGCGGCTTGTCCTGATCCATGACGATCGCCTTCAGCGCAGCGCGCTTGGCAGCGTACTGCTTCACGAGCTTGCGGCGGCGGTTGTTCTTCTCGACTGAGCTGGTCTTTGCCATTCAGATGTTCCTTTTCTCGCTGCCGTTACTGGCGGAAGGGGAAGTTGAAGCCCTTGAGCAATGCGCGGGCCTCGTCGTCCGTCTTCGCAGTCGTACAAACGATGATGTCCATTCCCCAGATCTGGTCGACCTTGTCGTAGTTGATCTCGGGGAACACGATGTGTTCCTTGATGCCCATGGCGAAGTTGCCGCGGCCATCGAAGCTCTTCGGGTTCAGGCCGCGGAAGTCGCGGACGCGCGGCAGCGCGATCGTGACCAGGCGGTCCAGGAACTCGTACATGCGGTCCTTGCGCAGCGTCACCTTGGCGCCGATCGGCATGTTCTCGCGAACCTTGAAGCCGGCGATCGAGTTGCGCGCGCGCGTCACCACCGCCTTCTGGCCGGCGATCATGGCGAGGTCCTCGGCAGCCACGGTCGGCTTCTTGGAATCGCCGGTGGCCTCGCCGACACCCATATTGATGACGATCTTGTCGAGACGCGGGATCTGCATCTCGTTCTCGTACTTGAACTGCTTCTGAAGCGCCGCCCGGATCTTCTCCTGGTACAGCTTCTTCATGCGCGTCTGGTTCTTGGTCTCAGCCATTGATGACTTCTCCCGATCGCTTGGCGATGCGGACCTTCTTGCCGTCCTTCACCTCGAAGCCGACGCGGGTCGGCTTGCCGTCCTTGGGGTCGGCGATGGCGATGTTCGACAGGTGGATCGGCGCTTCCTTGGTGATGATGCCGCCTTCCTGGGAAGCCGACTGCTTCTGATGGCGGCGCACGAGGTTGACGCCGCGCACGAGCGCCTTGTCGTCCTTCGGCATCACGCGCACGACCTCGCCGGAGCGGCCCTTGTCCTTGCCCGCCAGCACGACGACCTTGTCGCCCTTACGAATCTTCTGCATGGTTCCTGCTCCTCACAGAACTTCTGGCGCGAGCGAAATGATCTTCATGTGGTTCTTGGCGCGAAGCTCGCGCGGAACCGGGCCGAAGATACGCGTGCCGATCGGCTCTTTCTTGTTGTCCACCAGCACGGCGGCATTGTTGTCGAATCGGATCACGCTGCCGTCCGGGCGGCGGATGTCCTTGGCCGTGCGAACCACGACCGCCTTCATCACATCGCCCTTCTTCACGCGGCCGCGCGGAATGGCTTCCTTGATCGACACGACGATGATGTCGCCGACCGAAGCATATTTCCGCTTCGAGCCGCCCAGCACCTTGATGCACATGACACGACGCGCGCCGGAATTGTCCGCGACGTCGAGGTTTGTTTGCATCTGAATCATGACTGGCCGCCTTCTTCTTTACGTCTGGGAGAGCTCTCGGCCCTCACCGGCTTCCTATGGTTATTCGGCTTTCGCGGCGGTCGCGTTCTGAACGACGACCCACTTCTTGTCCTTGGAAATCGGAGCCGATTCCTCGATAGACACGAAGTCGCCCACCTTGCAGGCATTGTTCTCGTCATGCGCCTTGTACTTCTTCGACGTGCGCACGGTCTTCTTCATCACCGGGTGGGTGAAGCGCCGCTCGATCTTGACGACGACCGTCTTGTCGTTCTTGTCGCTGACGACGGTGCCCTGCATGATGCGCTTTGGCATTTCTTTCGTCCTTAAGCCTTCTTGCCGGCCGACTTTTCGGCCGCAATGGTCTTGATGCGCGCGATATCCCTGCGGATCTGCTTCACGCGGGCGGTTTTCTCGAGCTGGCCGGTCGCCTTCTGGAAGCGCAGGTTGAACTGCTCCTTCTTCAGGGAGGCGAGCTCGTCGTTCAGCTGGTCGGGCGTCTTCGCCCGGATGTCGGTGGCCTTCATCGTCTCGCCCTTCCCTATTCAGCGATGCGCTGCACGAAGCGCGTGCGGACCGAGAGCTTGGCCGCGCCGAGACGCAGCGCCTCGCGGGCGAGGTCTTCCGGCACGCCGTCGATCTCGAACATGATGCGGCCCGGCTTGATGCGCGCCGCCCAGTAATCGACGGCGCCCTTGCCCTTACCCATGCGGACTTCGGTCGGCTTCGAGGTCACGGGCAGATCCGGGAAAATGCGGATCCACACGCGGCCCTGACGCTTCATCTGGCGGGTGATCGCGCGGCGGGCCGCCTCGATCTCGCGCGCAGTCACGCGGTTGGGTTCCAGCGCCTTCAGGCCGAAGCCGCCGAAAGCCAGATCCGTGCCGCCCTTGGCAGCGCCATGGATGCGCCCCTTGAACTGCTTACGGAATTTTGTGCGCTTTGGCTGCAGCATCTTATCTCTCCAAAATTCCTATGCTCAGGCGTTCTCGCGGCGGCGGCTCGAACCGTGGCTGTCCGCCTCGGTCGCCCGGCGCTCGGACGCCATCGGGTCATGCTCCAGGATCTCGCCCTTGAAGACCCAGACCTTCACGCCGCAGATGCCGTAGGCCGTCTGCGCCTCGGCCGTGCCGTAATCGACATCGGCGCGGAGCGTGTGCAGCGGCACGCGGCCCTCGCGGTACCATTCCATGCGGGCGATCTCGGCGCCGCCGAGACGGCCGGAGCAGTTGATGCGGATGCCCTCGGCGCCGAGACGCATCGCCGACTGAACGGCGCGCTTCATGGCGCGGCGGAACGCCACGCGGCGCTCGAGCTGCTGGGCGATCGACTGGGCGATCAGCGTCGCATCGGTCTCGGGCTTGCGCACCTCGACGATGTTGAGGCTGGTGTCCGACTTGGTCATCTCGGTCAGCTTCTTGCGAAGCTTCTCGATGTCGGCGCCCTTCTTGCCGATGATCAGGCCCGGACGCGCCGCATGGATCGTGACGCGGCACTTGCGGTGCGGACGCTCGATGACGATCTTCGAGACGGCGGCCTGCTTGAGCTCCTTCTCGAGATATTCGCGGATCTTGAGATCCTCGTGCAGCAGCTTGCCGTACTCGCCGGTGTTCGCGTACCAGCGCGAATCCCAGGTGCGGTTGATGCCGAGGCGCAGACCGATCGGATTGATTTTCTGGCCCATCAGGCGGCCTCCACTTTCTCTTCCACTTCGCGGACCACGACGGTCAGGTGCGAGAACGGCTTCTCGATGCGGCTCGCGCGGCCGCGGCCGCGGGCATGGAAGCGCTTCATCACGATCGACTTGCCGACATAAGCCTCGGCGACGACGAGCGCATCCACGTCCAGGCCGTGGTTGTTCTCGGCATTGGCGATCGCCGATTCCAGCGTCTTCTTCACCGTGCCCGCAATCCGCTTGCGCGAGAATTCCAGGTCGTTGAGCGCGGTCGAGACCTTCTTGCCGCGGATCAGCGCGGCGACGAGGTTCAGCTTCTGCGGGCTGATGCGGATCGTGCGCAGCACGGCACGCGCCTCGTTGTCAGCCAGCCTGCGCGGCGCTTTGGCCTTGCCCATGTTACTTCCTCTTCGCCTTCTTGTCCGCGCCGTGGCCGTAATAGGTACGGGTCGGAGCGAACTCGCCGAACTTGTGGCCGACCATGTCCTCGTTCACCGCGACGGGAACATGCTTCTGGCCGTTGTAGACGCCGAACGTCAGACCGACGAACTGCGGCAGGATCGTGGAGCGGCGGCTCCAGATCTTGATGACTTCGTTACGGCCGCCTTCGCGGACCTTGTCGGCCTTCGTGAGCATATAGCCGTCAACGAAAGGGCCTTTCCATACTGAACGGGTCACGTCGAATTACCTCTTAGCTCTTGCGCGCGTGACGCGAGCGCATGATGAACTTGTCCGTCGCCTTGTTCGAACGGGTCTTCTTGCCCTTGGTCGGCTTGCCCCACGGGGTGACGGGATGACGGCCACCGGAGGTGCGTCCCTCACCACCACCGTGCGGATGGTCGACCGGGTTCATGGTCACGCCGCGATTGTGCGGGCGCTGACCCAGCCAGCGCGAACGGCCGGCCTTGCCCAGGTTGACGTTGCCGTGGTCCGGGTTGGATACGGCGCCGACGGTCGCCATGCACGAGCCGTGAACGATGCGCTGCTCGCCCGAGTTCAGGCGCAGGATCGCCATGCTCTGGTCGCGGCCGACGAGCTGGGCGTAGGCACCGGCCGAACGGGCGATCTGACCGCCCTTGCCCGGCTTCAGCTCCACATTGTGGATGATCGTGCCGACCGGCATCGACGCCAGCGGCATCGCATTGCCCGGCTTCACGTCCACGGCCTGGCCGGCGACGACCTGATCGCCGACCGACAGGCGCTGCGGCGCCAGGATGTAGCTCAGCTCGCCATCGGCATATTTGATCAGCGCGATGAAGGCCGTGCGGTTCGGATCGTATTCCAGCCGCTCCACCGTCGCGGTCACGTCGAGCTTGCGACGCTTGAAGTCGACCAGACGATAGGTGCGCTTGTGACCGCCGCCCTGGAAGCGCACGGTGACGCGACCGGTATTGTTGCGGCCGCCCTTCTGCGTCAGGCCCTGGGTCAGACCCTTGACCGGCTTGCCCTTGTAGAGGCCGGAGCGGTCGACGATGACCAGCTGGCGCTGGCCCGGTGTGACCGGCTTGTACTTCTTGAGTGCCATGTTCCTGTCCTCGCGCTCCGCTTAGAGGCCCGTGGCGATGTCGATCGACTGACCATCGGCCAGCGTCACAACAGCCTTCTTCACGTCGCTCTGGCGGCCGATCGTGCCGCGGAAGCGCTTTACCTTGCCCTTGCGCACGAGCGTGTTCACCGCAGTCACCTTCACGCCGAAAAGCGCTTCGACGGCGGCCTTGATCTCGGGCTTGCTGGCCTTCTTCGCAACGTTGAAGACCACCTGGTTCTGCTCGGATGCCATGGTCGACTTCTCGGTCACGGCCGGGCTGACGATCACGTCGTAGTGGCGCAGATCAGTCATTTGAAGCGCTCCTCAAGGGCCTCGACGGCAGCCTTGGAAAGGACCAGCGTACCGCGGCGCAAAATGTCGTAGACGTTGATGCCCTGAACCGGCAGCACGTCGATGTTGGGAATGTTGGACGCCGCCCGCTTGAAGTTGACGTCCAGCTCGGCGCCGCCGATGACCAGCGCATTGCTGAGGCCGAGCTTGGCGAAGCTGTCGATCAGCCCCTTCGTCTTGGCTTCCTTGAGCGCCAGCTCGTCGACCACGATCAGGTTCGACGCCTTCGCCTTGGCCGACAGAGCGTGCCGGAGGCCGAGCGCGCGGACCTTCTTGGGCAGGTCATGCTCGTGGCTGCGCACGACCGGGCCGTGGGCCTTGCCGCCGCCACGGAACTGCGGAGCGCGAGCCGAGGAGTGACGGGCGCGGCCCGTACCCTTCTGCTTGTACATCTTGGCGCCGGTGCGCGCGATCTCGGCGCGGCCCTTGGCCTTGTGCGTGCCCTGCTGCTTCTTGGCGAGCTGCCAGCGCACAACGCGCTGCAGGATGTCCTCGCGCGGGTCGAGGCCGAAAACCTCGTCCGACAGCGACACCTTGCCGGCATCCGCGCCGGCGAGCGTGGTGATCTTGAGATCCATTATTCTGCCCCTTCGGTGGCCGGAGCGGCTTCGCTCTTGGCGGCGTCGTTCTTGCGGATGGCCGCGGGCTTCGGCGCATTCTCCGGCAGCGCGACCTTGGCGGCGTCGCGCACCATGATCCACGCGCCCTTGGAGCCCGGAACCGCGCCGCGGATCAGGATCAGGCCGCGATCGGCGTCGGTCGAGACGACTTCCACATTCTGGGTGGTGACGCGAACGTCGCCCATGTGGCCTGCCATCTTCTTGCCCTTGAACACCTTGCCCGGATCCTGGCGCTGGCCGGTCGAGCCGTGCGTGCGGTGCGACACGGAGTTACCGTGGGTGGCGCGACCGCCGCCGAAATTGTGGCGCTTCATGACACCCTGGAAGCCCTTGCCGATGGACGTTCCCGTCACGTCGACCTTCTGGCCGGCCACGAAGTGCTCGACCGTGATCTCGGCGCCGACATCCAGCATGTTCTCGGGCGAGACGCGGAATTCGGCGACCTTGGCCTTGGGCTCGACGCTGGCCGCGGCGAAATGGCCGCGCAGCGCCTTCGACGTGTTCTTGACCTTGGACAGGCCAACGCCGAGCTGCACCGCGGTGTAGCCGTTCTTCTCCTGGGTGCGCTGGGCGACGACCTGGCAATTCTCCATGCGGAGAACCGTCACAGGCACATGCTCGCCCGCATCGTTGTAGATGCGGGTCATTCCCAGCTTCTGTGCGATAACACCTGAACGCATCGGTTCGTTTCCTTTAGAGCTTCCTGCCGTGGCTCAAAGCCGCCGCAGTCTCTTCTTCTTCCAGAGGAGCCTCCGGGACGGACCCTCGGGCTCATGTCCTTATGCTCGTCAGAGCTTGATCTCGACGTCCACGCCGGCCGCAAGATCGAGCTTCATGAGCGCGTCGACCGTCTGCGGGGTCGGGTCGACGATGTCGAGCAGGCGCTTGTGCGTGCGCATCTCGAACTGCTCGCGGCTCTTCTTGTCGATGTGCGGCGAGCGGTTGACCGTGAACTTCTCGATGCGGGTCGGCAGCGGGATGGGCCCGCGCACATTGGCACCGGTACGTTTGGCGGTCGACACGATCTCACGCGTCGAAGCGTCGAGCACGCGATGGTCGAACGCTTTGAGGCGGATTCGGATATTCTGTCCGTTCATGGCGCTTTTTCCTTCAGTCCTACGCGGGCGCGGGAGCTAGCCGCGCCCGCGTTGAACCCTGTGCCTTCTTATTCCGTGATCGCGGCGACGATGCCGGCGCCCACCGTGCGGCCGCCTTCGCGGATGGCGAAGCGCAGCTTCTCCTCCATCGCGATCGGCACGATCAGCGCAACGTCAACCGTCACATTGTCGCCCGGCATCACCATCTCCGTGCCC
>Ga0180217_1000374_pt1 | contig 77096 bp, 75 predicted proteins | sample eDN3rd37CBELigOP_FD_128521 | JGI IMG/M metagenome (GOLD analysis project Ga0180217, IMG submission 128521) | Enriched Organic Plus compost microbial communities from Emeryville, California, USA - eDNA 3rd pass 37_C BE-Lig OP (version 2) (version 2) ...
CGAGCAGCCGGCCGCCACGCTCGTGTTCGACTGCGCGCAGGGCGGCGTGGTCGTGACCCTGACCAACACGGGCGAGACCGCGACGGTGGTCACCGTCTCGGGTGCACCGCACACCGTCCCGGCCCAGGGCTCGACGAGCGTCGTGGTCCCGGTGGCCGAGGGCGCCGACTACGACGTCGCCGTCACCGGTGACGGGCTGAGCACGCGCCTCGCGGGCGTCCGCGACTGCGAGCAGCCGGGCGTCGCCTCGGCGACCCTCGACTGCGCCGCGGGCGGTGTCGTCGTGACCCTGACCAACGCCGGTGCGCTCGACACCACGGTGACGGTGGCCGGCGACCCGGTCCTCGTGCCCGCTGGTGGCGCCGCGACGGTGACGGTGCCGGTGGCGGAGAACGCGGCCTACGCGATCGACGTCCTCGGCGACGAGCTCGACGAGACCTTCGAGGGCGTGCGCGACTGCGAGCAGCCGGACGTCGAGGGGATCACGCTGGAGTGCGTCAGCGGTGGCATCCGGGTCGTGGTGGCCAACACCGGTGCGCTCGACACGGTCGTGACCATCGCCGGCACGCCGGTGACGGTCCTCGCCGGTGACGCGGTGAGCCACCTCGTCGAGCTCGACGAGGACGCCGAGTACTCGTTCACGATCGAGGGCGACGGGCTCCTCCAGGTCGTCGAGGGCACCCTCGACTGCCTGCAGGCCGTCCCGGTCCTCGACGAGCTGGCGTGCGCAGCGGACGGGCTGGAGATCATCCTGCGCAACACGGGTGACGACGCCGCGACCTTCACGGTCACCGCCCCGGTCCTCGACGACGAGGTGTACCTCGCCCTCGCCCCCGGCGCGTTCGGCCGGGTCGTGCTCCCGCTCGAGGAGGGCGAGTCCACCGACCTGCGGGTGGTCGCCGACGGTGAGGTCCTCTTCGACGAGACCGTGGAGCGGGACTGCGAGGATCCGGAGGAGCCTCGCCAGCCTCGGGTCCTGGGCGCCCAGATCGTGCGGGACGGCTCCGCCGGTGCGACCGCCCTCCCGCGGACCGGCCAGGACGTCGCGGCGCTCGCGGGCGTCGCGGGGGCCCTGCTGGCCCTCGGCCTCGCGGCGCTGACCCTGGCCGAGCGGCGTCGGACGAGCTGACGACCCACTGAGCGGTGGCGCACGGAGGCGGGGCTGCGGCCCCGCCTCCGGCGCGTCTCGACCGGAGGTGGCCGCTCGGCCACCGAGGGAGACAGAGATCCGTCCGGCTGAACTGGTCGCTGCGCCGGCGGGGAGTCACAGCGAACCCGGCCCTGATCAAGCAGGCGGTGCGTCGATCGAGCCAGGTGCTCGCGGTGCACCTTTGACCAGGAGCACGCCGTGATGACCCCGATCCCCCTCTCCTCCGGCCGAGCGCGGTTTCGCGCCGGCGCACTGGCGCTGCTCAGCGGAGCGGCGCTCATCGCCGGCGTCGCGGTGGCGCCCGGCGCCTCGGCGACCGCCGGCCGCACCGAGACCTCCTACTCGGGCAACAAGACCTGCGCCGACTTCGGCTACGACCAGGAGCTGAAGATCGACGAGCAGCCCACCAACCGCACCTACGCCCTCGGCGACCCGAAGGTCGAGGCCAAGAACCTGACTGGCGACGTGCAGGTCACGATCAGCAACGTCGAGCTCGTCGACGGCCGCATGGAGTTCGACTGGAGCTCCAACGTCCAGTGGGCGGCCGTGCTCGTGAAGCAGGCCAACGGCGGCCTCTTCTACCACTACGACGTGCCGGTCTCCGCTGACGTCGACGTCCGCACGGTGGACGGGCAGAACAAGGGTGGGATCAGCCACGTCGACTTCTGCCGCAACCGCACCGACGAGACGACGACGACGGAGGAGCCCACGACGACGACGGAGGAGCCCACGACGACGACGGAGGAGCCGACCACCACCTCCTCGGTGCTCGGCACCGTCGTGGACCGTCCCACCACCTCCAGCACCGTCGAGACCACGGACCCCACCGTGATGGGCGTGCAGGTCGTGCGAGACGGCCAGCTCCCCCGGACCGGCGTGGAGAGCCTGCTCGCCGTCTACGCCGCCGCCGGCCTGATCGCCGTCGGCCTGGCCCTCATGGCGCAGGGTCGCCGTCGCAGCGCCGGCGGTCGCTGACCGTTCCCCAGCGGTGCTGCGCGACGGGCCGGGGAGCAGCCCCCCGGGCCCGTCCCGCGCCCCGGGTGAGGTCGATCGCGGTTCGGGGCGGCTGAGGCCCGTTGGGTACCATCGTCCGCTGTCCTGAACGCGGCTGAGGAGTCCGGTCCGTGCCTGCAACCATCATCGTCGGCACCCAGTGGGGTGACGAGGGCAAGGGCCGGTTCACCGACCTCTTCGCCAAGGAGATGCACCTCGTCGTGCGCTATCAGGGCGGCCACAACGCCGGCCACACCCTGGTCGTCGACGGCGAGACGTTCGCGCTCCAGCTGATCCCGAGCGGGGTCCTCTACGGGCACATCACGCCGGTGATCGGCAACGGGGTGGTCGTGGACCCGTCCGTGCTGCTCGCCGAGGTCGACATGCTCGAGAGCCGGGGCATCGACTGCTCGAAGCTCAAGGTCTCCGGCAACGCCCACCTGATCCTGCCCTACCACCAGATCATGGACCGGGTGACCGAGCGCCACCTCGGCAAGAACGCGCTCGGCACCACGCGGCGCGGCATCGGCCCGGCCTACGCCGACAAGGCGGCCCGGGTGGGCCTGCGGGTCCAGGACCTCTACGACGAGAAGATCTTCCGGGAGAAGCTGGCCCTCGTGCTGAAGGAGCGGTCCGCCGTCCTCAGCAAGGTCTACAACCAGCTCCCGCCCACGGTGGACGAGATCGCCGAGCGCTACCTGGGCGAGCTGGCCCCGCGGATGGCGCCGTACGTCGCCGACACGGTGAACCTCATCCACGAGGCCCTCGAGGCGGGGCAGCACGTCCTCTTCGAGGGCGCGCAGGCCACCTTCCTCGACCTCGACCACGGCACGTACCCGTTCGTGACGTCGTCGAACCCGATCGCCGGCGGCGCCTGCACCGGGGCGGGCGTCGGCCCCCGGCACATCGACCGAGTGGTCGGCGTGGCCAAGGCCTACGTCACCCGCGTCGGGGCTGGGCCCTTCCCCACCGAGCTGTTCGACGAGGTCGGCGAGGCGATCGTCGACCGCGGCCATGAGTTCGGCACGAACACCGGCCGCCGGCGGCGCCCGGGCTGGATCGACGCCGTCATGCTGCGCCACGCCGTCCGGGTGAACTCGCTCTCCGAGCTGGCCGTCACCAAGCTCGACGTCCTCGACGCCTTCGACGAGGTCAAGGTGTGCGTGGCCTACGAGATCGACGGCCAGCGGGTCGAGCACCTCCCCGACGACCAGAGCGCCCTCCACCGGGCCACCCCGGTCTACGAGACGCTCCCCGGCTGGAAGACCGACATCAGCGGCGCCACCGAGCCCAGCCACCTCCCGCAGGCGGCGCGCGACTTCATGGCCCTCCTCGAGGAGCAGGTGCGGGTGCCGATCAACCTCCTCGGCGTCGGCCCCGGCCGCGACCAGTACGTCCAGCTGAAGCCGTGAGCCCCGTCCGCGGCCGCCGGCGGCGGGAGGTGCGCTCGTGAGGGTCGTGGTCGTGGGGTCCGGCGGCCGGGAGGCGGTGCTCGCGCACGTGCTCTCGCGGACCGCCGAGGTCGTCGTCACCCCGGGCAACCCCGGGATCCCGGGGTCCGCCGCCACGCCGCCCGAGGAGCTCGATGCCGACCTCTACGTGGTCGGGCCGGAGGCCCCGCTCGTCGACGGGCTGGCTGACCGGCTCCGCGCCGCCGGGCGCCTCGTCCTCGGTCCGGGCGCCGACGGGGCCCGGCTCGAGGGCTCGAAGGCCTGGATGAAGGAGCTCGTCACCGCAGCCGGCGTCCCCACCGCTCGCTACGGCACCTTCGACGACGCGGACGCGGCGATCGCCTTCCTGCGCACGCTCCCCGGCCCCTGGGTCGTGAAGACCGACGGCTTGGCCGCCGGCAAGGGGGTGCTCGTCGCCCACGACCTCGCCGAGGCCGAGGCCGACGTGCGGGACAAGCTCTCCGGCGCCGCCTTCGGCGAGGCCGGGCGGACCGTCGTGATCGAGGAGGGGATGGCGGGCCCCGAGGTGTCCGTCTTCGCCGTCTGCGACGGCACCGACGCCGTCGTGCTCCCGGCCGCCCAGGACTTCAAGCGCGTCGGCGACGGCGACGCCGGCCCGAACACCGGGGGCATGGGCGCCTACAGCCCGCTGCCCTGGCTGCCCGACGGCTTCGAGGAGGACATCCGCCAGCGGTTCATCCTCCCCACCCTGGCCGAGCTGCGCCGGCGGGGCATCGAGTACCGCGGGGTGCTCTACGCCGGCCTCATGGTCACCGCCGAGGGCCCGCGGCTCGTCGAGTACAACATCCGCTTCGGCGACCCCGACAGCCAGCCCGTCCTCCTGCGTCTGACCTCGGATCTCGCCCAGCTCCTCGCCGAGGCCGCCGCCGGCGAGCTGCGCACGCAGCCCACCGTCTCGGATGACGCCGTCGTCCTCGTGGTCGCGGCGGCCGAGGGCTACCCGAGCGCCCCCCGCACCGGGGACCCGATCGCCGGCATCGACGCCGCCGCGGCGGTGCCCGGCGCCGCCGTGTTCCCCGCCGGCGTCGCCGCCGGCCCGGACGGCGAGCTCGTCACCGCCGGCGGTCGGGTGCTCAACGTGCTCGGCACCGGCGCCGACCTCGCCGCCGCCCGCGCCGTCGCGTACGAGGCCCTCGGCCACATCTCCTGGCCGGGCCTGCACCACCGCACCGACATCGCGGCCGCTGCCGCGTCGTCGTGAGCAGCTCGCCCGACGCCGCCCCGCGCATCGCGGTGATCGGCGGGGGCCAGCTCGCCCGCATGATGGCCGAGCCGGCCGCCGCGCTCGGCCTCCCGCTGCGCCTCCTCGCCGAGGCGGAGGGCGTCTCGGCCGCGCAGGTGATCCCGGACCAGCTCGTGGGCGACCACCGGGACCTCGACGCCCTCCGCCGGGTGGCCGAGGGGTGCGCCGTCGTCACCTTCGACCACGAGCACGTGCCCACCGAGCACCTCGAGGCCCTCGAGGCGAGCGGCGTCGTGTGCCGCCCCGGGCCCCGCGCCCTCGTCCACGCCCAGGACAAGGCCGTCATGCGCGAGGCCATGGCGCGCCTCGGCGCCCCCCAGCCCCGCTGGGCCGTCGTCACCACGCCGGCCGAGCTCGAGGCCTTCGGGCTGCCCTGCGTCGTCAAGGTCACCCGCGGCGGCTACGACGGCCGGGGCGTCTGGGTCGTCCGGAGCCCGGACGACGCCACCGAGGCCTTCGCCACCGCGGCGTCGACCGGGGTGCGCCTCCTGGCCGAGGAGCTCGTCGACTTCCGCCGCGAGCTGTCGGCCGTCGTCGCCCGCCGCCCGAGCGGCGAGGCCGTCGCCTACCCGGTCGTCGCCACCACGCAGCTCGACGGGATCTGCCACGAGGTGATCGCCCCCGCCCCCGACCTGCCCGCCGAGCGGGCCGAGGAGGCCCGCGCGCTGGCGCGGCGCATCGCCGCCGAGCTCGACGTCACCGGCATCCTCGCCGTGGAGCTCTTCGAGGCGCCCGACGGCGGCATCCTCGTGAACGAGCTGGCCATGCGCCCCCACAACACCGGGCACTGGACGCAGGACGGTGCCGTCACCTCGCAGTTCGAGAACCACCTCCGGGCCGTGCTCGACCTGCCCCTCGGCGCCCCCGACCCCCGCGCCCCGTGGACCGTGATGGTCAACATCCTCGGTGGCCCCGACCCCGCGGCCGGGCACCTGGCGGACGGCCTCCCCCGCGCGCTCGCCCGCGACCCGCACCTCAGGGTGCACCTCTACGGGAAGGCCCACCGGCCCGGCCGCAAGGTCGGCCACGTGAACGCGTACGGCGCAGACCTCGGGGACTGCCTGGCCCGGGCCCGCCACGCCGCGGCGTGGTTCCGCGGCGACGTCGCCGAGCGGTGAGAGGATGACCCCGTGAGCGCACAGGTCGGCATCGTGATGGGGTCGGACTCGGACTGGCCGACCATGCAGGCGGCCGGCGAGGTCCTCGACGAGCTGGGCATCACCTGGGAGGCCGACGTCCGCTCGGCCCACCGGATGCCGCGGGAGATGCTCGAGTACGGCGAGACCGCGGTCGAGCGGGGCCTCTCGGTCCTCATCGCCGGCGCGGGCGGCGCCGCCCACCTCCCCGGGATGCTCGCCTCGGTCACCCCGCTGCCCGTCATCGGCGTCCCGGTCCCGCTCACGAACCTCGAGGGCCTGGACTCGCTGCTGTCGATCGTCCAGATGCCCGCCGGCATCCCCGTCGCCACCGTCGCCATCGGGAACGCGAAGAACGCCGGGCTGCTCGCCGCCCGCATCATCGGCGCGGCGGACCCCGCGGTCCGCGAGCGCCTCGTCGCCTACGCGCGCGAGCTCAACGCCCTGGCGCAGGCGAAGGGGCAGGTCGTGCGCGACGCGGCCGCCCGCCCCCCGGGCTGACCGGGACCCCTCAGTCGGCCAGCGTCGGCGCCTGGCTCGTGTCCCACCACGGATCGGACCAGCTCCCCGTCAGCTCGTCCACCGGCGCGACCGGCGCGGGCGGGGGCGGAGGCGGGGGCGCGGCGACGGCCGCCGCCCGGGACGCGGCATTGGCCTGCTTGGCCAGCGCCTTCAGCTCGCGGCGGCTCAGCGCCGGGCGCTCGGGCTGGGCCCGGACCCCTGCCGCGTACATCGCGCAGGCCATGCAGAGCGGGGGCTTGCGGTCCCCGTAGGCGCGGACGAGGCACTCGGCGCACCACGAGCCGCCGCAGCGGCCGCAGTGGCCGACGCCGACCTCCTGTGGGTGCTTGATGCAGCTGGCCATGTGTCCGAACCCTTCCGCCCGTCTGTCCTCGGGGAACATCGGCATCGGGCCGCGCCGGCTTGAGAGACGCCGGGCACAGGGTCGGGTTGGGTCCGGGCCCACGGCGGGGTGGGAGAATCGCCCCATGCCCGGCGCGCCCCTCCCCAACGTGCTGGCCGCTCGGTACGCCAGCGGCCCGATGGCCCGGATCTGGTCGCCGGAGCACAAGGTGGTGCTCGAGCGGCAGCTGTGGATCGCCGTCATGCGGGCCCAGGCCGAGCTGGGCGTCGACATCCCCGCCGAGGTGATCGCCGCCTACGAGGCGGTGGTCGACCAGGTCGACCTGGCCAGCATCGAGGCGCGGGAGCGGATCACCCGCCACGACGTGAAGGCCCGCATCGAGGAGTTCTCCGCCCTCGCCGGCCACGAGCGCATCCACGCCGGCATGACCTCCCGGGACCTCACCGAGAACGTCGAGCAGCTCCAGGTCCGCGCTGCCCTCCAGCTCGTCCGGGACCGCATGGTCGCCGCGCTCGCCCGCCTCGCGCAGCGGGCCGCCGAGCACGCCACGCTCGTGATGACGGGGCGCAGCCACAACGTCGCGGCCCAGGCCACGACGATGGGCAAGCGCTTCGCGAACGCCGGGGAGGAGCTGCTCCAGGCCCTCCGCCGCGTCGAGGAGCTGCTCGCCCGCTACCCCCTCCGGGGCATCAAGGGGCCGGTCGGCACCCAGCAGGACATGCTCGACCTCCTCGGCTCGGCCGAGGCCGTGGACCAGCTCGAGGCGGCGGTGGCCCGCCACCTCGGCTTCGAGGCGGTGCTCACGAACGTCGGTCAGGTGTACCCGCGATCGCTCGACCTCGACGTCGTGAGCGCGCTCGTGCAGGCCGCCGCCGGCCCCGCCTCCCTCGCCACCACGATCCGGCTGATGGCCGGCCTCGAGCTGGCCACCGAGGGCTTCAAGCCCGGGCAGGTCGGGTCCTCGGCCATGCCGCACAAGATGAACAGCCGGTCCTGCGAGCGGATCAACGGCCTCATCGTCGTGCTGCGGGGCTACCAGTCGATGGTCGGCGAGCTGGCCGGCGACCAGTGGAACGAGGGCGACGTGTCCTGCTCGGTCGTCCGCCGGGTCGCCCTCCCCGACGCCTTCCTCGCCGCCGACGGCCTCTTCGAGACCTTCCTCACCGTCCTCGACGACTTCGGCGCCTACCCGGCCGTCGTCGCCCGCGAGCTCGACCGCTACCTGCCCTTCCTCACCACCACCAAGGTGCTGATGGGGGCGGTGCGGGCCGGCGTCGGCCGCGAGGTCGCGCACGAGGCCATCAAGGAGCACGCCGTCGCCGTCGCCCTCGCCATGCGCGAGCAGGGCGCGGCCGACAACGACCTGCTCGACCGGCTGGCCGCCGACGAGCGGCTGCCCCTCGACCGCGCCGCCCTCGACGAGCTGGTGGGGGACCCGCTCACCTTCGTCGGCACCGCAGAGGCCCAGGTCGCGGCCTTCGTCAGCCAGGTCGAGGCGGTCGTGGCCCGCCACCCCGAGGCCGCCGGCTACCAGCCCGAGCCGGTCCTCTAGCCGACCCGGCGCCCCGATCCCCCGGGTGGGCCGGGCCGGTCCGCCCGTAGGATCGCACCCGTGCCCCTCCCCCTCCCCCACCTGTACTCCGGCAAGGTCCGGGACATCTACGAGCTCGGCGAGGACCGCCTGCTCATGGTGACCTCGGACCGGCTGTCGGCCTTCGACGTCGTGCTCGCCGAGCCGATCCCCCACAAGGGCCGCGTGCTCACCGCGATCACCCAGTTCTGGGCGGAGGTCCTCGCCGACGTCGTGCCCGTGCACCTGCTGTCGACCGACGTGCACGAGCTGCCGTCGGAGGTGATCGCGGCCGACGACGACCTCGCCGGACGGGTGATGATCTGCCGCCGGGCCGAGATGCTCCCGATCGAGTGCATCGTGCGCGGCTACCTCTCCGGCTCGGCCTGGAAGGAGTACCGGGCGAGCGGGACGATGCACGGCGAGGCCCTCCCGGCCGGGCTGCTCGAGAGCAGCCACCTGCCCGAGCCCGTGTTCACGCCGTCGACGAAGAGCGACGAGCACGACGTGAACATCTCCTTCGCCCAGGCCGCGGACCTGGTCGGCGAGGCGCTCGCCGCGAAGGCCCGGGACGTCAGCCTCGAGCTGTACCGCCGGGGTGCGGAGCTGGCCCTCGAGCGGGGGATCATCATCGCCGACACCAAGTTCGAGCTCGGGCTGATCGACGGCGAGCTCGTCCTCTGCGACGAGATCCTGAGCCCCGACTCGAGCCGCTTCTGGCCCGAGGAGCACTGGGAGCCCGGCGCGACGCCGCCGAGCTTCGACAAGCAGCCGATCCGAGACCACCTCGAGGCCACCGGCTGGGACAAGACGCCGCCGCCGCCGGCCCTCCCGCCGGAGATCGTCACCGCGACGTCCGCCCGCTACGTCGAGGCCTACGAGCGCCTGTCCGAGCGGTCGTTCTCGGCCTGGCCGGGCGTCTCCTGACCCCCGGGGCCCGGTCGAGCCGCGCGGTGCCGCGCCGGTAGGCTCGGGCCATGCGCTTCGCCGTGCTCGTGGAGACCCGCCTGCGGCCCGGGATCGCCGATCCCCAGGGCCACACGATCGAGCGGTCGCTCCCGGCGCTCGGCTTCGAGGGCATCCAGGACGTCCGGGTCGGCAAGGCCTTCCGCTTCACCGTCGAGGCGTCCGACGAGGCCGCCGCCGCGGCCAAGGCCGACGAGGTGACGAAGCGCTTCCTCATCAACCCGGTCATCGAGGACGCGGACGTCACGATCGCCGCGACCGAGCCGGTCTGATGGCCACCCGCATCGGCATCGTCCTGTTCCCCGGCTCGAACTGCGAGCACGACGTCGCCGAGGCCGTGCGAGACCTCGGCGCGGAGGCGGAGATCCTCTGGCACGCCGAGGCCACCGTCGGCGGGGTCGACGCCGTCGTCGTCCCCGGGGGCTTCGCCCACGGCGACTACCTCCGCCCGGGCGCGATCGCCCGGTTCTCCCCCGTCATGGGCGCGGTGCAGGCGTTCGCCCGGGCCGGCGGCCCGGTCGTCGGGATCTGCAACGGGTTCCAGGTGCTCACCGAGGCCGGCCTGCTGCCCGGGGCGCTCCAGAAGAACGCCGGCCTCAAGTTCCTGTGCACGACGGTGACGCTGCGGGTGGAGACCACCGACTCGGTCCTCACCCGCGAGGCGGAGCCGGGCCAGGAGCTGCGCATCCCGATCAACCACTTCGAGGGCAACTACACCTGCGACGCCGAGACGCTCGCCCGCCTCCGCGACGAGGACCGGGTGGTCGTCCGCTACGTCGAGAACCCCAACGGGTCCGTCGACGACATCGCCGGGATCTGCAGCGAGGGCCGCAACGTCGTGGGCCTCATGCCGCACCCGGAGCGGGCCAGCCACCCCCTGCTCGGCTCCACCGACGGCCGGGTGATGCTCCGCTCGCTGCTGGCCGCCGCCGGCGCCCGCACGAGCGCCCCCGCCGCCGCGTCCGCCTGATCTCGCGCTCGCGGCGGCGCCCGCCAGGCAGGAGGGCCCGCGCCGGCGTCGAACCTCCCTCACTCGAACCCCGGGGAGGTGGGAGCGCGGATGGTGATACCCGTGGCTGGCCACGAGCGGTGGCCTGGCCTGGATGGCCTGCGCGGCCTCGCGCTCGTCATCGTCCTGCTCTTCCACGGCGGCATCAGCTGGGCGCTGGGCGGCTACCTCGGCGTGTCGATGTTCTTCACGCTGTCGGGCTTCCTCATCACCACGCTGCTGCTCGGGGAGAAGCGCTCGACGGGGCGGATCTCGCTCACCGACTTCTGGGCCCGTCGGGCCCGGCGGCTGCTGCCCGCGGCGATCGCCGGCCTGGCCCTCGCCCTCGTCGCGGTGCGCCTCGCCACCCCGTTCGCCGACCGGCCCACGGCCCTCGGCGACGTCCGGGCCGCCGCCTTCTGGCTGGCCAACTGGCGCTTCATCTGGCAGGACGCCGTCTACGCCGACGTCGGGATGCTGCCGTCCCCGGTCCAGCACTTCTGGTCGCTGGCCATCGAGGAGCAGTTCTACCTGGTGTTCCCGGTCATCGCGATGCTGGCCCTGCGCCGGAGCCGAGCGGCGCTCGGCGTCGTGCTCGGGGCCATCGCCGTGCTGGCGACGTGGCGGCAGGTCGCCGAGCTCGAGCACACCCGGGTCTACTTCGGCACCGACACCCGGGCGGCGGAGCTCGCCATGGGCGGCCTCCTCGCCCTCGCCCGGCCCGGCCTCGCCGGGCTGCTGGCCCGCACCCCGGGCGGCCGCCACCTCCCGGACGTCGTCGGCGGCACGGCGCTCGTCGCGTTCACCGTGCTCTTCCTCCGCGTGCCGGACTCGACGGAGGCGCTCTACGACGGCGGCTTCACCGGCATCTCGATCCTCACCTCGATGCTCATCTTCGGCATTGTCGACGGGCGCATCATCGGCCGGGTGCTGTCGTTCCGCCCGCTGGTCGGCCTCGGGCTGATCAGCTACGGCACGTACCTGTACCACTTCCCGGTCTTCGTGATCTTCACGGAGGCGGCCACCGGGCTGAGCCCCGGCCCGCTGCTGGCGTGGCGGATGGGCATCACGCTGCCCATGGCCATCGCCTCCTACTACCTGCTCGAGCGCCCGATCCGGATGCGTCGCCGCCTGCTCGGCCAGCGCTCCACCGTCGCCTTCGTCGGGGGCCTCGCGGTCGTGCTCCTGGCCACGGGCGTCTACGACGCCCGGCTGAAGCAGCGCTTCGAGGCCGACCCGTTCGCCGCCGCCGGCCTCGCGGTCGTCCGGGCCACCCCGCTCGACGAGGTGCCAGCGCCCGCGCCCACCACGAGCGCGCCGCCGGCCACGGCCGACGTGGCCACCACCACCGTCGACCCCACGTCGACCACCGCCGTCGAGGCGGTCCCCGCGACGACCACGACGACCCAGGCACCGGCCCCGGAGCCGGCGCTGCGGCCGCCGCACCTGCTCATCGTCGGCGACTCCACCGCCGAGGTCATGGCCAACGGCCTGTCGGCCTGGGCCGAGGAGACGGGGCGCCTGCGGGTCTCGGCCGTCACGAGCTCCGGCTGCACGACCTACGCCGGCGACCGGCTCCGGGTCCGGGACGGCTACGAGTTCGCCCCGAAGGGCTGCGCCGAGCTGTTCCCGAGCGCCGTGCGCCTGGCCGGGGAGGACCCGGTGGACGCCGTGTTCGTGCTCATCGGGTCGTCACAGCTGTCGGACTGGCGGTACCCCGGTCGCTCCGGCTGGTTCACGATCACCGACGCGGCCGTGCAGCGGGCCTACGAGCAGGCCCTCCAGGACGCCCTGGCCACGCTCGACCAGCTCCAGGTGCCGATCCTCTGGGCGGACGTGCCGCCGCCCGTCTGGGACCTCGAGGTCTTCGGCTCCATGCTCGGCGGCAAGCTCCCCGGTCACGGCTCGGTGAAGATGAACGAGCCCGCCCGCTACGCCGCCCTGCGGGCCATCGACGACCGGGTGATCCCCCGCCACCCCACCGCGGCCTACGTCCCGTGGACGGCCGCCCTCGCCGGTCCCGACGGGCGCATCGACGCCGACATCCGCCCCGATGGGCTCCACGTCGACGACCAGAAGGTCGATGACATCGCCGAGGAGTGGCTTATGGCGCTGCTCGACGAGTCCTACGACGAAGTAGTTGCCCGGGCCGGTGGGTCGCTGCGCACACCAGGCGACCACACCTGGGCCCCGGCGGGCATCAGCTCGAGCGGCTGATCCCGGCCTTCTTCAGCACGGCGGCGTCGACGCCCAGCTCCCGCCACGCGGCGTAGGAGATGCCCTTGCGGGCGCTGTAGGGCGCCGCGGCCTCGATGAAGTCCTTCTCGAGGGCCTCCATGTCGACCTTCTGCGAGGCGGCCTCGAGCTCGTTCTGGAGGTCGAGCCGCTCCTGGATCAGCTGGAGCCGCTTCAGCGGATCGGCATCGACCAGCTCGACCTCGATCCGGTCCAGGCGCTTGGCGATCGACTCGGGGGTCCGCTTGCGCCCGCGTCGGGGGCGGTGGGCGTCCAGCGCTTCCAGGTAGCGGCGGACCGCGCGGCCTTGATTTCGGCCTTCGGCGAGCGCTGCCTTGTGCTCATCGGACATGGGGGTTCGGGTCTTCTTTGCGGGCATGTCACGCATCCTATTCCCGCCAATTCCGTGCTGTGCATTTCACGCTGGGCGGTGGGCCGTCATGTGACATCCGTCGGCCGGGGCGCCCTCCGCCGCCGCCTAGGCTGCAGCCCATGGCCTCCTCGGGTGCTGCGACCGACGACGTCCCCCTCCATCGGGCCCTCGGGCTGACGGACGAGGAGGCCGCCGCCATCGACGAGATCCTCGGGCGGCCGGCCAACCACCTCGAGCTGGCCATGTACTCGGTGATGTGGTCGGAGCACTGCTCCTACAAGTCGTCCCGGGTCCACCTGAAGCGGCTCCCCTCCGAGGCGCCGCACGTGCTCGTGGGCCCCGGCGAGGGCGCCGGCGTCGTCGACGTCGGCGACGGCATCGCGGCCGCCTTCCGGATCGAGAGCCACAACCACCCCTCGGCCATCGAGCCCTACGAGGGCGCGGCCACGGGCGTCGGGGGCATCCTGCGCGACGTCTTCTCGATGGGGGCCCGGCCCATCGCGCTCATGGACCCGCTGCGCTTCGGGCCCCTCGAGGACGCTCGCAGCCGCTGGATCGCCGAGGGCGTGGTCTCCGGCGTGTCCGGCTACGGCAACTCGGTCGGCGTCCCCACCGTCGGTGGGGAGACCGTCTTCGACCCGACCTACCAGGACAACCCGCTCGTCAACGTCTTCTGCCTGGGCACCCTCCCGCACGACCGCCTCGCGCTGGCCCGGGCGTCGGGCGTCGGGAACCTCACCGTCCTGTTCGGCTCGGCCACGGGACGCGACGGGATCGGCGGCGCGAGCGTGCTCGCCTCCGCCGGCTTCGGCGAGGGCGACGAGGAGAAGCGCCCCAGCGTCCAGGTCGGCGACCCCTTCGAGGAGAAGCGGCTCATCGAGGCCTGCCTCGAGATCCTCGACGCCGGCCTCGTCGTCGGCATCCAGGACCTCGGCGCCGCCGGCATCACCGGTGCGGCGAGCGAGACCTCGTCGAAGGGCGGGGTGGGCATGGACCTCTGGCTCTCCGAGGTCCACGTCCGCGAGGAGGGCATGGCCCCCTTCGAGATCATGATCAGCGAGAGCCAGGAGCGGATGCTGGCCATCGTCGAGCCCGCCAAGCTCGACCAGCTCCTCGCCGTCTGCGCCCGCTGGGAGATCAGCGCCTCGGTCATCGGCACCGTCACCGGGACGGGCCGGTTCCGGGTGCTCGACCGTCCCGACGGGGAGGTGCTCGCGGACATCCCGGCCTCGTCGCTCGACGAGGACGCGCCCGTCTACCACCGGCCCCTCGCCGCGCCGGCGGACCGGGCCGACCGGGCGGCCCGGCGGGCCGCGGACCACCTGCCGGCGCCCGCCGACGCCGGCGCCGACCTGCTCGAGCTCCTGCTCGACCCGGCCTGGGTGTACCGCCAGTACGACCACCAGCTCTTCCTCAACACGGTCGTCGCGCCGGGGGCCGACGCCGCCGTGCTGCGGCTGAAGCACCCTCGCACCGGCCGTGACACCGGCCGGGGCCTCGCCCTCACCACCGACGGCAACCACCGCTGGTGCGCCCTCGACCCCCGGCAGGGCACCGCCCTCGTCGTGGCTGAGGCCGTCGCCAACCTGGCCTGCGTGGGCGCCGCGCCGCTCGGGCTCGTGAACTGCCTGAACTTCGGCAACCCCGAGCACCCCGAGGTGATGTGGCAGCTGTCCGAGGCCATCGACGGGATGGGGGAGGCCTGCCGGGCGCTCGGCGTCCCCGTCGTCGGCGGCAACGTCAGCCTCTACAACGAGAGCCGCGGCGCGAACATCGATCCGTCCCCGGTGGTGGGCGTCGTCGGGTTGATCGACCGCCTCGACCGGCGTCCGCCGGGGCCCGCCCTCGTGGCCGGCACCGACGTCCTGGTCCTCGGCTGGGAGCCCCGCTCCCTCGACGGCTCGGCGTGGGCGTGGCGCCGCGGGCACCGCGACGGTCGCGCCCCCGAGCTCGACCTCGAGGGGCACCGCCGCCTCGTGGAGCTGCTCGTCCGCCTCGTGGGCGACGAGCTCCTCGTGGCCGCGCACGACGGCGCGGACGGCGCCGGCGTGGCCCTCGCCGAGATGGCGGCGGCCGGCGAGGTCGGCCTCGTGCTCCCCGAGGGCCTCGACCACACCTGGCTGTTCGCGGAGTCACCGAGCCAGGTGCTCGTCTGCGCCGCCGCCGGCCGCACGGGCGACGTCCTCGCCGCCGCGCAGGCCTCCGAGGTGCCGGTGCGCACCCTCGGCACCGCCGGCGACGACCGCCTCGTCGCCCCCGGCCTGCTCGACCTCGCGGTGGCCGACGTGCGCGCCGCGTGGCAGGGCCGCCTCCCCGCGGCGCTGGGCGCCGGCACCGTCCACTGAGCGACGGCCGCGGTGGCGGCCGACCGGCGTCAGCGGCGGGTCAGCGACCGGCCTGGGCCGACGCGGTGACCGCCTCGACCGGCTCCGGCCGGGCGGTCGGCGCAGGCTCGACCGCCGTGTCCCGGCGCAGCACCCAGGCCGGGACGGTCGACAGCTCGACGGGCCGACCGACGCCGAGCATCTTGCGGGCCGTGCGGTAGAGGATCCACACGTCGAGGCGCAGCGTGCGGTTCTCGAGGTAGAAGCGGTCGTACTCGGGGGCGGCGTGGATGAGCCCGGCGCAGGCCACGCTCACCTGCCACAGGCCGGTCACCCCGGGGCGCACCGAGGTGCGCTCGGCCGCGAAGTCCGCCGGCATCGCGTCGTGGAGGTAGGGCATCTCCGGGCGGGGCCCCACGAGGCTCATCTTCCCGATGAGCACGAGGAACAGCTGCGGGATCTCGTCGAGGTGGAGGCGCCGCACGAGCTGGCAGAACGGCGGCAGCTTCGTCATGTCGAGCTGGTGCTTGTCCGTGTACGCCGGGGCCGTCGGCGGCAGCGTGCGGATCTTGTAGAAGCGGAAGGTCCGCCCGCCGCGCCCCACCCGATCCTGGCTGAACAGGGGCGACGCCTTGAGGCTCAGCGCCGAGCCGATCGTGACCACGAGCAGGACCGGGAGGGCCACGAGGAGAAGCCCTGCGGCCATGAGCACATCGAGCGCGCGGCGGATGACCTCCGCTGCCCCCGTGCCCCGGCCCCGTCCCTGGCTCATGCCGCTCTCCTGGACTCCCCAGTCGCGCCCGCGATGGAACCGGACACTTCGCCGCCATCCGTCGCGTTCCTGCCCCGGAGCCCAGGTTTTCGCGAACTGCACCAAACGGGATGAACTTCCCGCTTCGGGTGTTAGGGTCTGCGGCTCATGAGGACCGTGATCCTCTGTGGGGGCAAGGGGACGCGGGCCTACCCGCACACGCTCGAGGTGCCGAAGCCGCTCCTCGAGGTCGCGGAGCGCCCGGTCATCGAGCACCTCATGGAGATCTACGCCGCCCAGGGCTTCACCGACTTCGTCCTGGCCGCCGGCTACAAGATGGAGATGATCGACGAGTTCGCGGCGACGCTGCCCTCGGCCTGGTCGGTCGAGGTGATCGACACCGGCGCGGACACGAACACGGGCGGCCGCGTGCGCGCCGTGGCTGACCGGGTCGGGGACACCTTCTTCCTGACCTACGCCGACGGCCTCGGCAACGTGGACCTCGCCGCGCTGGCCGAGTTCCACGCGTCGCACCCGGGGGCGGCCACGCTGACCACGGTGCCGCTGCCCTCCCAGTACGGGACGATCGACATCGACGGCGACGGGCGCATCAAGCAGTTCCGCGAGAAGCCGCGCCTGCCGGACCACCGCATCAACGCCGGGTTCTTCGTCATGGACCGCCGGGTGCTCGACCTGTGGCCGGACCCGGGTGAGGACCTCGAGCGCGACGTCCTGCCGGCCCTCGGCTCGAAGGGCGAGCTCTTCGCCTTCCACCACCAGGGCTTCTGGAAGTCGATGGACACCTACAAGGACGCCTGCGACCTGACCGCGCTCTGCGAGGACAGCGCCGGCCCCTGGCTGGCCGAGCCCGGCGCGCCGATGTGAGCGAGCCCGCACCGCCCGTGGTGCGGGTCGGGATCGTCTCCTGGAACACGGCGGAGCTGCTCGACCGCTGCCTCGCCGCGCTCCCGGCCGCGCTCGGCGGGCTCGCCGCGGAGGTCGTCGTCGTCGACAACGCCTCCGCCGACGACAGCGCCGCGGTCGCCCGCCGCCACGGCGTCGACGTCGTCGTGAACCCCGACAACCGGGGCTACGCCGTGGCGATGAACCAGGCGCTGGCCGGCTCGGTGGCCCCGTACCTGCTCGCCCTCAACCCCGACACCGAGCCGCCCCCGGGCTCCCTCGCCGCGCTGGTGGCCGAGGCCGAGCGCCACCCGGAGGCCGGCGTGGTCGTCCCCCGGCTCGTCGAGGTGGACGGCCGCCACCAGCCCTCCGCGTACCGCTTCCCCGGACCGCTCGTGCCCCTCGCGGCCGTGCTCTCCACGGCAGGGCTCCGGCGCAGCCGGCTCGGCCAGGCGCTCCTGCTCGAGAGCAGCGCGCCGCACCGGGGCGGGCGCGTCGACTGGGCCATCGGCGCCGTGCACCTCGTGCGGGCGGCGGCGCTGGCGGGGGAGCCGCCCTACAGCGAGCGCTCCTTCATGTACGCCGAGGACCTCGACCTGTGCTGGCGCCTCGCCCAGCGCGGTGCACCCACGTGGCTGGCCGCCGACGTGGCCATCCCGCACGTGGGCAACGCCGCCGGCGCCCAGGCGTGGGGGAGCGGGCGCTCCCTGCGCTACTGGGCGGCCACCTACGACGTCGTGGCGCAGCGCCGCTCGGTGACCCGGGCCCGGGTGACCGCCGCGGGGTGCGCCCTCGCCGCCTGGATCTCGGTCACCCGCACCCGGCTGGCCGGCGCGCTCGGTCGACCCCACCCGGACCGGGAGGCGGCGGTGGCCGCTCGTCGGCGCGAGCTCTCCCTGCACGCCCAGGTGGCTCGCCAGGGCCCGCCCCCGCCGCCCACCTCGCCGCCCGCCGGGGCGGCGGCCGAGCTCAGCGCCGGGCCGGGTCGAAGCGCTCGATGAAGGCGGCGACGTCGTCGCTGCAGAGGTCCTCGACGTGCTCGAGGATCTGCTCGATCGGCCAGTCCCACCAGCGGATGCGCAGCAGGGCCTCGATCTGGTCGTCCGGGAACCGCTGCCCGACCTGGCGGGCCGGGTTGCCGGCCACGATCGCGTAGGGCGGTACGTCCTTCGTGACCACCGAGTGGGTGCCGACGACGGCCCCGTCCCCGATCGTCACCCCGGAGAGGACGACCGACCCGTCGCACACCCAGCAGTCGCTGCCGATCGTGACGTCCCCCCGGGAGAACGGGGTGCCGTCCTCGTAGGCGCCGGGCATGTCGAACACCACCCGCATCCCGTACGACGTGACCCAGTCCGTGCGGTGGTGGCCGCCGAGGTACACCTCGCAGGTCTTCGACACCGAGGAGAAGCTCCCGATCCGCAGCACGTGCTTCTCGCCCGGGAAGGCCCGCACGGTGGGGGCGAAGTACGAGTAGCGGCCGATCTCGAGGAAGCCGTGCTCGATGAGCGCCTGGGCCGTCGCGTCCTCGGCGAGGATCTCGTCGGCCCGGTTCGGGATGCCGTCGCGGTAGCGGACCTGGGGCTTGCGGCGGGCGGCGAGGGCGCGCTTGGCGCGACGGAGGAGGCCGTTGTCCCTCAGGCTCACGCAGAGTCCTCCTGGAGCATCAGCGAGGGGTGCTCGTGGATCTCGTGGCCGCCGAGGCTCATCGTGGCGTCGAGGTCGGCCGCGCCGAAGGTGCCGAGCGCCGGCGGGCGGTAGACGAGCAGGCCGTCGGCGTCGGCCCAGAGGAGCGCCGCGTCGTCGATCGTCCGCAGCTCGACGCCCATGCGGTAGGTGCCGCCGGCCATGTTGGCCGTGAACCCCACCTCGAGCGTGGCCTCCTCGTCGGCCTCGAAGCGGCGGTAGGGCCGGTTGATGGTCGAGATGCGCAGGTAGGCGAGGACACCGTCGGTGCTCGTCGCGCTCAGCTTCACGTGCGGGCTGTCGACGGGCTGCCGGAAGCGCAGCCGGTACCGCAGCACGTAGCGGCCCCCGAGGGCGAGCTCGGTGGGCTCCTCGCCGTGCTCGTCGACGAGCGTTCGGTCGAGCACCTCGATGGCCTCCGACCCCCGGGCGAGGTCGGCCTCGCCCACGAGGAGGCGGTTGTGCACGGACACCGCCTCCTCGGAGGAGCCGTCGAACACCTTGCGGCCGTGCTGCATGACGATCGCCCGCGGGCACATGAGGCGGGCGACGTGGACGGAGTGGCTCACCAGCACGAGGGTCGTGCCCTCAGCCTGGAGCGCCTGCATCCGCTCGATGCACTTCAGCTGGAAGGCGGCGTCGCCCACGGCGAGGACCTCGTCCACGAGCAGCACGGTGGGCTGGGCGAACATCGCCACGGAGAAGCCGAGCCGCATGAGCATGCCCGACGAGTAGAACTTCACCGGCGTGTCGAGGACGTCGTGGAGGCCGGAGAACTCCACGATCTCGTCGAGGTCGGCGAGCACCTGCTGCTTGGTGCGCCCGAGGAGCATGCCGTTCAGGAGGACGTTCTCGCGGCCGGTCATCTCCTGGTGGAAGCCGACGCCGACGCTGAGCAGCGGGGCGATGCGCCCGCGCACGCGGACCCGTCCCGCCGAGGGCTGGGTCACGCCGGCCAGGAGGCGCAGCAGCGTCGTCTTGCCGGCGCCGTTGTGGCCGAGCACCCCCACCGTCTCGCCCGGCTCGAGGCGCAGGTCCAGGTCCTGCACCGCGTGGTGGGGGGTGCCCTTGGTGCGTCCGGGCAGCAGCGCGCCGAGCAGCCCGAAGCCCTCGGTCTGGCGGAGGTAGGTCTTGCCCACGCCCGTGAGCTCGATCGCGGGTCGGGTCACAGCAGGTCCACGAAGACTCGGTCGCGGCGGTGGTGCAGCGTGACCGCGACGACGATCAGGAGGAGGGTCCACACGAGCGAGCCCACGAGGGCCAGCCCGTCGACCGGGTTGCGGGCCAGCGCGGCCTGGAAGAGGTCGACCACGCCGGTCAGCGGGTTGGCGAGCTGCACCACCCGCTCGAGGCCGCCGAGCTCGTCCACCGGGTACAGGATCGGCGTCCCGTAGAAGAGGACCATCAGCCCGGCCTGGACGATGAACCGCACGTCCCGGAACGTCACGTGCAGGGCGGCGGCCACGAGCGTGATCGCCGTGATCAGGGCCACGAGCAGCACGGTGGCGGGCACGAGGAGCAGGAGATCGAGCGTCGGCCCGTTGCGGACCACCTCGATCGCGGTGACGATCCCGAGCGTGATGCCGAGGCCGATGAGGTTGGCGATCACCGGTGACAGCACGAGGAGGGCCCGGGGGAACCAGACCTTGTCGGTCAGCGACGCCGAGTCGACGATCGCCGTGGACGCGGCCGGCACCGTGGAGGTCACGTAGCTCCAGGCCACCATGCCGGCGAGGACGTAGGACGTGTAGTCGCCGCCGGTCTCGAAGCGGGCCACCCGCCCGAACACCGTGATCATCACCGCGGCCTGCAGCAGCGGCAGCGCCACGGCCCACAGCACGCCGAAGGTGGCGCGCTTGTAGCGGACCTTGAAGTCCTTCGCGGCGAGGACGAGCAGGACGGCCCGGTGGGCGACGACCGCCCGCACCCACTCGGTGACCGTCCCCGGCTCCGGGCCGAGGTCGACGCCCTCGCCGCGCGGGTCGGCGACGAGCGCGTCAGCCATGCCGCAGCGACCAGTCGTACCCGCTGACGTGGTCGAAGGGGTCCGCCCGGAGGATCTCGTCGGGACGGTGCGGGATCGTCGAGCAGTTGGCGACCAGCGCGGTCTGGGTGCCGACGCCCTTGAAGCCGTTCCACACGAGCGGCGGGATCGTCACCCGCACGTAGTTGAGCTCGCCCACGTGGAGCTCGACGGTGTTGCCTCGGGTGGGCGAGCCCTCCCGGTCGTCGTAGCAGACGAGCTTGATCTGCCCGACGGGCACGGCGTAGTTGAGCGTCATCTCCGTGTGGAGGTGCCAGGCCTTGATGGCGCCGGGGTGCACCGTCGAGAAGTAGATCTCGCCGAAGCGCTCGAACCCCTCGTCGTCCTCGCGCAGCATGTGGAGCACGGCCCCTCGCTCGTCGGGGATGCGGCGCAGCGGGGTGATCCGCATCCCATCGATGACCGTCATCAGCACCTCCGTGTGAGCTCCACCTGCGTGACGGCGGGAGTGCTTCGACGCGCGGCCCCCAGGCTCCCGCTTGGCCGGCCAGGACCGTGGCAGGGACCGCGCTGGGGAGCGCCGAACCTCCTCCGGGTGATGGCGGCAAGCGACCCGGTGATGAGCCCGGCGGAGATGCAGCGCGCGGTGGACGACCACCCGTTCTGGTACCACACGATCGACGTGGCCCCCGGGGTCACGACGAAGGGGTGGTTCGACCTCCGACCGGTGGTGGACCTGATGCCGTGGCCGGACGTCCGAGGCAAGCGCTGCCTCGACATCGGCACCTTCGACGGCTACCTCGCGTTCGAGCTCGAGCGCCGGGGGGCGTCCGAGGTGGTCGCGGTGGACGTCGAGGACCACCTCCTGTGGGACTGGCCCCCGGACTACCGGAGCGCCGACCTCGCCCGCGACCCCGGGTTCTCCGGTCCGCCGAAGGGCGCCGGGTTCCGCCTGGTCAAGGAGCTGACCGGCTCCAAGGTCGACTGGCGGCCGATCAACATCTACGACCTCGATCCCGACGAGATCGGGACCTTCGACGTCGTGGTGCTCGGCAGCCTCCTGCTGCACCTCCGGGACCCGATCCGGGCCCTCGAGGCCGTGCGCCGCGTGACCGACGGCGTGCTCCTGTCGTCGGACCAGATCGAGGCCTCGCTCACGCTCTTCGGCCGCGACAAGCCGCTGTTCACGCTCAACGGCAGCGGCGGCGACTGCCAGTGGTTCAACTTCAACGCCGCCGGGCACGAGCGGCTGCTGTACGCGGCCGGCTTCGGCATCGAGCAGCGGTCCCGCCCGTACATCGTGAAGTACAACCACCACCCCAAGCACAAGCCCACGATGCGCAACCGCATGCGGCAGCTGGCCGTGCGGCGCCTCACGGGCTCCTGGGACCACCAGGGCGTGCTGCACCGGGCCCTCCTCGCCCGGCCCCGGGTGTGATGCGGGCGGTCCCGGACCTCGACGTCGGCGAGCTGCGCCGGCGGGTCGAGGCGATCGACTGGTACCACACGTTCGAGCTGCCCGGCGGCATCGTCACCCGCGGGATCTTCGACCACCGCGAGGTGGTGAGGAAGCTGCCGATCCCCGAGTCGCTGGCCGGCAAGCGCTGCCTCGACGCGGCGTCCTCCGACGGGTTCTTCGCCTTCGAGCTGGCCCGCCGCGGCGCGGCCGAGGTGGTCAGCGTCGACCTCGCCGACGCCTCCCGCCAGGACTGGCAGCGGCCGCCGATGGAGGAGGCGAAGCGCCGTCGCGGCACCGACCGCGCCGCCACCGCGTTCGGCATCGTGCGCGACGCCACCGGGCTCGACGTCGAGCGCGTGGACTGCTCGCTCTACGACCTCGACCCGGCCGAGCTCGGCACCTTCGACTTCGTCTTCCTGGGCAACATCCTCCTGCACCTCGCCGACCCGGCCCGGGCCCTGCGGGCCATCCGCAGCGTCACGAAGCCGGACGGCACGCTGCTGTCCTTCGAGGCCATCTCGATGCCGATGACCCTGCTGCGGCCCCGCACCCCGGTGGCGCAGCTCTGGCACGAGGACCACGCCCAGTGGTGGACCCCGAACAAGGCCGGCCACAAGCGGATCCTCCACGCCGGCGGCTGGGACATCGAGCGCTCGGGCGGGCCCCTGTTCCAGCCCCTCGGCGCCGCGAAGCCCCGCTGGCCGAAGCGCATCCCGCGCACCCCGCGCGAGCTCACGTACTGGCTCTTCACCCGCCGCTTCGGCGGCGCCACGGCCTGGGCCCTGGCGAAGCCGGCGCCGCTGCCGGGATGAGCGGGGCGGCCGGTCCCTCGGTCGTCGACCGGGTCGAGAGCCCCGGCTGGGACGGACCGGTCCCCACCATCGCCGCGCTCGTCACCACCTACGGGCGGTCCGGGTTCCTGAAGGAGCTCGTGGCCTGCCTGGAGGCGCAGGACCTGCCGCGGGACGAGTTCGAGGTGGTGCTCGTCGACAACGGCTCGACCGACGACACGTGGTCCACGCTGTCGGCGCTCGTCGCCGCCAGCCCGCTGCGGGCCGTCGCGCTGCGTCTCGACCGCAACGCCGGTCCGGCCCCGGGCCGCAACGCCGGGGCGCGGGCGGTGCGGGCCCCGCTGATCGCCATCACCGACGACGACTGCCTGCCCACGCCCGGCTGGCTGCGCCACGTGCGCATCGCGTTCGCCGGCGGCGCCGACGTCGTCCAAGGCGCCGTGCTGCCCGACCCGGGTGATCTGCCCGCCATGGGGCCGTGGGACCACACGATCTGGGTGCGCCGGCCCACGCCGTTCTTCGAGACGTGCAACGTGTCGTACCGGCGCAGCGCGTTCGAGCGGGTAGGCGGGTTCGATGAGGACGACCCGCTGCTCCACCCGCCGAGCGGTCGGGCCTTCGGGGAGGACGCCTGCCTCGCCTGGGAGGTGCAGCGCACCGGCGGGACCGCCGCGTTCGCCACCCAGGCGCTCGTCCACCACCGCTGCATCCCGTCCACCTACGAGCGGTGGCTGGCCGACCAGCGCGAGCTGGCCGGGTTCCCCGGGCTGGCCAAGCGCTCGCCGCTCGTGGCCCGCTGGCTCCACCGGGGCGTGTTCCTCGACCGGCGCTCGGCCCGCTTCAACCTCGCGCTGGCCGGGCTGGCCGGGGCCGCGCTGACCCGCCGTCGGTGGCTGGCGCTCGCCGCGCTCCCGTGGCTGCGCTGGCGGCTGCACCACGCCCGCCGCTTCCGCTCCGGCCTCGGCGTCGTGCCGCTCGTCGCCCAGCTGGCCTGGGCCGACGCCGTGGGCTTCGCGGCGATGGCGCGCGGCAGCATCCGGCACCGGCGGGTGGTCCTGTGAGCCGGCCCGAGCTCGCCGTGCCCCGGCTCGGCGACGACGTCCACCCGGCCTACGCGCACCCCCGTCCCGAGGTCACCGCGGTCGTCCCCGGGTCGGCCCGGCGCATCCTCGACGTCGGCTGCAGCATCGGCGCGATGGGCGCCGCCCTGCGGGCGCGGGGCGCCCACGTCACCGGCGTCGAGCAGGACGCGGAGCTGGCGGCCCGGGCCCGGGAGGTGCTCGACGAGGTCGTCGAGGGCGACGTCGAGGCCCTGGCCCGCGACGGGGCGCTCGCCGACGCCGAGCCCTTCGACTGCGTCGTGTTCGCCGACGTCCTCGAGCACCTGCGGGACCCGTGGGCCGTCGTGGCGTGGGGCGCCGGCCTCGTCGGTCCCGGCGGGTCGATCGTGCTGTCGGTGCCGAACATCCGCCACGCGAAGACCGTGCTGGCGCTGCTGCGCCGCCGCTGGCCCTACGACCCCGTGGGCATCTTCGATCGCACGCACCTGCGGTTCTTCGCCCGCCGCAACCTCGAGGACCTCGTGGCCGGCACGGGCTTCTCGCTGGTGGAGGTGCGCCGTCACCACATGCTGACCGTCCGCCGACCGCAGGCCACCGTGAACCGGCTGGCCCCGCTGCTCGGGGACCTCGGCACCTTGCAGTTCATCGCCCGAGCGGAGCGCAGATGAGGAACGTCGTCCGAGCCTTCATGACCGACGTGGCGGAGCAGCTTCCCCTGCTCGAGCCGATCGTCGAGATCGGAGCCCGCCCCGCCGAGGGGCAGGAGGAGATCACGAACCTGCGATCCCTCTTCCCCGGCCGGGAGTACATCGGCTGCGACATCCAGGAGGGGCCGGGGGTCGACCGCATCGAGGACGTCCACGCCCTGACCTTCGAGGACGGGTCGGTCGGCACGGTCCTCGCCGCCGACACGCTCGAGCACGTGTCCGACCCGATCCGCGCCCTCGAGGAGATCCACCGGGTGCTGAAGCCGGGCGGGACCGTCGCCATCACGTCGGTGATGTTCTTCGTCATCCACGCCCACCCGTGGGACTTCTGGCGCTTCACGCCGGAGGGGTTCGAGCGGCTCCTGCAGCCGTTCGAGACCACGCTCGTGACGGGGCACGGCTGGGACCTCATGCCGGAGACCGTGATGGGCGTCGGTGTGAAGGGCCCGGCGGACCCGCCGCTCACGCTCGACCGCCTGCCCCGCACCGCGGCCGCCGTGGCGGAGTGGGGGCGGCAGAAGCCGGTCGACCTCGGGCCGATGCGGCTGTCGCTGCGCGAGCTGTGGGGCATCACGGGACGCGAGACGCTCGGTGCCCTGCGCCGCCGAGCCGGACGGGTGGGGAGCCGATGACCGCCACGGACGAGACGACGAACGGCACCGCCTCCGGCGTGGCCTCCGCCAAGGCGACGGTGAAGCGCCAGCTGGTGCGCGCCGCCCAGGCCGGCGCCGAGCGCTTCGGCTACCGGCTCACCCGGCGGGATGCGTCCTCGGTGCGCCGGGACGGGTTCCCGCACGACTACGACGACGCCCTCGTGGCCACGTGCAAGGCGGTCGAGCCGTACACGCTGACCACCCACGAGCGCATCGCCGGGCTCGTGCACGCGGTGCGCCACCTGTCGGCCCAGGGGATCGGGGGCAGCGTCGTGGAGTGCGGCGTGTGGCGGGGCGGCAGCATGCTCGCCGTCGCCCGGACGCTGCTCGAGTGCGGCGACACGAGCCGGGACCTGTGGCTCTACGACACGTTCACCCGGATGCCGCCGCCGGGGGAGAAGGACTACGACATCTGGGGCCGCCACGCCTCGGAGTACTTCGCCGGCCCGGTCGACCCGCACGACACCGAGGGGTACCGCTACCTGCCCCTGCAGGAGGTGCGGGCGGTGCTCGAGGGCAGCGGCTACCCGGCTGAGCGCCTGCACTTCGTGCCGGGCCTCGTGGAGGAGACGATCCCGGCCGAGGCGCCGGAGGAGATCGCGCTGCTGCGCCTCGACACCGACTGGTACGAGTCGACCAAGCACGAGCTCGGGCACCTGTACCCGCGCATCGTGGACGGCGGGATCCTCATCATCGACGACTACGGCCAGTTCACCGGCGCCCGCACCGCGGTCGACGAGTACCTCGCCACGCTCGACCGCCCGCCCTTCCTCAACCGCCTCGACTGGACCGGCCGCCTCGCCATCGTCCACCACTGACCCCACAACGTCTGTGCGCGATCTCGAGCCGTAGCGGCTCAGAAGTGCACACAGACGTTGTGTCAGGACGGGGGGAGGACGTCGTGGTCGACCCAGCGCTCGCCCTTCTGCTCCGAGATCACGTTGATCGCGACGCGGGCGCCGTCGCCGGCCGTGACGATGGTGTGGACGCTGACGTCGGCCGCCGTGCCGGCCGCCCACACGTGGGCGACGCCGGTCCGGCCGTCCCGGTCGACGTCGACGACCGTGGCGATGCGGGGCTCGCGGCCCTCCTTCGTCGCGATGCCGGCCGACTCGGCCACGGCGCCCTTCACCCCCACCGCGAGGATCACGTCCCGGGCCTCGTGGCGCGCCCCGTCCTCGGTGACCACGGCCGGCTGCTCGCCGGTCACGTCGAGCGACGCGACGGTGGCCTCGAGCCACTCGGCCCCGGCGCCCTCAGCGTGCCGGCGACCCAGGTCGACGAGGTCCGGCCCGGACACCCCGTCGGGGAAGCCGAGGTGGTTGTAGACCATCGCCCGGCGCGTCAGGCCCTTGTCCTCGTCCACGACGAGCGTGCGGAGCCCGGCTCGGGCGGCGAACACGGCGGCGGAGGCCCCGGCCGGACCCCCGCCCACGATGATGACGTCGTACATGCGAGGCACCGTACCGACCCGGGCCCCGCCCTCGTCTAGCGGGCGCGGAGGACGGGTTCGTGCTTGAGGCAGTGGTCGACGAGCTCGTCGACGGCCTCGGTGAGCGACAGCGTGGCCCGCAGCCCCGTGGCGGCGAGCGCCCCGACGTCGATCGTGTAGCTCGGGTCCTGGTGGGGTGACAGCGGCGGTGCCTCGAGCTCCGGGCGCCGCCCGGTGCGGATCTCGATCCGGTCCTGCACGAGCTCGGCCAGCGACCGCACCGTCGACGACCGGCCTGAGGCCAGGTTGTAGGTCCCGGGGGCCACGGCCGCCTCGACCGAGCCGATCACGAGGCGGGCGGCGTCCTCCAGCGCGATGAAGTCGCGCCACTGCTGCCCGGAGGAGCGCAGCACCATCCGGCCGGTGAGCACGGCGGCGCGGCACAGGTCGCTGGCCACGAGCGTCCACCGGTCGACGGTCGGGTCGGCCGGCGCACCCACGGCGTTCGACAGGCGGAGCACGACGACGTCGAGGTCGTCGCCCTCCTGCAGGAGCTCCTCACAGCGCCAGCGGGCCTCGGCGTAGGCCGAGACGGGCTTGGCCGGCAGGCTCTCGACGAGGTGGTTCCCCGGAGCCAGCAGCTCGCCGTACACGTGCACCGTCGACACGTACACGACCCGCGGGACCCCGACGGCCCGGGCGGCGTCGCGCACCGCCGCAGCCATCGCCACGGTCTCCTGCAGCGCGCGCTCGGGGTCGGACGCCGCGATGACCTCGTTGTGGCCGGCGAGGTGGACGACGGCCGACGCGCCCGTCAGCGCCTCCGCCACCTGGTCGGGCCCGCCGAGGAGGTCGCAGACGACCTGCGTTCGCTCCGGCAGCCATCCGACCGGCGCGCGCACGAGGGCGCGCGAGCGGTCCCCGAGCGCGGCGGCGATCCGCCCGCCCAGGTAGCCGGAGGCCCCGGTGATGGCGACGGGGCCGTCAGCCGGAGGCATTCGCGAGGTGCTCCCGGTACCAGGCCACGGTCTCCGAGAGCGCATCCTCCGTGCTGCGGGTCGGCTTCCAGCCGAGCAGCTTCCGCGCCTTCGCGGCGGAGAGGAACTGGCTCTCGATCTCGTGGGTGGCGATGCCGAGCACCTCGGGCTCGAGCGTCGTGCCGGCGGCCTCCTGGAGCTTGGCCACCAGCTCGAGGACCGTGAGGGGCACCTCGGTGGAGAAGTTGAACGCCTGGCCGCGGAGCGACTCGTCCTCGGCCATGGCCTCGGTCAGCTGCAGGTAGGCGAGCGCGCCGTCGACGACGTACAGGTAGTCCCGCACCATCGTCCCGTCGCTGCGGATGAGCGGGCGCTCGCCCCGCACCAGCGAGCGGATCGTGCCGGGCACGAGGCGCTCCCAGTTCTGGTCGCCCGGACCGAAGAAGTTGCCGCACCGGGTGATGCAGACGGGCACGCCGTAGGTGGCGGCGTAGCTCTGGGAGATCAGGTCGGCGCAGGACTTCGAGACGTCGTACGGGTTCACGCCGGCCAGCGGCATGTCCTCGTCGTACGGGAGCACCGGCTGGGCCCCGTAGGCCTTGTCGCTGCTCGCGGTCACGATCTGCTCGATGCGCGGCGACCGGCGGGCCGCCTCGAGCACCGTCCACGTGCCGGCGATGTTCGCCTCGTAGGTGGCGACCGGGTTGCGGTTCGCCACCCCCACCTGGCTCTGCGCGGCGAGGTGGAAGAGCGTGCGCACCTCGTAGTCGCCGAGCAGCCGCTCCATCACAGCCTGATCCTCGATGGCGCCGCGGACGACCGAGACGCGCGAGAGCCAGGACCGCGTGATCGCGGTCGGCGGGATGTCGTCCCGCACGAGGACGACGACAGCAGCGCCGAGACCGACGAGGTGCTGGACGAGGTGCGAGCCGAGGAATCCGGTCGCGCCGGTCACAGCCACCGGGCGGTCGCGCCAGAACGTGGGATCAGGGGTCCAAGCCGCCATGCGGGGTCTCCATTCGCCCTCACCCCTGAAGACCCCTGCCGAGGCGGACGTGGCGACGCGAGCGCGGCTTCTGAGTAGATTTCGTCCCGACGGCGCCACGGGGAGGACCGACATCACCAGCATCCGAGCAGTCGACGACGAGCGTGGGCGCATGCGCGTCGCATGGCCCGGCCAGAACGGGGGCGACGAGCCCGCCGTGACCTTCCCGCGCGCGGAGCCCGAGGACTCGGTCGACGAGGAGCCCGCCGCGCCCCAGTCCGAGCCCGAGCTCGAGGCCGCGCAGCCCGAGGCGGCCGAGCAACCCGAGCCGGAGGAGCCGACGAGCGCCGAGGTGGCGGTCGTGGGCGTCGAGCCGCCCACGAGCACCGCGCTGCGGCGGGCCGTGCTCGAGGGCTACGACCGGCTCGGCGAGCGCCTCACGGCGCGCCTGCGGGCCACCCACGACGACCTCGGCGCGGACATCGCTGAGCTGCGCTCGCAGATCAGCGCGCTGCGCGACGCGGTGGACGACCTCAGCGACCGCGTGCAGCTCCGCCCGGTGCGGGCGGGGATGGACGAGCTCCGCCGGGAGCTGGCCGGCATCCGCCGGGACCTCGAGGCCCTGACGGACGTCGAGGACGAGCTGAGCGGCCTCCGCACCGAGGTGGCGGGTCTGCGGGCCGAGCTCGGCCGCATCCGGCCGCGGCGCCAGCCGCTGCGGGCCGACCAGTCCGAGTAGCCCGACCGGGTCGCTAGCCGGCGTCCGCGGGGCTGAGGCCGATCGCGTCGAGGACGCGCTCGGTGGCGCGCCCGTCGACGTGGGCGTGGCAGCGGTCGCGCACGGCCCGGCGCTGCTCGGCGTGCGGGTCCTCACCTCGCAGGAGCGGCGCGAGCGCGCCGAGCAGCTCGTCGGTCGTGGTCACCACGGGGCCCATGAACATGTCCTCGATCCGGTCGACGGTGAACCCCCGGGTCTCCCGGTAGGCGTCGAGGTCGGCCATGGCGTGGACGATGGGCCGGTCCACGAGCAGGTAGTCCACCGTCACGCTCGACACGTCGCTCACCAGGACGTCGCTGGCCGCCAGCAGCCGGTAGAGCGACAGCCCCTTGGCGAGCAGCGCGGCCGAGTCGAGGACGAGGAGGTTGCGGCCCCGCTCTTCACCGGCGAACGCCGCCATCGGGTGCGGCTTCACGACGAGGAACGTGCGGTGCTCAGCGAGGAACGCCTCGAGCGCCGCCACGTCGACGTCGAGCTCGAAGGGCGAGCCCGTCGGGGCGCCGTCCTCCGTGAGGTAGCCGCGCACGCTGCGCCGGAACGTGGGGAGCCACACGACGATCCGGTCGACGTCGTCGCGGCCGGCGAGGTCGAGGGCGGCCCGCACCGGGCCGGGGTCGAGCAGGAGCCGGTCGTTGCGGGGGAGGCCGCTCACGAGGGCCCGCGACCCCTCGCCCATGCAGCCCTCCATGATCGGGGCCCACATCTCCCCGGTGGCGAGCACCCACGTGGCGCGGATCCCGGCGCCCGGCTCGACGAGCGCCTCGATGCGCTTGAGGGGCATGCCGTGCCACACGTTCACGGACACGACGGAGGAGGGGAAGTCCCGCAGGAAGCAGCGGTGGGTGAACAGCACGTACCGGGCGACCAGGAACCAGAGCCACCCCGGTGGGCCGTCCTTCCGCACCCGACGGGTCTTCGGGCCGAGCGGCTCCGGCGGCGGCGCCGACGGGTCGGTCATGAGCAGGATCACCCGACGGACGGGGGCGCGCTGCAGCGCCTGCTCGAGGGCGAGGACGCTGTCCTCGTAGTCGGGCCAGCCCCACAGCACCGCGACGGGGAGCTTGGGGAGCCGCGCGTAGACGGCCCGGACGATCCGGCGGAGCCGCTCGCGCACGTCGTCTAGGGGGTGCCCTGGGCGAGGTCCAGGCGGATGCGGGTGGTGCTGATCCCCTCGGTGCGGGGCAGGTACACGACCTCGCAGACGGAGCGCAGCTCGTCGAACTTGCCCTCCCAGTCGTCGCCCATCACGAACACGTCGATGCCGTGGCGGACGATGTCGTCGACCTTCTGGTCCCAGCGCTCCTCGGGGATCACCTCGTCCACGTACCGCACGGCCTCGAGCACCAGGCGGCGCTCCTCGAACGTGTAGTACGCCTCCTTGCCCTTGAGCGCGTTGAACTCGTCGGTCGACAGGCCCACGACGAGGTGGTCGCCCAGCGCCCGCGCCCGTCGGAGCAGGTTGACGTGCCCGCGGTGCAGGAGGTCGTACGTGCCGTAGGTGATGACCTTGCGCATCGGGTCCCCGTCAGCCTCGTCCCGCCGCCGGCCAGCGGCTCCGGACCAGTTCGACAGGGGTCCGCCGAGTCCCTGTCGAACTCGTCCCGACCCGAGCGGAGGGACGATGGTCGACAACGGGAAGCAGAACCTGCTCGGCGTGCGGATCGACGCGGTCGACTACGCCGCCGCGGTGGACCGGATCGTCGCGGCGGCCCGCGACGAGCGGCCCTACGGCGTGTCGGCGCTGGCGGTGCACGGCGTCATGGAGGCCGTGGCCGACCCCGAGCTGCGCCACCGCATCAACGCGCTCGAGCTCGTCACGGCCGACGGCCAGCCGGTGCGCTGGGCCCTGAACCTCCTGCACAAGAGCGGTCTGCCTGACCGCTGCTACGGCCCCACCCTCACCCTGCACGTGTGCGAGGCGGCGGCCCGCGAGGGCCTGCCGGTGTACCTGCACGGCAGCACCGAGGAGGTCGTGGAGCGGCTCGCCGCCAACCTGGTCGAGCGCTTCCCGGGCCTCGTGATCGCCGGTCGCACGCCCTCCGCCTTCCGCCAGGTCAGCGGGGCCGAGCTCGACGACCTCGCGGCCCGGATCCGCGAGAGCGGCGCCCGCATCGTGTTCGCCGGGCTCGGCTGCCCCCGCCAGGAGGTGTTCGCCTACGAGATGCGCGAGCGCCTGCGCCTGCCTGTCCTCGCCGTCGGCGCGGCGTTCGACTACCACGCCGGGCTGCGCACGGAGCCGCCGGCGTGGGTGCAGCGGGCCGGGATGCAGTGGGCGTGGCGCCTGGCCGAGGAGCCCGGTCGCCTGTGGCGCCGCTACGCCCGGACGAACCCCGCCTTCGTGGCCCGGGTGGCCGGCCAGCGCCTCGGGCTGTGGCGCCCGGACCCGACGGACACGCGCCCGCCGGCGGCCGAGCTCGGCTACGCCTGACGTGCGGACCGTCCTCGTCCACCTCGCGGACCAGCGCCGGAGCCGCACCGACAGCCACGGGATCATCAACTTCACCCTCGGGCTCGTCGGTGCGCTGCCCGCGGCGCTGGCCCCCGACGAGCGGCTCGTGGTCCACGCCAACGACGAGATCGTCGACGAGCTGGACACGTCCGCGCTGCGGGCCCAGGACGAGCTGGTCGTCGTGCCCGCCCCGTCGGGCGCGGTGCGCCGCCTGCTCGTCGACCACGTCGCCGCGCCGCGCCTCGCGAAGCGGGTGGGCGCGGACGTGGTGCTCTACCCGAAGGGGTTCCTCCCGGTCGCGCCCCGGCGAGGTGGCGCTCGCCCCGTGCCGGTCGTGCACGACGACATCCCCGCCCGCGAGCGCGAGGACCGCAGCATCCCGCTGCGCCGTCGCGCCCGCGCCGCGTACTTCACCGCGCTCCTGCGCGGCTCGGTCCGCCGCGGCGCGCCCTGCCTGTTCGTCTCGGGGTTCACGGGCGACCAGGTCGCGGCGCGGTGGGGTGCACCACCCGGCGGCAGCGCCGTCGTGCACGAGGGGATCACGCTGCCCCGCGTCGAGCGCCTGCCCCTGGACGACCGGGCGCCGCAGGTGCTCGTGCTCGGCTCGCCGCTCGCCCACAAGCGGACGATGGCCGGCCTCGACCTGATCGCCGGCGACGAGCGCCTGCAGGAGGAGCTCGACCGCGTCGTCCTGGTCGGCTGGCACGACGGGTCCCGCCGCAGCGTCGGGCGCCTGGCCCTCGAGCACCGCCCCGGGCCCCTGTCGGGCCTGGAGCTGGCCCGCCTGATGGCGTCGAGCCGGCTGCTCGTCTACCCGTCCACCTACGAGGGCTTCGGCCTGCCACCCATCGAGGCGCTGGCGCTCGGGACCCCGGTCGTGCGCCGGTCCACCGGCGCCGGCGAGGAGGTCCTGCCCGCCGTGCCCGGCACCTTCCCGGACGAGGACCCCGCCGCGTTCGCCGCCGCGGTCGCCGCCGCCCTCGCGCTCGACGACGACGCGCTGGCCGCGCTGGCGGCCGACGTCCGCGCCCGCTTCGAGTGGTCGGCCGTGGCTCGCCGCGTCGTCGCGGCGCTCCGCGCCCCTCAGCCCGCGCCGGAGCCGGCGTGACCGAGCTCGTCGAGGTGACGACCCGCCGCGGCCGCGTCGTACCAGTGCTCGAAGGTGTTGGTGAGGTGCTCGACGTCGAAGCGCTCCGCGGTGGCGAGGCCGCCCGCGACGAGGCGGTCGACGAGGGCCGGGTCGGCGCGCAGGCGGGCCACGGCGTCGGCCAGCGACCGCGGGTCGCCGGCGGTGAAGAGCGCCGCGTTCTCGCCGTCGACGAGGAACTCGCCGGAGCCGCCCACGCCGGTGGCGACGACGGGGGTGCCGCAGGCCATCGCCTCCAGGGGCACGAGGCCGAAGGGCTCCTCCCACTCGCTCGCGAACACGAGCACGTCGGCGCTGCGGTACACGGCGGGGAGGTCGTCGCGGGCCGAGCGCTGCACGGTGACGCGGTCGGTCACGCCGGCCTCGTCGGTCCAGCGGCGCAGCAGGGCTCGGTCGTCGTCGGAGGCCTGGCCGTCGATCACGAGGGTGGCGCCGGGGAGGAGGGGCAGGGCCCGCACGATCGTGCGGATGCCCTTGCGCTCGTCGATGCGGCCCACGTAGAGGAGGCGCACCGCGTCGCCGTCGAGGCGCACGGGCTCGTCCCGGCCGCCGGCGAAGCGGCGCCCGTCGAAGCCGCTGTAGACGAGGCTGCTGGCGGGGAAGGACCAGGGCGACGAGCGGCGGCACCGCTCGCGGGTCACCTCGCTGATGAAGCAGAAGCGCCCGCTGCGGTCGAGGTCGGGGAGGCTGACGGGCACCCGGGTCACCCGCTCGAACAGGCGCCCGGCGGCCGCGGGGGCGCGGCGCCACATGCGGTGCCACGGGTCGAGCTGCCGGACGTAGGCGGGCCAGTCGTCCGACACGGCGTAGACGACGGGCACGCCCTCGGCGATGAGCGTCGACAGGAGCCCGAGGGACAGCGCGCCCATGTGCCACACGGCGACGACGTCGGGGCGCACGCGCCGCAGCGCGTCGCGCAGGGCCCGCTGGTTGTGGCGCTCCACGGCGAGGCGGCCGAGCGGGCCGGGCGACCAGAGGTCGCCGTCGCGGAAGTAGAGCCGCAGCTCGCGGTGGACGGGCACGCCCGGGGTGTCGGGGAGGTCGGGGCCGGGATGCCGGTGATCGCTGGTCAGGACCTCGACGCGGTGGCCGCGCTCGACGAGCCGGACCATGACGTCGTGGCAGGAGAGCTCGTAGCCCCCGAAGTGGTGGGGCGGGTACCAGCTGGTGAGGCAGAGGACGCTGGTCACCGGAGCTCCCCCGAACGGCGCATCCGGCCCGTTCTACTCTTCCCGCCCGTGCGGGTCGCGATCACCCATCCCTACTCCTGGCCGGAGGTCCGCCGGGGCGCCGAGCGGATCATCGTCGAGACCGCGCGGGCGCTCGCCGCCCGCGGGCACGACGTCACCGTCTTCTCCTCCGGCAGCACCAGCGGGACGAGCGACCTCCACGGCGCCCGCCTCGTGCGCTTCACGCGCCGCGCGAACAAGCGGGCGTGGCTGCACGAGCAGTGGTTCGGCTGGCGCGTCGCCCCCCACCTCGCGGCGGGCCGCTTCGACGTCACCCACTCGTTCATGCCGCACGACGCGGTCGCGGCGATCCGCACGAAGCGCATCGGAGGGCACCGGACGCTCTACGACGAGATGGGCGTCCCGGGGCTCATCTGGGACCGCCTGCGCGACCGCAAGGCCCGCGAGCGGGTCGTGCGGGACGTCGACGTCTACGGCTGCATGTCGCAGTACGCGCTCGACGCGCTGGACGGCCTCGGCCGCCAGGGCGTCCGCATCCCCGGTGGCGTGCGCCTCGACCAGTTCCAGCCGGCACCCGCGCGCGAGCCCACGCCGACGCTCCTGTTCTCCGGCGCCTTCGACGTCCCGTTCAAGGGCGTGGCGGGCCTCCTCGAGGCGCTCGCGCTGGTCGCCGAGGACGAGCCCGACGTGCGCCTCTGGCTGAGCGGGCCCGGCGACGGCCGGGCGCTCTTGGCCGCCGCCCCCGCCGCGGCGCGCGAGCGCACGGAGATCCTCCCCCTCGGCACGCCGGACGAGCAGCCGGGCCGCTACGGCCGGGCCTGGGCCACCGTGCTCCCGTCGCAGCGCGAGTCGTTCGGCATGGTGATGCTGGAGTCGCTGGCCTGCGGCACCCCGATCGTGACCACCGACCACGGCGCGCCCCAGGAGCTCGTGACCCCGGCCACCGGCGCCGTCGGCCGGGCCGGCGACGCCCGCTCGCTGGCCGACGCCCTCCTGCGGGCCATCGAGCTCGCCCGCGACCCCGCCACCGTCGACGCGTGCCGCGGCTCCGCCGCGCCGTACGACTGGGACACCGGGCTCGCCCCGCTCCTCGAGCGGCTCTACGCCGGGGAGGGCGAGGCGTGAGCGCGCCCCGCGTCGCCGTCGTCGTCTCGGCCTACGACCGGTCGGCGCTGCTGCCCGCCCTCGTCGAGGCGCTGAAGGCCCAGACCCTGACGGACTTCGAGGCGCTCCTCGTCGACAACGGGAGCCGGGACGACACCCACGCCGAGCTGCTGCGCCTCACCGCCGACGACCCGCGCTTCACCGTCCTCCAGGTCACGCCCAACCGGGGCCCCGCCCGGGCCCGCAACCTGGCGTGGCGCACCGCCACGGCGCCGCTCGTGGCCTTCACCGACGACGACTGCGCCCCCCGCCCGGACTGGCTCGAGCACCTGGTGGCGGCCGCCGCGGACGCCGAGATCGTGCAGGGCCGCACCGTCCCCGCCCCCGACCCGCCCGGCCACCGGCCCGGCTGGTTCGACCGCAGCCAGCGCATCGAGCGCTGGTCGGGCCGCTACGAGACCTGCAACCTGCTGCTGCACCGCCACGTGCTCGAGGCCCACGACGGCTTCAACGAGCAGTTCCGCATCGCGATGGGGGAGGACACGGACCTCGGGCTCCGGGCGGTGGCCGACGGCGCCCGCACCGCGTTCGCCCACGACGCGGTCGTGGAGCACCACGTGTGGCCGTCCGGGTTCCGGCAGTACCTCGAGCAGCGGCGCCGCTACGCGGAGGTCGTGGAGCTCATGCGGGTGAACCCCGCGGCCCGCGGGCTGCTGCGGGGCGGCTACGTGCTGCGGGGCGTCCACCTCCTCGTCTGGGCCCTCCTGCCGCTGACCGCGGCCTCCGCGCTGCTCGGGGTCCCGTGGGTGCCGCTCGTCGTGATCGCGGGGTGGGCCGCGCTCAACGCGCACCGCACCCGCTGGCGGCCCTTCTCGCTGCCCCGCCGCCTCGGCTGCAGCCTGCTCCACCTCGTGGCGTACGCCTACGAGACGGTGTGGTTCGCGATCGCGTCGGTCCGCTACCGGGCGCTGGTCATCTGACCGTGCCCGGCCCGCGCTCAGAGCCCGTGGTTCGGGTGCCCGCCCCACGAGCGGCCGGTCACCGCCCACTTCAGCTGGCGGGCCCGGTCGCCCAGCCAGCGCGCGCCGCGGGGTGCCACGCCGACCTTCGCCCCCAGCCAGCGCACGTACCCGTCGTCCGCGGGCGGCAGGGACCGGCCGACGGCGAGGTGGTCGAAGAGGTCGAGCAGGCCCTGGTCCTTCTCCATCGGCAGGTGCCAGGCGACGAGGTCGGGCGTGGCCCGCTCCCGCGTCCCGAAGGGCTTGGGCAGGGTGCGGATGCGCTGGAGGTGCGCGTTGGCCCGCCCCTCCTGCTCGCCGCGGACCCACATCGCCACGTTCACGAAGTGCTCCTCGGTGTTGTGGTGGTCGAGGCCGGCCTCGTGGCGGGCCAGCGCCTTCGCCCACAGGTCCTCGAGCACGGGCACGAGGTCCCGCAGCTCGCGGCCGAGCACCCCGTACAGCTCGCCGCCGAAGTGGGCGATCGCCGGGTCCTCGGGGCCCGGCCCGACGCCGAGGAGCTCGGCGACCATCTCGGTCTGGCGGCGTCGGGTGAGGCCGCACAGCGGCACGTCCTCGGGCACCTGCAGGTCGTAGGCGACCACGCCGCCGGCCCGGACGTCGGCCACCAGCGGCTCGATCGGGCGCACCCAGACGATGTCCGGGTCGACGAGCAGGACGACGTCGTCGTCGTCCACCTCGTCGGCCAGGGCCGCCATGACGTCGAGCACGTACAGCGAGCCGAGGTAGCGCTCGTAGAAGTCGGCCGGGGGTCGGCGGGCGAAGTCCAGGTGGCGCACCCGGCCGCCGGCCACGGCCAGCACCGCAGCCATCGGCTCCGGGGGCTCGTCCCCGGCGAACACCACCAGCTCGGGCGTCGGACCGGCGACGTGGCGCAGCGTCGCCGCGCAGGCGGCGATGTTCGCCCAGTACGTCTCGCCGTGGCTGCGCCGGGCCCCGGCCCGCGGGTACACGGACCCGTCGGCGAAGTACGCGATGACGACCAGCACCCGCCCGCTCACGCCGCCCTCCGGGAGGTCGCGTGATCCGGCGCCTCGCCACCGGTCCGCTGCTTCGGGTCCTGCAGCTCCTCGACCGGCTGCTGCAGCTGCTGGTGCCGCCCCGGCGCGACCAGCTCGCGTGGATGTCGGACCCCGACTACATCGGCAGCGCCCACCACCTCTACCGGCACGCGCTGCGCACCCGCCCGGGGCTCCGCCACGTGTGGCTCGTCGCGGACGACGACGCCCGGGCCCGCGTCGAGGCCGACCTGGCCCGCTGGGCCGGCCGCCTCGCCCCGGGGGCGCGGGTCGCGGTGCGGCACCGGCAGCGTCCGGCCGGCTACTGGGCCGCGCTGCGCAGCCGCTGGGTCGTGCACACCCACGGCACCTACCCGATGACCCGCACCGCGGCGCGGGGCCGCCAGGTGGTGTCGCTGTGGCACGGGATGCCGATCAAGGCGATCGGCGCGCTGAACCGCCGCAGCCCCAACCCGCACCCCACCTTCGGGACCCTGCACGTCGCGACCTCGCCCTCCTACCGACCGATCATCGCTGCGGCCTTTCGTGCTCCGGAGGCGGACGTCCTGCTCACGGCCCTCCCGCGCTGCGACGTCCTCGCCCGACCGGACCCCCTCGGGCCCGCCGCCGCCGAGGTGCGCGCCGCCCTCGGGCTGGCGGCGGACCGGCGCCTCATCCTCTGGACGCCGACCTACCGGAGCTTCGCCGGGGCCACCGCGGGCCCGGAGGCGGGCGCCCGCACGTTCCTCGACGACCTGCCGAGCGGGTTCGTCGAGCGCCTCGCCGACGCCGCGGACCGGCACGGCTGCGAGGTGGTCGTGAAGCTCCACCCCCAGGACCCGCTCAACGGGCGGGCCCACGAGGTGGACCTCGGCCCGCTGCGCCTGGTCACGGCCCGGGCCTGGCTCGCCACCGGGTTCGAGCTCTACGACCTCGTGGCCCTGGCCGACGCCCTCGTCACCGACGTGTCCTCCCTGCTCGTGGACTGGCTGGCCACCGACCGCCCGCTCGGCATCGTGGGCTTCGACCCGGCCACCTACCCCCGGGACGTCGTCGTCGACGTCGCCCGCATCACGGGCGCGTCGCGGGTCCACGACCTCACGGACCCCGAGCAGCTCGAGGACCTCGTGGCCCGGGCCGGGGCCGGCCGGCCCTGCGGGCGGGAGGACGACCTGTCGGGCTGGCTGTCGGCCGCGCCCGCGGGGGAGGGCTGCGAGACGGTCCTCGGGGCGATGGGGCTCGGACAGGTGAACTCGGTCGCGGGCGAGAACTAGGCCGTGATGTCCCGACTGGCGCCGCTGCTGACCCGACTCCTGCTGGTCGCCGGGGTGGCGCTCGTCGCCTTCGCCATCGCCCAGGCGCCGGCGCTCGGGGCACTGGCCCCGATCGTCCTCGGCGTGCTGCTCCTCGTCCTGAACGGCAGCCTCGTCCCCTGGACGGGCCACCGCCGGGTCCGGGCCTCCGCGACCGGCGACTCGTTCGTCGGCCCGCTCATCGCCGCGTGGCTGATCCTGCTCCTCCTGCCCGCCCACAACTTCTCCTACCGACCGAACTCCGAGGCCGTGAGCTCGATCGCCCTCCAGCCGCTTGTCGAGCTGGCGCTGTTCATGCTCTGCGGGCTCGTGGCCCTCGTCGTGATCCGCACGGCCGAGCCCACCCTCGACCGCGCCCGCCCGCCCCTCGTCCTCTTCCTGCTCCCCGTGTGGGCGACGGTGTCGTGCCTGTGGGCGCTGATCGGGCTGTACGCGTTCGTGCGGGGCTGGCAGATGCTCGCCATCTCCTTCATGGGGTGGGCCACCCTCGCCCTCGCCCGGGTCGACCCCGACGCGTTCCGGCGGGTCATGGGCGGGATCCTCCGCTGGTACGTGCGCACGATCGCGCTGCTGGTCGCCCTCGGCGCCGCCTTCGGTCCGATCTACGTGCCCACGAGCCCGGAGAACCTGAAGCGCTTCAGCTGGATCGGCGCCCACCCCAACGGGTCGGGCCTCCTCATGGCGGTGGCCGCCGTCATCCTCGTCACCACCCCGCCGCGGGTCCTCCGCCACCCGGCCTGGGTGTCCGTCGCCGCCCTCGGCGGCCTCGCCGTCGTCATGTACCTGAACCACTCGCGCACGGCGTGGGCGTGCCTGGCCGGCGGGCTCGTCCTCGCCGTGCTCCTGAGCAGCCGGCTCCACCCGCTCGTGCGCTGGGTGGGCATCCCGCTCATGGCCGTGGGCGGGGTCGTCGCCATCATGTTCATGGGCGACGACATCTGGGGCTACATCCTGCGCGACCGCGACACGGAGAGCCTCGCCACCGGCAACGGCCGCCTCGAGCTCTGGGGGATCGGCATCCGCGCCCTCGACGGTCCCTTCGACTGGCTCGCGGGGCTCGGCTACGGCGCGGCCCGGACCGTGTTCATCGCCGAGGTGCCGTGGGCGACGACCGCCCACAACTCGCTGCTGTCGCTGCTGGTGGCCACCGGCGTCATCGGCGCCGTGCTGCTGCTCGCCATCGTCTTCCAGGTGGTGCGGGACGTGCTCGTCTCGCGCGCCCACCTCGAGCCCACCCTGGGCCTCCCGCTCGTGTGCGTGACCCTCGTGCTGCTCCTGAACGGGGTCGCCACGGACATCCTGGCCGAGCCCAACATCGGCTTCGCCGGCCTCGTCCTCGCTGGGGCGGCCGCTCGGGCGTGGCGGGAGGCCCGGGAGACGGCGCTGCTCGAGGCCCGCCGGGCCCGCCTCGCCGTCAGCGACGCCCCGGTGCGGTCCGCAGCGCCGGCCGCCGACCCCCGTCAGGTCGTCGGCGCCCGCTGACCGCGGGTCCGCGGACCGCGGGTCCGCGAGCTCCGACCGACCGCCTCTCGTCAGACGGGGGCTTCGATGCCGGCGTCGGCCAGGTCGTCGGTGCCGGACGGCCGCCCCGGCGCCTCGCGCTCGGCCCGGCTGCCCGACCGGCGGTCGGAGGCGGCGTGGCGGGCCGCCGGGGCCCGGCGGGCGCTGCGACCGGAGCGGCTCGACCCGCCCTTGCGCTTGCCCCGCTTGCCCTTGCCGTCCTCGTCCGACGAGTAGCTGTAGTACTGGTACCCGAGGGCCTCGTTCACGTCGTTGGCCACGAAGCCGGCGAGGCGCACCTCGGCCTCCTCGAGGCGGGACAGGAGGTCCCGGACGGCTCGCCGGCGCACGAGGCCGACCCGGCTGACCACGAGGGCCCCGTCCACGCGCTGCGCGACGACGAGCGCGTCGGCCACCGGGAGCACCGGCGGGGAGTCGACGATGACGAAGTCGGCCTGCTCCACGAGGGACTCGAGCAGCACGGCGAACTGCTCGCTGCTCAGGACCTCGGTGGGGTCCGGCACCGGCGGCCCGGCCGGGATGACGGCCAGGTTGTCGGTGACGAAGTGGATGGCCTCGTCGAGGGCGGCGTCGCCGATCACGACGCTCGACACGCCGGCGTCGTTCGAGAGGTCGAAGCGGTCGTGGAGGGTCGGGCGGCGCAGGTCGCAGTCCACGAGGACCACGCGCTCGCCCGTCTCGGCCATCGACCGGGCCAGGTTCATGGCCGTGGTGGTCTTGCCCTCCTCGCCGACCGCGCTCGTCACCACGAGGGAGCGCAGCCGGGTGTTGAGGCCGAACACGCGCAGGCTCGTGCGGAGGTACCGGTAGGCCTCCTGGGCCGAGTGGCCGAGCTCGCCGTCGCGGGACCCCCCGCTGTGGGGGATGGCGGCGAGGATCGGCAGGTCGGGACGCACCGCCGCGAGGTCGTCCCGGCTGCCGAGCCGGTCCTGCACGGTGTCGACGACCACGGCGATGGCGGTGCCGAGCAGGAGGCCGAGGACCAGGCCGAGGAGCCCCATGATGAGCGGGCTCCGCTTGATCGGGTCGAGGTCGAGCTCGGCCGGGGCGATCACCTCGGTGCCCGAGCCCCGCAGCGCCGCCTCCACGTCGAGCTGGTCCGCCCGGCTGTCGTAGTCCTGGACCTGGGCGATGAGGGTGGACTGGCGGGCCTGGATGCTCGTGGCCTCCGCCAGGGGGATGTCGCCGATGAGCAGGCGGTTGGTGATGTCCTCCAGCTCCGCCTTGGCCGCCGCGCTCTGGTCGCGCAGCTCGGCGGCCTTGCGCTCGAGGGCCGCCACGGAGCGCTGCTGGCGGTCCTCGACGTAGACCTCCGCGTACGTCTTCGCGACGTCGGCGGCGATCGTGGCCTCCGGTGCCTTGATGGAGATCTTCACGACGTCGGTGAGCCCGATCTGGGTCACCTCGGGGTCGTCGAACTCGGGGACGTCCGGCTCGAGCCGGGCCTCGACGGCCTGGCGGAGGGCGGGGGAGCGGATGATCTCGACCTCGTTGACCAGTGTGTAGAACTGGTCGGTGGCCAGCCGCGTGCCGCGCCCGTCGGGGTTGTAGACGCCCTGGTCGTCGAGCGACGAGATCCGCACCTGGACCTCGGAGCCGTACTTCGGGGAGGCGAGCAGCGCGGGCACGGCGCCGAGCGCCGCGGTGAGGACGGCGATGCCGATGATCACCTTCCACTGTCGCCGCAAGACCTGGAGGTAGGTCTGCAGGGACATCGTCCCGAGCGCGGTGGGGGCGGGCGCGGTGGTGGGGTTCATGGATGCTCCGGGACGCTCCGGCATAGGGGGCTCGGGAAGGTTCGCCCATCCGGGCGGCGGTTCCTCTCCCTCGGCACGACGCTAGGGCCCTGGTCCGGTTGGGTCGGGAACGTCCGATACGCTCCGCCGCCGTGAAGAGGCAGGGGAGGCGGCGACTTCGGTGGATCGCTCTCGTCGTCGTGCTCCTCGTGGCCGTCGGCGGGAGGGCGGCGTGGGTGCTCGCATCCGCGGCGAGCGACCTCCGTCAGGCGGAGAAGCGGCTCGAGCGGGCGGCGGAGGCGATGGCCGACGGCGAGCTGGCCGTCGCCGCGCAGGAGCTCCGGGCGGCGGAGCGCGAGCTCCTCGACGCCAACGAGGCGCTGCGGGGCTCCCTGGCCCTCGACTTCGCGGGCCGGTTCCCGATCGCCGGCCAGAACCTCGAGGCCATCGACCGCTCGGTGGAGATGGCCACCACCGTCGTGCACAGCGGGCTCCGCATCCTCGCCGTGTCCGACGACCTCCAGGGCGAGGACGGCCGCCTCGAGGTGTCCCTGCGCAACGGCACCCTCTCCCTCGCCGCGCTGGACGCGGCGCGCACCGAGGCCGAGTCGCTCGCCCGCCAGGTCGACCCGCTCCTGCGGCAGGGCGAGCCGTCTTACCTGCTCGGGCCGGTCCGGACGCTCTTCGACACCGTCAGCGAGGAGGCGGCGACCCGCGCCGACCAGGCCCGCGTGCTCGCCCGCGGCCTCGCGCTGCTCCACGAGCTGAGCGGCGGCAACGGGCCGCGCCGCTACCTGATCGCCGTCGCCAACACCGCCGAGATGCGCGGCTCCGGCGGCATGATCCTGAACTACGGGACCCTCGAGGGCCGGGACGGCACGATCGAGCTGCCGGAGTTCGGTCGGATCGACGAGCTGCCGCTGACCGTCCCGGTCTCGGAGAGCATCGTGCCCGCCGACTACCTGGCCCGTTGGGCCGGGTTCGAGCCGCTGCTGCGCTTCCGCCAGGCCAACCTCGCGGCCGACTTCACGATCGTGGCCCCGGTCCTCGAGGAGATGTACGAGCAGGCGAGCGGCCGCGAGGTGCAGGGCGTCATCCAGATCGACCCCGACGGCCTCGCCGCGGTGCTGGCCGGCGTCGGCCCGGTCGAGGTGCCCGAGATCGGTGTGGTCACCGCCGAGGACGTGGTCGCCCTCACGCTCCACGAGGCCTACATCCGCTTCCCCGACGTGGAGCAGCGCTCCGACGTCCTGGGTGACGTGGCCGAGGCGGCGTTCACGAAGCTCGTCGACGGGGACCACCCGAGCCTGCGCACGCTCGGCGAGGCCCTGGCCACCGCGGTGGACGAGGGTCACGTGCGGGTCCACTCCACCGACGCCACCGTGCAGCGCCACCTCAGCTCCTTCGGGGCCGACGGCGCGCTGCCCGACCCGGAGGGCCCTGACGCCTTCACGCTGACGGCGCAGAACCTGTCCGGCAACAAGCTCGACTGGTTCCTCGACACGAGCCTCACCCTGCGCGGCACCCGTCCCGCCGACGACATCGGCGAGCTCGAGGCCACCGTCCAGCTCACGAACACCGCCCCGCCCGGCGTGACCGAGCCGCAGTACATCTACGGCCCGGGCCCCGGTCCGGTCGTGCAGCCCGCTGGGACCCTCCGCAGCCTCGTCACCCTCTACGTCCCGTTCGGCACCACGCTCGAGGCGACCGGCGGCGACGCGCTCGTCGAGCCCGCCGGCTCCGGCACCGAGGGCGGCCGGCCGTTCGTCACCTTCACCGTCGACGTGCCGGCCGGCGAGGCCCGCACCGTGGTGCTCACGCTGCGCCTGCCGCCGCAGGGCGACGACCCCTACGAGGTGCTCGTCACCCCCGTCCCCCGGGTGCGGCCGACGACCGTGGACATCGACATCGAGGCCGACGACGGCACCGTCTCGGGCACGGTCAGCCTCGACCGGCGGTGGCGCCTGCGGCCCGGCCGCGAGCCCCAGATCGAGATGGCACCGATCTACCGATAGCGGACGAACCGGAAACTCCGCTACGCTCTGCTCACACCTGACGCAGGGGGTTCGGATGGGCAGGGCCCGCCACTTCATCGAGCGCTACCGAACGGGCCGTCGTCGCGCGGCAGCGATCGCCTTCGCTGGCGCGCTCGTGCTGGGGCTCGCCCCCGCCGCCGCGGCCCAGGACGACCCGTACGGTCCCACCTCGACCACCACCGAGCCGCCGGCGGCCATCCAGTGCCGCATCGCGACGGAGGTCGTGGTGCCCGGGGCGCACGCCACGATCGAGGTGGTGGCCCCGCCGCCTGGTGAGCTCCTCCGGGTGCTGATCGGCAGCAACCAGGTCGCCCAGACCACGGTGCCGGATCCGGCGCCGGCCTCGCTGGACGTGTCGTTCCGGGTGCCTGAGCTCGCTGAGGGTGTGCACACCGTTTCGATCGTGGGCGTCGACTTCACGATCCTTTGTCACGCCGGCCAGCTGAGCGGCGTCGAGGGCGTCCGCGTCGACCGTCCGAGCAGCGGTACCGGGGCCGGGCGCGCGAACCGCAACCCCTCCATCGGCGGGGTGGACCTCCCGGTGACCGGCATCGCCGCCGGCCTGCTCGTGGCCGTGGCCCTCGCCCTCCTCGTGATCGGCCGGACCCTCGTGGGGTTCGGGCGGGCGGACCGTCGGGCCCGCAGCGTCGAGGCGGTCCTCCTCGCCGCGGGCAGCGGGCGCAGCAGCCGCCGCAAGTAGCCGCGACCACCGCGCTGCCTGGCAGACTGGCTGCGTGATCGCCGCCGGAGAGCCGTCCGCCGACGCGACGTCCAGCGACGCGCTGAAGGAGGCGTGCGGCGTCTTCGCCGTGTTCGCCCCCGGGCAGCCGGTGGCCCACCTCACCTACCTGGGCCTGTTCGCCCTCCAGCACCGGGGCCAGGAGTCCGCCGGGATGGCCGTGAGCGACGGCAGCGCGCTGACCGTCGTGAAGGACCAGGGGCTCGTGGCCTCCGTGTTCGACGACCGCAGCCTGGCCGGCCTCGTCGGCCACCTCGCCATCGGCCACTGCCGGTACTCCACCACCGGGTCCTCCACCTGGCGCAACGCCCAGCCGGCCTACCGCGGCGTGGGCGAGCGGCACTTCGCCCTCGGGCACAACGGCAACCTCACGAACACCGAGCTGCTCGTCGACGAGGCGGGGATGCTCCCCGGGACGGTCACGAGCGACACGGACCTCGTCGCCGAGCTGCTCGCCACCGAGCTCGCCCACCTCGCCGAGGCCGGTGACGAGGCGCCCGACGTGCTGGAGCGGGCGGTCACCGCGGTGCTGCCCCGGCTCGAGGGCGCGTTCTCGCTCGTGATCATGGACGAGGCCCGGGTGATCGGCGTGCGGGACCCGAACGGCTTCCGCCCCCTCTGCCTGGGCCGTCTCGAGTCCGGGTGGGTGCTCGCCTCGGAGAGCCCGGCCCTCGACATCGTGGGGGCGAGCTTCGTGCGCGAGCTCGAGCCCGGCGAGATGGTCGTCATCGACGAGCACGGCCCCCGGACGAGTCGGCCCTTCCCGACCGAGCGCATCGACCCGCGCCTGTGCCTGTTCGAGTTCGTCTACTTCGCCCGGCCGGACACGCGGCTGTACGGCCAGAGCGTGCACCAGGCCCGCATCCACATGGGCGAGCAGCTGGCCGAGCAGGCGCCGGTCGAGGCCGACATGGTGATGGGCGTCCCGGAGTCCGGCGTGCCGGCGGCCGAGGGCTTCGCCCGGCGCAGCGGCATCCCGTTCGGTCAGGGCCTCGTGAAGAACCGCTACATCGGCCGCAGCTTCATCGCGCCCAGCCAGGAGCTGCGGGCCCGGGCGGTGCGCATGAAGCTCAACCCGCTGCGCGAGAACCTCGACGGCAAGCGGGTGGTCGTCGTCGACGACTCGATCGTGCGGGGCACCACGCAGCGGCAGCTCACGAAGATGCTGCGGGAGGCCGGTGCGCGCGAGGTCCACCTGCGGATCACCTCCCCGCCGGTGGCCTGGTCCTGCTTCTACGGCATCGACACCGGTGACCGCAGCGAGCTGCTGGCCGCCTCCCTCGACGTCGAGGAGATGCGCCAGTACCTGAACGTGGACACGCTCGCCTTCATCCAGCTCGACCGGCTCGTCGACGCCACGGGCGCCCCGAAGGCCGGGTTCTGCGACGCGTGCTTCACCGGCTCGTACCCGGTCGAGGTCCCGGTCACGCTGCGCAAGCACGTCCTCGAGGACAACGAGATGGTCCTCGACCCGCCGATCCAGACCACCATCGACTGACCGAGACACACGAGGGACCGTTGGGCACCAGCTACGAGGACGCCGGCGTCGACATCGCCGCCGGTGAGGCCGCCGTCGAGCGCATCAAGGACAAGGTGCGCTCCACCTTCCGCCCGGAGGTGATCGGCGACATCGGCGGCTTCGGCGGGCTGTTCGCGTTCGCGCAGCACCGCTACACGAACCCCGTCCTCGTGTCGTCCACCGACGGGGTCGGCACGAAGGCCCTCGTGGCCCAGGCCGCCGGCCGGTTCGACACGATCGGCATCGACCTCGTGGCCATGTGCGTCGACGACATCGTGTGCCAGGGCGCCGAGCCGCTCTTCTTCCTCGACTACATCGCGGTGGGCAAGCTCGACCCCGACCACATCGAGCAGCTCGTCGAGGGCGTCGCCCACGGGTGCCGCCAGGCCGGCTGCGCCCTGATCGGCGGCGAGATGGCCGAGCACCCGGGCGCCATGGAGCCCGGCGAGTTCGACCTCGTCGGCTTCTCGGTCGGCGTGGCCGAGCGGGACCGGCTCATCACCGGGGAGCACGCGAAGGCCGGGGACGTGCTCATCGGCCTGCCGTCCCCCGGGCTGCGCTCGAACGGCTACTCCCTGGCCCGCAAGGTGCTGCTCGACGACGCCGGGCTGCCGCTCGACGGCCCCGCCTACGACGGCGCCCCGCACTCCCTGGCCGAGGAGCTCCTGACCCCGTCGGTCATCTACGCGCCGGCCATCGCCGCGCTCCTGCGGGTGGTCGACGTCCGCGCCGTCGCGCACATCACCGGCGGGGGCCTGCCCGGCAACCTGAACCGGGTCCTGCCCGCGGGGACCGACGCCGTCGTCGACGGGACCGCCTGGGAGGTCCCCCGGATCTTCACCGAGATCCAGCGCCTCGGCGGGGTCGCCGACGAGGAGATGCGCAAGGTGTTCAACCTCGGGATCGGCATGGTCGTGGTCGTCCCTGAGGGCGACGCGTACCGCTCCCTGGACCTGCTGCGCACGGCCGGCCACCGCGCCGTGGCCATCGGGGCGCTCGAGCCTGGCAGCGGCCAGGTCCGTTTCGTCTAAGAAGTCCCCTGTGCGTGCCATCGTCGCCCTCTGGATCGTCGTCGTCTCCATCGCCTGCACCGGGGCGGCCTGGTGGCGCGACTCCCCCCTCCTCGGCGCCGACGAGGCGGCCTCGGCCGCCGTCGACGCGCTCCTCGACGCCGGCCTCGAGGCCGAGCTCGTCGGCCTCCCCCGGGCCATCACCCACCTGCCCCAGGACGGCAGCGGCGAGCTCGCCGTGTGGGAGGTGCAGGCCGCGGTCGAGACGGCCGTCGGCGCCAGCCACATCGACCTGCGGGTGGCGCGCGAGGACGGGGCCATCGTGCTGCTCGACGATCGGGCCCCCGACGGCTCCCCGCTCCTGACCGACGCCCAGGTCCAGACCGTGTCCCGGTTCCGGGCCGACCCGGCGGTCGAGCAGGCCGGCCGCAACCTGCTCGCCACCCTCGCCGCCCTGCTCGCCGCGGGCACGGCGCTCGCCGCGGCCAGCATCCCCCTCCGGAGGACCGCGTGACCACCGCCCACCCCGAGCTCGTCGCCCACCTCCTCGCCCACAGCGTGAAGCGCGGGGACTTCGTCCTGAAGAGCGGGGCCCGCAGCTCCTGGTTCATCGACTCGAAGCAGACGACCTGCCGGCCCGACGGCATGCTGCTCGTGGCGGAGGCGGCCCTCGCGGTGCTGCCGCCGGAGACGACGGCGGTCGGCGGCCTCACGATGGGGGCCGACGCGATGGCCTTCGCGATCGCCGCCATCGCCGCCACCCGGGGCCGCGAGCTGCGGGCCTTCAGCGTCCGCAAGGAGGAGAAGGACCACGGTGCCGGCGGGCGCATCGCCGGGGCCCTCGAGCCCGGCGACAAGGTGGTCATCACCGAGGACACCGTCACCCGGGGCGTCTCGATGCTCGAGGCCGCCGCGGTCGTCCGCGAGGTGGGCGCCGAGCCCATCCTGCTCATGCCCCTCGTGGACCGGGGCGGCACGGTCACCGACCTGGCCGCGCGGGAGGGCCTGCCCGTCCGGGCCCTCGTCACGGCGGCCGACCTCGGGTTCGGCGACGAGCCCTGACGGGGCCTAGCCTGCCGGCAGACGCCCCGGGTCGCCCCGGGGATAGGGTGCAGAGAACCTGACTAGTTCCACACCTTGACCGGAAATGACGCGTTCGGGCCATGGGAGTCGCGGCTCCGCACCCGTACGTTCATGGTCGAAACGGACACGCCGCCGCGAGTGGGGTAGGCCGGAACATCACAGCACTGAGGAACCCATGGCACAGCACGACGACATCGACGCACCGGAAGCCCTTCTCACCCCCAGTGAGGTGGCGGCGCTGTTTCGAGTGAACCCCAAGACGGTGACCCGCTGGGCGCGCTCCGGAAAGCTCACCGCGATCCGGACGCTCGGCGGGCACCGTCGGTTCAAGGCCTCGGAGATCCGTCGCTGCCTCGAGGAGATGGCCAACGAGCCGTCCTGAGGCTCGGGCGCACCGCGCCCGACGGGTCCCGGCCCTGCACGAGGAGCGCCTGCGGGCGCTCCTCGTGGTTTTCCGCCCCCGGTGGGACGGGGGTACCGTCGGCCCCCGCCCTCCGTGGCGACGAACCCAAGACCAGAACGATCGGTGATCCCAATGGCCACGCCCACAGCCGCCTTCTCGATCCGCCTCCGGGTCCGCTTGGACAACCGTCCCGGCACGCTCGGCCGACTGGCGACGGCGATCGGTGAGGTAGGCGGCAACATCCGGGCGCTGGGCGGGTTCGACGCCCGGGGGCCGCACCTCGACGAGGAGCTCATCGTCAACTGCTCCTCCGAGGAGCACATCGAGAAGGTGACCGCCGCGGTGCGGGCCCTCGACGGCGTCGAGCTCATCGAGACCTCGGACCGCACCTTCGACATGCACGAGGGCGGCAAGATCGAGGTCCTCTCGCGGATGCCCGTGAACGACCGCGACGACCTGTCGATGGCCTACACGCCCGGCGTCGCCCGCGTCTGCACGGCCATCGAGAAGCGCCCGGAGCTCGCCCACGAGCTGACGATCAAGAAGAACACCGTCGCGATCGTCACCGACGGCACCGCCGTCCTCGGCCTCGGGGACATCGGCCCGGCGGCGGCCATGCCGGTGATGGAGGGCAAGGCCCTCCTCTTCAAGAGCTTCGCCGGGGTGGACGCGTTCCCGATCTGCCTCGACGTCAACAGCCCCGAGGAGATCATCGAGACGGTGGTGCGCATCGCGCCCGCCTTCGGTGGCATCAACCTCGAGGACATCGCCGCGCCGGCCTGCTTCGAGGTCGAGGACCGCCTGAAGGAGCTCCTCGACATCCCGGTGTTCCACGACGACCAGCACGGCACGGCCGTCGTGACCCTCGCTGCCCTGGAGAACGCGCTCCGCATCGTCGACAAGCCGATGAGCGACCTGCGGGTCGTCGTGGCCGGCGTGGGTGCGGCCGGGGTGGCCTGCAGCAAGATCATGCTGGAGGCGGGCGTGGCCGAGATCATCGGCGTCGACCGCAAGGGCGCCATCTGGGAGGGGCGCGACGACCTCAACCCGGCCAAGGAGTGGTTCGCGAAGCACACGAACCCCGACCAGCGGGAGGGCACCCTCAGCGAGGTCATCGAGGGGGCCGACGTGTTCGTCGGCGTGTCCGGCCCGGGCCTGCTCACCGCGTCGGACCTGCGCCGCATGGCCAAGGACCCGATCGTGTTCGCGATGGCCAACCCCGACCCGGAGATCCGCCCGGAGGAGGCCGACGGCCTCGCCGCGGTGATCGCCACGGGTCGGAGCGACTACCCGAACCAGATCAACAACGTGCTCGCCTTCCCGGGCATCTTCCGGGGCGCCCTCGACGTGGCCGCCACGAGCATCACGGAGGGCATGAAGCTCGCCGCGGCTCGGGCCATCGCCGAGGTGGTGGGGGACGAGGTCCGGCCCGACTACGTGATCCCCTCGGTGTTCGACGAGCGGGTCGGCCCGCTCGTGGCGGAGTACGTGGCCGAGGCCGCCGTGGCCGAGGGCGTGTGCCGCACCGCCACCGTCTGATCGGCGCCCGCGGGGTCTTGCGCTCCGCACACAACGTGTTAAGGTGACCTTACTCGCTCCACGGGAGCGGACACCCGGTGCGTCGGAGCGCCGATGCTGATGTTGGGACAGCATCGGCGCTCCGACCCGGGAGGCCCCGGGGGGTGACGAACGCCCACCGGACCGGTTGGGGCGTCGGCGCGGCCGGCCGCTACGGTCGTCGCCGATGGAGTCCGAGCTCGCTGCCGCCCCCTCGCCCGTGGCGAGCGCGCCCTCGCCGGCGTGGACCCCCGCCGACCTGCGGATGCGCCGCCTGCTGCGCCTGCCGGTCGGCGCCCCGACGGCCAGCGAGGCCTCGGCCCGCTCGATGGTGGAGCGCTCCATCCTCATCTCGATGGCGCGGTGCCTGCTCACCTACATCGTGCTGCCCTTCGTGCTCCCGCTCGTCGGGGTGGGCGTGGGCGTCGCCCCGGCCATCGGCCTCGTCGTCGGCACGGTGGCCATCGCCGCCAACGTCGCCTCCGTGCGCCGCTTCTGGGCGGCCGACCACCGCTACCGGTGGCACTACACGGCCTTCGCCGGCGTCATCGTGGCCATGCTCCTGTGGCTCACGATCGCCGACGTCGTCGAGCTGCTCTCCTGACGCGCCCGAGGGGCGCCGGCGCGCCCCTCGACCACGGGTGACCTGGCGCCGCTAGGCGGCGTCGTCGTCGGCGGGGAGCACACCCGCGCGCGGGCCGTCGGCCCAGCCCGACGCGTGCGGCCGCGCACCGGGGAGACGGTGCTCGGCCCAGTCGTCGACGACCTGTGACCTCCTGGAGAGCCGGGGTCAGCCGGGCGCGCTGGCCGGGCTCGCCGCCCCGGCGGCCGTGCCCCGGACGGCCTCGGCGGCGTCCCGGGCCCGCTCGGCCGCCTCGAGGCGGTCGAGGACGGCCAGCGCGAACACGGCGAGGATCACGCCGTAGGCGGCGCCGCCGATCCCGTAGACCGAGTAGCCGAGGAGCGCGACGACCCACGGGACGAGCAGCCCCACCTCCACCGAGCGGGCGGCGACGGCCGGGCGGACCTTCCAGGAGTCGAGGACCTGCACGGCCACCACGACGAGCGCGAGCACGAGCGCGGCCGTGCCGGAGCGGAAGCCGACGGTCAGGAGCAGCAGGGGCGTGCTGCCGAGGACGATGCCGACGTGGGGGAGGATCGCCGCCACGCCGAGGAACACCCCGGCGGCCGAGGGCGCGGGGAGGCCGAGGAGCTGACCGGCGATGGAGCCCGCCAGGCCGAGGAGGATCGCCCCCGTCGCGGTGAGCAGCACGGCGCGCCGGGCGCGGTTCACCGCCGCCCCCACGGTGAGCGCCACCCGCAGACGCAGCCCGTCGTCGGGGATCTGGGCGAGCGCGCCCTCCGCGATGCGGGGCCCGTAGGTCATGAGGAAGATCGTGAGGATCGCGCCCACGAAGTAGGTGGGGGCCGTGCCCGCCGTCGTGCGCAGCACGTCGTCGCTGCCCGTCACCCGTTCCCGCAGGGCGTCCACGAACGAGTCGACGCGCTCGACGAGGTCGCCGTCCCGGGCCAGCTCACCGAGCCGGTCGTCGCGGTCCTCGATCTCGGCCGCCGCCTCGGGCGCCACCTCTTGGAGTCGCTCGAGCGCCTCCTGCACCTCGTCGAACACGTAGTACGTCGAGCTCACGGCCGCGGCGCCGATGATCAGGAAGGTGAGCAGGACGGCGGGCACGCGGCGGATCCGCAGGGCGAGGGCGTCGACCAGGGGGTCGAGGAGGACGGCGGCCACGGTGGCGGCGACGGCCCACGAGAGCGGCCGGTGGGCGGCCACGAAGACCCGGCGGGCCACGATGAGCGCCACGATCGTCGCCACGATCACGCACGCCCCCCGCCAGGAGATGCGCACGATCCGCGGGCCGGTCCCTTCGCGCTCGCTCACCGGGGCCTACCGTAACGACGGTGAGCGAGGGGCGAGTGGACGCCGGGCCCGCGGGCGGTGACGGGGGTCCGCCCCCGACCACCGTCGACGTCGATCCCCGGTCCGCCCTCGTCTTCGGCGTCGTCGCCGCGCTGGCCTCGGCCATCTGGGCCGTCGTCACGATCGCCCCGGACATGGTCACCCGCGTCGCCGTCGGCATCGTCGTCGGCGTCGCGCTGTCGCCTCTCGTCAGCGCGGTGCAGCGCCGCGGGCTCTCCCGCGGCCTCGCGGCCGCGATCGTCGCCGGCGGCCTCGCCACGGCGTTCGCCGCCGTGGTCTTCGTGGTCGGCCCTGCCGCCGTCGACCAGGCCAGCGACTTCAGCGACGAGCTGCCCGAGACGGTGCGGGAGCTCTACAGCTGGCCGATCGTGGGCCCGCGCCTCGAGGAGGCCGACGCGGCGAACGAGGTCGAGCGCCTCATCCGCGAGCTGCCGGCGGAGATCGACGACGAGGCGCTGGCCGACCTCGGCGAGCGCCTGCTCGGCGGCGTCGTGTCCACGATCGTCGTGCTCGTCACCGCGGTCGGCGTGCTCACCGACGGCGAGCGCATGGTCAACCGCCTCGCCGCGCTCGTGCCGGCGCCGCGCCGCGCCCGGGCCTCGCACCTCGGGCGCATCGTCTACGAGTCGTTCGGCAGCTACTTCGCCGGCTCGCTCTTCATCGCCGTGCTCAACGGCCTCGTGATCCTGTCCGCCGGCCTCGCGCTGGGCGTGCCCCTCGCGCCCCTGGCCGGCCTGTGGGCCACGCTCACGAACCTCATCCCCCAGATCGGCGGGTTCCTGGGCGGCTCGTTCTTCGTCCTGCTCGCCCTGACGGAGAGCCCCCTCACGGCGGTGATCGCGCTCGTGCTGTTCCTCGGCTACCAGCAGTTCGAGAACAACGTGATCCAGCCCGCCATCGTGGGCGGCGCGGTGAACCTGACGCCGCCCACGACGATGCTCGCCGCCCTCGTCGGCGGTGCCGCCGCGGGGGTCCCCGGCGCCCTCGTCGCCACCCCGCTCCTCGGCGCGGCCAAGGCCATCTACCTCGACGCCCGGGGCCAGCGCCCGGCCGACCGCGGCCCGAAGGCCATGGACGTCGTCCGGTCCCGGCTGCGAAGCCTCCCGCGGCCCGGCTTCCTGCGGCGCGGCCGCTAGCCGTCCGCCGTCCGCGGCACCTCGACGACCACGGCCGTCCCCGCCCCCAGCGCGCTGTCGATGCGCGCGGTCCCGCGGTGGGCGCGGACCGTCGCCTCGACGATGGCCAGGCCGAGCCCGCTCCCCCCGGCGTGGCGGCTGCGGGACCCGTCGGCCCGGTAGAAGCGCTCGAAGGCCCGGCGGGCGTCTTCGGGCGCCATCCCCGGCCCCTCGTCCCGCACCTCGAGCACGGCGCGGTCGTCCTCGGCCCGGAGCGTCACCCGGACCGCCGCGCCGGGGGCGTGGACGCGGGCGTTGGCGAGGAGGTTGCCGACCACCTGGCGGAGCCGGCCGTCGTCGCCCCGCACGACCACGCCCGCGGCCACGTCGGCCTCGATGGGCTGGCCCGGGGCCACGGCTCGGGCGTCGGCCACCGCCTCCTCGACGAGGCGGGACAGGTCCACCGGCTCGTCGGCGAGGGGGCGACCCTGGTCCAGCCGGGCGAGGTGGAGGAGGTCGTCCACGAGCGTCCCCATGCGTACCGCCTCGGCCTCCGTGCGGGCCATCGCCTCGGCCAGCTGCTCGGGCTCGGCGAGGGCGCCGGTGCGGTAGAGCTCGGCGTAGCCCCGGATCGTCGTGACCGGCGTCCGCAGCTCGTGGGAGGCGTCGGCGATGAACTGGCGGAGGCGGGCCTCGGCCGCGGTGCGCTCGTCGAAGGCCGCCTCGATCTGGCCGAGCATCGTGTTGAGCGCGCCGCTGAGGTCGCCGGCCTCGGTGCCCGGCTCCTCGTCGGGGACCCGCAGCGACAGGTCCCCGGCGGCGATGGCGGTGGCGGCGCGGGTCATGCGCCGGACCGGTCGCACCCCGAGCCGCAGGACCCACCAGGTGACGAGGCCGAGCACGGCGAGGATGCTGGCCAGCGCCGTGACCTGGACCGCCATGAGGCGCCCCACCGCGGCGTCGACGTCGGCGAGGCTCAGGCCGAACACGAGGGTGGGGGTGCCCTCGCCGAGGGTCCGGCCGATGAGGCGGAAGTCGGCGGCGCCGTCGGTCCCGCCGGTCGTGATGATCCGGCCGGCGCGGAGGGCCTCGACGTCACCGGGGTCGAGGCGGGGGCGCGGCGTCCCCGGCCGACGCTCCGGGGCGGCCACCGTCACGAGCCGGCCGTCCTCGGTGAGCCGACCGACGAAGAGGTCGCTCAGGCGGTTGGCCGGCGTCACCGTCGTGGTGTCGAGCTGGCCCACCTGGGTGATGCGCACGCCGACGGCCCGCAGCTCCTCGTCGACCTGGCTCGTGAGGTGGTCTCGGGTCAGCTGGGTGATGACCGCGGCGGCGACCGCGAGCACGAGCGCGATCGTGGCCATCCCGAGGAGGAGGCGGGTCCGCAGCGGCATGGGGACGTCCTAGCGCCCGCCGGCGCGGCTCACGGCGCGGGCTCGCGGATCGTGTAGCCGACCCCGCGGATCGTGTGGATGAGCTTCGGCTCGGTGCGGTCGAGCTTGCGGCGGAGGTAGCCGATGTAGGTCTCGACGACGCCCCCGTCGCCACCGAAGTCGTAGTTCCACACGTGGTCGAGGATCTGCGCCTTGGACACGACTCGGTCCCGGTTGAGGAGCAGGTAGCGGAGGAGGTTGTACTCGGTGGGGGAGAGGGCGATCTCCGCGCCGGCCCGGGTGACCCGGTGCGCGTCGTCGTCCATCTCGAGGTCCCCGCAGCGCAGGCGGACCCGCTCGACGTCGGTGCCCGACCGCCGGAGGATCGCGGTGATGCGGGCGACGAGCTCCTCGAGGGAGAACGGCTTCACGAGGTAGTCGTCCCCGCCGAGCGTGAGGCCCCGCACCCGGTCCTCCGTGGCGTCCCGGGCGGTGAGGAAGAGCACCGGCGTGCGGTCGCCCTCCTGGCGCAGGCGGCGGCACACGTCGAAGCCGTCGAGGTCGGGCAGCATCACGTCGAGGACGATGAGGTCCGGGCGGACCTCCGGGACGGCGGCCAGCGCCGCCCGGCCGCTTCCCACCGCGTGGACGGCGAAGCCCGAGTGCCGGAGGGCGGCGTCGAGCATCGATCGCAGGTTCTCCTCGTCGTCCACGAGCAGGAGCTGCGCCTTCACGGGACCCAGTGTGCCCCCGTTCCCTGTGAGCCGGCTGTGAGCTGGCTGGGAGCCGGGCGGGCGCGTCCGGCGGGGTGCGCCGGTCGTGGGAACCTGGGCCGATGTCACGTCGCGCGTGGTTCATCGCGATCCCCGTCGCCGCGCTCGTGCTCCTCGTGGGCGGGCCGTGGGTCTACATCAACGTCATCCGGGACGACCCGCCGGAGCGCCTCTCCCTCGAGGACCTCGAGGGGGACGCCGACGACGGGGCGAGCACCGCGCCGCCGACGACCGCGGCCGCGGGCGGCGCGCCGGTCGACGGGATCGAGGGCTCCTGGTCGGTGGCCGCGGGCAGCCAGGCCGGCTACCGCGTGAAGGAGGTCCTCTTCGGTCAGGACACCGAGGCCGTCGGCCGCACCGAGGCGGTCGAGGGGACCCTCGAGATCGCCAGCACCGAGGTCACCGCCGTCGAGGTCACCGTCGACGTGGCCAGCATCACGAGCGACGAGGGCAACCGGGACCGGCAGTTCCGGGGCCGCATCATGTCGACCGACGAGTTCCCGACCGCGACCTTCTCGCTCACCGAGCCCATCGAGCTCGGCGAGCTCCCGGCCGAGGGCGAGCCGCGGACCTTCACCGCCACCGGCGACCTCACGCTGCGCGGCGTCACGCAGCCGGTCACCTTCGACCTGACGGCCCGCCTCCGCGCCGGGCGCATCGAGGTGAGCGCGAGCATCGCCGTGGACTTCGACGACTTCGAGATCCCGGACGCGAGCGGCGGCCCGGCCCGGGTGGGTCGGGACGGCGAGCTCGAGCTGCTCCTCGCCTTCGCCCGCTGAGCGTCAGCGCAGGACGTAGTCGTCCGGGTCGACCGTGCGCGTCTGCTGCCAGTACTCGAGAAGCGAGAACGGCCAGTTCTGGGCCACCCGCCCCTTCTCGTTGCGGTACCAGCTGTTGACCTCGGCGGCGCCCCACACCATCCGGCGGTTCGCGGCGTCGACGCGCTCGTTGTACGCGTCGTGCACCTCCGGCCTGCAGTCGAGGGAGCGGTGCCCGGTCTCGAGCAGCAGCCGCACCGCCTCGGTCACGTACCGGACCTCGCACTCGGTGAAGTAGATGATGCTGCCGTTGATCACGATGTTCGTGTTCGGCCCGTACAGCAGGAACAGGTTCGGGAACTCAGGGATGGTCACGCCCACGTAGGCGCGGGCGTCGCCGTCCCAGCGCTCGTGGAGGTCCACGCCCCCGACCCCCTTCACCGCCATCGGGGTGAGGAACTCCGACGCCGTGAAGCCCGTGCCGTAGATCAGGACGTCGAGCTCGTGCTCCACGCCGTCCTCGGTCCGCACGCCCTTCGGGGTGATCTCGACGATCCGCGTCGTGTCGACGGTGACGTTGTCCCGCTGGAGCGCCCGGGCCCAGCTGCCGTTGTCCCGGATGATCCGCTTCGCCATCGGCGGGTAGGGCGGGATCATCTTCTCCCGCAGCTCGGGGTCGGTGAACTCGGCCTCGAGGTGGGCGGCGAGCATCATCCGCACCATCTCGTTGAGCGCGCTCATGGAGCGCTGCTGATCCGGCCACTCCGGATCGACGTGGGCGGCGGGCAGGAGCCCCTCGTGCATCCGCCAGAACTGCCAGAGCCGGTCCCAGTGCGAGTAGTCGGGGACGAGGCGCATGAACCAGCGGAGCGCGTCGGGCAGGTCGTCGTGGTAGTTCGGCGTGGGCGCCAGCCACGGTGGCGTGCGCTGGAAGACCCGCAGGCTGCCGACCACCGGGGCGATCTCAGGGATGACCTGCGCGGCGCTCGCGCCGGTGCCGATGACGCCGACCCGCTTGCCGGCGAGGTCGACCGAGTGGTCCCAGCGCGCCGTGTGGAAGGCCGGGCCCTCGAAGGTCCCGACCCCCGGGATGTCCGGGTACTTCGGGCGGTTCAGCTGACCGACCGCGGAGACGAGGACCTCGTAGCGGTCCACGGACTCGGAGCCGTCGGGCTGGCGGGTGCGCACCTCCCACTGCTGGGCGTCGTCGTCCCAGCGGGCCTCGAGCACCTCGGTCCGGAAGCGGATGAGCCGCCGCAGGTCGTGGTGGTCGGCGAAGCTCTTGAAGTACTCGAGCAGCGCCGGTTGGGTGGAGAAGAACTGCGGCCACTCGTTCGACTGGAACGAGGCGTAGCTGTAGAAGTGGTTCGGCACGTCGACCCGGCAGCCGGGGTACGTGTTCTCGAGCCAGGTGCCGCCCACCTCGTGGTCCTTCTCGAGGATCGTGACGTCCACGCCGACCTGGCGCAGGCGGTGCGCGGCGAGGAGGCCGGACATGCCGGCGCCGATGACGGCGGCGCGCATCGTGCGGTCCGGGGCGATCTCCTCGCGGTGCCACTGGGGGGCGCGGAGGTCCTCGTCGCCGAGGGCCAGCTCCTCGCGCAGCACCGGGTACCACTCGTCGGTCGCCTCGCCGACGATGAACTCGATCATCTTCCGCAGCTCGGCCTCGGTCGGCAGCTGCGGCTTGGGCGCCCCGGCGTCGCGGTAGGCGGCGAGCGCCTTGAAGGCGAGCTCCCGGCCGCCCGCGACGGCCTCCTCGGACAGCGCGAGGTCCGGGCTGATGAGCGCCTCCGCGGGGAGGCGGAGGTCGTCGCGCAGGAGCGACAGGTCCCCGGTCAACTGGGCGAGCGTGGGCAGGAGGGCGTGCAGCTCCGCCGCCTCCACCACCGCTCGCAGCTCGTCATCGGACGCGGTCGCGAGATCCCCCTGGAACATGGACCCAGTAGACCACAGCGCTTGACCGGCCGGTCAAGGGACGGAGGTCCCGATCGGCCCCGGCCCCTCGTCGGGCTCCGTCATCGTCGCAACGCGCCGCCGTGGCTGCTAGTAGTGGACGGGACCGGGCGGTGGCGCCCGGGCGGGGATGACGTGGCGCGCAGCCGGCTGACGCCGGCGAGCTGGGTGGGGTGCGCAGCGTCCGGGACAGGCGCAGCCGCCGACGCTGACAACCAGGGAGCGACGAATGCCTGCATCCGCAGAGCCCAGTCCGCGCGGCCGATGGCCGCTCCTCCTCGCGCTGCTCGCCGCGCTGGCCCTCGTGGCCGCCGCGTGCGGCGGGGACGACGACAGCAGCAGCGGCGGTGACACCTCCGAGGGCGGGGGCGGCCTCCTCGCCGAGCTCCAGGACCGGGGCTCGATCACCATCGGGATCGCCAACGAGGTGCCCTTCGGCTTCGTCGGCGAGGACGGCGAGGCCACCGGGATCGCACCGGACGTCGCCAAGGCGGTGCTCGCCGAGCTCGGCATCGAGGAGGTCGACGCGCAGGTGGTCGAGTTCGGCCAGCTGATCGGCGGGCTCCAGGCCGGCCAGTACGACCTGATCGCGGCCGGCATGTACATCACGCCGGAGCGAGCGCAGCAGATCCTCTTCTCGGACCCGGACTACTGCGTCGCCGCCGGCCTCGCCGTCCAGGCCGGCAACCCGAAGGGCATCGTCGACTTCCAGTCCTTCGTGGACGATCCCGACCTGCGTCTCGGCGTCGCCACCGGCACGGTCGAGGTCGACTACGCGACCGACGCCGGCATCCCGGACAGCCAGATGCAGGTGTACGGCGACATCGAGGGCATGTACGCCGCCGTCGCGGCCGGTGAGGTCGACGCCGCCGCCGGCACGTCCGCGGCCGTGCAGCGCCAGGTGGCGGCCCGCTCGCAGCTCGAGGCCGTCGAGCCGTTCTTCCCCGTCGACGCCGACGGCGAGGAGGTCCTGCCCTGCGGCGGGTACGGCTTCCGCCGGGGCGACGAGGACTTCCGCGACGCCTTCAACGAGGTCCTGAACCGCTTCCGCGAGGACGGCACCACGACCGAGATCATCACGGGCTACGAGGACTTCACGGAGGAAGACGTCGCCAAGGCCAACGAGCTGACCCTCGAGGACTTCCTCGAGTGAGCTGGCCCCGCCCGGTCCGGAGCGCCCGTCGCGGCGCCCCGGGCCGGGGCCTCCGGGCGCGGGCGCGGCGCAGGAGCTGAGCGGTGGACGGCTGGTTCCTGCGGCGCAGCCAGTACGACCTGCTCCTCGACGGCGCGCAGGTCACCCTCCAGATCCTCGCCGGGTCGTTCGTGCTCGGCGTGCTGCTGTCGCTCGTGGTCGGCGTCGGTCGCCTGTCGTCGCGCCGCTGGGTGCGGGGTCTCGCGCTCGTCTACGTCGAGCTGGCCCGCGGGATCTCGTCGATCGTCCTGCTGTTCATCATCGCGATCGCCGTCCCGATCCTCCTCGACGTCGAGCAGGCTTCGCTGATCCTGCTCTCGTGCGTCGCCCTCGGGGCGAACATGGGCGGCTATGGGGCCGAGATCGTGCGGGGTGCGATCGAGTCGATCCCGAAGGGCCAGACCGAGGCGTCCATCGCCCTCAACCTGAGCGGCCCGCAGCGCCTGCGCCACGTGATCCTGCCGCAGGCCATGCGCCTCATCCTCCCGCCGATGGGCAACCTCACGATCGAGATCCTGAAGGGCACCGCCCTCGTCAGCCTCGTCGGCGTCACCGACATCCAGCAGGCCAGCCGGAACATCCGCCAGCAGCAGCTGTTCGAGGAGTCGGCCGGCGACCTCACGGTCCTCTACGCCAACGTCCTCGTCATCTACTTCGTCATGAGCCAGGTCATCGCGCTGGCCTTCCGGCTCGCCGAGCGGCGCGTGGAGCGTCGCTACCACGGCGCGCTGGCCGACGAGCCCGAGCCCCTGACCCTGACCGAGGCGGGAGGTCCGGCGTGACCGCCGCCGTCCCCGGCGCTCCCGAGTTCGCGCCGCACCGGCCCTGGTACCGGCGCACCGAGGTGCTGGTGCCGCTGGCCGTCGTGATCGCCGTGTACGCGTTCCTGATCTTCGGGGTCGACGAGCAGTCGTTCTTCCGGACCCGGATGGACGCCGACCCCGACGAGCGCTTCGACTGGATGTACTTCTGGCACCTCGTCCCGCTCATGTGGCGGGGGCTGCTGATCACGGCGAAAGCCACCGTGCTCGGCTTCACGCTCGCCGCGGTGCTCGGGTTCCTGCTCGCCCTCGGCCGGCGCTCCCGCCGGCGCTGGGTCCGCTGGCCGTTCGCCTTCGTGATCGAGTTCATCCGGTCCACGCCGCTGCTCGTGCAGCTGTTCTTCCTGCACGGGTACGTCCGAGCCGTCGACAGCATCTCCCTCCAGCCCATCGAGGTGCTGATCCTCGGCCTCGGCGTGCACTACGCCACCTACTGCTCCGAGGCCTACCGGGCCGGCATCCTCAGCGTCCCGGAGGGCCAGTGGGAGGCCGCCGCCGCCCTCAACCTCGGGCCGGTCACGACGTGGACCCGGGTGGTCCTCCCCCAGGCCGTCCCCAACGTGCTGCCCGCCCTCGGGAACTACCTCATCGCCGGCTTCAAGGACGCGCCCCTGGGCTTCCGGCTCGGGGTGCCGGGCGTCCTGTTCTTCGCCGACACGGTCCGCAACACCGACTTCCGCCCGACCGAGCCCTACATCCTCGCCGGCCTCGGCTTCCTGCTGGTCAGCCTCCCGGCCGCGTGGCTCGTCCGCCGACTCGAGAAGAGGATCGCCTATGAGCGCACCTGACACCGCCGCCCCCGAGCCCGCCGTCGGCCCCACGACCTCCGAGCGGGGTGCGGCCTGCGTGAAGATGCGCGGCGTCAACAAGGCCTTCGGGGCCAACGCCGTGCTGCGGGACCTCGACCTCGACGTCGACCCCGCCGAGCGGGTCGTCATCATCGGCCCGTCGGGCTCCGGGAAGACGACGATCCTCCGGGTCATCATGACCCTCGAGCGCCCCGACAGCGGGACCGTGCAGATCGGGGACCGGCAGCTGTACCACGAGCCCCACGGCGACGGGCTGCGCCCGGCCGGGGAGCGCCACATCCGCGAGGTCCGCTCGGACATCGGGATGGTGTTCCAGCACTTCAACCTGTTCCCGCACATGACGGCGCTGGAGAACATCATGCTGGCCCCGGTGAAGGTGCACGGCCGGTCGCGCGACGAGGCCCGCCAGCTCGGCCTCGAGCTCCTGGACAAGGTCGGCCTGGCCCACGCGGCCAACCAGACGCCGGGGCAGCTGTCCGGCGGGCAGAAGCAGCGCGTCGCCATCGCCCGCTCCCTCGCCACCCAGCCGGCGGTGATGCTCTTCGACGAGGTGACCTCCGCCCTCGACCCCGAGCTCGTGGGCGAGGTGCTGAGCGTGCTCCGGGACATCGCGGCCGAGGAGCGCACGACGATGATGCTCGTCACCCACGAGATGCGCTTCGCCCGCGAGGTGGCCGACCGGCTGATCATGTTCGACCAGGGGCAGGTGGTGGAGTCCGGGCCGCCCGCGCAGGTGCTCGACGATCCGCAGGAGGAGCGGACGAAGGCCTTCCTCGGCGCCGTCGGCGGGCACTAGCGCCGCCGCGGCGGCGCGGTCAGTCGGTGCCGAGGTCGAAGGCCAGCTCGAGGTCGCGCTTCGAGTAGGCCCGGAACGCGGTGTAGGTCTGGGTGCGCAGCACGCCCTCGACCTTGCTGATGCGGTCGGCGATCACGTCGGCCAGCTGGTCGTGCTCTCGCACGCGGACGATGGCGATGAGGTCGACCTCCCCGGTCACCGAGTACACCTCGCTGACACCGGGGACGTCGGCGACCTCCGCGCAGATCTCCGGGATCCGGCTGGTGTCGGCGTCGACGAGGACGATGGCGGTGATCACGGGCGCCTCCTCGAGGGGGTCGGTCCGTCCCAGCATGCCGCAGCGGGACGCGCACGAGGCCAGGCACCGGGCCTGGCCTCCTGTGTGGTCGGGACCGGCGTCGATCCGGTGACCTTCCGCTTTTCAGGCGGACGCTCTGCCAACTGAGCTACCCGACCGTGTCGACGGCCGAGGCCATCGAACTTGGTGTTGAGCGGTCCCGACGGGATTTGAACCCGCGACCTCCGGCGTGACAGGCCGGCGTGCACTCCAAACTGCACCACGGGACCAGGTGTTCTCGGTTTTCAGCACCCCCAACGGGATTCGAACCCGTGCTGCCGGCGTGAAAGGCCGGTGTCCTAGGCCGCTAGACGATGGGGGCGTGGGACACCTGCCGGCGACCCGGAGTTGCTCCCCGTTGAGGGTAGGGCGGTGACGATAGCAGCGCCCTCTCGGGTCGTGCGAAATCGAGATGCGACCGGGCGGCCGAGGGGCCTCAGCGCCCGCTGTCGGCGGGCGGCGGGAGGGTCCCGCTGAGCACGTCCACGACCTCCCCGACGAGGTAGCCGAGGTAGTCGTAGGCCACGTAGGCGCCGGCGTCCGGGTCGTCCTCGTCGATCTCCACGGGCTCCTCGCCCACGTCGAGGCGGGTGCCGAGCACGAGGCGGAGGTCGTTGAGCGCCGTCATCCACGCCGTCAGCTGCGCCTCGTCGAGCTCCTCCTCCCCGGTCAGCGTCTGCTCGACGACGTCGAGGGCGGCGAGGCGGCGCTCGAGCAGGTCGTCGCGCACGAGCTGCTGGAACTCGCGGTCCCGCTCGGCGTCCTCGTGGTAGGCGGTGGGGAACAGCCGGCGGAGGACCGGCAGGTCGCCGGCCGAGTGGGTCAGCAGCTCGCGCAGCTGCTCGACGAGGGAGGCGACGAGCTCGCGCTCCGGCTCGGGCAGCTGGACGCGGAAGCGCCCCCGGCCCAGCTCCCGCACGCGCGATCGGCGGAACAGCGCCATCAGCGGTCCTGCTGCATGGTCGCCCAGAGCCCGTGCTCGTGCAGCTGGAAGACGTAGGTCTCGCAGCGCTCCCGCGGCCCGGTCCACACGGCGGACCGCCCGTCGACGTGGACCTCCATCATGAGGCGCTCGGCCTTCTCCCTCGTGTAGCCGAAGACCTTCTGGAACACGTAGGTCACGTAGGTCATCAGGTTGATCGGGTCGTTCCAGACGATCACGACCCAGGGGACGTCGGGGTCGGCGGTCGTGTCGTCGACCGGCTGCTCGACCTCGACGGGGCTCGGGGTGCTCATCGTCCGACGGCGCCCGCCGCGCGCGCGGCGAGCGGGGCCTCGAGGTGCCCCGGGTCGGGGGCGACGGCGTCGGTCGACGCCGTGAGCGCGAGGTGGAGGCGCAGCGCGGCGACCCAGACGAGCACCGAGCCCAGCACGTGCCCGCCGACCAGGAGCTCGGGCACGCCGGTGAAGTACTGGAGGTAGCCGAGCCCGCCCTGGGCGACGCTGAACCCGAGCAGGAGGTCGGCCCGGCCCCGCACCGACGGGTCGGCCTCGCCCCGGTGGACGCCGAGCAGCACGACGACGGCGACGGCGAGGAACCCCCACACCGTGACGCTGTGGATGCGGGCGGCGGTGATCACGGCCATGGGGAGCCGATCGGCGGCCTCGTCGCCGCCGTGCGGGCCGGCGCCGGTGACGAGCGTGCCGGTCACGAGGATCGCCCCGGCGAGCACGACCATCGCCCGGGACCGCGCGACCAGGCGCGGCGTCGCCGCCGGGCGCGGCGCGACGTCGTCGGGCTGGGAGGCCCGGTGGTGGAGCACGACGGCGTTCCACATGAGCACGGCGGACAGCAGGTAGTGGCCGGCCACGGCGACCGGGGCCACGTGGAGGATGACGACGATGCCGCCGAGGAGGGCCTGGGCGAGGACGCCGAGGACGAGCCCCCAGGACCAGCGGGTGAGGTCGGCGCGGCGCGGGTCCCGGCGGCGGGAGCCCAGCACGGCGAGGCCGACGGCCACGGAGACGAGGCCGGTGACGAGGCGGTTCAGGAACTCGATCCAGCCGTGGTGGCCCGTCTCGCCCCGGGGGACGATCGAGCCGTCCTCGCAGCTCGGCCAGGTCGGGCAGCCCATCCCGGAGCCCGTGAGGCGCACCGCGGCCCCCGTCACGATGATGGCGCCGAGCAGGACGGCGGCCACGACGGTGATGCGGCGGTAGGCCTCAGGGGAGATCGGTGCCCGGGCTCGGGCCAGGAGGCTGCGCACCGGACCAGGCTACGGACGAGCGCCGGCGGTGCTCCACCCGGGCTCGTCCGGCGCGGTGCCCCCGACGCGGGTTCGCCCGAGGTGACGGGACCGACCTACCCTGCCCCTCGTGTCCGCCGCCCCGCGCACGCTCCGCGCACGGATCGGGGCTTACGTCGCCCTGACCAAGCCACGGATCATCGAGCTGCTCCTCGTCACGACGGTGCCGACGATGATCGTGGCCGAGCGCGGCCTGCCCTCCCTCGGGCTGATCCTCTGCACCGTGCTGGGCGGGAGCATGGCGGCTGGTGGCGCGAACGCCATCAACATGTACGTCGACCGCGACATCGACCGGGTCATGGAGCGGACCAAGGGCCGACCCCTGGTGACCGGCGCGGTCACCCCCCGGGCGGCCATCACCTTCGCCATCGCCCTCGAGGTCGTCGCCTTCCTCTTCCTCTGGGCGACGGTCAACCTGCTCTCGGCGGTCCTCGCCGTGGCGGCCTGCCTCTTCTACGTGTTCGTGTACACGCTGTGGCTGAAGCGGACGTCGAGCCGCAACATCGTGATCGGCGGCGCCGCGGGCGCCGTGCCGGTGCTCATCGGCTGGAGCGCCGTGACGAACAGCCTCGACTGGGCCCCCGTCATCCTCTTCGCCATCATCTTCTACTGGACGCCCCCGCACTTCTGGGCGCTGGCCATCAAGTACCGCGACGACTACGCGGCGGCCGACGTCCCGATGCTCCCGGTGGTCGAGAGCCTCCGGCGGACCTCGGTGCGGATCCTCGGCTACACGCTCCTGCTGTGGGCGCTGACGATCGCCTTCTCCCCGGTCGCCGGGATGGGCCACCTCTACCTGGCCGCCGCGATCGTCCTCGGCGCCGTGTTCACCTGGTACGCCGTGCGGCTCGTCCGCATGCAGGACCCCCAGCTCGCCGTCGTCGGCGGCGCCGCCACCGCCGAGGTGCGGGCCACCGCGATGCGGGTGTTCACCTGGTCCATCACCTACATCACCCTGCTCTTCGGGGCCATGGCCCTGGACCAGCTCGTCCGGAGCGGATGGTGACGGTGACCTCGGACCAGCGCTTTTCCGGCCTGACCAGCCACGTGACTAGATTCCCAAGCCGAACCCGACCGCTCCCACAGGTGCCTCGATGACCGTCACCGAAGACGCTCCGGCTGCCGCTGTCGCGGCCACCGAGCCCCCGGCCGCAGCGCCGGCTCCCCAGGGCCTGGCCGCCATCCTCGGCTCCGGCGACCACAAGGTGGTCGGCCGGCTGTGGATCGTGGCGGCGCTCCTCCACCTCGCCCTCGCCGGCGCCGCCGTCCTGGCCGTCGCCGCCGAGAAGATGGACCTCGGCGGGGTCGACGTGATCGCCGACGACCTGTTCGGCCCGCTCGTGGCCTACCGGTCGCTCGCCGCCGCCTTCCTCTTCCTCATGCCGGCCCTCATCGGCCTGGCCACGATCGTCGTCCCGCTCCAGGTGGGCGCCTCGACGCTCGCCTTCCCCCGGGCCGCCGGCGCCGCCGCCTGGACCTACCTGCTCGGCAGCGGCGTGATGGTCGGCTCCCTGCTCATCGACGGCGGCCTCTACGGCGCCGACCGCGACGGCGTGGAGCTCTTCATCGCCGCCTTCGTCCTGGTCCTCGCCGCCCTGGCCGTCGGCTGGGTCACGATCGCCACCACGGTGATCTCGCTGCGGGTCCCGGGCCTCTCCCTCGCCCGCCTCCCCCTCTTCTCGTGGGCCAACCTCGTCGCCGCCACGGTCTGGCTCATCCAGCTCCCGGTCCTCGCCGCGGTCGCCATCCTCGCCTTCCTCGACGTCCGCTACGGCGGTGACGGCGGGCTCTTCGGCGGCGGCCCGGCGGCCGTGTACACCCGCCTGTCCTGGGTCTTCGGCACCCCGGGGGTCTACGCCTTCGCCATCCCGGTGCTCGGCGTGATCGGCTCGGTCGTCCCGGTCTTCGCCCAGACCCGCCACCAGAAGCACCGGATCGCCCAGGGCCTGATCGCCGCCTTCGGCGCCCTGTCGGTCGGCGCCTGGACGGTCGCCGCCTACGCCGTCGGCGACGCGAGCACCGACTGGTTCCCCTTCCTGTACGAGGGCCCGTGGGTGGTCGTGTCCTTCGCGATCCTCCTCCCGCTCCTCGGCCTCCTCGGCCTGTGGGCGCTCACGATCGTCAAGGGCAAGATCAGCCTCGGCAGCCCGCTGCTCTACGGCCTCGTGGCCGGCCTGGTCCTCCTGCTCGGCCTCGTGGCCGGCGCCGTCCAGGCCATCGAGCCGCTCGAGACCCTCGTCGACGAGGGCGCCACCCCGCTGTGGGGCACCGCCTGGTCGAGCGGCGTCGCCGCCCTCGTCCTGCTCTCGGGGGCCATCGCCCTCTTCGGCGGCCTCGTCTACTGGGCCCCGAAGGTCCTCGGCCGCCAGCTGCCCGACGCGCCGGCCAAGCTGCTCGCCCTCGTCCTGCTCGCCGGTGCGGTCGTCACCGCCGTCCCCGAGCTGGTCGCCGGCCTCATGGGCCAGCCCGCCGGCTTCGGGATGGGCCTGGCCGAGAACGTGAGCACCGTCGAGGCGCTCAACACGGTCTCCCTCGTGGGCGGCGCCATCGTCGGCCTCGCCGTCCTGGGCCTCGTCGGCCTGGTCGCTGCGGCGGCCCGGAGCACCGAGACCCCCGGCGACGACCCGTGGAACGGGCACACCCTGGAGTGGGCCACGAGCTCGCCCCCGCCCTACGGCAACTTCGCCAGCCTGCCCGAGGTGACCTCGGAGGCCCCCCTGTACGACGCCCGTCACCGTGAGGAGGCCACGGCCTGATGTCCGCTGTCGCTGCGCCCAGCCGCCTGGCCACCGCGCCGCCCCCGGCCCCCCGCCGCCCGCGGGTCCTGACCGTCGCCGCCTCCTTCGGAGCGGTGGCCTCGGGCCTCGTCGTGCTGGCCGCCCTCGCCGCGTACCTGCAGGTGCGGGCCGAGCGCCTCGCCGACGGCGTGCCGGCCCTGCCGGAGGACGTCGCCCTCCCCCTGACCCCCGGGAACATGGGCCTGGCCACCCTGGTCATGTCCCTCGTCACCGTCTCCTGGGTGCGCTGGTCGCTGCGCCGGGACGACCGGCCGCACGCCTACCTCGGCCTCGGGGTGACCCTGCTCCTGGGCGTGGCCTTCGTGAACGCCACCGCCTACCTCTACACCCAGCTCGAGATGCCGTTCGCGATCACGAGCACCTCGGGCCTCATCTACGCGGTCACCGGCCTCCACCTGGCCATGACCGTCGTGGGCCTGATCTTCCTCGCCGTCATGGGCTTCCAGGCCCTGGGCGGCCAGCTCACCGGTCGCGACGCTGAGGGGTTCAGCGCCGCGTCGCTCTACTGGTACGTGACCGTCGCCGTGTACGTCGCCGTCTGGTACGGCATCTACATCACGAAGTAGCGAGGCAACAGCTCGATGTTCACCAGAGGATCCAAGTGGTTCTTCGGCCTCGGTCTCCTCAGCCTCGTGCTGGCGTGGGCCTACGGCTGGACCACCGGCGGCAACGGCCTCGGCCCCCTCACCGTCGGCTACAAGGGCGGCGTCGGCGACCACTTCGGCTACGGGGTGCTCCTGTCGACGGCCGTCGCGTCGATCTTCCTCGGCCTCGTCGCCGTCGCCACCCGTGACGCCTCCCCCAAGGCGCTCGCCGAGCTGGCCGGCACCGACACGGCGCCGAGCGTGGCCCCGCCGGCGGCGGCCTCCTACCTGCCGGTCCTCGGCGCCTTCGCCGCCGTGCTCGTGGTCCTCGGCCTCGTGCTGAACAGCTTCGTGGTGCTGGCCGGCTTCGTGCTCGCCGGGATCGTCACCCTCTGGTGGGCCGTGCTGGCCTGGTCCGACCGGGCCACCGGCGACCCCGAGGTGAACCGCGAGGTCCGCACCCGCCTCCTCGGCCCCATCGAGGTGCCGCTCATCGGCGCGGTGGTCATCGGCGCCTCCGTCTGGGCCTTCTCCCGGATGCTCCTCACCTCGTCGAAGCTCGGTGCCGTCTGGGTGGCCACCATCCTCGGCATCCTCGTCTTCGCCGTCGGCGTGCTGCTCGCCGCCCGGCCGAAGCTCTCGAAGAACGTCATCGCCGGCCTCCTGGCCCTCTGCGCGGTCGGCGTGCTCGCCGGCGGCATCGTCACCGCCGCCCGCGGCGAGCGGTCGATCCCGCACCACGAGCCCCACGAGACCGAGCTGAGCCCCTACACGCCCGAGGGCACGAACCGCGCCGACACCTCCGCGGACATCGCGCCCACGTCCCCCGAGGCGGGTCACTGATGGCGACCCGTCCGGATCGAGGAGCCCGCATGTCCCGCCGCTTCCGCTACACCCTGCTGGCGCCGCTGCTCCTGGCGCTCGGTGCCTGCGCCGACGACGCGCCGCTCGACACGCTCGACCCCGCGGGGCCGCACGCCGAGTCCATCGACCGGCTCTTCACGCCGGTGCTGTGGATCGCCGGCGCCGTCTTCTTCTTCGTGCAGTTCGGCGTGCTCTTCCTGGCCCGCAAGTTCCGCCGCCGGGCCGGGGACGACACGCTGCCCACCCAGACCCACGGCAACTTCAAGCTGGAGATCGGCTGGACGATCCTCCCCGCCGTCCTGCTCGCCGGCATCGCGGTGGCGTCGACCCTCACCCTCCTCGACCTCGAGGACCACCCGGACGACGCCCTCGAGGTGACCGTCATCGGCCAGCAGTGGTGGTGGGAGTACCGCTACGACATCGACGGCGACGGTGAGGACGACATCATCACCGCCAACGACCTCGTCATCCCGGCCGGCAAGGCCGTGTCGCTCTCCATCGAGAGCCGCGACGTCATCCACTCCTTCTGGATCCCGCGCCTCAACGGCAAGCGCGACGCCGTGCCCGGCCGCAGCCACCCGCTGCTCCTCGAGGCCAACGAGCCCGGCGTGTACCGCGGCCAGTGCACGGAGTTCTGCGGCCTGTCCCACGCCTACATGCAGATGCGGGTCGTCGCCCTCAGCGAGGCCGACTACGAGGCCTGGGTCGCCAACCAGCTGAAGGGCGCCGAGGTGCCCAGCGACGACCTCGCCCGCCAGGGCATGGAGGCCTTCCGCGGCTCCTGCGGCGTGTGCCACCAGGTCCGCGGCGAGGGCGGCAACAGCGACATCTTCGAGGGCGCCCAGCTGATCGCCGGCGCCGCCCCCGACCTCACCCACTTCGCCAGCCGCGGCGTGTTCGCCGGCGCCATCTACGACCTCTGGGAGGACCTGGACGGCAGCGGCGAGATCGAGCCCGACGAGATCGGCCAGAAGCTGAACCGGGCCGACCTGGAGGAGTGGCTCCGCAACCCGACGCAGCAGAAGCCCATGGCTCCTGACCAGCAGCGCGGCATGCCTGACCTGAACCTGAGCGAGGAGCAGATCGACGCCCTCGTCGCCTACCTCGAGACGCTGGAGTAGCGGACCAATGGCAATCGTCGAACGACCTGCCGAGACCCTGGCCCTGCCGTCAGGGACGACCACCCACCAGCCGCTCGGCGTCTTCACCCGCCCGCGGGCGAAGACCGGCTGGCGGGCCTGGGTCGGCACCGTCGATCACAAGAAGATCGGCATCATGTACGGCGCCGCCTCGCTGTTCTTCCTGATGGTCGGCGGCATCGAGGCGCTGCTCATCCGCCTCCAGCTCGCGGCCCCCGGCCAGGAGCTCTTCTCGGCCGACCTCTACAACCAGCTGTTCACCATGCACGGCGTGACGATGATCTTCCTCGTCGTCATGCCCCTCGGTGCGGCGTTCATGAACTACCTGATCCCCCTGCAGATCGGGGCCCGGGACGTCGCCTTCCCCCGCCTGAACGCCCTGAGCTTCTGGGTGTTCCTCTTCGGTGGCATCTTCCTCAACACGTCGTGGCTCCTCGGCGGCGGCGCTGACGGCGGCTGGTTCGCCTACGCCCCGAACACCGGCGTGACCTTCTCGCCGAGCCACGGCATGGACTTCTACGCCATCGGTCTGCAGATCACCGGCGTGGCCTCCCTCGTGGGCGGCGTGAACCTCGTGACCACGGTGCTCAACATGCGGGCGCCGGGCATGACGCTCATGAAGATGCCGGTCTTCACCTGGATGTCCTTCGTGACGCAGGTGCTGCTGGTCTTCGCCCTGCCGGTCATCTCGGTGGCGCTGTTCCTGCTCACCTTCGACCGGCTCTTCGACGCCAACTTCTTCAACGTCGCGGCCGGCGCCGACCCGCTGCTCTGGGAGCACCTGTTCTGGATCTTCGGCCACCCGGAGGTCTACATCCTCATCCTCCCGGCCTTCGGCGTGGTCTCGGAGATCATCCCGGTCTTCGCCCGCAAGCCGATCTTCGGCTACCCGTTCATGGTGTTCTCGGGCATCGCCATCGGCTTCATGGGCTGGGGCGTGTGGGCCCACCACATGTTCGCCTCGGGCATCGGGCCGATCTCGGTCGCCGCGTTCTCGATCTCGACGATGTTCATCGCCGTCCCGACGGGCGTGAAGATCCTGAACTGGATGGCCACGATGTGGGGCGGGAAGATGACCTACCCCACGCCGATGCTCTACTCCATCGGCCTGGTGGCGATGTTCACCATCGGCGGCCTGTCCGGCGTCACGCACGCCATCGCCCCGGCGGACACGCAGCAGACGGACACCTACTACATCGTCGCCCACTTCCACTACGTGATCTTCGGCGGCGCCCTGCTCGCCTTCCTCGGCGGCTTCTACTTCTGGTGGCCGAAGGTCTTCGGGTACTTCCTGGACGACAAGATCGGCAAGGTCCAGTTCTGGCTGTCGATCATCGGCCTGAACATGACCTTCGGCCCGATGCACATCATCGGCCTCCAGGGCATGAGCCGCCGGACCCACAGCTACCGCGAGGGCTACGGGTTCGACTTCTGGAACCTGATCATCACGATCGGCGCCTTCATCATCGCCCTCTCGATCCTGGTGATGTTCATCAACGTCGCCCGGTCCTACAAGAACCGGCACAACCAGCCGGCGCCCGGCCCCGACCCGTGGGACGGCCGCAGCCTGGAGTGGAGCGTCCCCAGCCCCACGCCGGAGCACAACTTCGACGACACCCCGGTCATCACGAGCTTCGACGACTGGTGGCACCGGAAGTACGAGGAGGACGAGAACGGCGAGCTCCGCAAGGTGCGCGAGCCCGAGGAGATCGCCATGCCGGGCGACCCGTCCCGGGCGCACCTCCCGTCGCCGTCCTACTACCCGCTCGTGCTGGCCCTCGGCCTGCCGATCATCGGCTACGGCCTGATCTTCAACTGGTGGATCTTCGCCCTCGGTGCGCTCATCACCGTCGCCGGCATGGTCGGCTGGGCCCTCGAGCCGGCCGACGATCCGGACCTGCCGCCGCACGGCCACGACGACCACGGCCCGTCCCCTGACGGTGACGGCGACGCGACGGCGGTCGACGCCCCAGAGGCCGACGCCGAGAAGGAGGAGGTGACCGCCGGTGGCTGAGGTCGCCATCGACGCCCCCCAGCACGTCCAGCACGCTGGGCACGACACGGCCACGGGCCTGTCCAACACGAAGCTGGCGATGTGGGTCTTCCTGGCCTCCGACTGCCTGCTCTTCGGCGGCCTGATCTCGACCTACCTCCTGCTGCGGCACCGCAGCGTGTCGGGCCTCGGCCCCGAGGACGTGTTCGACATCCCGTTCACCTCGGTCAGCTCGTTCGTGCTCCTCATGAGCTCGCTGACCATGGCCCTCGCCGTGGCGGCGATCGCCAAGGGTGACGTCCACCGGAACCGGGTGTGGCTCGCCACCACCGCCCTCCTCGGCGCGGTGTTCATCGGCGGCCAGGTCTACGAGTTCACGACCTTCTACCGGGAGGGCCTGGGCTACACGACCAACATCTTCAGCTCGGCCTTCTACACCCTGACGGGCTTCCACGGCGTCCACGTCACCTTCGGCATCATCATGCTGATGGCGCTCCTCGTGATGTCGCTGCGCGGCAACCTCGGTCCCGAGCGGGCCGACACGGTGGAGACCGTGGGCCTCTACTGGCACTTCGTCGACATCGTGTGGATCATCATCTTCACGATCGTCTACCTGATCCCCTAGGACTCCTGATGAGCAGCAGCGCGACCAGCGTCCAAGAGGCAGCCGAGCACGGCGTCGAGAGCTCCGGGCACTCGCACCCGACCGAGCGCGACTACATCAAGATCGCGATCATCCTCGCCGTCATCACGGCGCTCGAGGTGGGCACCTACTTCTGGGAGGACCTCTTCGGGTCCGCCCCCAGCACCACGGCGCTCATCGCCTCGCTGTTCCCGATGATGATCGCCAAGTTCGCCATCGTGATCGGCTACTTCATGCACCTGAAGTACGACAACCCGCTCTTCAAGCGGATCTTCGTCTTCGGGCTGGTCCTGGCGATCATCGTGTACGTGGCGGTGCTCTCCGCCTTCGAGTTCTTCGACGACCGCTTCTTCAGGTTCCTCTCCTAGGGTGACCTGATGGTGCTCGCCCAGTCCGCCGGGGGGACCGACTTCTGGCGCTGGGTGCCGCACCCCGAGGTGTGGCTCCTGGTCGGGGGGCTCATCGGTCTCTACGTCTACGCCGCCCGCACGATCGGCCCGAAGGCCGTCCCGGCGGGCACGCCACCGATCTCCCCGAGTCAGCGCCGCTGGTTCGTCGCGGGCATCGTCCTGCTCTGGCTGGCTGCGGACTGGCCGATGCACGACGTCGGCGAGCAGTACCTGTACTCGCTGCACATGCTGCAGCACACGCTGCTCACCTTCGTCGTCCCGCCCATCCTGCTCATGGCCACCCCCGAGTGGCTGGCCCGCCTCGTGCTCGGCCGGGGCCGCTTCAAGCGGATCGTGTTCCGTCTCGCTCGGCCCGTGCCGGCGGCGCTCATGTTCAACGGCCTCGCCCTGATCTCGCACTGGCAGGCCTTCGTGAACCTGGCCTCGGAGAACGGGCTGTTCCACTACGGCGTGCACACGGCGATGGTCTTCACCGCCTTCATGCTGTGGATCCCGGTGTGCGGCCCGTTCCCCGAGCTGCGCCTCGCGCCGGTCTCGCAGATGCTCTACCTCTTCATCACCTCGATCGTGCCCACCGTGCCCGCGGGGTGGCTGGTCTTCGCGGACGGCGCCGTCTACTCGACCTACGACATCCCCGAGCGGCTGTGGGGCGTGTCGGTCACCAGTGACCAGCAGGCGGCCGGCGCCATCATGAAGCTCGGGGGCGGCGTCCTGCTCTGGGTGATCATCACCACGATCTTCTTCCGCTGGGCCGGCGCCCAGCACCGGGACCGCTCCACCCCGCCGCCCCGTCGCGGCGCGGCAGCCCCGGCGACGACCCGGCCCTCGGCTGACGAGCCGGCCCTCGCCGTGGTCGGCGCGGACGACCCGGCGACCTGGGACCAGGTCCAGTCGGCGCGGCGCGAGCCCTCCTCCGGCGGCTAGCACACCACCGTCCGCCGACGCGGGACCCACCGTCGGTGCGGCTCGTGCCGGTTCTGTGTCTTTGTTCACATCCTGGCCGGTCAGTAGGGTCAGGCCGCTCGGGCGCCATCACCTTCGGCTCCCGGCTGCCGTCCGTACGCCGATCAGGGAGACCCCAAAGACGTGGACGCTGTTCCCTACCTCGCCGGGCTGAGCGCCATCGCTGGCCTGGCCCTCGCCTTCTTCTTCTACGGCAAGGTGAAAGCCGCCGATCCGGGCAACCCCCGGATGGTCCAGCTCATGGAGGCCATCCAGCAGGGCGCCCGGGCGTTCCTGCGCCGGGAGTACACCTGGGTGGCCGGGTTCGTCGTCCTGATGACGATCCTGATCTTCGCCTTCCTCGACTACGGCCGCCCGTGGGGCGCCATCGCCTACATCACCGGCGCGGTCCTCTCCGCCCTCGCCGGCTTCGTGGGCATGACGATCGCCACCCTGGCCAACGCCCGCACGGCCCAGGCCGCCATGAGCGGCGGGTCGAAGGAGGCCCTGCCCCTCGCCTTCCGCGGCGGCGCCGTCATGGGCTTCACCGTGGCCGGCCTGTCGCTCCTCGGCCTCGCCCTCAGCTACCTCGTGTACGTCGAGTGGCTCGCCGTGGACGACCCCTTCAGCGTGCTGACGGCCTTCGGCCTCGGCGCCTCGTCCATCGCCCTCTTCTCCCGGGTGGGCGGCGGCATCTACACGAAGGCCGCTGACGTCGGCGCCGACCTCGTCGGCAAGGTCGAGGCCGGCATCCCCGAGGACGATCCCCGCAACCCGGCCACCATCGCCGACAACGTCGGTGACAACGTGGGCGACGTCGCAGGCATGGGCGCCGACCTGTTCGAGTCGTACTCCGGCTCGATCATCGCCCCGATCGCCCTTGCAGCCTTCATCCCCTATCTGGTGATCAACGGGGCTGAGGTTCCCGTTACGGTGGACGAGGTTCCGGAGCTGTTCCTCTTCCCGCTGGCCATCGCCGCTGTCGGCATGATCGCCTCGATCGTGGGCGCGTTCATGGTGAAGAGCTCGGGCTCCACCAACGTCCACGACCTCGGCAAGGCCCTGCACCGCAGCACGAACGTCGCCGCCGTCCTCACGGTCCTCGGCGTGTTCGGCCTCGGCGCCGCGATGCTCAACATCGATGTCATCGAGAACTGGTGGGGCCTCCCCCTCGGCGTCGTCGGCGGTCTGCTCATCGGCATGGCCATCGGCAAGGTGGCCGAGATCTGGACCTCGGACTCCTTCAGCCCGGTCAAGAAGATCGCCGCCCAGTCCGAGACCGGCCCGGCCACCACGATCCTCGGCGGCATCTCCGCCGGCATGATCTCGGTCGGCGCCTCCGTCGTCCTCGTCGTCGCCGGCATCGGCGTCGCCTACTGGGGCGGCGAGCAGGCGGCTGAGGGCCTCGGCATCTACGGCATCGCCGTGGCCGCCATCGGCATGCTCGCCACCACCGGCGTCGTCGTGTCCGTCGACGCCTACGGCCCGATCGCCGACAACGCCGGCGGCATCGCCGAGATGGCGCACCTGCCCCCGGAGGTCCGCGAGGTCACCGACAGCCTCGACAGCCTCGGCAACACCACCGCCGCGGTCGCCAAGGGCTTCGCCGTCGGCTCCGCCGCCCTCACCGCCCTGGCCCTGTTCAAGGCCTTCGAGGCGGCGATCGTCGCCGCCGGCGGTGAGCCGCTGAACCTCAACGTCGGCGAGGTCGAGGTCTTCATCGGCCTGTTCCTCGGCGCCATGCTCCCCTTCGTCTTCGCCGCCCTCACGATCGACGCCGTCGGCCGTGCGGCCAACAAGATGATCGAGGAGGTGCGCCGCCAGTTCCGCGAGATCCCGGGCCTGCGCGAGGGCAAGGAGGGCGTCGAGCCCGAGTACGCCAAGTGCGTGGACATCTCCACCAGCGCCGCCCTCAAGGAGATGCTCATCCCCGGCGGCCTCGCCGTGGTGATCCCGCTCGTCATCGGCTTCATCGACGTGGACGCCCTCGGCGGCTTCCTCGCCGGTGCCCTCGTCGTGGGCTTCGCCCTGGCCATCTTCATGGCCAACGCGGGCGGCGCCTGGGACAACGCCAAGAAGTACATCGAGGCCGGCGCCCACGGTGGCAAGGGCTCGGACCCGCACAAGGCGGCCGTCGTGGGTGACACCGTCGGCGACCCCTTCAAGGACACGTCCGGCCCGGCGATGAACATCCTGATCAAGGTGATGACCATCGTCGCCCTGATCTTCGCCTCGGCGTTCGTCTGATCGCCTGAGGACGCCGCCGGCGTCCCGCAGCGAGCCTGAGAGCGGCCGCCCTTCGGGGCGGCCGCTCTCGCGTCTGCGCCGTCGCGCCGATGAGTTCCCGGGCCCGGCCGTCTCTCCGGGCGTGAGCTGCTTCGTCTGCCTGCACGGCGCCGGGGGGTGGGGGTCGTGGTTCGACCTCCTGGCGCGGGAGCTCGCGCCCCTCGGGCACGAGGTGATCGGGGTCGACCTGCCCTGCGACCGGGACGTGGGGTACGACGCCTACGTCGACGCCGTGCTCGCGGCGATCGGCCCCCGGCGGGAGGGCGTGGTCCTCGTGGCCCACTCGCTCAGCGGGCTCGTCGCCCCGGTCGTGGCCACTCGGACGCCCGTCGAGCTCGTCGTGCTCCTCGCGGCGATGGTCCCCCGGCCGGGCGAGACCGGTGGGGAGTGGTGGGAGGCCGTCGGGCACGAGGAGGCGCTCACCGCCCAGCAGCTGCCCGACGACTCGCCCGAGACCCTCTTCGTCCACGACGTCCCGCCTGACGTGCTGGCCGCCTCGGCACCTCCCCGGGACCAGAGCGACGCCCTGTTCGCCGAGCCGTGGCCCCTCGCCGCCTGGCCCGACGTCCGGACCGAGTTCCTCCTCTGCCGCGACGATCGGTTCTTCCCCGCCGAGTGGCTGCGGGCCGCGGTCCGCTCGCGCCTCGGCGTCGAGCCCATCGAGATCCCGGGCGGCCACTGCGCCCACCTCAGCCAGCCCGCAGCGCTCGCCGCGGTGCTGCACGGCCTCGTGACCGCCTCCGGCTGACCCGCCACCGCCGGGCGGCTCGACGCGCAGCGCGCCACGAGCCCGGGCGCGCTGGTGGGACGCGCTGGGGCGCGTCTGGTGGGTGGGTTGGTTGGGTGGTCGGTGGTGGTGTTCGCCTGGGGGCCTACCGGGCAGCCGGGGGGCTACCCGGTCTGGGGTCTGGATCTTCGGGTCTGTCCGTCGGGGAGGGTGACTTCGACGTCGCCGTGGGGGAGGAGCTTGAGGTCCCAGCCTCGGAGGTGGATGCGGTGGTGGTGCGTGGAGCACA
>Ga0180217_1000377_pt1 | contig 76750 bp, 57 predicted proteins | sample eDN3rd37CBELigOP_FD_128521 | JGI IMG/M metagenome (GOLD analysis project Ga0180217, IMG submission 128521) | Enriched Organic Plus compost microbial communities from Emeryville, California, USA - eDNA 3rd pass 37_C BE-Lig OP (version 2) (version 2) ...
CTCCGCCTTCCTGACCGCCTGGCTCGACAGCCTCAACCAGGGCAACCTCAACGCCGACTTCGACGGCAACGGAACGGTCAACTCCACCGACATCAGCGCCTTCCTCACCGCCTGGCTCCAGGCTGTCCAGCACGGGTGCTGACCGGCCCCGGCGGGCCGACCCCGCCGGCCGTGCGATCCAAATTCCCCAGGTTCACACCTCCTCCACACCCCTCCCGCGGCCCCGTACCTCGGGCCTCGGGAGGGGTTCCTTTTTGCGGCAAACTTGCCAGCAAGGTACTTGCACAAATCGGCCCGGCGCGGCACACTCATGGCTCCAGCGGGCCCGGGTTTCCCCGTGGTCCCCTCAGCACCCGTGTTTCGTACAGAAGGAGTTGCCCATGCCCCGTTCCCGTCTCGCCCTGGCCGCCACGGTCGCCGCCCTCGGCGCTGCCGCCTCCGCGGCCAATGCCCAGCTCATCGTCCCGACCTCCCAGGTCCGCGAGGTCCGCGGCGAGAGCACCTGGACCGACCCCGGGGGCAACACGATGGAGAGCGGCCCGCTCGTCGTCGGCGCATCCCCCGGCGACTACGGCTTCTGGTCCGACATGATCGTGGTCCCCGGCTTCATCACCGGCCCCGTCTCCCAGACCGGCGGCTTCAACGGCTACGACACCCTCTCCCTCGACGCCATCAGTTTCAGCATCGGCGGCGGTGGCCCTCCCGGCACGTCCGCTCACGCCCAGGCCGCGATCGAGTTCACCTACACGTTCGACGTCCCCGCCCCCGTCGCCTACACGACGAGCATCAACATCAACGTTGCCGGCCCCACCGGGTTCCCCGGCACGGTCGTGGACTTCGTTGCGACGTACACGCTGACCGGCCCCGGCGGCGAGGTCTTCTCCTACCAGACCGCCCCCGAGACCGGCTTCTCGATCAACCTGATGGACGCGACCGGCACCCTCCCCGTCGGCACCTACACGCTCTCGCTCGTCATCGACGGCGAGGTCTCCTTCGTCGCCACGGCCACTGAGGGCAACGGCGCCGGCGGCGGCGCGGGCGGCCCCAGCCCCATCCTTCTGTTCTCCGTCCAGCCCGCCGCGGCCTGCCCCGTGGACTGGAACCAGGACTCCCAGATCAACTCCTCCGACATCTCCGCCTTCCTCACCTCCTGGCTCGACAGCCTGAACAACCAGGACCTCAACGCCGACTTCGACGGCAACGGCGCCGTCAACTCGTCCGACATCAGCGCCTTCCTGAGCGCCTGGCTCCAGGCTCTCTCGACCGGTTGCTGAGCGCGGCGCGCCGCATCGCAACAGAAGGCAGGCATCACAGCGCCGGGGTCCGGGATGCATCCGCGTTCAGGACCCCGGCGTTTTTGTGGGGAGAAGAGGTGGGAGGGAGAAGAGGTGGGAGTGGGGGGGCTGGTGTGTGCCGAAGAGCCGATCAGTTCGACGCGCGGCTGTCCACCTGCATGCTCACGAGCGTGTGCAGCACCGGATACGCCACGCTGCACCGGTACGCGTCGAACATGACCTCCGCCGCGCCGATGACCTCCAGCGCGTGCCGCACGACTTCCGGCCAGCGGGGCACGCCCGGCAGCGCCGGCACCTCGCGGACGGTCCCCAGGTGCGTCACGGTGCCGCGGATCGGCATCAGGTCCGTCTGCCGCCGCTCGAAAACGGCCTCGACGCGCGTGCGCCGGCCGTACACGGCCATGCGGGCCGTCGTCGGGTCGCTCAGCCCCGCCGGCACCAGCAAGTCCAGGTGGCACACTTCCACCGGCGTGCTCGTCCCGTGGTTGAGCGTGACCGTTCCCAGCCCCTCCGTCTCCACCATCGACCGTGTGAGCGAGAACGCCGTCGCCGCGGCCCGGCGCCCGATCCCGGGCGCGCAGACCCGCGTCGTCAGCATGTTGTCATCGCCCACTTCCGTGCGGTACTCCAGCCCCGGCGTGCTGAACTGCATCAGCAGCCCGCTGTGGTCCTCCGCGGGGTACGTCCCCTGTGCCGATTCGCCCACGCCCCCCTTGCCCGAGTCGAACATCGACCGCGCGTGCACCACCAGCGGCACCCCCGGCCGCACCGCGTGCAGCCCGATCAGCCCCGCCACCGCCGCGGCCCCCAGCCGCCCCGGCTCCGCGATCGGGTGGAGGATGAACGCCCGCGCCGCCGCGGCGGCCCGCAGGCCCCAGATCCGCGCGTTCTGCTCGAAGGCCACGCGCCGGGTCCGCTCGTCGATCTCCCCCGCGTCCCCCGGCCGCAGCGCCGCGATCATCGCGTCCAGCGCGGCCCGCTCCCCGGCGTGCTCGCGGCGGAAGTCCTCGTACGTCTCGATCGCCCGCCGCGCCCGCGCCAGCACCCCCTCCGGCAGCCCGCGCCGCGCCCCCGCCTCCAGCAGCGTCTGCACCTGCCCGCGCGTCGGCACGTACGGCGCCGCCGCCAGGGCATCCTCCGCCGACACGACCTTGAACACGCGCCATGCCAGCGGCGCATCGACCTCCAGCGCCCGCTGCAGGTCCACCGCCCGCCGCACCGGCTGGGGCGCGGCCTCGACGATCGCGGCGAAGGCCCCGCGCAACTCGCCGAGCACGCTTTGCGCCTGCTGCTCGAAGGCCGTTTCCCCCGCGATCACGGTCGTGTCTGGTTCAGCGGTTCCCACGGAGATGCTCCATCGGTCATCCCCCCCGGTTCGGGCACTATACACGCCCTCGCCCTGCCCGCAATACTTGCCAGCAAATTACTGGCAACCTCTTGACGTTCGCTCTTTCCTCATGTACGTTCCAAACCAAGCCCACCACCCTGAACCAGGACGCCCCATCCGATGCAGCGATCGATCCTCGGTCCGACGCTCCTCGCGGCGGCCGTTGTGAGCCCCGCCCTCGCCCAGCCCTGTCAGAACCCCACGTGGTCCCCCGTCGGCTCCGGGACCATCGGCAGCATTGATGCCCTGACCGTCTACCAAGGCAGCCTCTACGCAGGCGGCCTGATGACCTCCGCCGGCGGCGTTCCCGGCACCAGCCGCATCGCGCGCTGGGACGGCGAGGCCTGGCACCCCCTCGGCCAGGGCCTCAACGGCCTGATCCGCGACTTCCTCCACCACGAGGGCAACCTCTACGTCGCCGGCAACTTCACCAGCATCATCGGCGGGCCCGACGCCAGCCGAGTCGCCATCTGGGACGGCTCTTCCTGGTCCCCCCTCGGCTCAGCGACCCTCGACGGTCAGGTGTTGGCCCTGGCCGTCTTCAACGGCCAGATCCACGCCGCCGGCACCTTCACGAACGCCGGCGGCGCCGCCGTCAGCCGCGTTGTCCGATGGAACGGCACAACGTGGGAATCCCTCGGCGGCGGTGTGGACAGTTCCGCGTACGCGCTGTGCGTCTACGACGACGGCGCCGGCGACGGCCCCGCGCTCTATGTCGGCGGCTTCTTCTCCCACGCCGGCGGCGTGCCCATCTCACGCATCGCCAAGTGGGACGGCCTGACCTGGAGCGATGTCGGCGGCGGCATCAACGGCGGCGTCACGTGCATGGCCGTCTTCGACGATGGCTCCGGCCCTGCCCTCTACGTCGGCGGCAACTTCACGATGGCCGGCGGCACGCTCGAGGTCAACAGCATCGCCCGTTGGGACGGCAACTCCTGGTCCCGCGTCGGCCTGCTGACCGGCGAGTTCTCCACCTTCAGCATCAACACCCTCGACGTTCTCGACGACGGCGCCGGTCCGGCCCTCTACGCCGGCGGCGGCTTCATCAACTCCGAGGGCCAGCCCGTCAACCACATCGCCAAGTGGGACGGCCAGACTTGGACCCCGCTCGGCGCCGGCACCTCGAGCGAGGTGGACGACATCGCCGTCTTCGACGACGGCCGCGGCGGCGGCCCGGCGATCTACGCCGCGGGCGGCTTCATCTCCGCCGGAGGCCTCGTCGTCAACAACATCGCCCGCTACGGCTGCCCACCCCCGCCCCCGTGCCCCGCCGATTGGGACAACGACGGCCACATCACCTCCACCGACATCAGCGCCTACCTCGTCGCCTGGCTCGCCAGCGTCACCGGCCAGACCCTCGACGCCGATTTCAACGGCGATGCGCAGGTCAACTCCTCCGACATCTCCGCCTTCCTCACCGCCTGGCTCAGCGCCGTGACCGAAGGCTGCTGATCCCATCCTCCGGCGGCGTGCCATACCCGCCACCATTTCCCCGAGGCGCGACAGGGCGCGGGGCCGGGCCGAGCGCACGTGGCCCGGCCTCCGCGCCCGATACACGAAAGAGAGAGCCACTGTGTTCACCATGACCATCAGCACCCGAGTCCGTGCCGTGCTCGCGGGTGTCGGCGCGTTCGTCGCCGCGACGGCCGCGACGCCGGCACACGCCCAGTGCGAGCCCCGCTGGACCCCGCTCTTCGGCGAAGCCCCCGGCACCAACGGCAGCATCGAAACCTCGATCGTCTTCGACGACGGGACCGGCCCCGCCCTCTACGTCGCCGGCGAGTTCACCCGCGCCGGCGGCATCGTGGCCAACCGGATCGCCAAGTGGGACGGCGTCCGCTGGTCGCCCCTGGGCTCCGGCATGGACATCCAGACCGTCAACTGCCTCGCCGTCTTCGACGACGGCGACGGCCCCGCCCTCTACGCCGGCGGCTCCTTCGCTCAGGCCGGCGATGTGCAGGTCAACGGCATCGCCCGCTGGGACGGCTCCGCGTGGCACCCCGTCGGCTTCGGCGACACCGTCGGCGTCAGCGGCTTCGTGCACTCGATGGCCGTCTTCGACGACGGCACAGGCCCGGCGCTCTACGTCGGCGGCTTCTTCAGCGCCGCCGGCGGCGTCCCCGCCATGCGCATCGCCAAGTGGGACGGCCAGAACTGGTCCGCTGTCGGCCAGGGCATGAGCGGCGGCGCCGGCGGGCAGGTCCGCGCCTTGCAAGTCTGGGACGACGGGACCGGCCCCGCCCTCTACGCCGCGGGCTCCTTCCTCGAGGCCGACGGCGCCGTCGTCAACCGCATCGCCAAGTGGACCGGCACGGCCTGGGTCGGCCTCGGCGGCGGCATGAACACCCACATCTGGGACCTGGAAGTGTGGGACGACGGCAGTGGGGCGGGGCCGTGCCTCTACGCCGCCGGCGAGTTCATCACCGCCGGCGGCGTGACGGTCAACCGCATCGCCCGCTGGGACGGCTCCACCTGGACGCCCCTCGGCACGGGCATGAACGGCGTCGTCCGCGCCCTGACGGTCTTCGACGACGCCGGCCCCGGCGGCCCCGCGCTCATCGCCGCCGGCGACTTCACCTCCGCCGGCGGCGTCACCGTCAACCGCATCGCCAAGTGGGACGGGACCTCCTGGTCCCCCTTCACCGCCGGCGCCAACGGTCCCCTCAAGACTCTCGCCGTCTACGACGACGGCTCCGGCGCCGGCCCCGCGCTGCACGCCGCGGGCTCGTTCGTCGGCGTTGGCCTCGGCTTGGTGATGGACAACATCGTTAAGTGGAACGAGACCCGCGATGCGTGGGACCCGCTCGGCCGCGGCCTGGGCAACGCCGTCCTCGCGCTGGAGATCCACGACGACGGCGCCGGCCCCGCGATGTACGCCGCCGGCCGCTTCGTCACCGCCCACGGCACCCCGCTCCTCCGCGCCGCGAAGTGGAACGGCCCCGACGTCGGCTGGACCGGCCTCGGCGGCGGTGTCACCGGCGGCACCGTGATCTACGACCTCCAGTCCTTCGATGATGGCTCGGGCCCCGCGCTCTTCGCCGTCGGCGACTTCACCACCATCGGCGGCAACTCGATCAGCCGCGTCGCGAAGTGGGACGGCTCCTCCTGGCTGCCCCTCGGCTCCGGCGTCAACTCCGTCGCGTATGCCCTGGCCGTCTACGACGACGGCTCCGGCCCCGCTCTCTACGTCGCCGGCCAGTTCGTCACCGCCGGCGGCATCACCGTCAACCGCATCGCCAAGTGGGACGGCGCCGCGTGGTCGCCCCTTGGCCCGCCGGACAACCCCGGCGTCAACAACACCATCAGCGTCATGACCGTCTTCGACGACGGCGCCGGCCCGGCCCTCTACGTCGCGGGCGCCTTCACCGCTGCCGGCAGCGTCCCCGCCATGCGCATCGCCAAATGGGACGGCCAGAACTGGTCCCCCCTCGGCGGCGAGGGTGCCGGCCTCGACCGCCTCGTCGAATCCCTCTGCGTCTATGACGACGGCGACGGCCCTGCCCTCTACGTCGGCGGCGACTTCTCCTTCGCAGGCGGCGTCCCCGCACGCCACATCGCCAAGTGGGACGGCGTCTCCTGGTCTTCCGTCGGCGGCGGCATGAACCACGTCGTCTCCGCGATGGCCGTCTACGACGACGGCTCCGGCCCCGCCCTCTTCTGCGGCGGCGTCTTCACCGAGGCCGGCGGCCAGCCTGCCAACTACATTGCCAAGTGGGACGGCTCCACGTGGACCAACCTCGGCGAAGACACCAGCGGCATCGTCAGCGCCCTGCTCGTCTTCGACGACGGTCTCGGCGACGGCGACGGCCCCGCTCTCTTCGTCGGCGGCTCGTTCATCGCCCAGCCCGGCGGCGACAGTTACATCGCCCGCTACCAGGGGTGCGCCGGCGGAGCCTGCCCCGCCGACTGGAACGGCGACGGCCAGATCAACTCGACCGACATCAGCGCCTTCCTCACCGCCTGGCTCGCCTCGATCAACGACGGCACGCTCGACGCCGACTTCAACGCCGACGGCGCGGTCAACTCCACCGACATCAGTGCGTTCCTGACGGCCTGGCTCCAGGCTCTTCAGACCGGTTGTTGACACGCTCCTGCGCTGGCTGTGCCGCGTGGCCCCGCCAGCGACTCCTCGACCGCCGCGACGGCCCCACCGGCGCGGTGGTTTTCTTTTGGTCCAGGCCCGCCGCCGCGCGCTCCCGCGGTATCCCTCCCCGCCAATGCGTGCCGGCGCGGGAGGGTTCTTCTTTGCGCGCTACGAACCCTGTCGCTCTCCGAACACCCCCGGAAGCCCCTGGCTCCCGAAGCCGTTCGCGAGCGAAACACGGTCCGACTCGGATTATCTATTGTGCAAATGCTCGCACAAGGCGCTGCCCTGTGGTAGTCTGGACGTCCCCATGCCGGGGCCAAGGTCGCACCCGGTGGTACGCACCCGCGGGGGCGGGGGAGACGGAGGATGCCCATGTCGGCTCGTTGTCCATGCTCCGCCATCACGTTCCTGACGCTCACGTCCGCGTCGCTGACGCTGACGGCCTACGCCGCCCCGCCGGCTGACGCACAACTCCCCGCCGGCTCGTACATGACCGAGCGTACCCCGGCGCCGCGCGACGCGAGCGGCTTCAGCGCCCGCCCCGCGCGTCGTCCCGCCGATGCCCAGCCGCGTCCCGCCGACGGCGGCCTCCGCGGCAACCCGAACTGGTTCCCCTTCGGCCCCTCCGGCGCCGACGCCCAGAGCATCGCCGTTTCGCCGACCGTCCCCAACCTCGTGCTCGCCGGCATCTCCAACGTCTTCGGCGGCGGCGGCCTCTACCGCTCCACCGACAACGGCGCCAACTGGTCGCTGACGACCGGCACCGGCAACAACGGCATCAACAAGATCGTCTTCGCCTCCGACGGCTCCGCCTGGGCCGCGGCCGGCCTCGGCGGTCTGTTCACCAGCACCGACGACGGCCAGACCTGGACCGAGGTCGTCATCCCCGCGAGCGACCCCATCATCGAGACCGTCGCCGTTGATCCCAGCAACCCCTCCGTGGTCTGGGTCGGCCTGGGGCAGTACTTCGGCGGCACGAGCACGCAGGTCCTCCTTCGCTCCACCGACGGCGGCGTCTCCTGGGAGGACGTCTCGCCCCCCGTCACGACCGGCATGGGCGCGACCGTCGTCGCCGTTGACCCCGCCAACTCGCAGCGCGTCTACGCCGCCTTCACCGGCAACTTCGGCATCGGCAACGACCTCTGGTACACCACCGACGGCGGCGTCACCTGGAACGAGATCAGCGCCGGCATCAACGACAACATCATCAACGACATCGAGTACGGCCCCGACGGCACCGTCTACATCGCCGGCGGCCAGGACTTCGGCTCGTACTTCCTCGGCCTGGTCAGCACCTCCGACAACGGCGCCAGTTGGACCGACTACAGCAGTTTCTGGCCCAGCCGCTCGGCCCGCTCCGTCGCCATCGACCCCGCCAATCCGCAGCACATCATCGTGGGCACCACGCAGGCCGGCGCCGTGCGCACCACCGACGGCGGCACGACCTGGACCTACAGCACCGGCGGCACCGGCTCTTACCAGGTCAACGACGTCGCCTTTGTCCCCGGCTCCTCCACCGTCTTCCTCGGCATGGGCTCCCTCGCCGTCTTCCGCTCCACCGACGGCGGCGCGACCTACTCCTCCTCCGCGGGCGGCATCAGCAGCCTCGAACTGACCAGTTTCGCCGTCAACCCGCTCGACCCCAACGAGATCGCCGCCTCCTACGTCGGCCTCAACGACGGCGGCATCTTCATCTCCACCGACGGCGGCCAGACCTGGACCCTCTCCAATGCCCCGCTGCCCCGCTGGCAGCACGTCTACTTCGGCCCCGACGGCACCCTCTACGGCACGCACGACGGCCCCTTCGGCCGCGCCGACGACGGCCTCTGGCGCCGCAACGCCGACGGCACCTGGAGCCGCATGGGCCCCGGCGCGCCCGGCGCTCCGTGGGAGGACATCGGCCTGGCCGTCGCCGCCACCCCCGGCCCCAACCCCGTGATCCTCTTCGGCGGCTACAAGAACGGCTCCCCGTGGGGCGCCCGCATCTGGAGTTTCAACCGCGACGGCACCGGCACGTGGCAACTTGAGCACGAGGGCGTCTTCCCCTTCGAGCAGGTCAACTCCCTCCTCTGGGTCGGCGGCAGCGGCCCCGTGGCCCTTGCCGGCATCGTTCTCTTCGGCGTTGAGGGCGGCAGCGGCCAACTCCTGCGCTCCACGGATATGGGTGACACCTGGAACAACTCCGAGTCCGGCATCCCCACCGGCTGGAACATCTGGGACATCAACCAGGGCCCGCAGGACGACCAGACCGTCTACGCCTCCGCCAGCGGCAACACCGGCCAGTTCCCCGCCGGCATCGTCAAGAGCACCGACGGCGGCCAGACCTGGAACCTCCAGGGCTCCAACTTCACCTTCCGCACCTTCTGCGTGGACCCCGTCGAGGAGGGCGTGATCTACGGCGCCAATCCCTTCAACTCCGCAGGCCCCGAGCGCTCCACCGACGACGGCTTCTCCTTCGCGCCCTTCAACACCGGCTTCCTCCCCGGCCGCGCTGTCCGCGACCTGGTCTACGGCGGCGTCCGCAACTCGCAGCGCTGGCTCCTCGCCGCGACCAGTTCCGGCGGCTTCGCCACCTCCCTCGGCGGCATCCCCTGCCCCGCCGACTGGGACGGCAACGGCACGGTCAACTCCACGGACATCTCCGCCTTCCTCACCGCCTGGCTCGACAGCCTGAACCAGGGCAACCTCAACGCCGACTTCGACGGCAACGGCACCGTCAACTCCTCCGACATCAGCGCCTTCCTGACAGCCTGGCTCGACGCCGTGCAGAACGGCTGCTGATCCCGCGGCCCGCCACGCCACGCACCCCTCAGACCCCGGGGCCCCGCCCCGGGGTCTTTTTTCTGCGCAAGGCAGATTCCTTGGCCCGCTCCCCCGCTCCCTCCGCATTGACCTTCTGGGGGAGCAGTGGGGGGGTATCGATTCAGGAGAGTCCCCGATGGCGTTACGCCTGCGTGCATCCGTTTCCCCGATCCCCTTCATCGCGGCCGCCGCGGCCATCGCCGCCGCCACGCCCGCGCTCGCCCAGAACGACCGCATCCGCGACGTTCCCACCGCCTGGGCGTACCTCTACGGCGCCACCAGCGCCCAGATCGCCGACGTGATCGCCGACGGCTACCGCCCCTTCGCGATCGAACGCGCCGGCAGCGGGTACGACACCGTCTTCGTCCACAACTCCGGCGATTACCAGATGCAGGGGGCCTCCGTCGTCTACGGCCTCACCCCCACCGGGCTGGAAAACTACCTGAACACCAACAACCGCTGCATCCTCGACCTGGAGGTCTACGACAGTTCCGGCACGACCCTGATGACCGCCATCACCGTCCCCAACAGCGGCGGCACCGCCACCCCCGCGTGGGGCTACGTCTACAACACCAACTTCGCCTCCATCGTCTCCTGGATGAACTCCAATCCCTCCCTCCGCCTCATCGACCTCGACGTCTACACCATCGGCGGCACGCAGTACTACAGCGCCGTCGCCGTGCACAACAGCGGCTCCAACGCCCAGGGCTGGTGGTACTACAGCGGCATCACCCCGCAGCAGATCAACACCGAACTGACCAACAACGACGCCCGCCTGGTCTCCCTTGCGGTCGTCAGCCCGGGCACGCTCCTCAACCCCCCGACGTTCGCGTGCGTCATGGTCTCCTCCAACCCCGGCGCCGGGTGGTGGTACTACGGCCTCTCGACGGCCCAGATCGCCGACCTCCTCGAGCACAACGGCGCCCGCATCACCTGCCTCAGACGCTACACCAACTTCCTCGGCCAGACCGTCTGGGCCGTCGCCATGGTTGACAACGTCAACGCCCAGACCCGCCGCATGCGCCAGTACATGGCCGAGCGCGTCACCACCGGCTCCTACGGCTTCATGCTCAAGCGGGTCGGCGGCCCCGTCCTCGCCGGACTCAACACCAACTTCGCCTTCGAGCCCGCCAGCATGCTCAAGATCCTCCACAGCGCCTACGCCATCGACCGCTGCGCCGACGGCGCCGACAGCCTGACCAACCTCGTCTTCGTGGACGACACCTGCAACCCCAACGAGTGCCCCGACACCGTGCAGTGCAGCCCGATGAACCTCACCCTCGGCGAGGTCATCCGCCGCACGATGGAGAACTCGGACAACAACTGCACCTTCGAACTCGAAACCCGCTACGGCCGGACGGCCCTCAACAACTGGGCCGCCTCGCTCGGCCTGACCAGCACGCGGATCAACCACCGCCTCGGCTGCCTCTGCGGCGAGCCGTTCAACACCTTCTCCTGCGCCGACGCCGTGCGCTTCTACGAACTGATCGCCGACGGCGCCCTCTTCCCCGACGCCTGGCGCGACCAACTCTTCTCGCGCATGCTCGACCTTCAGAACGGCAACGGCTGGAACCTCTACCCCACGCTGAACGCCATCATCACCGAAGAGGCCGCGAATACGAACCTCACCGCCGGCGAGATCGCCGACTTCCGCAGCCGCGTCCGCTTCGCGAACAAGGGCGGGGGCTACGGCTGCGGCAGCGAGCGCTGGCGCACCGACGGCGGCTGGGCCAGCCTCCCGTTCAAGGTCCAACTCCTGAACACGTGGTTTATCTCCAACCGCGAGTACACCCTCGCCGCGTTCGTCCACGGCGGCACGGACCCCGGCGCGAACGCCCCCTACTCCGCCAAGGAGGAGATCCTCCGCGAGCAGATCCGCGAGGCCCTTCAGTCCTGGGACGCCGCCTGCAGCACTCCCACCTTCGCCGCCCAGCCCCCCAACCGCACCGCTTCGCTCGGCGGCTCCGTCTCCTTCCCCGCGACCCTGGGCGGCGCCGGCAACACCACCTGCCAGTGGCAGAAGCGCACCGGCCAGATCTGGAGCAACCTCAGCAACCAGGCCGGCCACATCAGCGGCGCGACCACCGCGACGCTCACCATCTCCAGCATCGTCGCCGCCGACGCCGGCGAGTACCGGCTCATCGTCACCCGCGACTGCGGCACGGCCACCAGCGCCATCGCCACCCTCACCATCTCCGGCGGCTGCCCCGCCGACTGGAACAGCGACGCCGTCGTCAACTCCAGCGACATCAGCGCCTTCCTCACCACCTGGCTCCAGAGCGTCCAGGGCGGCGCCCTCGAGGCCGACTTCAACGCCGACCTCGTGGTCAACTCCACCGACATCTCCGCCTTCCTGACCGCCTGGCTCCAGGCCGTGCAGAACGGCTGCTGATCCGACGCCCCTCCGTCGAGCCAACGCGAGAGCCCCCGCCGTCCCCGCGGCGGGGGTTTCTTCATGCGCAAACCACTCCCAAGACCCGTCGCCACAACGACTTGCGACACGCCACAAAAAGCCGAACACGCCCCTTGCATATCCGGCATCCGTCTGGTATGTTCCCGCCCGTATGGCAACCCGCACACCCACCTACCGCCAGGCCCTCGCCGCCGCCCGCACCGAGGCCATCGAGGTCCTCCGCGCCGCCATGCGCGCCACAACCCTGGACGACACCGGCGCCCCCGTCCCCACCTCCGGCGCCCGCCTCGCCGCCTCCACCCTCCTTCGCCTCGCCGCCCGCGACCTCGACGACGACGAGGACACCGACGACCCCGCCGCCTCCGACACCCACCCCGCGGCCTCTCCCAACCCGCCACCCATCCCGGACCACCCATCTTCCCACCCCCCGCGGCCCACAATCCACGATAACGTGGAACCCCGCGCTAACGCCCCCGCGGCACCCCCCGCGGCCGCGAACCCCCTGATCACCAACTTCCTCCGCGCCGCCACACCCTCCGCGGCCGCCACGCTCCTCAGCCGCGCCGGCGCCGCCCCGCCCCGCCCCCCGCCGCGCTCCCGCTCCCCCGCGGCCTGACCACACCCGGCCCACCCCCCGGAACTGGTTCCCGCTCACCACCTCCTCGGGCATCGTTCACGCCCGGAGAATTCGTTCATGACACAGATGTATGCGCTGGCGCAGCCGTCCGGCAGTGTTCTCGCGGCGGGCGGCGCCTTCACCAGCGGGTTCAGCGGTCGGGGCATCTACCGCTGGATGAACAGTTGGGCGAACTCATCGCGGCCGGCGGTTTCACCCACGCCGGCGGCTTCCCCTCCGCCTGCCTCCACCGACATCAGCGCCTTCCTGACCGCCTGGCTCGCCGCGCTCGACGGCGCATGCTGATGCCCATCAGGGCGTATCGGGCGAGGGGGCGAAGGGGGGGAGGGGGAAAGGGGGGGGGCCGTCCACGCACAGATGCACGGAACTGTGGAGAATCGGGTACGCCGCCTGGCACCTGAAGATGTCGAAGCCGTCCGCCGGCCACCCCAGTCGCTCCAACTCGCGGCCGATGATCTCCGCCCACGCGGGCGCATGCCGCGTGTACAGCCGGTCCAGCCGCGTCCCCACGTACTCCAACTCGCACTCCAGCGGCAGCCCCCGTCCCACTTCGGTCGCCGCCGGGCCGGGCCCGCCCGGGCTGTACGGCGTCGCCGTCACCCACGCCCGTGCGGTCGCGGGGTCCGTCCACCCCCGCGGCACCAGCAGGTCCATCACCGCCGTCTCGGTCGGCTCATGGAACGGCACCGAGCATCCGTGCGGCGGCCGCGCCGACCCGCCCGGGAAGTTCAGCGCCAGGTTCCGCCACACCACCGACACCTCGCTGCTGCGCCCCAGCCCCTCCAGCCGCAGAAACTCGCGCACCGTCCCATCCGGCGCGGCGACCCGCTCGATCGCCGGCACCGGCGAACTGCACGCCTCCTCGATCAGGTCGCACGCGTTGAGCATCACCCCCGGCGCCCCCTCCGGCGGGCACGTCGAGCCGCCCCACGTCCGCCCCGAGGCGTAGATCCCCACCACGGCCCCCTCGCGCAGCCGCCGCACACCCAGCCGCCCGCGCACCGACAGGCAGTCGTGCTCGCCGCTGGGCCGCTGGTGGAAGACGACGCAGTTCAGCAGGCACCGCACCGTCACGCCCCAGACGGCCGCGTTGGCCTTGTACGCCGTCCGCCGCAGTTTCTTGAGCGACGACTCCTCGGGACGCAGCGCCGACAGCATGGCGTCCAGCGTCTCGCGGTCCCCCGCGTGCTCGCCGATCAGCCGCTGGTAGTCCGCGTACGCCTCCTCCGCCTCCCGGACCAGCGCCGCGGCGGCCCCGCGCGCGCGGGCCGACTGGAGGAACCGCTCCATCGCCCCCGCCTTGGGGATGATCCGACCGGCCCGCAGCGGGTCGTCGCTCGACGCGATCGTGTGCACCTGCCACGCCAGCGCCGCGTCCAGGTCGAGGCACCGGCGCAGGTCCGCGGCCCGGTCAACGCTTCCCCCGACCGCGTTCAGGACCCCCGCCGTCGCGCTGCGCAGGCGACCGAGGACCCGCTGAGCCTCCGCCTCGAAGCCGCCGCTGTCCCCCAGTTTGCCCGCCTTGCCATTGCCGCGGCGGGTCCGCGGCGGGACGACCGGCGTCGGCTGGGATGCGGCAGGGGCTGAGGGCGTGTGGGGCGTCACGGGCCAGAGGCTACGAAAACGGGCTGGGGTGCTGCAAGGGGCATCGCAATGTAGCACGGCCGAAGCATTTGCACAATGACTTGCACAAAAGACTTGCACCGCCCCCCGGTTCCCGGTACGTTGAGCGGCGGCGCGGCCGCGGGGCCGCGGAAGCCCTCCTCTCTCTCCGCGCCGGAGCACGAGCCCAGGCCACTCACGCTCTCAGCCCCGCGGCCGCACCAACCCGCACCCCCACCCCGGACTGTGTTCCCTTTGTTTCAGGAGGCACCATGAAGTACCACCCCCGCGCCCTCTGTCCCGCTGCCGCGCTGCTGCTCGCAGCCGGCGCCGCCCATGCCCAGACCGAGCTGTACGTTGCGCAGTACCAGTTCAACAACGCCCGCATGATGGCCATGGGCCTCGACGGCTCCTCCCCGCGCGAACTGTTCGCGATGGCCCCCGCCCAGTGGCTCCCGCTGGGCATGTCGCTGTGGAACGACCAGTTCATCTGGATGGACTCCGGCAGCGGCAGCGAGATCATGCGGGCCGGCTTCGACGGCTCGGGGTACACCGTCCTGGCGACCCCGCCCGGCTTCTGCCGCGGGGCCTCGCTCGACGCCCAGGGCCGCATCTACTTCGGCTCCAACCAGCACATCATGCGCGTGGACGCCGACGGCTTGAACCTGGTCACGCTCTACACCGCCCCCTCCGGCAGCCCCGTCGGCGCGCCGCACGTGGACGCGACCAACGGCCACGTCTACTTCGGCGCCGACAACGCCATCTGGCGCATGGACCTGGACGGCTCGAACCTCAAACTCGTGGTCCGTGGCGTCAGCAACCCCTTCGCCGTCGCCGTGGACCTCACCGGCGGGCACGTCGGCCACATCTACTGGGTTGACGGCGATCTGGGCACCGACTTCGTCGGCCGGGCCAACCTCGACGACACCGGCTACACCGTGCTGGTCGATAACTCGCCCAACGTCATCCAGTCCGGCAGTTACACCGACCTGCTGGTGGACCCCGTCGGCGGCAAGATCTACTGGGCCGACGACATCGCCGCCCAGGTCTTCAGCGCCGACCTCGACGGCCAGAACCGCACGCCGATCTACACCGCCCCCGCGGGCGCTGCGCCGGGCGGCCTGGTGCTCAGCACCGGCCCGGTCATCCAGCCGATCCAGGACTGCGACGGCAACGGCATCCCCGACAGCGTGGACATCGCCAACGGCGCCCCGGACTGCGACAACAACGGCATCCTCGACTCCTGCCAGGTCGATCCCTGCCCGCAGCGGACCTACCTCATCGATCAAGGCTCCGACTGGGCCGACACCCTCGGCCGCGCCGTGGGCGACGCCAGCAGGTGGGAGGTCTTCCAGCCCTTCGACGTGCCGGGTGGTCAGACCTGGGTCATCTCCGGCATGGAGGTGGACGGATACAACGCCAACTACGCCGACGGTTCGGGCATCACGGCGCAGGTCTTCCGCGACAACGGCAGCGGCGAGTTGCCGGACGAGTCGGAGGTCCTCGCGACCACGACGGTTCACCTGCGCTTCGGCCACAGGATCGAGAACTGGGTCTACTCGCCGCTGAGCGTCACGCTCCCCGAAGGGCGCTACTGGCTGCACCTGAAGGCCAACAACGCGCCGACGTTCTCCGCGTCGATCAACCACGGTTTCTTCGGCCTGCAGTCCCGGTCCCGCGGCTCCAGCGGGAACTTCACGACTTTCCAGCGGCCCATCGCCCTGCGCCTGATCCAGGGGACCGCGTGCCCCGCCGACTGGGACGGCAGCGGCACGGTCAACTCGACCGACATCTCCGCCTTCCTGACGGCCTGGCTCGACAGCCTCAACAACCAGGACCTCAACGCCGACTTCGACGGCAACGGCACGGTCAACTCCTCCGACATCAGCGCCTTCCTGACCGCCTGGCTCCAGGCCGTCACCGACGGCTGCTGAGCACGGATCCCCGCCCGCCCCGCTGCCCCGGGGCGGCGTGATCGCGGCGACGCCCGTCGCGAGCGCACCGACGCTCGCGGCGGGCGTTGTGCTTTGGGAAGGAGGGATTACTTCGCGGCGGAGGGGGCCGCGCCGTCGCCGGCCGCGGCGCCCTCGGCGGGCGGCGGGCGGTCGTCCTGCCGCATGGAGAGGACGTACTCGAAGCCGCAGACCGGGTACCGCACGTCGAGCCGGTAGACCTTGAAGCACTCCGGGTCCCAGCCGCGGCACTCGCAGGTCCACTCCAGCAGTTCGATGTAGCGGGGCATCTCGGCGATGCGGCAGCAGTTGATCCCGGTGCCGATCCGCCGCACGGTGCCGACCTGGTCGATGCGGTCGGTGTCGCGCGAGCGGTCGTTGGGGAGCGCGAAGCCGCGGACGGTCGTGTTGTAGAAACTCAGTTCCGGGTCTCGGCCGCTCCACACCTCCGGGTGCAGGATGAGGTCGATGATCAGCCGCTGCGCGGGGATCTCGGGCGAGTGCATGAGCGCGGCGGCGTTGCCGGGCTCCTTGGCGTAGCGGTTGAGCAGGGCCGGGATGTACTGGCCGAAGATCAGGTCTCGCTCGGCGCCGGCCCCCAGGTCCTCGCCGACCATCTGCAGCGCGGTGCACGGGCCGTTGCGGACGACCTTGAAGGGCGGCGGGTCGCCGCGGCCGAACTGCGGGAGCAGTTCCGCGGGGGTCTCGTCGTCGCCGATGGGGCGGCCGTCGATCGTCTGGTAGGGGCAGTCGGCCGTTTCGCCGTGGCGGTCGAAGCAGACGATGGTGAGCGGGACGGTGGGGCGGAGGCGGCGGACGCCGATGACGCCCTGGATGCTGACGACGTCGTACCGCTCGGGGTTGGGGCAGGGGTGGATGAAGGCGCTGTCGAAGACGGACTGGCACTCGACGCCGCGGAGGTTGGCCATGCCGCGGTAGACCATCTGGCGGCTGGCGGCTTCGAAGCGTTCGCGGGCCTCGGGGAGCCAGGCGCTGGCGATGGCGTCCAGGGCGTGGCGGCCGCCGAGGTCGTGCTGGAGGAAGTTCTCGAAGGCGGTGACGGCGTCGTCGAAGATGCGGATGCCGGCGGGGTCGCCGGAGCGGGCGCGGGCGCCGCGGCTGAGGCGGCGGAGGGACTCGACGCCGGGCATGTAGTAGACGACCGCGAGGGGGTCGCGCTTGCCCATGGCGGTGAGGAAGCGGCTGGCGATGTCCTTGTTGACGCCGGCGGCCTTGATGAGATCGGATGATGTTCGGACAGGGGTGCGAAGGGAGGCAAGATAGGCCTCCCCGGCGGAGGCGAGGAGGCGGCCGACGGCGGCGGCGCGCTCGCCGATGGTGGGCGCGGGGGCCGCGGGGAGCGTCGGTTGCGAGAGTCTCGGCATGTGGGGGAGTCTACTCGAAGTTCGTCCGGGGTCCAAGTGCTTCGCAATGAGAAATGGCAGCGAGCGCCTTGCGTTCGATGGCCGATGGTGGCATACTCGCCGCCGGATGGGTGTCGGGGCGGGGTTCTGTCGCCGCCGTCGGCGGAGGAGAGGCTGTCATGAAGAGCCGGATCAGGACGCGGGGCGCGGACAGCGCCGGGCACCATCGACATCGCCGCGGCCTGATCCTGATCGCGGGGGCGGCGGCGGGGCTGTGGGGCGTGGGGAACGAGGCGGGGAACGGGATCGCCGGCGGGCGGGCGCGCGGGGCGGCCTGGAGCGGGACGGCACAGAGTTGGGTGGGCCTTCACCCCACGCACGCGGCCGAAATGACGCAGAGCCTGGCTGACGAGCCTTCAGAACAACACGCTGGATGCGGACTTCACCGGGGACAACACGGTGAACTCCACGGACATCAGCGCGTTCCTGACGGCGTGGCTCCAGGCCGTGCAGAGCGGGTGCTGAGCGAAGTGTGTGAACGGCCCGGCGCGGATCGCGCCGGGCCGTGCCGGGTGTTGTGAGCGGGGGTGGGGGGGGCATGGGGATGGGGGAGGATCGCGCGGCGGTGTCGGCGGCGAGCGCTGCGTGGTCTTCGTTGTTCCGGGACTCGCGGCCGCACAGGGGCGTGGGCGCAAACGAGGAGCCAGACATGTCGGACGGGGCTCAGACCCGGGCGGGGCATGGGGCGAGCGGGCATCATCGTCACCGTCACCATCATGCGAGGCTGCTGCTGGCGGCCGGGGCGGCGCTGGGGCTGATGGGCACGCAGGCGCTGGCCCAGCAGTGGACGGCGATCAACCTGCACCCGGCGGGTGCGACCAGTTCGGTCGCCGAGGACGTCGAGGGGGTGGTGCAGATCGGGACGCTCGACGTTGACCAGAAGGCGGTGGTGTGGCGGAGTTCGGCGTGGTCGGTCCGGTCGCTGAATCCCGGGGCCAACTTCAGGTCCACCGGCCGCGCGATCGACGGCGGGCAGCAGGTGGGGCAGGCGGGTGCGCTCACGAGCCCCGGCCGCGCGGCGTTGTGGAACGGGACGGCACAGAGTTGGGTTGATCTGCACCCGTACCACGTCCCCGACATGGGCATCACGCTGGCGTACACCAAGCACGGGTCGACGGTCGGGGGCATCTACAGCGTCGCGGGCGGGCCGATATTCCAACTGGGCAAGCCGTGCATCTGGACCGACGGGACGCCGGAGTCGTGGGTGAGCCTGCTGCCGGCGGGGTACACGTACGGCGAGGTGCTGGGGATCTTCGGGAACCAGCAGGTCGGCAGCACCAACGACGAGTTCCTCGGGAAGGCCGCGATGTGGCACGGGACCGCGGAGTCGTTCGTGGACCTGAACCCGCCGGAGGCGTTCGCCTCGGTCGCGGCGTGCACGGACGGGACGCACCAGTACGGCGCCGTCGGGGTTCTCGCTCCCGTGCCCGGGATCTTTGCGGCGCGCTGGAGCGGGACGGCGAGTTCGTGGGAGGACATGGGGCAGCCCGAGGGGTGGTTCGGCGGCATTTACGCCGTGCACGGTGGGTGGAAGGCGGGGTCGATCCAGTCGCCGGAGGGGACGGAGGAGCGCGCCATGGTCTGGACGGGGGGGCCGGGGTCGTACGTCGATCTGCACGACGCGCTGCCGGCCGGCGCGTACTCGATGTCGGTGGCCTTCGGCATCTGGCGGCACATGGAGTCGGGGACGACGTACGTGGTCGGCTCGGCGACCAACGCGGAGACGCTGAACACCGAGGCGATGATGTGGGTGACGGGGCCCGGGGTGAACCTGATCACCAGCGCCCTGGCGCCGGCGGACTGCAGCACCGCGCCGGGGGACACGATGGTCTACACCGCGCGTGTGATCAACGCGGGCGAGGATGCCGCGGGGTCCGTGACGCTGACGGTGGAACTGCCGCCGGCGAGCGTCGCGACCTTCGCGGGCTCGTCGCCGGCGCCGTCGTCGGTGTCGCCGACGCACGTGACGATCGACCTGGGCTCGCTGGCGGGCGTGGGCGGGTATGCCGACGTGACGGTGAACCTGACGGCGGTGCAGGCGGGCGCGGTGGCGGAACTGGGCTTTGTCGCGACGGCGGCGGGGGAGGTGCACGCGGAGAACAACGCCGCGACCGCCGCGTCGCAGATCACGCCGACGCCGCCGTCGCAGGCGGTGGCGACGGCGGTGTTCTCGACGGATCCGTCGCTGGACAACTCGCTGATCCCCGGCCTGGACGGGGTGCGGTTCACGGGGTTCGGCACCGTGGCGGCGAGCCCGTCGGGGGCGTGGTGGGCGGTGATGGCGGGGTCGGACCTGCCGCAGACGCATCGGAACATGGTGCTGCGCACGCCGACGGGCGGGACGCCGGTCGTGGTGGCGCAGTACGGTGTGACGGAGACGTCCAACGGGTTCCTCAATGACCTGCTCCCGGCGGTCGAGGTCAACGACAGCGGTCTGGTCGCGTTCAGCGCGGGCGACGACGGGCCGATTCCGGGGCGCTTCGTGGGGACCACGGACGGGACGACGCTGACCGAGGTCGCGCGGACCGGCGAGCCGATCCCGGCGCTGCCGGGCGAGCGGTACGACACGTTGCTCGGCGGTTCGCCGAACCTTCTGGCCGACGGCACGGTCGCGTTCCGGACGGTGACCGATTGGGGCAACCAGGTGTTCCTGTCCGCCAACGGCTCGGTCGTGCTGGCGCAGACCTTCGTGACGGTGCCCGACGGCGCGGACTGGCCGCTGGTCGAACTTGACGACGAGATCTTCAACCGCGGCGGGTGCCAGGTGGACGCGACCGGCGAGCACTTCATCTACACGGGCCGGCTGGCGACCGGGAGCGACGCGGACGACCGCGTGGTCGTGGCCGACGGGACCGTCGTGCTCCAGGAGGGGGCGCCGATCCCGGGGATGTCCTCGCCGATGGGCGAATGGGTGAACTTCACGATGGGCCCGTCCGGCGTGTGGATGGTGCGCGCGGTGACGGTGGACACCCAGACCTGCGTGGTGATGGGGCAGGGGACGACGATCACGCGGGTGTTCAAGCAGGGCGACCCGATCCACGCCGGGGCCACGGAGGTGTGGGCGCCCGATCCGGTGGCGGGGTCGTTCTTCGCCTACGCGGCGGATGCGGCCGGAAACTTCATCGTCGGCAGCACGACGGATCACGCCAGCGACTTCCGCGACGCGGTGCTCGTGTACAACGATGAGGTCGTCCTGGCGCGGGAGAGCGACCCGGTGGACCTGGACGGCAACGGCGTCTTCGACGACGGCGTGTACATCCACTCCTTCGATGGCCAGCCGGCGTTCGTCAGCGGCGGCGTGCTGATCCGCGTGTCGCTGCGCGACGAGGCCGCGGCGCTGTGCGAGGCCAACGACGAGGTCGTGGGCCAGGCGATCGTGCTGCTGCCGCTGCCCGGCGGCGCGTGCCCGGTGGACTGGAACGGCGATGGGAGCGTGAACTCCACGGACATCAGCGCGTTCCTGACCGGGTGGCTGACGAGCCTGCAGAACGGGACGCTGGACGCGGACTTCAACGGCGACAACGTCGTGAACTCCACTGATATCAGCGCGTTCCTGACCGCGTGGCTCCAGGCCGTGCAGAACGGGTGCTGATCCCCGTACGGTTCTCCGGCGGCAGGGGGCGGCGCGGCGAGGGCCGCGCCGCCCCCGCGCCGGGTTCGGGGAGGGGGCCGCTTCGGGGGAGCGGTCGGGCTTGGTTGTGGGAGCGGGGATCGGGCGGCGCCGCGGCGACCAGCGGGGCGCACGCGGCATCTGTGCTGGTCATCCACAACGGGGGGGCGGATGAGGAGTTGGATCATGGCGATCCGGACAGGAGTGCGGCGCGGGCGTGGGGCGAGCGGTCGGGAGCATCATCATCACCATCGCCATCACGCGAGGCTGCTGCTGGCGGCGGGGGCGGCGGCGGGGCTGCTGGGCGCGGGGGCCCAGGCGAGGGCGCAGCAGTGGACGGTGATCAACCTGCACCCGGCGGGGTCGTCGGAGTCCGATGCGAGGGCGGTGCACGGGGTGGTCCAGGGCGGGGTGATCGACGGGAACGTGACGGCGGCGCTGTGGCGGGGGGCGGCGGAGTCGGTGGTGCGGCTGAACCCGCGGGAGGATGGGACGTCGCGGGTCAACGCGGTGTACGGGGATCTGCAGGCGGGGGACGTCGCACCCCTGTCGATGTCGGGGTACGCGGCGCTGTGGAGCGGCTCGGCACATAGTTGGGTGAATCTGCACCCGCCCGAGGCGATCTCCTCGCACATCTCCGCGATGGACGGCGGGATGCAGGGGGGCTCGTGGGTGCCGCGGGAGACCGAGGCGCCGGTGCACCTGGGGCGCGCGTGCATCTGGAGCGGGACGCCGGAATCCTGGGTGGACCTGAACCCGCCGCAGTACGAGATGAGCAACGTGCTGGGGATGGCGGGGGGGCAGCAGGTCGGGGTGATCTGGGACACGTACACGGCGGCGCTGTGGACGGGGACGGCGGAGTCGTACGTGGACCTCCACCCGCCCCAGGCGTTTATCTCGATCGCGTCGTGCACGGACGGGACGCACCAGTACGGGGTGGCGGCGCTGTTCGAGCCGGTGCCGGGGCTCTATCCCGTGCGGTGGAGCGGCACGGCCGAGTCGCTGGTGAACATGGGCGTGCCGGAGGGGTGGTCGGGTGAGATCGCCGGCGTGCACGGGGGGTGGCAGGTGGGGCGGCTGTACACGCCGGACAGCGTGCCGCACGCCGCGGTGTGGATCGACGGGCCGGGTTCGTACGTGGACCTGCACGACACCCTGCCGCCGGGGTACGACGACTCGGTCGGCAACGGGATCTGGCGGCACACGGAATCGGGGACGACCTACGTCGTCGGCAGCGCGACCGACAGCGTGACCGGGCGCATGCGGGCGATGATGTGGGTGACGGGGCCGGGGGTGAATCTGATCACCGGCGCGGGTGGGCCGGCGGACTGCGCCGCGGGCGTGGGGGACGAGATGGTCTTCACGGCCCGCGTGGTCAACGCGGGCGCGGAGGCCTCCGGGCCGGTGACGCTGGCGGTGACGCTGCCGCCGGCGTCGGTGGCGACGTTCGTGGGGAGTACGCCGGCGCCGTCGTCGGTGAGCCCGACGGAGGTGACGATCGATCTGGGGCCGCTGGCCGCCGTGGGGGGAACGGCGGAAGTGACGGTGACGCTGGCGGCGGTGGGGGCGGGGGAGACGGCGGAGGTCGTGTTCTCGGCGTCGGCGGCGGGGGAGGTGCACGCGGAGAACAACACGACGACGGCGTCGAGCCGGATCACGCCGGTGGTGCCGGCGACGGCGGCGGCGACGGCCATCTTCTCGACCGACCCGGCGCTGGACAACTCGCTGGCGCCGGGGACCGCGGGCGGGCGGTTCAACGGCTTCGGCCGGCCGATCGCGAGCCCGTCGGGGAACTGGTGGCTGCTGCGGGCGTCCACGGACCTGGGGGATCAGGCGCGGTTCGTGATCCTGCGCACGCCGACGGACGGGCAGCCGGAACTGCTCCTGCACGAGGGCGTGACGCAGACGCCCGGCGGGACGCTGGTGCGGGCCTCGGGGCTGGCGGTGAACGACGCGGGCGTCGCGGCGGTGGCCGCGAACGATACCGGGCCGTCGGGCGGGGCCAGGTTCATCGCCAGGACGACCGGCTCGGGGCTGACGGACGTGGCGCGGACGGGGCAGCCGATCCCGGCGTTCCCCGACGAGACGTACGTGCAGGGGCCGTGGGACTCGGTGAGCATCATGGCCGACGGGTCCACGGCGTTCTGCACGGGGACGTTCTGGGGCGGGCAGTACGGGGCGTACCTCACGGCGGACGGGGCCCAGGTGATCGCGCAGGTCGGGGACACGCCGGATGGGGCGGAGTACCACATCGCGTCGATGAGCGACGAGTTGGGGAGATCCGGCCGGCTCTTCATGGACGCGACAGGGACGCAGCACATCTTTGAGGCGATCCTCGGGTCCGGGATCCCGACGGAGGACTACGTGATCGTCGCCAACGGGACGGCGGTCGTGCAGCAGGGGGTCACGGTGCTGCCGGGGATGGAGTCGCCGGTCGCCTCCGTGACCGGGTTCACGATGGGGGCGGGCGGGACGTGGGTCCTGCGCGGGATCAACGTCGACGGTGGCCCGTGGGCGGCCGTCGGCGAGGGGACGTCGGTCGTGCGCGTGATCAAGGCGGGCGAGCCGATCTACCCCGGGGCGGCCGAGACGTGGCGGGCGCACCCGTACGACGGGGCGTTCTTCGCCGTGGCCGCGGACGCCGCGGGGAACTTCATCGTCGGCGGCATGACGGACCGCGGCAACGACTTCGAGGACGCGGTGCTGGTGTACAACGGCGAGGCCGTGGTGGCCCGCGAGAATGACCCGGTGGACCTGGACGGCAACGGCGTCTTCGACGACGGCGTGTACATCCGGTCGATCGACCCGGACTCGGTGGCATTCATCCCGGGGGCGGTGCTGTTCACCGTGACGCTGCGGGATGCGGACGGGGCGCTGTGCCGCACGAACAACACCGAGCGTGGGCAGGCCATCGTGCGCGTCGCGCTGCCCGGCGGGGCGTGCCCGGTGGACTGGAACGGCGACGGGAGCGTGAACTCGTCGGACATCAGCGCGTTCCTGACCGGGTGGCTCCAGAGCCTCCAGGACGGGACGCTGGCGGCGGACTTCAACGGCGACAACGCCGTGAACTCCACTGATATCAGCGCGTTCCTGACGGCGTGGCTCCAGGCCGTGCAGAACGGGTGCTGATCCGGTCTCGTGGGTGAAACGGGACGCCGGCCCAGGGCGGGCGCGCCTCTCAGGCGCCCCCCTGGGCCGGTTTGTTTTTGTGGGTGGGGTCAGGCGGCGGCGTCGGGGGCCGGCGGGTCGTCCTGGCGGAAGGAGACGACGTACTGGACGCCGCTGACGGGGTAGCGCGTGTCGAGGCGGTAGACGCGGAAGCAGGAGGGGTCCCAACCGCGGAGTTCGCAGGCGTGGCGGAGGAGGTCCACGTAGCGGGGCATCTCGGCGATGCGGCAGCAATCAACGCCGGCGCCGATGCGGCGGACGGTGTCGACGAAGTCCATGCGGTCGGCGGCGCGGGAGGGGTCGTCGGGGAGGGCGTAGCCGCGGATGGTGGTGTTGAAGAAGGAGAGTTCGGGGTCGCGGCCGGGCCACACATCCGGGTGGACAAGGGCGTCCATGATGAGACGCTGGGCGGGGACCTCGATGATGTGGAGGAGGCTGATGGCGTCGCCGGGCTTCTTGGCGCGGCGGCGGAAGGAAGCGGGGACGTAGTGGCCGAAGACGGCATCGCCCTCGGCGCCGGCGCCCAGGGCGTCGCCGACGACCTGGAAGGCGGTGCAGTCGCCGAAGCGGGCGGCGCGCAGCGGCGGGGGGTCGCCGCGGCCGTAGCCGTGGAGGAGTTCGACGGGCGGGTGGTCGGGGGGGAAGGGGCGGCCGTCGAGGGTGAGGTGGGGACTGGAGGCGGGGTCGCCGAGGGTGGCGAAGGTGGCGATGGTGAGCGGGACAGCGGGGCGCAGGCGGCGGACGCCCATGATGGCGGAGACGGAGACGGCGTCGAACCGCTCGGGGTTGTCGCCGGGGTGGATGATGGTGGTGGTGATCTCGGCCTGGCACTCGACGCCGCGGAGGTTGGCGGCGGCGCGGAAGGCCATCTGGCGCGAAGCGGCTTCGAAGCGCTCGCGCGCCTCGGGGAGCCACGCGCTGGCGATGGCGTCGAGGGCGTGGCGGCCGCCGAGGTCATCCTCGAGGAGGCGCTCGAAGGCGGCGATGGCCTCGTCGAAGGCGGGGGCGGCGGGGGGGCGCGCGGCGCGGCTGAGGCGGCGGAGGCCCTCGACCCCGGGCATGTAGTAGACCACGGCGAGGGGGTCGTGCTTGCCGAGGGCCATGAGAAAGCGGCTGGCGACGTCCTTGTTCACGCCGGCGGCCTTGACGAGATCGGATGATGTTCGGACGGGCGTGGGGAGGGAGGAGAGGAAGGACTGGCCGGCGGACGCGAGGAGGCGGCCGACGCTGGCGACGCGTTCGCTGATGGAGGTTTCCGAGGGGGGTGAGGTAGCCGGCAGGGTGGTCATGCGGAGGAGTCTACTTCAAGGTTGGTGTCCCTCCAAGGGCTTCTCTGAGAGAAATCTGGCAGAACCGCTTGCGTTCCGTCACGCCGGGTGGCATACTCGCGCCGCAAGTCCCACCCCGGGGGGAGGGGCAGGCCCCCCAAGGCGGGAAGAGGAGTCACTGGCCATGATGTGGATGTGCGGTCGTCGTCGTCGTTCGTCCTGGATCGTGCTCGCGGCGGGAGCGGCGGCCGGGCTCAGCGGGCGGGCGTGGGGGCAGACGCAGTGGACGGTGATCAACCTGCACCCGGCGGGGGAGACCAGTTCGCGGGCGACGGGGGTGTGGGAGACGCAGCAGGCGGGGACGGTGGCGGGAACCGCGGGGCAGAGGGCGCTGGTGTGGCGCGGGTGGTCGGAGTCGGGGACGGTGCTCAGCCCGGCGCCGGGGGTGGGATCGTCGGTGAGCGCGGCGTGGGGCGGGCAGCAGGGGGGGACGGTGCAGTCGGGGCAGGAGTCGCACGCGGCGATCTGGAGCGGCAGCGCGCAGAGCCTGGTGGACCTGCACCCGACGCACGTGGGCGGGGTGGTGCATTCGAGCGTCCACGCGGTCGATGGGCAGTCGCAGGTCGGGTCGTATTACATCCCCAATGGCGGGATGTTCGCGGGGGGGCTGGCGTGCATGTGGAGCGGGACGGCACAGTCCTGGGTGGACCTGCACCCGGTGGGGTTCTTCGTCTCCGAGGCGCACGGGGTGCTGGGGGAGGTGCAGGTGGGGACGGCGTGGGGGGAGGACCTGGGCAACGCGGTGATGTGGATGGGGTCGGCGGAGTCGGCGGTGCTGCTGGCGCCGCCGGAGGCGCTGGCGTCGGCGGCGCTGTGCCTGGATGAGAATCACCAGTACGGGATGATCGGGGTGCTCGAGCCGGTGCCGGGGCTGTACCCGGCGCGGTGGAGCGGGACGGCCGAGTCGTGGGAGAACATGGGGGTGCCGGAGGGGCGGTGGGGGGAGATCCACGCGGTGCACGGGGGTTGGAAGGTCGGCTTCAGCACGTCGGCGGGGGACGTGGACGAGCGGGCGTACCTGTGGACGGATGGGCCGGGGTCGTACGTGGACCTGCACGAGGCTCTGGGGTCGGAGTACGCGACCTCCAACGCGCAGGGGATCTGGCGGCACGCGGAGTCGGGGACGGCGTACATCGTGGGGTACGCCCACAATAGCGTGCGTGGGCAGGACGAGGCGATCATGTGGGTGACGGGGCCGGGGGTGAACCTGATCACGGGGGCGGCCGGGGCGGGGGATTGCGCGGCGGCGGTGGGGGAGGAGATGGTCTTCCGGGCGCGGGTGGTCAACGCGGGGGCGGAGGCGGCGGGGGCGGTGACGCTGACGGTGGCGCTGCCGCCGGCGTCGGTGGCGACGTTCGTGGGGAGCACGCCGGCGCCGTCGTCGGTGAGCCCGACGGAGGTGACGATCGACCTGGGGTCGCTGGCGGCGCTGGGCGGGGCGGCAGAGGTGACGGTGACGCTGGCGGCGGTGGGGGCGGGGCAGACGGCGGAGGTGGTGTTCTCCGCGTCGGCGGCGGGGGAGGTGCACGCGGCGAACAACACGGCGTCGGCGGCCAGCCGCATCGTGCCCGCGCCGGCGACGGCCGCGGGGGCGCGCGGGGTGTTCTCGACGGACATCGGGCTGGCGAACTCGCTGGTGCCGGGTGGGGGCGGGGAGCATTTCGCGGCGTTCGACCGGCCGATCGCGAGCCCGGGGGGGAACTGGTGGGTGATGCGCGCGAACACGGACCTGGGTGTGGGCGTGATGCTGCGCTCCGGGCCGGGGAGCGGGCCGGAGGTGATCCTGCGCGAAGGGTCAACGGCGACGAGCAACGGGACGCTGACGGCGGTGACGCGCGGGGCGGAAGTCAACGACGAAGGTCTGGTGGCCTTCGGCGGGACCGATGATGGGGCGCCGGGGACGCGGAACTTCGTCGCGACGACGAGCGGCGCGGGGATCACGGAGGTCGTGCGCGAGGGGCAGCAGATCGCGGCGCTGGATGGGTTCACGTACGGGGCGGGGCTGGGCGGTTCGGTGAACCTGCTGGAAAGCGGCGCGGTGGGGTTCTACACGAACACGTCGCCGCTCTCGGCGGCGTACCTGTCGGACAACGGGGCGACGGTCATTGCGCAGCGGCACGTGACGCTGCCGGAGGGGTCGGTGGCCGTGATCGAGTCGCTTGATTCGAACTCGGCGGGGACGGGCGGGATCGCCTTTGACCCGTCGGGGGAGCATCACATCTACGGCGCCGTGCTGGGGACGGGGGCGGACGAAGACGACGGGGCAATCGTGGTGGACGGGGTGCTGGTGATCCAGGAGGGGTTCACGGTGCTGCCGGGGATGGCGTCGCCGGTGGTGATGCCTTCGCCGCGGCTGTGGATGGGGACGGGCGGGGTGTGGCTGGCGCGCGGGTCCACGGTGGAGAAGCAGGGGTGGGTGGCGCAGGGGACCGGGCCGGTGGTGACGCGGGTGTTCAAGGAAGGGGACCCGATCCACGCCGGTGCCACGGAAGTGTGGAGGTCGGAACCGGACGAGCCGCTGTTCTTCGTGCAGACGGGGGACGGGGCGGGGAACATCCTGCTGGGCGGGACGACGGACGCGGCGGACTGGCGCACCAACGCGGTGCTGGTGTACAACGACGAGGTGGTGGTGGCGCGGGAGAACGACCCGGTGGACCTGGACGGGAACGGGGCGTTCGACGACGGCGTGTACATCCGGTCGTTCGAGGCGGACACGGCGGCGCTCGTGCCGGGGGCGGTGCTGGTCGTCGTCACGCTGCGTGACGAGGCGGCGGCGCTGTGCGGGGCCGGCAACGAGGCCGTCGGCACGGCGCTGGTGCGGATCGGCCTGCCCGGCGGCGGGTGCCCGTCGGACTGGAACGGCGACGGGAGCGTGAACTCCACGGACATCAGCGCGTTCCTCGCCGGCTGGCTGACGAGCCTGCAAGGCGGGACGCTGGAGGCGGACTTCAACGGCGACGGGCAGGTGAACTCCACCGACATCAGCGCGTTCCTGACGGCGTGGCTGGAGGCGGTGCAGGGGGGCTGCTGAGGCTCACGGCGCGTTGACTCCTCGAGAGCGGCTCAGGACCGGCGGGCGCACCTCCATCGCCGGTCCTGAGCCGTTTTTCATGCGCACGGCGCGGGGGCGCGGGTCTTGACGGGGGCGTGGGGCGGGCGGTAGGTTCTGCGGTGCGGCCGCGGCGGGCGTCCGCTCCGGCGCGGCCGACTCAAAGGAGAGTCGCCATGGATGCGAGGAGAGGCGCACGGATCTGGGTGGTGTCGGGGCTGCTGGCGGTCGGGGTCGGCGCGGGGGCGGCGGCGGGGGACGGGTGGACGAACAACGGGGGAAACGCGGGGCGGAACGGCCGCACGGCGGAGTTGGGTCCCGATGCGCCGGACATCCTCTGGAACGGGATCGCGCGGACTACGATCATCGCGTGGCAGCCGGTGATCGAGGGGAGCCGCGTGTTCCTCGTGCGGCAGACGGGGTTCCCGCCGGCGGGTGAGCCCCACGGCTCGCCGGTGGTGGCGCTGGACCTGGACACGGGGGCGGAGTTGTGGGCGACGCACATCCCGTACGAGACGGGGGACTGGACGACGTGGGTGGCGGGGGTGAGCGGGGGGAGGGTGTACGCGTCGCGCTCGGGGAACGGGGCGAGCGTGTCGGCGCCGCTGTATGCGCTGGACGCGGCGACGGGGGCGATCCTGTGGAACTCTGAGGAGGAGATCGACGCGGGGCCGTATGACGGCGTCGTGTTCGCGGCCAACGGCGACCCGGTCATCGCGAGTTTCCGGTCGATCAAGCGGATCCGGGCGACCGATGGATCGACGGTGTGGACGGCGGCGCGGACGTGCTCGGTGAGCGGCAACTGCGGCGGGGCGGCGAACCTGACGGCGTCGCCGGAAGGGTTCATCTACGTGGTGGACAGCGTGTCGGGCGGGCAGGTGGTGAAGAAGTTCGACCTGGAGACAGGGGCGTTCCTGTACCAGAGCGAACTGATGCCCGGCTTCCTGATGCAAAACACGCCGATGGTGGGGCCGGACGGGACGGTGTTTGTCTCGCGTGTGCAGAACAACGCGGTGGTGGACTTCTTCTACGCGTTCGACGACACGGGGTCGGCGATGACGATCCGGTGGTCGGCGCCGGCGGGGTACTCGACGTCGTCGGAGTTCGCCGTGGGGAACGACGGATCGGTGTACATGGTGGGGCCGGGGTCGGCGCAGACAGGGTATCCGATCCGTCGGCTCGACCCGGAGACGGGGGCGATCGTGAACGAGTCGGCGCCGATCTTCGCGGACTTCCTGACGCCGCGGATGGCGGTGGACGCCGCGGGGCGCGTGTTCGTTTCCAACGGCGCGTTCAGCAACGGGCGCGTGTACTCGTTCAACGCGGACCTGACGGAGCGGTGGTCGGTGGCCGTGCCGAACGTGAACATCGGCGCACCGGCGTTCGGTCGCGACGGGACGCTCGTGATCGCGGGGGCGGGGACGGATGTGCGGGCGTACCGGACGGTGCGCGGCGATGCGTGCCCGGCGGACTGGGATGGGAGCGGGAGCGTGGACTCGAGCGATATCAGCGCGTTCCTGACGGCGTGGCTCCAGAGCCTGCAGGAAGGGTCGCTGGTGGCCGACTTCAACGGCGACATGACGGTGAACTCGGCGGACATCAGCGCGTTCCTGACAGCCTGGCTCCAGGCCGTGCAGGGCGGGTGCTGAGATCCGACTGACTCCTCCTAACCGGCCCGGGGCCGGCGGATCGCCGCCGGCTCCGGGCTGTTTTCGTGCGTCCACGTTCCGGTGGTTCGGGGGCGCGGGTTATCGGCTGCGGTCGCTCTGGCGCGGCCGCGAGGGGCGGTGGCCGGCGTGTGGGCGGCGGGGGGCGTTGACGGGCTTCAATCCGGTGTTAGAAATAGGTCAGAGGGGAAAGGCCCGCCGCGTGGGCCTTGCGTTGCGTTCTGACAGGTCCGCCTCGGTCGCGGCCGCGGGTGGCAGAGACGAGGTCCCGATGAAGTTTGCCGTGTGTGTGATGTCCGCGGCGGCTGCCGCGGGGGTGTCGGTGCCGGCGCTGCCGGCGGCGGCGGATGTGGTGGTTCTGGGGGCCTCGCGGGACAACACGCTGTATGAGAGCGCCGACGGCGCCCTGAGCAACGGGTTGGGGGAGGGGATCTTCACCGGGAACAACGGGCAGGGGCAGCACCGGCGCGCCGTGCTGATGTTCGACGTGGCGGGGGCGGTGCCGGCGGGGGCGACGGTGACGGGGGTGGAACTGACGTTGTGGGTGACGTCGTCGGGGAGCGACTCGGTCTCAACGGTGTCGCTGCACCGGCTGCTGGCGGACTGGGGGGAAGGGACGACCGATGCGCCGGGCGGGGAGGGTGGCGGCGGGCCGGCGACGCCGGGGTCGGCGACGTGGGTGCACCGGTTCTTCGACTCGGTCGCGTGGGAGACGCCGGGGGGCGACTTTGCGGCCGCGGCGAGCGCGTCGGCGGGGGTGGGGATCGAAGGTGAGGCGGCCGTGTGGACGGGGGCGGGGCTTGTGGCCGACGTGCAGGGGTGGCTGGATGACCCGGGGTCGAACTTCGGGTGGATCATGGTCGGCGATGAGTCGGGGTCGTCCACGTCGAAGAAGTTCGCGTCGCGCGAGCATGGGTCGGCGGAGTTCCGGCCGGTGCTGCGGGTGACGTATGTGCCGGGGCCGGGGGCGGCGGCGGTGCTGGTGATGGCGGGGGCGTGGGGGCGCCGGCGGCGGCGGTAGGGGACGGGGAGGAGCCCACGGGGGGCGCGGGGGCGGAGAATCGCGATGAGATTTGGATGGATCCTGGCGGTCGGTGTGCTGGTCGGCGCGGCGCTGGCGGGGCGGGCGAGCGCGGACCAGTTCACGTTCCTGGCGTCGCGCGACAACACGCTGTACGAGGACCCGCTGGGGTCGGTGAGCAACGGGGACGGGCAGTACATGTTCGTGGGGCGGACGAACACGGGGGACATGCGGCGGGCGCTGGTGGCGTTCGACCTGAGCCTGATCCCGCCGGGGTCCACGGTGACGGCGGCGACGCTGACGCTGCAGGTGTCGCGCGTGCGCACGAACTCGGGGATCGCGGTGTCGGCGCACCGGGTGCTGGCGTCGTGGGGGGAGAACCTCGAGCCGCCGGCGATCGGGGGCGAGGAGGGGGCGGGCGGGCAGGCGATGCCGGGGGACGCGACGTGGATCCACCGGTTCTACAACACACAGTTCTGGAACTCGCCGGGCGGGGACTTCGTCGCTACAGCCAGCGCGACGACGACGGTGGGCGGGGTGGGGACGTATTCGTGGTCGGGGCCGGGGCTGGTGGCGGACGTGCAGGCGTGGGTGAACAACCCGGCGTCGAACCACGGGTGGCTGCTGCGGGGCGGGGAGGGGGCGAGCGGAACGGCCAAGCGGTTCAACACGCGGCAGCACAGCCCGCCGCCGCCGGAGCAGCCGACGCGGCCGCGGCTGGTGGTGACGTTCACGCCGCCGGCGCACTTGGGGTCGTGCTGCATGCCGACGGGGGCGTGCATCGTGACGACGCCGGAACTGTGCGCGGAGCAGGGCGGGGTGTACGGCGGGGACGGGACGGTTTGCTCGCCGAACCCGTGCTACCAGCCGACGGGGGCGTGCTGCATGAGCAACGGGACGTGCGACGTGCGCACGCTGCTGGAGTGCGAGGCGGTGGGGGGCGTGTTCCAGGGTGACGGCGTGCCGTGCACGCCGGGGCTGTGCCCGGTGCTGTCGGGGGCGTGCTGCCTGCCGAGCGGGGTGTGCGTGGACGCGACGGAGGCGGACTGCGCAGCGCAGGGCGGGACGTTCCGCGGGGCGGGGGTGCTGTGCGAGCAGGTGTCGTGCCCGATCCTGCTGGAGCCGTTCGTGGACCGGCTGCCGATCCCGCCGATCGCGCAGCCGACGTCGGGGTCGCCGGGCGGGGTGGCGACGTACACGATCACGATGGAGGAGTTCACGCAGCAGTTGCACCGCGACCTGCCGCCGACGCGGCTGTGGGGGTACAACGGGATGTACCCGGGGCCGACGATCGTCGCGCGGCGGAACAACCCGGTGACGGTGACGTGGGTGAACAACATCCGCGACGAGCAGGGCGTGCTGCGGACGTCGCACTACTTCCCGGTGGATGAGTGCCTGCACGGGCCGTCGATGAACGGTTCCGCGCCGTACACGGTGGTGCACCTGCACGGGATCAACGCGCCGACGGCGGCGGACGGGCACCCGGACCTGGCGTTCCTGCCGGGGGAGCAGTCGGAGCCGTACGTGTATCCGAATGCTCAGCCGGGCGGGCTGCTGTGGTACCACGACCACGCGCTGGGGCTGACGCGGCTGAACGTGTACATGGGGCTGGCGGGGGCGTACCTGCTGCGCGACTCGGTGGAGGTGAGCCTGACGCTGCCGACGGGCGAGTTCGACGTGCCGCTGATCATCCAGGACCGGTCGTTCAACCCGGACGGGTCGCTGAAGTACCCGGCGGCGTGGCAGGACCAGTTCTTCGGGGACTTCATCCTCGTGAACGGGAAGGTGTGGCCGTACATGAACGTGCGGCGCGGGAAGTACCGGCTGCGGATGCTCAACGGGTGCAACTCGCGGACGCTGACGCTGTCGCTGTCGAACGGCGCGACGTTCTACCAGATCGGCGGGGATCACGGGCTGCTGCCGGCGCCGGTGCCGGTGCAGTCGGTGACGATCGGGCCGGCGGAGCGCGCGGACGTGGTGGTCGACTTCGGGTCGCTGCCCGCGGGGTCGGAGGTGCTGCTGGTCAACAGCGCGCCGGCGCCGTACCCGGGGGCGCCGGGGGTGGGGGTGGTGCCGAACGTGATGAAGTTCATCGTCGGGGCGCAGTTGGGCTTCACCGGGGAGATCTCGCAGTCGCTGACGAACGTTCCGCCGATCCCGACGGCGATGGCGGCGCGCGAGCGGACGTTCGAACTGCGGCTGATGCAGGGGGAGCAGTGCTCGCAGGGGCAGATGTGGACGATCAACGGACTTGGGTGGGAGGACATCACGGAGACGGTGCGGCTGGGGAGCGTGGAGATCTGGAGTTTCGTGAACCTCTCGCCGATCATGCACCCGATGCACCTGCACCTGGTGTCGTTCCAGGTGCTGGACCGGCAGGACATCGAGGTGGTGGAGGGGGAGGTCATTCCCGTGGGGCCGCGCGTGCCGCCGCCGCCGGAGGAGTCGGGGTGGAAGGACACGGTGCGGACCTACCCGATGCAGATCACGCGCGTGATCGCGCGGTTCAACGGGTTCACGGGCGTGTACCCGTACCACTGCCACCTGCTGGAGCACGAGGATCACGAGATGATGCGGCAGTTCCGCGTGACGTGCGCCGCGGACTGGAACCTCGACCTGGCGGCGAACTCGGCGGACATCAGCGCGTACCTGACGGCGTGGCTGGATGGGGTCAACACCGGGTCGCTCGCGGCGGACATCAACAACAGCGGGTCGGTCAACTCGTCGGACATCTCGGCGTACCTGACGCTGTGGATCAACACGGTGACCAACGGGTGTGAGTGAGCGGGGGCTGGGGGGCGAGAGTTTGAAACTGGACCGGGGTCGCCCGCGCGGGCGGCCCCGGTGTTTTTGTGGGATTGGAGGCGGCGGGCGGTGGGGCGCGTCTTGACGGGTGGGGTGGTTGTCCGGTAGGTTCGACGCTTCGGTGCGCCGAGGGGCCGGGGATATCGAGCCGGAGCGGACCCGTGGGCAAGAAGCGAGAACTGGCGTTCATCGGGGTGATCGCGGTGGGGAGCGTGGGGGCGTCCTCGGGGCTGTGGGCCGGCCGGGCGGAGCCGGAGTTGGCGCCGACGCGGGTGGCGGCGCTGGGGGAGCGCGGGGGGGAGTCGTTTGTGAACTGGGAAGTTCCACCGGTGCGGCCGGTGGAGATGACGCCGGACGGCTCGCGGCTGCTGGTCGTCAACACGGCGGCCGAGCGGCTGGAGGTGTTCACGCTGGACGATGCGGGCGTGCCGGTTCACGCGGGGGCGGTGCCGGTGGGGCTCTCGCCGGTGGCGGCGCGGGCGCGGACCAACACGGAGGTGTGGGTGGCGAACCACATCTCCGACAGCGTGAGCATCGTGGACCTGTCCACGATGAACGTGGTGCGGACGCTGCGGACGCTGGATGAGCCGTGCGACATCGTGTTCGCGGGGGATCCGGTGCGAGCGTTCGTGACGTGCTCGCAGGTGAACACGGTGCAGGTGTTCGACCCGGCGGACCTGGATGCGCCGCCGATCAACCTGCCGATCAACGGGGAGGACCCGCGGGCGCTGGCCGTGAGCCCGGACGGGATGACGGTGTACGCGGCGGTCTTCGAGAGCGGGAACGGGTCCACGATCCTGGGCGGCGGGGCGATCGCGGGGGGGAACCTGGCCTTCCCGCCGAACGTGGTGGGGAGTCCGGGGACGCCGTACGGGACGGTGAACCCGCCGCCGAACAACGGCACGTCGTTCAATCCGCCGCGGCCGCCGGGTCAGCCCGCGCCGCCGCGGGTGGGGCTGATCGTGAAGAAGGATGCAAGCGGCGCGTGGCGTGACGACAACGGCACGGACTGGACGCCGTGGGTGTCGGGGCCCAACGCGGCGGCGAGCGGGCGGCCCGTGGGGTGGGATCTGCCGGACCGCGACCTGGCGATCATCAGCACCTCGAACCTGAGCGTGTCGTACGCGCGGCGGCTGATGAACATCTGCATGGCGGTGGGGGTGAATCCGGCGACGGGGGCGGTGACGGTGGTGGGGACGGACGCGATCAATGAAGTCCGCTTCGAGCCGATCGTCAACGGCATCTTCGTGCGGGTGCATATGGCGACGGTGGACCCGGCGGCGCCGGGGTCGCCGGTCGTGGTGGACCTCAACCCGCACCTGGACTACTCGACGCCGACGCTGCCGCAGAGCGAGCGGGACCGGTCGATCGGCGACCCGCGGGCGATCGTGTGGAACAGCGCGGGGACGAAGGGGTACGTGGCGGGGATGGGGTCGAACAACGTGATCGTGATCGACCCGAGCGGGGCACGGGCGGGGCTGAGCGAGACGATCGAGGTGGGGGAGGGGCCGGCCGGGCTCGTGCTCGATGAGGCGCGGGGGAAGTTGTACGTGCTGAACCGGTTCGAGGCGTCGGTGTCGGTGGTTGATCTGGAGACCGAGACGGAGGAAGCGCGCGTGCCGTTCTTCGACCCGACGCCGCAGGTGATCAAGGTCGGGCGCAAGCACCTCTACGACACGCACAAGAACTCGGGGCTGGGGCACGTCGCGTGCGCCTCGTGCCACGTCGATGCGAGGATGGACCGGCTGGCGTGGGATCTGGGAGACCCGAGCGGGCCGATGATGTCGCTGGCGGGGCTGAACCTCGGGTTCGGGGTGCCGGGGCTGGACGTCAACAGCGACCTGACGCCGGTGCCGTTTGCGCCGTTCCACCCCATGAAGGGGCCGATGACGACGCAGACGCTCCAGGACATCATCGGGAAGGAGCCGCACCACTGGCGCGGCGACCGGCAGGGGCTGGAGAACTTCGCCGGGGCGTTCATGGGGCTTCAGGGGGACGATGAGACGCTCACAGCGCAGGAGATGCAGGAGTTCGAGGACTTCCTGGCGACGATCCACTTCCCGCCCAACCCGTTCCGGAACTTCGACAACTCGCTGCCGACGGACCTGCCGCTGCCGGGGCACTACAACGTGCCGCGGTACGCGACGGCGCAGTTCCCGGCGGGGGCGCCGCTGCCCAACGGCAACGCGGTGAACGGGCTGGCGCTGTACCGCTCGAGCACGCGGCGGCTGGACTCCAACGCGTTCGCCTGTGTGACGTGCCACACGCTGCCGACGGGGCTGGGGCCGGACAGCCGCCTCAACGCACAGGGGCTCTACCAGCCGTTGCCGCCGGGGCCGATGGGGCAGCGGCACCACGGGTTGGTGTCGGTGGACGGGACGACGAACGTCTCGACGAAGGTGCCGCAGATCCGCAACGTGCACGAGAAGGCGGGGTTCAACACGACGCAACTGGAGAACAACGCTGGATTCGGGTACCTGCACGACGGGAGCGTGGACTCGATCGAGCGGTTCGTCTCCGAGCCGGTGTTCCGCCTCAACAACGTGCAGGAACTGGCGGACATGGTGGCGTTCATGCTGTGCTTCAGCGGGTCGGACCTGCCGCAGGGCTCGCCGAGCACGCCGATGGAGCCGCCGGGGACGCCGAGCCAGGACACGCACGCGGCGGTGGGGCGGCAGGTGACGCTGCGCGGGCCGGCATCGCCGCCGGCGGACGTCGCGCTGGTGGGCCAGATGCTCGCGCTGGCCGATGCGCCCAACGCCCGCGTGTCGGTGATCGCCAAGGGCCGGATGGGGGGCGAGCAGCGCGGCTGGGCGTACCTCGGCGGGGGCGTCTTCCAGAGTGATCGCGCCGGCGAGACGATCACGGCCGCGGCGCTTCAGGCCGCCGCGGCGCCGGGGAGCGAGATCACGTTCACGGTTGTGGTAGCCGGGACCGAAGTGCGCCTCGGTGTGGACCATGATCTGGATGGGTGCCTGGACCGCGATGAACTCGACGGCTGCGGGACGGCCTGCCCCGCGGACTGGAACCAGGACGGCGCCGTCACGTCGTCGGACATCAGCGCCTTCCTGACGGTGTGGCTCCAGAGTCTCGTGGACGGGACACTGGCGGCGGACTTCAACGCCGACGGGCACGTCTCCTCGAACGACATCAGCGCGTTCCTGACGGCGTGGCTGGAGGCGGTCAGCGGCGGCTGCTGAGCCACGGGCCGGCACACGGCGATTCGGACGGGGAGGGGCCGCGCCGGCCTCTGCTTGCCCATTTTCCCGCCGCCGGATCGGGGCGCCGGGTGGACGGGCCCGGCCAGCGCGGCAAGACTAAGGAACGCCAGCCGGCGATCGACCCACCCCTGCCCCCCGGCAACCGATCCGGCGCGGGGCGACCGGCGGCGACGAGAGCATCATGACCAGACTTCCCCGCTGCACGGGCGCAGCGATTGCCGCGGTTCTCGCGGGCGCCGCCCTCCCTGTTTCCCACGCCGTCGCGCTCCCACCCGGATTCGTGGATCAGTTCGTCGCCACGGGCCTGCCGCTGGCGGTGGGGGTGCGGTTCGCGCCCGACGGCCGCGGGTTCGTGTGGGAGCAGTCGGGGCGCGTGTGGCTGCTGGAAAATGGGCAACTCTCGGCCGAGCCGCTGATCGACATCCGCGAGGAAGTGGGGAACTGGCGGGAACTGGGGTTGCTCGGGTTCGCGATCGACCCGGACTATTACAACAACGGCCGGATCTACCTGGCGTACACCGTGGACTACCACCACCTGCGGTACTTCGGCACGCCGGAGTACAACCCGCAGGCGAACGAGTACTTCCACGACACGATCGGGCGCATCACGCGGTACACGTGCAACGCCGCGGACGGCTTCAGGAGCGTGGACCCCTCGTCGCGCTTCATCCTGGTGGGGGAGACGATGTCCACCGGGTTCCCGGTGACGCACGAGTCGCACACCGTCGGGACGCTGGTGTTCGGTGAGGACGGGATGCTGCTGGCCGGCTCCGGCGACGGCTCGACGTACACGCACGCCGACGGCGGCGGCTTCCGGCCGGGGAGTTCCAACACGGCGCTGATCGACGGGATCATCCAGCCGCACGAGGATGTGGGGGCGTTCCGCGCGCAGTTGCTGGACTCGCTGAGCGGTCGGATCATCCGCATCGACCCGGAGACGGGCGACGGCGTGCCGGGGAACCCGTACTACGACCCTGCCAACCCGCGCTCGGCCCGGTCGCGGACGTGGGTGCTGGGGCTGCGCAACCCGTTCCGCTTCACGCTGCGTCCCGGGACGGGGCAGGCCGATCCCGCGGTGGGGGATCCGGGGACGCTGTACATCGGGGACGTGGGGTGGTACATGCACGAGGAGTTGAACGTCGCGCCGACGGGCGGACTCAACTTCGGGTGGCCGCTGTTCGAGGGGCTGTCGGAGCAGCCGGAATACTTCGCGCTCGACACGATGAATCTCACGGCGCCCAACCCGCTGGCGGGGCAGCCGGGGTGCCCGTTCCCGTTCTTCCGCTTCCGCGACCTGCTGGTGCAGGCGACGCTGGGCGTGCCGCGCTGGCGGAACCCGTGCAGCCCGACGCAGAACGTGCCCGCGGGGATTCCGCGCTGGGTGCACACGCGTCCGGTGCTGGAGTACGGGCACACGGGGATCGTGAGCGTGCCGACGTTTGTGGGGCTCGACGCGGCGGGGGTCCCGATCGACGACCCCGCCTCGCCGGTGGCCGGCTCGCAGTTCACCGGGCGGACCGTGGTGGGGGGAGCGTGGTACACCGAGGGGCACTTCCCGGCGGAGTGGCGCAACGTCTTCTACTTCGCGGACTTCGTCGAGGGGTGGATCCGCGCGGGGGTCTTCGACGAGGAGGAGCGTCTGCTCGAGGTGCGGCCCTTCCACGAGGACGCGGGTCGCATCACGTCCATCGCGGTGAATCCGGCCGACGGTGGGTTGTATTACATTACCTACGACCGCTTCGGGATCGCGAACCTGCGGCGGATCGTGCACGCCGACGCCTTCCCGCCCACGGCGGCGATGGAGGTGACGCCTGCGTACGGCCCGCTGCCGCTGACGGTGTCGTGCTCCAGCGCCGGCTCGGGGGCGATCGACGGCTCGCCGGTGCAGTATCAGTGGGATTTCGGGGACGCCTCGCCGCCGTCGTCGGAGGCCAACCCGACGCACGTGTACACCGGGGGCGTGGACATCACCGACCTGGGGACGATCGTCGCACGCGTCTTCGAACTGGCGCCGCCGTTCCCCTATGGCGCCGGCGCGCCGGACCCGGAGGTGATCCGCGACCGCGACTGGCCGCCGCTGGGCGGGTACGCGATCACGCGGCAGTATGACACGACGCACGATGCCGCGCAGGGGTTCGACGACTGGATCGGCTACACCTTCCCCGAGCCGATGGTGATCGACCGCGTGACGTTCCAGGAGGGGCAGCACTTCCCGCACGGCGGGTGGTTCGACTCGCTGTGGGTGGAGTACTTCGACGGCTCGCAGTGGCGGCCGGTTTCTTCGCTGGTGTCGGACCCGCCGTACCCCGGCAACAACGGAATCAACTTCGAGACGTTCGTGATGAGTTTCCAGCCGGTGGAGGCCCGCGGCGTGCGGATCCGCGGCGTCCCCGGCGGTGAGCACCGGTTCGTGAGCGTGGCGGAACTCCGCGTCCGCGGCATGCCCGCGGGGCAGGAGGACGGCCCGCGCCGCTACGACGTGCGTCTGACGGTCACCGCGGGCAACGGGCAGAGCGCCTCCGCCGAGGCCTCCGTGTCGGGGAACAACTCGCCGCCGCAGGTGTCGATCCTGTCGCCGATCGACGGGGCGGCCTTCCGCGTCGTGGCGCCGACGGAGGTGCCGCTGATCGCCGGCGTCAACGACGCCGAGCACGGCGTGGAGGAGTGCGAGTGCGTCTGGCGGGTGCTGGCGCAGCAGCCGGGCCAGACGACGGTGGCGGCGGTCGTGACCGGGTGCGACACCAGCATCCAACTCCAGCCCCCGCCGGGGAACGCCGGGTGCGACGGGACGGAGTTCCGCTACGAGGTGCGTCTGACGGTGAGCGACCCGCTGGGCCTCTCCGGTTCGGCGACGGCGTCGATGTACCCCAACTGCTGCCGCCCGGACTGGAACAACGACCAGGTGGTCAACATGTCGGACATCGCCGCGTTCCTGGAGTCCTGGGTCGCGGCGATGAACGGGGGAGCCCCGGCCGACTTCGACGGCAACGGGATCACCGGCTCGCCGGACATCGCGGCCTTCCTGACCGCGTGGCTGACGGCGGTGAACGTGGGCTGCTGAAGCGGAGAACCCCGGGTGCGGCCCCGGCCGGTCAAGGCCGGGTGGCCGCGGCGTGCGGGTGGGGCATGATTGGGCGGCCGGGCCGTGGCCGGTGTCCACAGCGCGGCCGGACCCCGCGCCCCACCCGGGGTGTGTTAAGATGCGAGTTCAATGAGACTTCCGGCGGATATCGTGGCCCGCCTTCGCACGCGCTATGAAGGCCGGAGGGTCTGCGTCACCGGCGGTGCGGGCTTCATCGGCGGGCACCTGGTCGATGCGCTCCTCTCCGTCGGGGCCTCGATCTCGGTCATCGACGACCTCTCCAACTCCACGCTGGACCACCTGGGCGAACTGATCGAACTGGAGCCCGAGCGGGTCCGGTTCGTGCACGGGTCGATCCTCGACGACGAGGCCCTGGCCGAGGCGATCGGGGAGCCGGTGGCGGCGGCGGAGGCGGGGGGCGGGGGGGGAGCGGGGGGGGCGGCGGAGGTCGTGTTTCACCTGGGGGCGCTGGGGTCGGTGCCGCGGTCGGTCAAGGAGCCGCAGCGGACCTGGAGCGTCAACGCGACGGGGACGGTCCGCGTGCTGGAGGCCGCGCGGCGGGCCGGGACGCGCCGGGTCGTCTTCGCCGCGTCGAGTTCCGCCTACGGGGGGGCGAACCTCGGCGAGCCCGCGCCGATCAACGGTTTCGGTCTGATCCAGGAGCGGGGGCTGACGGAGGACCTGCCGCCGACGCCGCTGTCGCCGTACGCCGCGAGCAAGGTCGCGGGGGAGGCGGCGCTGCTGGCGTGGGCACGGTCGTACGAACTCTCGACCGTGAGCCTGCGGTTCTTCAACATCTTTGGCCCGCGCCAGTCGGCCGACAGCGCCTACGCCGCGGTCGTCGCGGCCTTCGCCAAGCGGCTGCTGGCGGGGGAGGCGCCGGTGATCTACGGCGACGGGAAGCAGTCGCGCGACTTCACGCACGTCTCCAACGCGGTGCTCGCGTGCCTGCTGGCGGGGTCGGTGGAGCGGGATCTGCGCGGCGAGGTGATCAACGTCGGCACGGGGCAGCGCACGACGGTGCTGCAACTGGCCGAGCGCATGGCCGAGGCGTGCGGCGCGCCCCCGGACCTCAAGCCGGTCTTCCAGCCCGAGCGGGAGGGGGACGTGCGTCACTCGCTGGCGGACCTGACGCGGGCCCGCGAACTGCTGGGCTACGCGCCGGTGACGACGCTCGAGGCCGGGCTGGCCGAGACCGTCGCGTGGTACCGGTCGGTCTTCGCCGGCGCGTAGGCGGTACGATCTGGCGTGCGCTGGGTCCTCGACACCATCGGCGGGCTGTACGAACTGGCGAGGCTGGCGGTGATCAGCCGCTTCAACCTCCGCGGGCCGTACTGGACCTGGCGGCTGCAGACGGCGTTCGGCCGGGGGTTCCCCGGTTCACGCTGGGAGATGGCCCGGGCGGTGATGGACTACGCACGCTGGGTCCACCGCATGCGCCGCAACCACCTCTGACCCCCTCCTTCCCCCGGCGGCGTGAAGGACGAGCCGCGAACGAAGTGAGCGGTCTTCCCTTCTTCATCTCCTCCCTGCCTCCTCAAGCCGTGAGCGCCGCGCGGGGCGCCTGATCGGCTATCCTGCGGCATGAGCGCAGCATCCGGAACATTTGAGCGGGCGGCGAGGCTGGTGCGCCAGCACGCCGAGACCGCCCGCCTGCTGGGCGTGGATTTTGTTCCCGTCTTCCGCACCGGCGCCGCGGTCGTGTCCGCCGCGCCCGAAGCCCCGGCCCCGGACCTTCCCGCAGCACCCGCGGCAGAACCCGAAACTGTGCCGACGCCCCGCGTCGAGGCGCCGCCGGTCGTCGTGACCGCCTCCGCGCCGCCGCCGATCCCCGCCGGCGGGCTCAGCCGCGAGGAGGCGCAGCGCCGGCTCGACGAACTGCGCGAGCGCTACGAGCGCGACGCCCCGCACAAGAAGTTCGTCACGGCCCACACGAAGATCGTCTTCGGCGAGGGGGATCCGCGGGCGCGGCTGATGTTCATCGGCGAGGCCCCCGGGGCCGACGAGGACCGGACCGGCCGCCCGTTCGTCGGTCGCGCCGGCCAACTGCTGGACAAGATGATCGTGGCGATGGGCCTCAAGCGCGAGCAGGTCTACATCGCAAACGTCCTCAAGACCCGGCCGCCGAACAACGCGACGCCCACGAAGGAGGAGGCCGCGCTGTGCGCCCCGTACCTCTTCGAGCAGATCGCGATCGTGAGCCCGGAGGTGATCGTCACCCTCGGCCTGCCGGCGACGCGGACGATCCTGAGCACGGAAGAGACGATGACGCGGCTGCGGGGCAAGTGGGGGTCGTTCACGCCGCCGCTGGGGCTGGCCCCCGGGGCCGAGCCGATCCCGGTGATGCCGACGTACCACCCGGCCTTCCTGCTGCGGTCTTATACCCCGGACAACCGGGCCAAGGTCTGGTCGGACCTCCAGAAGGTGATGGACCGGCTGGGCCTCAGGCCCCCCGCGAAGGGGGCCGAGAACCCCTAGGTCGGCGCCCCCTCAAAATGGGGAGAAAACGCCCCTGGTGAGCCCGCCAGCGGGGCTCGCGCCTGGTGCAGCCGGGATTTTGGTCCGACAAAGGAACCACATCCCTTCCGCGCCTGAATAGGCATGTGCCGGGTCGCCGCTCGACGCGGCTGGCCGGCAGTTCAGACCCCCACGAGACCCGGCGCCTGGCTTCGTGCTTGGCGCTGGGTTTTTCTTTTGCTCGGCGCAGGGTCAGCCGCCGCTGGCGGGCGGCTCGGACGGGGTGGCCTCGCCAGCCGCGCCCGGCGGGTTGGCGCGCCGGAAAGTGAGCGGCGTGTCGGGCGGGAGTTCGACGATCTTCGTGGCCTCCCAGTGGCCCTTGGGCTCCCACCAGACGGCGAAGGTGAGTTCGACCTTGTCGCCCGGCTCGATCCCCTCCAGCGAGACGCCCTCGGCGAGCGGGAAGGGCATCACCATCGCGTGCATGCCGACGACGGCGCCGGTCGAATCGACGAAGTTGTCGATCGCCTCGTGGCGGACCTCCAGCGGGGTGCGCTTCTCGGGGTTGGGCAGGGCCTCGACGATGCCGCGGACGGTGTAGATCGCCGACGGCTGGCCGCGGCTGGCCGTCGGCTCAGTGCGGTTGCAGGCGGTCGAGGCGAGAGATGCGAAGGCAAGGCAGACGGCCACGAGCGATCGGTTCATGGCGCAACCGTAGCGGGCGCGGAGGAACCCGCGCTGGGGAATGGCTGGGATGAATGGGAGGGGGGGAGGGGGGGGTCAGGCGCCCTTGATCTGGATGTAGTCAGCGACGGACTTGAAGTCCGCGGCCAGATCGGGGGTCCAGGGCATGGTCCACGTCTCGCCCGCGGCGACGCGGACGATCTTGCCCACCCGCTTGCGGCTGGTCCAGTCGCGGTTGCCGCGGTTGTAGACCAGAAGGTTCTGCATGCGGTTGCGGTGGGCCTTGCGGAGGGCCCGCTTGGTGGCGGGGTCCTTGCGCATGAGGCGCATGATCGTCTGCTGGCGGTCTTCGGTCCGCGGGGCCTTGACGATGGTGCACTGGATCATCTGGCCGGGCTTGAGCGTGTCGATCATGGTCGGGCCTCACGCGGCCGCTCTGCCGTAAGCATGGCTTGAGCGGGGAAAACGGGACCCGAAGTTTAGCCGTCCACAGCGGCGGGTCGAGGGCATCAGGGGGGCCGAGTGGGCATGCCGCCGCGGAGCGGCGGGCCACCCGGGGTCACCCGGCGGGGCCACCCGGAAGGGGCGGCTACGATCGCCCTCCATGAACCCCCCCTCAAGCCCGGCTCCCTCGCAGCCCAAGTTCGATCCCTCCGCCTCCCACATGGTTCGGCCGCGGCTGCGCCCGGTGCGGGGCTTCCCGCTCCAGGCCCAGGGGCCGGACGGGAAGCAGGTGACCCTGCTGGGGCTCGCCGACGCGCGGCAGATCTCCGACAAGGTCGTCGCCACGGTGCCGGCGGCCCAGTTCATCCTGCCGCTGATGGACGGGACGCGGGACCTCGACCAGATCACCGCGGAGGTCGGGCGGGGGCTGACGCGGCCGGTGCTCGAGGCCCTGGTGGCCCAACTGGACGATGCCGGCCTGCTTGAGGGGCCGACGTTCGACGCCATCCTCCGGAAGGTTCGGGAGGATTTCGACTCCATGCCGGTTCTGCCGCCGGCGAGCACGGCGGCCTTTGCGGACGCGGTCGCGGTCCAGAAACTGGGCAAGGACGCCACCGACGAGCAGAAGGCCGAGCACGCCCCGGCGGCGCTGCGCGAGGTCTTCGAGGCGTTCATCGCCAGGGCGCTGGAGCGCAACGCCAAGCCGGCGTTCACGGGGCTGCCCAAGGCCGTCGTCACGCCGCACCTGGACTATCCGCGCGGCTGGTCCAACTACGCGGGGGTGTATGGGCGGCTCCGCGGCGTGGAGCGGCCGGCCCGCGTGGTGATCCTGGGCACGAACCACTACGGCCAGTGCACCGGCGTCTGCGGGTGCGACAAGGGGTTCTCCACGGCGCTGGGCGTCTGCGAGATCGACGGGCCGATGCACGAGTTCATGCGGTCCCGTCTGGGGGACACGCTCTTCGAGCACCGCTTCGATCACGAGCGCGAGCACTCGATCGAACTGCAGATCCCGTGGATTCAGCACATCTTCGGCCCCGACAGCGGGGGGAAGCACGTGCCGGTCTTCGGCGTGCTCGTGCACGACCCGGCGGTGAACAACGGCGAGCCGTACGACGGCAAGGGAATCGGCCTCAAGCCGTTCGTCGATGCGCTCAAGGAGGCGATCGCGACGCTGCCGGGGCCGACGCTGGTCATCAGTTCCTCGGACCTCTCGCACGTCGGCCCGGCCTTCGGCGACCAGCAGGCGCTGCTGGGCGAGGATGAGAAGGTGGTGCAGTTCCGCTCCGGCGTGGTCAAGCACGACCAGGAGATGCTGGGTCTTGTGCAGCAGAACAAGCCCGCGGAACTGATCGCCGCGATGGCGTGGCAGCAGAACCCGACTCGCTGGTGCTCGACGGGCTCGCTGGCCGCGACGCTCATGGCGACCGAGCCGTCGGAGGTCGAACTCATCGACTACTCCGCCGCCATCGACTCGCAGGGGATGGCGATGGTGTCGAGCGCGGCGATGGTGATGCGGTAATCTGTTCCCGCCTCGCCGGCGTGGGGTGGGCTGGGTGAAACCCGGAAGGGGGACGGGCGTACAACCTCGGGGCGACCTTTCCGCTATCTTCTTGGGGTCCCCCCAGGAACGAGGAATCGACATGAAGCGAGTCGCGCGTGGCGCCGTCCTGATCGTCTGCTGTGCCGCCGCCTCCCTGGCCATCTCCTGCTCGCAGCGCTCGCAGCAGAGCGCCTCGATCCAGGCGCCCCGCCCGGCCCCGACGATCGACGTCCCGACGATGGCCGACGACAAGCCGCGGGATTACGCCGGGCTGCACAACGTCGTTGCGTACCACGACGGCTACTACTCCGGCAGCGCCCCCGAGGGGGACGAGGGGTTCGACACGCTCGCCGCGATGGGGATCAAAACGATCATCAGTGTGGACGGCGCCGAGCCCGAGATTGAGCCGGCCAGGGCCCGCGGCATGCGGTACATCCACCTGCCGATCGGCTACAACGGCTTCGACGAGAAGCGGAAACTGGAACTGGTGCGGGCCAGCCGCGACGCGATGCGGGAAGGGCCGGTTTACGTGCACTGCCACCACGGCAAGCACCGCAGCGCCGGCGCGGCGGCGACGGTCGTCGCGAGCCTTGGGCTGGTCGATCCGGCGGCGGCGGTCGAGCGCATGAAGGTTTCGGGGACGGCGCCGAACTACAAGGGGCTCTACGCCTGCGCGGCGGGGGCGACGGTGCTCGCCGCCGACGTGGTGGACGCCGTGCCGGCGGACTTCCCGGAGGTGGCGCGTCCCGCGGGGTTCGTCAAGGGGATGGTCGAGATCGACCACGCCCTGGAGCACCTGCGGCTCATCGAGAAGGCCGGTTGGAAGGTCCCGGAGGACCATCCGGACCTGGTGCCGGCCGCGGAGGCGGGGCGGCTGGCGGACCTGTTCCGCGTGCTGGCCGAGGGCGAGCGCGTGAAGGCCGAGCCGCCGGACTTTGCCGCGGGGATGCGCGAGAATGGCGCCCGGGCGCAGGTCCTCGAGGACATGCTGGCCGCGGGCGAGACCGATGCGGCCAAACTGTCCGAGCAACTGAAACTCGTCGCGGCGTCCTGCAAGGACTGCCACGCCAAGCACCGTGACTGAGCCGGGAGCGGACGCAGCCGGCGGCGTGAAGGGGGGCGCGTGAGCATCTCCGGGTACAGCGATGCGGTGCTGGTGGCCCTGGGCGTGGTGCTCATGGTGGCCGGGCTGACGCTGCTGCTGGCCCGGCCGGAGGTCAGTCGCGGGCCGTTCCGCGCGGCGCGGGAGGCAGCGCACGCGCTGCTCAGCCGGTGGATGAGCGAGCCGACGCGGCTGCTGATCTCGGTTGTCCTGCTCGTGGTCGGGTATCACTTCCTGGCCTGGGCGGCGCCGGCCGGGTGGGACCCGGTGGCGGTGCCGCGGCAGCGGTGGCTGGTGGTCGTGGGGGTGGGGGTGGCCGTCGTGATCCTGTCGTTTGCGATGGACCGGGCCGGCGTGGTCGGGTCTCGCACGTGGCCGGGCGCCGGCGGTGGGGGGCCGGCGGAATCACCGGGGCAGGCCCGGGATGACCGGGACCGCGATTCGAGCGACGAAGAAGAGTCGTGAGGGACGCGGTGGGGTGTGGGGACGGCTGCCGAAGTTGACGTCCGCGGCCGCTCATGGTGCAATGCTCCGCCCCGCGTCCGGTCCCTGCCCGTCTCTCGAAGACGGACAGAGGCGTCCGGAGCGGCCGGAACTCCCCTCTGCGCCGGTCCGTATCGACGTTCCGGTGTGTGGTGCCCCTTTTGCCTCCCCGCGCGGGCCAGTCCGCGGCGAGGTGAGCGGGGCCGGTGGACGGGGGATGGCGGCCGGCCACAGAGAAGAAGCGGGGAGGGGCCGGGGCGGGCGCCGGGCGCTGCGCGGTGAGCATTGGCCACGGGGCGGGAACAAGGACCACGGGAGGGGACCGGAGGGAGGGTGGGCGGAGGGGAGGGGGCGCGAGGGCCAGCGGCATGTCAACATCCAACGTGTGCTGGGGGATCGAACTCGGCGCCGGCTCGCTCAAGGCGCTCAAACTGCGGGCCAGCGGCGACGACGTCGAGGTCGTCGATTTCGCGTACATCCCGCACAAGCGCGTCCTGTCCACGCCGGACATCGACGCGGCCGAGATGGCGAACATGGCGATGCGCACGCTCGCCAGCCAGTTCGACCTCTCGGGGGCGTCGATCGCGATCTCGGTTCCCGGGCATTCGGCGTTCGCGCGGTTCGCCAAACTGCCGCCGGTGGAGCCGAAGAAGATCAAGGACATCGTCAAGTTCGAGGCGGTGCAGCAGATCCCCTTCCCGCTGGAGGAGGTGGAGTGGGACTACCAGACGTTCCGCTCGCCCGACTCCCCGGACGTGGAGGTGGGCATCTTCGCGATGACGCGCGAGCGCGTCATGGAGCGGCTGGCCCAGTGGGGGCAGGACGACGTCGGCGTCACGCCGGACATCATCACGCTCAGCCCCGTCGCGGCGTACAACGCGATCGCCTACGACCTGCGCTTCAGCGAGAAGACGCCGGGGACGGTGATCCTCGATGTGGGCACCACGAGCACCGACCTGATCGTGGCCGAGGCGGGCCGCGTGTGGATCCGCACGTTCCCGATCGGCGGGCACCAGTTCACCGAGGCGCTGGTCAACACGTTCAAACTCGCCTACCCCAAGGCCGAGAAACTGAAGCGAGAGGCGGAGACGAGCAAGCACGCGCGGCACGTCTTCCAGGCGATGCGCCCCGTCTTCAGCGACCTGGCGCAGGACGTGCAGCGCTCCATCGGGTACTACCAGTCCCTGCACCGCGACGCGAACCTCACGCGGCTGATCGCGCTGGGCTCGACGTTCAACATCCCCGGCCTGAAGAAGTACCTCAGCCAGCAACTTCAGATGGAGGTCATCCAACTCGACTCCTTCCAGCGGCTGAAGGCGGAGGGCCCGCGGGCCGACGAGTTCCGCTCGCTGACGGGCCAGTTCGCGACGGCCTACGGCCTGGCGCTCCAGGGCGTGGGGCTCCAGACGATCGACGCGAACCTGATGCCGGTTGCGGTGCTGCGCGACGCGATGTGGCAGCGCAAGACCAAGTGGTTCGGCGTCGCGGCCGGGCTGGCGCTGGTCGCGGGCGGCGTGAGTTTCATCAAGCCCATGATGGACCGCGGCCGCATCGACGCGCAGACGCCTCCCGCGTCGATCCAGCAGGTCAAGCAGGAACTCCAGACGCTCAAGCGCAAGTGGGACGAGGTCGCGGGCAAGGAAGAGAAGGACTACCGCGGGGCCAATGCCCTACTGCTGCTTGAGAACCGCGACGTGTACCGCCACCTGATCGCGGACGTCGGCGAGATGCTCGCCGACGCGCAGCGCAAGGCCTCCGAGAGCCCCGCGACGCTTGAGAGCCAGAAGGCCGGCTTCATGCTGCGCCGCATGGACACGCGGTACCTCTACGGCGAGGTCTCCGGGTCGGCGTCGTCGGCCCCCGCGGCTCAGACGCCGGCGGGCGGCCGCAGGCGCAGCCGCCGCAATACCCCGGGCGTCGTGGACGCCGGCGCGCCCGCGGCCAAGAGCGACGCCACCGGCCCGCGCATCCAGGTCGTTCTCGAGGTCGCCACGACCCAGCCCGATCCCGAGCGCTTCGTGAGCGAGACGCTCTACACGTGGCTCAACGCGAACGCCAAGCGGGAGGGCAAGCCGTACACGCTCAGTTACCTCCGCCGCGAGAAACTGGGCGTGGAGGTGGTCCGCGCCGCGACGACCGAGTCCGATCAGGGCGAGCGAGGGGCGGGGATCCTCAGCGCCGGGCGCGACAGGGGCGCCCAGATCATCGGCGGCCGCGGCACGGGGGGGGCCACCCAGAGGCCCGGGGACTTCGCCCCGCTTCCCCCGCCGCCGCCCCCGGCGGAGGAGGGCGCCTCGGTGACCACGTTCCTCGTCTACTTCGAAGCGCTGCTGGCCGGTGGTGAGGGCAGCAAGCCGGCGGAGAACCCCGAATGAACAAGGTCGTCCCCTGGCTCAAGAGCAACTGGATCATCGTCGTGCTGTCGGTGTTGATCCTGGCCTCGCTTCCAACAGCGCTGTACTTCAGTTCGAAGATGAACCGGAACCTGCGCGAGTCCTTCCAGGCGCAGGTGAAGGCCGACGAGCAGGCGATCGCCGCCAACACGCTTCAGTACACGATCGCCTCGCCCATCCCCGGCATCGCGGACGTCGAGCACCGCGGCCCCGCCAACCAGGTCCTGATCGACTGGTTTGCGCAGCAGCGCGAGCGGATCCGCGGCGAGGCGCAGCAGGTGTGGGCCGCCGCGGCGGAACTCAACCGCGCCGGGCACGACCTGCTGATGAACGGGCTCTTCCCCGCCCCGCCCCCCGGCGCCGACGACCGCGTCGCCCGCGCCGATTTCATCAGCCGCTACCTCGCGCTGCCGGATGAGTTCATGCGGACCCTCAAGGCCGGTCCGCCGCCGGACAGCGCCGCGCTGGTCGCGATGCTCTCCGAGCAGGCCGAGCGCCGGCGCGAGCAGGTGATCTCGCAGATCGGCCAGGGCGAACTGCCCAAGGAGCATCTGGAGCGCATCATCGCCGAACTCGCCGCGCTGCGCCGCGCCGAGTATCGCCGGCGCGCCGAGGAGATCAACGTCTACGCCGACCGGACGGTCTTCCGCGACGTGCCGGCGTACTCCGCCGACCAACTCCGCGACCCGCCGACGCTGGCGTACTGCTGGCAGTGGCAGGAGGCGGCCTGGGTGATGCAGGACCTGGTGAAGGCGATCGCGGCCGCGAACGCCTCCCGCTCCGCGAGCGAGAACGGCGAGCCCCGCCCGGGCGTCTACGGCTCGGTCGTCAAGCGCATCATCGGCATGAGGGTCGTCGAGGCCGAGACGCCGGCGGCCGCCGACAGCGAGAGCGGCCCGCGCCGCTCCAGCGCCCGCCCCGGCCTGGTCGCCACCAACCCGGCGATCTCGCTCACCGGCCGCTTCAACAGCCCCGACAACCAACTGTACGACGTGCGTCTGGCGCAGCTCGAGGTCATCGTCGACACGCGGCGTCTGCCCATCCTGCTGGACGCGATCGCCGCCACGAATCTGATGACCGTCCTCGACCTGGACATCGAGCAGGTCGAGCCCGCCGCCGACCTGCTCGAGGGGTACGACTACGGCCCCGACCACGTCGTCAAGGCTCGTCTGATCATCGAGACTATCTGGTTCCGTGAGTGGATCGTCCCCTACATGCCCGCGGACGAGAAGCGTCTCCGCGGCGTGGAGGAGCCGGAGAAGCAACCGGGCTGATCCGCCCTCCCGTCCAGTCCTTCCGCTCTTTCCCTCTCCGCACGATCCGATCCGTCACCTTCGCGAGGCCGACCGATGCGACTCAAAGGCATCAACCCGCTGGAACTGCACGTCGAGAAGGCTGTCGTGGGCGTTGTCGGCGCCGTGGCGCTGGGCATCCTCGCCTGGCAGTTCGTCGGCCCGTCCAACCGCGTCATGGTGAAGAACCAGCCGGTCGAACTCGATGAGGCCTACAAGCGCCTGGATACCGAGGCGCAAAGTGTGCTCCAGAAGATCCGCTCTCCAGCACCGGAACTGGCGGACATCCCCCAACTCGACATGCTCGCGCGGTGGGAGTCGCGCATGCAGGTGGCGCACACGCCGTCGTCGCCCCTCCCCTGGCCGGCCGGCGGGAGCATCGTCGCGGACGTGCCCACCAACATCGTGCAACTCGCCGAACTGAAGGTCGATGACCTGACGGCCCCGGCCCCGACCAAGCCCGTCGCGGCCACGTACCTCGCGACGATCGCCCCCGAGGAGCGCGACGCCTACCCCGAACTGGCCAACCTCCTGCCCCCGACGATCCCCTACGACCACGCCGCGGTGAGCGTCGAGTCCACCTTCAGCGGCACGGCTCTGCGCCAGATGCTCGTTTCGGCGCAGATCCCGGAGCACTGGTACAGCAACGGCATCGCGGTCGTCGACGTGCTCCTGGAGCGTGAGGAACTCCACAGCGGCGAGTGGACCGGCCTGACCGTCGTTCCGCCGATGCCCGGGCGCGAGTCCCTCCGCGCCGATCTGGCCGCGGCCGACACGCCGGCGAAGGTGCGGCCGCTGCTTGAGGAGGCGCCTCAACTCGCGGAGGACATCTGCCGGCCCGCGTACTACCAGATCGTCTTCGGCGAGCCGTGGACGCAGCCGTCGCGCCTCGGCGACGGGCGGCAGACCGGCGATCGCGGCCGCATCGATTCCCTGCTGCGCCAGCGCGAGCACATCCAGTCGCAGATCGAGCGTCTGGAGAGCGAACTCGGCAAGACCCCGGAGTCCGAGCGTGCCAAGCGCCGCAACCTCGAGGACCGCATCAACCGCTTCAAGCAGGACCTGGACCGCAACCGCGATGACCTCGTCAACGCCGGCTACGTGTTCCCCGACAAGCCCGACGCCGCGGCGCCGGAGGCGAGTTCCGCCGCCGAGTCGCTCCCGCTGCTGGCGCAGGAGGCCATGACCTTCTGGGCTCATGACCTCACGGCGCAGCGCGGCAAGACCTACCGCTACCGCTTCGTCCTGGCCCTGCGCAACCCCCTCTACGGCCAGGGCGCCGCGCTGCACCGCGACAGCAAGCAACTGGCCGAGCGCCCGGTGATGCTCAGCCGCCCCTCGGAGTGGTCCGACCCGGTGCGCGTGGACCCGGACCTGTACTTCTTCATCACGGCCGCGAGGGACCCTTCGCGCGACCAGCGCAACATCATCAACTCGACGCCCAGCGCCTCGGCCGAGATCTACGCCTTCCACTGGGGCTACTGGCGGCGGGCGACCATCAGCCTCGAGCCCGGCGACCCGGTCGTCGGCGAACTGCGGGTCCCCGACATGGCCAAGATCCTCGAGGCCGCCCGTCAGACGGACCAGCCCGCGGAGAGCGCCAACCAGCCCTCGCAGACCAGCCGCCCGCCCGAGATCCCCTGGAAGCGGATGACCGTCGTCCAGGACGGCACGTTCCTGCTGGACGTCGCGGCGGTGCCGGTGGTGCAGGGGGCCGGCCTGGGGTCGGGCACGGGCGTGCAGTACCGGGCGTTCTTCCGCGACGCGGACGGGAACATCGTGGTGCGGACCCCGGACACCGAGCGTGCCGACCCGGCCTATCAGCGGGTGGTCGCCTCGGCCGAGGCCGGGGAGGACGCCCTGCGGCCGCGCGAGGTCCGGGCGCCCGGGCCGCGGCAGGAGCGGCAGCGGCCGGGCGAGCGGCCCACCGGTGTCGACGGCGGCAAGGGCCCCGCGGGCGGCGGTTGAGCCGAGCGAAGTCGCGGCCCGTCATGGGGTTGCGCGCGTGGACACAGGGCGTGAAAACCCCGTGGAAGACGCGTGGACGACACTGACGGTCCTTGACTCCCAAGGGGTGGTGCCTATGCTTCCCCTCGCGTCACCCAGCTGACGTGAACGGCCTCTGGCACCAGCCGGAGCCGTGTCCCAACCCGGGAGACCCGGTGCGGGACGCCCCTCCTTGACAACGGAAGACGGACAGGTGTTCCGGCTCCGGCGCCCCCGGGTCCGGTCGGTGTCGTCATGCTTCGGCATGGCGGGATCGGTCGGCGAAGGGATGGTCGGAGCCTGCGGAAGACACCGAAGTCGAGTAGCCAAGGCGAACAAACACATCGTGGCTCAATCGAGTTGGCCCAACCGGCCGCTGCCTGAAAAGGACGCGGCGTCGGGTTGGTGTGATCAAGCCAACAAGGGCAGATGGCGGATGACTTGGCGTCCAGAGGCGATGAAAGACGTGGGAACCTGCGATAAGCCCAGGGGAGTTGGTAACCGAACTGTGATCCTGGGATCTCTGAATGGGGCAACCCACCCGAAAGGGTATCTGCACCTGAATGCATAGGGTGCAGAGGCGAACGTTGGGAACTGAAACATCTAAGTACCAACAGGAAAGGAAAGCAAATGCGACTCCGTCAGTAGCGGCGAGCGAACGCGGATCAGCCAGCGGAAGAGTGAACGCGTTGGAATGCGCGGCCGGAGAAGGTGAAAGCCCTGTAACCGGAAGCTGGTCAGCCCTCGAGTAGGTTCGGGCTCGTGGAACCCGGACTGAACATGGGGGGTCCACCCTCCAAGGCTAAGTACTCCTGGACGACCGATAGCGAACCAGTAAGGCGACTGAACGTTGAAAACCACCGCGACGAGCGGAATGAAAGAGTAGCTGAAACCATCTGCTTACAAGCGGTCGGAGCCCTCCGGGGTGACGGCGTGCTTTTTGCATAATGAGCCGGCGAGTTAGTCTGTGCGGCGAGCCTAAGGCCTATCGGGCCGGAGGCGGAGCGAAAGCGAGTCTGAAAATGGCGTTGAGTCGCACGGGCTAGACGCGAAACCTTGTGATCTACCGTTGGCCAGGCTGAAGGGCGGGTAAAACCGCCTGGAGGGCCGAACGCGTGACCGTTGAAAAGGTCTGCGATGAGCTGACGGGAGGACTAAAAGTGTAATCAAACTGGGAGATAGCTCGTTCTCCCCGAAATAACTTTAGGGTTAGCCTCAGGGAGCAAGCATTGGGGGTAGAGCTACTGGATGAACTGAGCGGCCTACCCGGCTAGCCGGTTCAACCAAACTCCGAATACCAATGCCCAAGCCCTGGGAGATAGACGGCGAGTGACAATATCCGTCGTCAAAAGGAGAAAAATCCAGATCGCCAGCTAAGGTCCCGAATCTCTGCTTAGTTCGAAAGGAAGTCAGACTGCAATGACAGCCAGGATGTTGGCTTAGAAGCAGCCACCATTTAAAGAGTGCGTAATAGCTCACTGGTCGAGGAGTCTGGCGCCGATAATGATCGGGAATAAGCAGTGAACCGAAGCTGCGGGCACAGCAATGTGCGGTAGGGGAGCGTTCTTCGCTGCGGTGAAGCGGTCCGGGAACGGGTCGTGGAGCGCGAAGAAGTGAATATGCCGGCTTGAGTAACGATAAAACAGGTGAAAATCCTGTTCGCCGTAAGCCTAAGGTTTCCTGGGGAAGGGAAATCCGCCCAGGGTTAGCCGGGGCCTAAGACGAGGCCGAAAGGCGTAGTCGATGGACATGGGGTTAATAGTCCCCAGCCCTTGCAGCGATCAAACCGCCGTGCGGATCCGTGGAGTCAGCGGGACTGTCAGATGTCCAGGCCGTCAGGCCGATGCTGGCGAAGGGGATCTCTAGAAAAGCGGCGGGGGCAAAGCAAGGCCCGTACTAAAACTGACACAGGTAGGCGGGGCGAATAGCCCAAGGCGCTCGAGAGAACGGTCGTGAAGGAACTAGGCAAATTGACCCCGTACGTTCGCAAGAAGGGGGGCCTCCTCCGCAAGGAGAGGCCGCAGAGAAAAGGATCTGGGAACTGTTTATCAAAAACACAGCTCTGTGCCAACTCGCAAGAGGATGTATACAGAGTGACGCTTGCCCGATGCCGGAATGTCACGGAAGCGGGTCAGCCGCAAGGCGAAGCTCGCGACTCAAGCACCGGTGAATGGCGGCCGTAACTATGACGGTCCTAAGGTAGCGAAATTCCTTGTCGGGTAAGTTCCGACGCGCATGAATAGCGTAATCACTGGATCACTGTCTCCACGACCGACTCGGTGAAATAGTAGTGGCGGTGAAGATGCCGTCTACCCGCAGCAAGACGGAAAGACCCCGTGGACCTTCACTGTAGGCATCCATTGGTCACGAGCACACACTGCGTAGGATAGGTGGGAGCCTTTGAAGCCCAGGTTTCGGCTTGGGTGGAGGCACCGGTGAAATACCACCCTGGGCGTGTTTGTGACCTAACCTCGATTCCCGTGAATCCGGGCGAGGGACAGTGGGTGTTGGGCAGTTTGACTGGGGCGGTCTCCTCCAAAAAGGTAACGGAGGAGCGCAAAGGTCGGCTCAGCACGGATGGAAACCGTGCCTCGAGTGTAAGAGCAGAAGCCGGCTTTACTGCGAGACTGACGAGTCGAGCAGTCACGAAAGTGGGCTCTAATGATCCTGCGGTCCCGTGTGGAAGGGCCGTAGCTCAACGGATAAAAGGTACCCCGGGGATAACAGGCTGATCGCGCCCGAGCGTCCATAGCGGCGGCGCGGTTTGGCACCTCGATGTCGGCTCATCACATCCTGGGGCTGAAGGCGGTCCCAAGGGTTCGGCTGTTCGCCGATTAAAGTGGTACGCGAGCTGGGTTCAGACCGGCGTGAGCCAGGTCGGTCCCTATCTGCTGTGGGCGTTCCAGATTTGAGAGGAGTCAACCTTAGTACGAGAGGATTGGGTTGGACGTACCCCTGGTGATCCAGTTGGGCCGCTAGGCCCACCGCTGGGTAGCTACGTACGGCAGGGATAAACGCTGAAAGCATCTAAGCGTGAAGCCCCCCTCAAGATGAGATCTGGTTGCCGCAAGGCGAGAGACCCCCGGTAGACCACCGGGTTGATAGGCCGCGGATGGAAGGGCAGAAATGTCCGCAGTCGAGCGGTACTAACGGTCGAAGGCTTGATCACTCCAACCGGACGCCGCCTCCAAGGTGAGGCGCGGCCGGACGATCAGGTCAACTCAAAGAGTCTCGATTCACCTTGGCCTCGGCTTCGTCTTCCGAGAACGACAATAACGATCGACACCTGTCCGTTCCGACATTCGCTCGGGCAACCCTCTCCGGCTGCCCGAGTCTTCAACGGCCGCTGCCGCCCGAAAGCGACACCGGCCTTTGTCGGTGACCACAGACTTGGGGAAACACCTGTTCCCATCCCGAACACAGAAGTTAAGCCCAAGTCGCCGATGATACTGCATCGCGGGAAAGTAGGTCGTCGCCGGCGTTACGACCCCTCCTGAGGGACAACCTCGGAGGGGTCTTTTCATTTTTGCGTTGCGCTCTGCGACAAGGTCGGGGCGTTCGTGCTCCCTGAGGCGGTCGTGACGATCGCGGCCATGGAGCCCCTCGCGGGCGCGACCCGAGGCTGCGCTGGCGATAGACCCGGGCGCTGTGCCGTGTTGGCGCTCAGGTCCGCTGGCTTCCGCAGTCAGACCATCTCGCGCAGACGCGTCTGCCTCATCGCCCAGGTCGCGGCGCCCGACGCCAGCACCACCGCCGCAAGCCCGGTCCACGACTTTACGTGTTCGGGGGCGTGGCGGTACATTATCAGAATGAAGAACGGGTGCAGCAGATAGATGCCCATCGTGAGTTGCGCGGCGGCGGTCAGGACCCGGGGCGCCTTCCAGGGCACAGACCAGAGGAGGGCGCAGACTAACGCGACCGCCGCCTGTGGCTGCGGGATGCCTTCAATCCCGATGGCCGTGGCCGCCAGGCTGGCAACCAGTCCGAGCGCCAGCACGCTGATCACCCAAGGCCTCCCCGCTCCGAAGGCCGGGCCGATCACGGCGAAGGCCAGTCCCAGCGGCACTGCCGGCGCCACCACGAGCCATTGCGGGATCGGCATTGGAGCGGGCAGCCGGTCCACGAGCCACCCGCTCAGCACCAGAGCGACGACCCCGATCAGCAGCAACTCAGCCCATGCCCACGCGCTTTGCTGCGGCTTTCCCCGCCGCGCGATCACGTACGCCCCCGCGGCCAGGCTCGCGGCGAAGGCAAACGGAAGGTACCACAGGTGCAACTTGGTCCCGATCAGGAGCATCTTCGGTTCGGCCCAGCCGAAGAGCGGCCGGCCGTGGCGGGCCGCCATCACCACGTTCAGCGCACCGTACGCGACCGACCAGAACACCCACGGCACGAGAAGCCGGCGCACGCGGCTGGCGGCGAAACTTCCGAGGCTCCGGGACCTCTGAGCCGATTGGGCCGCGAAGGCCACCGTCAGCAGGCCGAACGCCAGAAGCGGCCCATCGGCCCGTTCCATGTACGGCGACCGCATGTGAAACTGGACGATCCCGATGCACGCCAGCACCCGCACCAGGTCGCTCCCGCCCCACCTGCCCGCCGGGTCGCCCCCGCGACGCCGATCCATCGGATCGTGCGACTCCGGCCCACCTGGGGAGACCGGCGGATCGGTCGGAACGTCCGGCCTCGGGGAAACCTGCGCCATATGACGGGCACCTCGGGAGTCAGGGACGCGCATACCGACCCGGCCCGCGGCGGCTCATCCGGGGGCAGGTTCAAGTGCGGTGTTGGCGCGGCGCCGTGGAGCCCTCCGCCGGCCGTCGAGGGGGCGGTCGCGGCCCCACGGCGCAAAGAGTATCCCGGTCAGGCCGGGGACTCCCAGCCAGGGGCGGAGCCCGGGGGACACCGTCCCGGCATTGAGCATGCGCCGCAGTCGCAACACGGATCTGTGTCAGGAGACCCTCAACGTGGGCCTGGGGCGACGGACCGCCGCGGCGGCGTCGCTCCTGAACGGGCGTTAGCCGAACTGTCCCTCGCCGCCCGCCCGCCGGCGGGTACGATCAGCCGGAGGCGCCCGGCCCGGCCGCGGCGTCCCGCGACAGGAGGTCCCGCATGGCCAACTCGACGACGCCCGCCTCCACCGGCGCGCCCCCCGTGAGGCTTTACGACGACGACGCCGAACTGCTCCTGCCGTCGGAGCAGTACCCGGATCGAGTCAGCCTGCTCCCCGCCGGGCCGACGGGCCTGACCGGCCCCGGCTCGGTCGAGCGGATCCGCATCCTCTGGGGCCAGGACATGCTGCGGGACGTCCTCGACGGCCGCTACCGCGCGGTCGTCTGCGGCGTCAACGACGTGGACAACTCCCACGGCATCATCGCGCAGTTCGTGGACCTGATCCACACGAGCCAGTGGACCCCTCGCGGCGTCACGAGTTTCGCCAAGATGTTCCAGGAGTCGGTGTCGGTCCACGCCGCGAGCGACCGCGAGCCGTACGTCCTGAAGTACGACCTGGACAGCCTGCTGGTGCTGGCGCTGCTCCGCCCGCGCGGGCGCGACCACTTCACACTCGAGGACCTCTCGCGCGGCTTCGCGACGATCACCAAGATGCTCCGCGGCCGGCGCGAGCGGCTGCCGGTCGCCAGCGTCAGTTTCCTCAACGCCCGCGCCAACCGGCTGCTCGGCCCCGACGGCCGCGAGCCCTCCTTCGAGAGCGTCCTGCGCACGATGTACCAGGCCGGCTTCCGCGGCGACGTCTACCCGGCCCCGGCCCTGTGGCACTTCGGCCACGTCGGCGTCTTCCCGAGTTACCCGTTCCCCGAGGGCCTCGAGCGGATGCGCCAGGGCGGCGATTGATCGCGGCTCGGGCCCTGCGCCCCGTCCACACACATTTCTCCTTCCGCGCGGCCGCGGCCGCGGCACGTCCGAGGTGAGCGATGGAGATCCAGCGGCTGATCGAGCGGATGGAGGCGTTCCCGAACATGGTGAGTTGTGCCGTCTCGGCGCTGACGACCGAGGAGGCGCGGTGGAAGCCGCCGCACCCGAACTACCCCAATGGGGCGTGGTCGGTGCTCGAGATCGTCAACCACCTGGCGGACGAGGAGGTCGAGGACTTCCGCGCGCGGATCGAGTTGACGCTGCGTGACCCAACCGCGCCGTGGCCGAAGATCGATCCGGAGGGGTGGGCCGTCTCGCGGAAGTACAACGAGCGGGACATGGACGACTCGATGGCGAGGCTGGTGACCGAGCGCTCGCACTCGATCGGGTGGCTGCGGTCGCTGGGGGATGTGGACTGGTCGATCGCGCACCCGCACCCGAGAGTGGGTCCGGTGCCGGTCGGGCACCTGATGGCCGCCTGGGCGGCGCACGATGCGCTGCACCTGCGCCAGATCGCCAAGCGGCTGCACCAACTCGCCGAGCGCGACAGCGGGGGGTTCGGTGTCCAGTACGCGGGGCCGTGGGGGCCTTGACGAGAGTCGCTACCTGGTGCACTCCGGCCCGGCGCAGCGGATGTCGGGGGCGGCGTCGGTGATGCGGACGACGATCCTGTGAGGACAGAGGTCACGCCCGCGTCATGCTCGGCGCGAAAAAGAAAGCCCCCGCGCGGGGCGCGGGGGCCGGTGTGGGTGGACGGTTCGGGCTGAGTCCCACGGGTCAGGCGTGGGGGGAGGCCGGGGCCTTCACGGGCTCATGAGCCGACGGCCTTCAGTACTTGCGGAGGACCGAGCGGACGACGCCCTGGATCTTGCAGTCCTTGACGTAGATCGGCTGGAACTCGGGGTTGGCGGGCTGGAGGCGGATGCGGCCTTCCTCGCGGTAGAAGGTTTTGAGGGTGGTCTCGCCGTTGGGGAGCAGGGCCACGACGCGGTCGCCGTTGTTGGCGGTGTCGGTGCGCTCGACGAGGATGTAGTCGCCGTCGAGGATGCCCTCATCGCGCATGCTCTCGCCCTGGACCTTGAGGGCGAAGATCGCGCCCTGGCGGCCGGGGCGGGAGCCGATGACCTCCATCACATCCAGTTCGTCGCGGTCCTCGATCTTCTCGATCGGGTAGCCCGCGGCGATCTTGCCGACCAGCGGGAAGTGCAGCGGGCGCGCTTCATCGGGGACGGCGATCCCCTCAGCGATCGACAAAGAGCGCGCCTTGTTGGGCTCGCGCACCAGGGCGCCCTTTTTGATAAGCGCCTCGACGTGCTCGAACACCGTGACCTTGCTGACGCCGATCTGGTCGGCGAGTTCCTGCATGGTCGGCGAATAGCCATGCCGGAGGCGGCAGTCCCGGATGAGCTGCAGGATGCGGAGTTGCTTCGGGGTGAGGTTCATACCGTGGTCCTTCGATCAGGGTGGGGTGGGGGACATGGATGGGACGAACCACAATCCGCTCGGAGCGGACGCGTCCCGTGCTGGCCGGGACGGACCGGAAGGACAGTGTCGGTCCGGCCGCGGCGCGCAGAGCCGAGAGTTGATCCGCCAGCACAGTGGCGGCGCTGAGCAACGAGCCCAGCAAGCGGGCGCCCCGCGAGAACTCGATCCCGTCCGTCCGTGTCACCGCCGCGGCGGCGGAGGGCCGATCGGGGACCTGGTCGGCCGTCACGAGCCGGCCGTCGGGGGAGGCGTAGTAATCCGAGGTGAAGTCGCCGCCCGGGCCGAGCCGGAGCAGCGGAGCAGCAGCATCGCCGGTGGATCGGATACGCATGGGTGGTCCCGGTTAGGCGATCGGGGGTTACCCCGAGCGCGAGGTCCGTCTCCCGCCGCTGCACCCGAGGTGCGGGCACGGCGGCGGCCTGGGTTCCACCCATTGGGAGAGCAAGCCTGTCGACCCCCGACAGGTTGGGCCTGACATGGCCCGTGTCGATCATCGGATTGAGTGGTGTTGCCACAGCAGATTCTCGGATCGACTCGTTCGGTACAAGATAGCCGATCATCGGCCAGCCGGCAAGTCCAAGCGCCACGATTTAGAGGTGGTTTTTTAACAGGTTCCGAGCAGTCTGCCAAGCCTCTGTGGCACGTTGGACGGGTTTCGGTCAGAGAACAGCGGTCCAGGGGCCTCCAAAGGGGGTCAGACGCGGGCCACGCGGGAGCCCTCGCGGCGGACCCGGCGTGCGATTTCGAGCATGGTGAGGTCGCTGCGCAGCGCGCCGGGGGCCAGGCCCGTCGCGCGGGAGAGTTCGTCGATGGTCAGTCCGCCGTCGGCCTCATCCAGAGCGGCGAGGATCGCGCGCTGGGAGGCGCTGGCGGTGTCGGGGAGCGTCGCCACGGGGGCGGACGCGTCGAAAAGCGGCGCCGCGGCGGCGCGGGCCGGGTAGCGATCGGCGTGGGTGCCGCGGTGGTGATGGCGTGCGGGAGACTCGAGGGCTTCGAGGACGTCAGCGGGGGAGGTGACCAGGAGCGCCGAGCCGGCTTTGAGCAGTTCGAGCGAGCCTTCGCTGGCGGGAGAGTCCACGCGGCCGGGGAGGGCGAAGACCTCGCGCCCGTGATCCTCCGCCGCGATGCGGGCCGTGATCAGCGAGCCTGAGCGGCGGCCGGCCTCGATCACCAGGACCCCGAGAGCCAGACCCGAGATGATGCGGTTGCGCGCCGGGAAGTTCTCCGACGCGGGCGGGGTATTCAGCGGCAGTTCGGAGACCAGCGCCCCGCCGCCGGCCTCGATTCTCGCGAAAACCTCGGTGTTGTCCGGGTGATAGCGGTGCGCGAGGCCGCAGCCGAGAACGGCGATGGTCCGCCCCTGGGGGCCGGCGAGCAGCGCGGCGCGGTGGGCGGCGCCGTCGATCCCGCAGGCGCCGCCGGACACGACGGTGAGCCCGGCTTGCGCGAGAGCCATGGCGAACCGCGTGGCCTGCTCGTGGCCGTAGACGGTGCATTTGCGGGACCCGACGATCGCGATGGGGTAGCGGTCGGCCCCATGAGGCTCGAGCGTGCCGCGGACGTACAGGACCGGCGGGGCATCGGGGATCTGCGCGAGCAGCGGGGGGTAGTCGGGCTCGCCGCGGGCGATGATCCGCACGCCGAGGCGATCGGCGCGATCGAGTTCTTCATCCGCGAGGCGGTCGGAGTCCCGCAGCCCCTCGGCGATCGCGCGGGCGCGACCCGCGCCGAGGCCTTTGATCTCGCGCAGGGCGGTTTCGGACGCGTCGAGCGCGGCGGCCGCGGAGCCGAAATGCTCGATCAGCCGCGCGATGAGGACCGGGCCGAGACCCGGCGTCATCGTGAGGCGGAGCAGGTGGCGCGATCCATCCGTCAGGTTCGGCATCCTTGCGGAGTATACCGAAGGGGTCGGCCTATGGAAGGGGGGACAACCCCAAATATCCCCCCGCCAAATGGCCCGCCCGCGGCGGCGGCGCGGCCTTGGTATAAGGTGGGCAACTATGACCAGAGACGAGATCGATCGGCTTGGGCTGGAGGCGGCGCTGGAGCAGGCGCACAAGTCCCTGCGGGAAGGGGGGATACCGATCGGGTCGGCGCTGGTGAACCCCGCGGGGGTGGTCGTGGCCCTGGGGCACAACCTCCGCGTCCAGACCGGGGACCCGACGGCCCACGCCGAGACCGTGTGCATCCGCAACGCGGGGCGGCGGCGCGACTGGCACACGCTGACGCTGGTGAGCACCTTGAGCCCGTGCGCGATGTGCACCGGGACGGCGGTGCTGCACCGCATCCCGCGGGTGGTGATCGGGGAGAACGTGACGTTCCGGGGGCGGGAGGACTGGCTGCGTCAGGCGGGGGTGGAGGTGGTGATCCTCGACGACAAGCGGTGCGCGAACCTGATGGAGCAGTTCATCGAACTGCATCCGGAACTCTGGAACGAGGACATCGGGGTGCCGCCGGAGGCGCCCGCGCCGGCGCCGGTGCCGGGGACGCCGGCGGTGACGCCACCGCCGCCGCGGAAGGGGGAAGACTCGGGGATGGGAAAGGTGCGGCGGGGACCGCGGCGGGCCCGATGATGGGGCGTGCTTCTCGTTTACCACGGAGATCACCGAGAGCACGGAACAGGACGATGGGGAGGTGAGCAGGTGAACAGGTGAGCAGGCGAAACGGAAGGCACGCCTGCTCTCTCCAGACGTATTTTTCCCTCTGTGTCCTCTGCGCCTCTGTGGTGAATCCTGGCTCCTCGCCGCGTGCAACTGGGGCGCGTGCGGGCTTTTGTGTGGCGCGATGAGGCGTGTGCTGCGGAGTGCATTCATGAAGGCGGCGAACCGGCCGGTGACGGCGGCGGTGGTGCTGGCGGGGCTGATGGTCGCGTCGATGCTGGCCGGCGCCGGGCTGGCGTCGTGCTCGGCGCTGGGGATCGGCGGCGGGCGGCGCGTCGAGGAACTGGCGAAGGAGACGTACGCCGAGCCGGTGGGGGAGATCTACAAGGTCGCGGGGATCAGCGAAGAGCCGGACATGCGCGTGCGGGTCGCCGTCGCGGTGCCGGCGGCGACGCTGGACGGGCCGGAGGCGTTCTGGGTCGGGCCGGTGGGGGAGCGGCGGTACGCGGAACTGCTCAAGGGGCCCATCGAGGTCGTGCTGGACGAGGAGGCGTGGACGGTCAAGAGCGGGAGCGGGCAGCCGCGGGTGTGGCCGCGGAGCAAGGACCTGGAACTCTCGCCGGTGACCGACAAGAGCGGCGAGGCGGCGTGGGCGAACCTGAACGGGGTGCGGTACACCGGGTCGTTCCGCCTTCTGGCGCCGAAGCCGGCGCCGCGCACCGACCTGGCGGCGAAGGAAACCGGCGAAGCGGCACGCGTGCTCGGGTCGGGGCAGCCGAGCGGCGGTGCGGCGAAGGGACGCGCCGGGCCGGTGCCGTTCGACGTGATCGAAGTGATCAAACTGGAGGAGTACCTGACCGGCGTCGTGGCCAAGGAGTTGTACCGCGACTGGTCGCTCCAGACGTTCAAGGTGCAGGCGATCGCCGCGCGGAGTTACGCGCTGCACGAGCGGCAGCGGAGCATCGCCGCGGGGCGGAAGTACGACGTCGAGGCGACGACGCAGGACCAGGCGTACGGCGGGGCGACGCTGTTGCCGGTGGCGGTGCGCGCGGTGCGCGAGACGCGCGGGATGATCCTCGAGCACGGCGGGGCGGTGCTGCGGGCGTACTACTCGAGCACGTGCGGCGGGCGCGCGGCCTCGGCACGCGACACGTGGCCGATCGACCGCGGGTACGAGTTCAATCTCGCCGCGCCGATCCAGGGGAAGGACCGGCCGCACGCGTGTGAGGGCTCGCCCCTGTACCGATGGAAGGTGGAGCGGCCGAAGGCGGAACTCGTCAAGCGGCTGGCGGCCTACGGGCAGCGCAACGGCCTGCTCCTGCGGCAGATCAAGGACCTGGCCAGGATCGAGGTGCTGCGCACCAACGACACGGGGCGGCCGGCGGAGTACAAGATCGTCGAACCGGGCGGGAAGTGGTACGCGCTGAGCGCCGAGCAACTGCGCATCGCGTGCAACGCCGACGCGCCGGGGGCTCCCTCGATCACGCGGCAGACGCGCGTCAACAGCGGCGACCTCGAGTTCGTGGTCGAGGGCTCGACGGTGACGATCAGCGGGCGCGGGTTCGGCCACGGCGTGGGGATGTGCCAGTACTGCGCCCGGGCGATGGCCGACCGGGGGGAGGACATCGTGGCGATGCTGGAGCGGTTCTACCCGGGGGCGCGGGTGGTGCGGGCGTACTAGGGGCCGGCCGGGGGTTCACGCGGCGATCGAGGGGGGATCGGAGGGAACGCCCGGCTTCCGGCGTTGGGCTGAGCCGCGGGCTGCGCGGACAGTGCGGTATACCCGGACGCACACACCTCGCGCGTGTGGGAGGGGCGGCTGAGGCGGCGGCTCTGGCGGGGCCGCGGGACGCCGCGGCGGTGGTGTGCGCCGGGAGTTTGGCCATGACCACGCATCAGGTTCGGATGGACAGTCCCGCGGCCGTGGCTCGCGCGGAGCGGGCGGGGGCGGGTGTGACGCTCGGGCGTATCGCGGCGCTGGCCTACGGCGTCGTCGCGTACGGGGCGTTCCTCGTCGCGATCCTGTACGCCATCGGCTTTGTGGGCAACTGGGTCGTGCCCAAGGGGATCGACTCGGGAACCCCCGGGCCGCTCGTGCCGTCGCTGCTGATCAACGGTCTGCTGCTGTCGGCGTTCGTCGTGCAGCACACGGTGATGGCGCGGCCGGCGTTCAAGCGGTGGATCACGCGCTACGTCCCCCGGTCGATCGAGCGCAGCACCTTCGTGCTGGCGGCCAGCAGCATCCTGCTGGTGACGTTCTGGCAGTGGCGGCCGCTGCCGCAGATCGTCTGGAGCGTGGAGCACCCCGCGGCGGTGTGGGGGCTCAGCGCCCTGAGCCTGCTGGGGTGGGGGATCGTGCTGGTCTCCTCGTTCATGGTCAGCCACTTCGACCTCTTCGGTCTGCGGCAGGTGTGGCTCAACGTCGTGGGCCGGCCGTACACGCCCGTCGGGTTCCGGCTCGTGGGGCTGTACCGGCTCGTGCGCCACCCGCTGATGCTCGGGTTCCTCATCGCCTTCTGGGCGACGTGGCGGATGAGCGTCGGGCACCTGTTCTTCGCCGTGATGACGACGCTGTACATCTTCATGGGCACGTGGCTGGAGGAGCGCGACCTGGTGGCCGAGCACGGCGATGCGTACCGGTCGTACCGGCGGTCGGTGCGCGGGCTGGTGCCGCTGCCGAAGCGTCGGCCACGCGGGGGGGCGCGGCCGGCGTGCCCGGTGCACGACCAGCGCGTGACGGACGCGGCGTGCTTCCGCCTCTAGCGGAGGCTCGTCAGCATCAGGATCAGGCCGATGAAGGCCAGGAAGCCGCCGCCGATGGCCGCGGCGAGTTGGGCGGTGCGTTCGGCGCGATCCGAGGAGAACATCGCCAGCGTCGGCCAGAAGACCAGGCCCAACACCAGCAGCACAATCCCGATCAGCAACAGCGCGAAACCCAGGGCCATGGTCCCCCCTTCCGGCTGTCCCCCGGGATGCTACGGGCAGCGCGGCGCGGGGCCATGAGCGCAGAACCACCGGCCGCGGGCGTGCGGCGGGCCCGCAGCGGGTAGACTCGCCCGGGCATGCTCTCGGTTCGCGGCATCGTGGAGACCGCGCTGTACGTCGCCGACCCGGCGGAGTCGGCGGCGTTCTACCGCCACGTCTTCGGGTTCCCGACGCTGGTGTCGGGCGAGCGGCTGGTGGCCCTGGCCGTGGCGGATCGGCAGGTGCTGCTGCTGTTCAGACGCGGGGCGTCGGCGGCGGACATGCCCGGCTCGGGGGGCGTGGTGCCGGGGCACGATGGGGCCGGGCGGCTGCACCTGGCTTTCGCGATCGAACGCGACGAGATCGAACCGTGGCGGGCGCGGCTTGCGAAACTGGGGATTCCACTGGAGAGCGAGGTCTCGTGGGAGCGGGGCGGGCGCAGCCTGTACTTCCGCGACCCGGATGGGCATCTGGTGGAGTTGGCCTCGCCGGGGATCTGGGAGGTGTATTGAGCGGTGCTGTGGTCATGCGCGGCCGATGAAGCGAGGATCATGGACGCGGGGGCGGCAGCGACGGCGCGGTGTACCATCCGGCGGGGCGGAGCGGGGGAAGCGAGGGAGGAGGGGGCGCTGGTTCCAAGGGGGGCGATCATGGCGAAACTCGAGGATGTGCGTCGGCTGCTGGCCGCGGGCGTCGCGGCGTGGGCGGTCGGTTTGATCGTGGCGTGTGATTCGCTCGACCGCGACGATGGCGACGACCGCTCGCAGGACGTCATCTCCGGCGGCGTCGATGCGCGGCCCGCGGCGGTCCCCGCCGCGGCGCGGGTGGTCAAGAGCGGCGGGGGCGACCTGTCGTATACGCCCAACACGTCCGGTGTGGCGTACATCACGGACCAGACCGCGGGGCGGGTGATCCTCTCGCACGCGCTGGCGAGCGGGCAGCGGCTGGTCGTCGAGCCCGACCGCGACCGCGTCATGCTCGACGGGCGGGCGATCTACCAGCAGAACCTGGAGCGCAACAACCGCCACGCCGTGTGGTGGTTGCCGGACGATTCCGCCGCGAGCGACCAGGCGGCGCTGCCGGCGGAACTGGCGGCGGCGCAACTCGCGGCCGTGGGGACGGGGGACCTGTCGTACACGCCTCCCGAGGATGGACGCATTTTCGTGTGGGACCCGCGCAGCCGGCAGGTCATCCACCGCGCGGATGTGCGGCGGAGCGACCGCGTGCTCGTCTCGCCGCGAGCGGGGATGATCTCCGTCGGCACCAATGCCCGGCGGCAGGTGCAACTGGACCCCGACCGGCCGTACGAGATCTACTTCGAGCGTCGGTAAGCGCGGCGCCCGGGCTCAGCGGCGCCGCCGCTTCGCGGCCAGGGCCCCCAGCGCCAGCACGCCCGCCGCGGCCGGACCCGGCACGGGCGTCCCGTGCAGGACGAACGGCAGCGCGTACGGGCGGCCCTCCGAGACGCCGGCGACGAAGCCCTCGCGGGCCTCGAACCAGACGCGCGGGCTCTCCGGGTTGCCGTCCAGCGCGTTGAGCAGGCGCGCGTTGAGGTCGAACGCCTCGTCGCGCGGCGTCACCAGCGGCGTGAAGACGTTCTCCGACGGGCTCGACGCGCCCTCGAAGGAGAACTCCAGCCAGTACTCACCCTCCGGCAGCACGCCCATGTTGGGCAGCCCGTCGAGGGAGACGGTGTACGCGAAGACGGGGCGGACCGTGCTCGTGCCCGTCGGGCTCTGACGGTGGCACACGAAAACGCCCTCGCCCGCGGGGAGGACCAGCGGTTCGGCGAGCACGGGCTGCGGCAGCGGGCTCGGAACCGGCGGCGGCGAGCCGGCGGAGTACGGCGCGCTGGTCCACAGGTTGATCCGGATCGTGTGCACCGTCGGCGTCGTCTGCGACGTCTGGAACGCGAAGAGCGTGACGGCGTCGAGGTCCCACCCGCCGGCAGGCACGACGAAGTTGTCCGCGGCGGCCGTCTGGGTCGCGAACGTCGCGGCGGCCCCGGTCGTCGAGAACAGAAGCGGGTTGCCGGGGATCGTGAACCCGTCCGCCTGGCTGACCGGCTGGCCGGCGATCGAGCCGGTGCCGCCGGTCGGGTTGGTGATGATGGGGCCGTTGGTGAACAGCACATCCGCGCTGGCGGCGGAGACACAGGCGGCGGCAGCGCCTGCGGCGACCGCGGCGGCGATCAAGCGGGTACGCATCGTCGAACTCCTCGTCTTCCCCTCCTGCCCCGCCGACCTCGCCCCTGGACCCCGCCCTCCATGTGGGGGGGACGGGGGCGGGTCAGGATTTATAGAACCGCCAGAAGCGGAAGAGGAAGATGCCGATGCCGCCGATGCTGGCGAAGAAGATATAGACCGCGACCATGTTCGTATGCCCCTCCAGGCGGCTGACGCCGGGGCGGCCGGGGATGAACTGGACGGTCACGGCCGCGCTCAGGCCGCTTCGCCGCACTCGGGGCAGGTCGCCAGCCCGGCGAGGTCATACCCGCAGCGGGCGCACAGCCCGCGCCGGTGGCGGTAGGCGGCGCGGGGGGCCGAGACGGCCGTGACGATGGCGAAGATGGCCCCGCCGTACAAAAGCGTGTTCCCGACCAGACCCGCCCAGAGCGGCTGGAGCGGGATGACGCGATCGCCGAACATGGTCGCCGGCTTGCCGATGCGGTGGCCGCGAGCGATCACCACCGGCTTGCTGCCGGTGGCGATTCCTGTCTCACCCCACCCGTAGACGCCGTCGTACCAGTACGCCATGCAACGGAGCGGCCACCCGACGCGTGTCTGCATCGGCCAGCACATGAGCGTGCCGACGGGGTACTGGGGCAGGCTCGCGATGGCCGCGGCCTTCTCCCCGAAGGTGGCATCGGCTTCGTCGGGATCCAGGACGATGGGGAGGTGATCACCGAGTTTCGTATTGCTCGTGATCTGAAGCAGGATGTTCGCGCCCCCGGTGGGCGCACTCGCGAGGCCGTGAGAGGAAGGGGCCACCAGCGAGCGCATCCGACGCGTCCACCCCGGGCGCATCTGATCCACGGTCATGAGCCAGCCGGCGCCGTGAGGATGGTCCCAGTCAAAGATGACCCGGGTTGTGGGCGTGGGTTCCGGCATGATCCGCAGCGAGATCGCCGTGGCAACGGTGAGCGTGATGAGCAGGCCTGCGAGAAGGCTGGCGGCGGCGCGGAGAATGGTGCGGCGGCGCATGGCGGCAATCTACCTGTTCAGGGGGCGGGGGCGGGGCCCGGGGGGGCGAACTGCGCACGTACACTGAGAGCGGCACGGGAGCGGGGGGTACGAAAGGACCCGCCGTGCAGGTGCTTACGCACGAGACCGCGTCCGCGTTCGCACGCCTCGTCCTGGCCGGCATCGGCCGCGAGTATCCGCACAAACTCGACCACGTGATGGACTCGGACGGCGATGTCCTCCCGCCCCGGGCGCTGCACCCGGTCTTCTTCGGCTGCTTCGACTGGCACTCGGCCGTGCACGGGCACTGGCTGCTGGCGCGGCTGCTGCGCCTGCTCCCGGACCTGCCGGAGGCCGCGGCCATCCGGGCGGCGCTCTCCAACTCGCTGACCCCGGAGAAGATCGCCGGGGAGGTCGCGTACCTGGCTCGCCCCAACTCCGGGTCGTTCGAGCGGACGTACGGGTGGGCGTGGCTCCTCAAACTCGCCGAGGAACTCGAGCGGAGCGCGGGGGGAGCGGAGGCGGAAGAGAAGCGACGCCAGTGGGCCGCGGCGCTGGCTCCGCTCGCGGCGGCCTTCGTCGAGCGGTACCTCGCGTACCTGCCGAAACTGGACTACCCGATCCGCACCGGCGTGCACGCCAACACGGCCTTCGGCCTTATGTTCGCCCACGACTACGCCGCGCTGGCCGGCCGCACGGATCTGCGCGGCCTGGTGGAGCACAAGGCGCTGGCGTTCTACGCCCGGGACGAGAACTACCCGGCCCACTTCGAACCGGGCGGGGCGGACTTCTTCTCGCCGGCGCTGCTGGAAGCCGCGCTGATGCGTCGGGTGCTGCCCGCCGGGCCGTTCGCCGCGTGGCTGCGCCGGTTCCTGCCGGGGCTGGCGGAGGGTCAGCCGCGGGCGCTCTTCGAGCCCGCACGTGTAAGCGACCGGGCCGATCTCCAGATCGTCCACCTCGACGGCCTGAACCTCAGCCGCGCCTGGTGCATGCGCAACATCGCGCAGGCGCTCCCCCCGGACGACTCCGCGCGGGCCGTTCTCGAAGAAGCAGCCAGCCGACACATCGAAGCCGGCGCTGCCCACGTGTGCAGCGGCTCGTACGCGGGCGAGCACTGGCTCGCGACCTTCGCGGTGCTCGCGCTGACGGGCGATGCGTGAAGCGCCGGTCGAGCGTCAGCGTGCCGCGGCCTTCTTGCGCGTGGGTGAGGTGGCCTTCGCCTTGGCCGCGGTCGTCTTCGCTGCTTTCGCGATGGTCTTCTTCCGCGCCGGCTTGCCCGGGCCGTTCGCCTTTGCCTTCGCGGCCGGCTTCGACTTCGCCGCCGCCTTGCCGCGCGAACCCAGCGCGGCCTCGTACGCGGCGATGTGCGCCGCGGCGGGCGTCCGCCGGATCGCCTCGCCGATCACCTCCAGCGGCACATCCTCGATGCGCTTGAAGCGCACGCACGCCTTGCCCATGTCGAGTTTCTTGCCCGACCGCGACCACGCCTCGCGGAACCACCGGGCGTCCTCCGACGCGGCGTAGAGACAGAACATGTGCAGCGAGATCCCGCTCTTGCCGCATCCGATGGCGACGTACGGGAGCGGCTGCTTCGGGTCGCAGTGGTACCCCGCCGGATACCGCGAGTGCGGGACGAAGTACGCGATCATGCCGTACTGCACGCCCTCCTCGTACCCCTCGTCGAGGTTCTCGAGGATGACGGCGCGGACGGCCTCAACCGCGGCGCGCCGGTCCGCGGGGAGCGAGGCGAGCAGGGCATCGACGGTGGCGGGTCTGGCGGCGGGGGTGGAGGACTTGGCCATGGCGGCCAGTGTACCACCCCCGCGGCTTCGCCCCACGGGATGCGCTCCCAGCGGGCCGCGGGGCGCTCGTGAAGATCCGTCCACGCGCATGAACGCCGTGTGCTGAGGCTCGGTTCAGCCGACCGTCAGGCCACGCTCAGATGCGCGAGGGATCCTCTGGAGAGCCCGGGGCGACCGGCCGGGCGGCGGAGCGTCATCATGCTCAGATGGGCCCTGATCTTTTTCGTCGTGGCGATCATCGCAGCGATCTTCGGTTTCGGCGGCATCGCCGGGACCGCGTCCGACATCGCCCGGGTCCTGTTCTACATCTTCCTCGTGCTGCTGCTGATCAGCGTGGTGATGTACCTCGCGGGCGGCAGGAGGCTTCCGCCGGCGGTGTAACGCGGCGGCGGCCGCGTGCGACCAGCGCTAGACCTCGACCGCCTCGAAGCGCACGCGGCTCTCGTCGAAGCGTGCGAAGTACGCCTCCACGGTCGAGACCGCCGTCACGCGCTGCACGAACGCGGCGGCCCGCACGAGGTCGGCCTTCTGCACCAGTTCCATCCGCCGGTCCTTGAGTTCCAGACGCGCCGAGTAGAAGGCGCACCCCTGGTGCGCGATCAGCACGACCCGCTTGAGCCCGTGCACCTCGACGAGGAACTTCAGTTCATCGACGACGCCCTGCTCCTCCAGGTGCGCCTGCGGGTGGCCGGCCAGGCACGCCGGGCCCCCGGGGAGCGCGACGCGGTCGTACCGCGGCAGGTTCAGGCCGTTGTGGAGGAAGTCGTCGAAGTGCTCGCCGATGCGGCCGTCGGAGCAGTAGATCGCCGCCGCGCGGATGCGCGAGGCGTCGTACGGCAGGCGCGACTCGTACCCGGTGCGGCCAGGGGCGTTGGGCATGGCAGAGCGTACCGGCCCGGTCCGCCTCAGGCCACCGGCTGCTCCGGGGCGGCGCTGTGCCGCGGGGGCTGGTACGACCCCGCCGACGGCCATCGCAGGCCGATCGCCAAGCGGTTCCAGCAGTTGATCATGCCGATGACGACGGTCAGGTCGGCGATCTCGCGGTCGGAGAAGTGGGCGCGCAGCGCGGCGAAGTCCTCGTCGGGGGCGCGCGTCTCGGCGATGCGCGTCAGCGACTCGGTCCAGCGCAGCGCGGCACGCTCCCGCTCGGTGTAGTACGGGCTCTCGTGCCAGGCGTCCAGACCGTAGAGGCGCTGCTCGCTCTCCCCGGCGGCGCGGGCGTCCTTCCAGTGCATGTCGATGCAGAAGGCGCAGCCGTTGATCTGCGAGGCGCGCAGTTTGACCAGGTGGACCAGCAAGCGATCCAGCGAGGACGTGGCGATGTACCGCTCCACGCCGGAAAGGGCCTGGTACCCCTCCGGCGTGACGGCCGCGGCGTTGATGCGCGGGGCGTTGCTGTGCATGGGTAACCTCCCGGGCGATGGTCGATCGCCCGGAAGGGAGGCTATGGCGCCTCTTCATCACCGGTCGTAGTGCCCGGCGCTCTCGGGCTGGTACTCCAGGCCGTCCACGACGATGCGCGCCGTGCCGTCGGTCCCGCGCCAGGGGATCTCCTCGCCGACCCGCGCCGCCAGCAGCGCCGCGCCCAGAGCGGAGAAGACCGAAAGCCCGGAGTCGGAGGCCGAGGCATCGTACGGGTACATGAGCGTGCGCGACACGGCGCAGCCGGTCGTGAGGTTGACCAGCCGCACGCGCGAGTTCATCGTCACCGTGTCGGGCGGGACGGCCTGCGGCGCAACGGCGCGGGCCCAGCAGAGCAGTTCGCGCACCGCGTTCTGGTGCACGCCGTGCTGGGGCGTGGTGAACAGCAGATCGTACAGACGGAGGCGGTCGAGTCGGTTGATGGTCCTTGTGCTGGGGTGCATGGGTCGTGATCCAGAGGGTGCGGACAGCGCGAAGCGGAAGCGACAGCGGCCCGGCGGCTGCCGGGATCGCGGCGGGCGCGCCACACGGGGCGCGCGGATTCGGGTGTGGTCAGCGGTCGAAGTCGCCGGCCCGTTCGGGCTGGTACTCGATGCTCTCGAGCACCGCGCAGCGCGGGCCGCGGGCGCCCATCCACCGCACCTCGTCGCCGACGCGGCAGGCCAGCAGCGAGGCGCCCAGGGGCGCGAGGACGGAGACCGTGTTCGGCGAGGTCGCCGCCTCCGGGTAGACCAGCGACACAACTTCCGCCTCGTCCTCATGCGGGTACCGGAGGCGGACGGTCGAGTTCATCGTCACGATGTCGTCGGGGATCAGCAGGGGGGGCACAGCACGGGCGCGGTCGAGGAGTTCGCGGACGGTCGCCGCGGGCCCCGGAGGGTGGCCGGAGTCGGCGAGCAGGAGCGTCAGCCGCTCCTTGTCCAGGGTGTTGACGACGGGAAGAGTGCCGGTGGCGCGGACCTGCGGCATGTGCTGTCTCCTGCGTGAATCAAGGCAAAAAGGGCCCCCGGAGTTGTACGCTCCGTGGGCCCTGTTTGTGCGGGAGGGGGGTGGGGGATGGGGGGGCCGCTCCGCTGGGGGCGGGCTCAGCCGAGGGCTTTCCGGGGGGGACGGGGGGAACGGGGGGGGCGGGACGCCGCGCGGCAGGGCGATCACGGCGCCGGCGCGGGTCACCACGCGAAGTTGGCCCACGGGCTGATAGAGTCGGCGATCGGCGTTGCGCCGGTGATGATCGGGCCGGCGACCTGCGTGCCGCTGAAGTTGTAGTTGGGGGTGTTGGACCTCGCGGTGTTGCGGACGATGAAGTTGTTCCCCGCTTCGGTGCGGATGCCTGCGCCGCCGCAGAAGGCAATGTGGTTGTCCTCGATGCGGTTGCTCTCGCCGATGGCTCGAATGCCGTGGCCGTCGGCGGTCCTGGCGCCGTAGATGTTGTTGCCCCGGATGGTGCTGCCGAGGTCGGTCGAGATGCCGCCGATGTCCAGCGCTGATGTGCAGCCGGTGACGATGCTGGCGCGGCCCACGGAGATGCCGAACCCGCCGTTGTTCCGGGTGACGCAGTGGTCGATCAGCGACACGGTGCTGCCGCGGATTCCTCCCTGCGCGTTGTCGATCGCTTCGCATCCGGTGATGTGCGTCGTGAAGGTCCCCGACACGGCGTTGTCGATCCCCCAGCCGCCGTTGCTGCACGCGGTGACGCCTTCGATGCGGCCGGCGTCGATTCGAGACTGAATGCCGCTGCCGCCCCAGCCGAGAACGTGGCCGTTGCGGATGACGACGTTGACCCTGAACTGCGGCATGGAGATGCCGTTGAGCGTGTCGGATGCGCCGATGAGGCGGAAGCCGTTGAGGTCGAGCGTGACACCGTCGGCGGCGATGATGATGCCGTGTTTCCCGGCCTCGCCGATGATGTTGCCGGTCAGATAGTACGAGCCGGGCTGCGTGATGCGGTAGAGGCACGCTGAGTCGCCGGGCGTGGTGGTGCTGCCGACCGGGGTGCGCGGCTCGAGTTCGCCGAGGGTCTTATAAGTCGGAGCAACGGGCCCGGCCGGTGGGTTCAGGGGTCCGGCGGAGGCGGCGGTCGTGGCCATGCCGAGCATCAGGGCCAGGAGGGCGCGGGCGGCCACTCGGAAGAGGTACAGCGGCATCAGTTCGGTTCTCCAATATTTCAAAGGTCCCCCCTCTGCCCTCCCCCGCGAAGAGGACAGTACCTTGGACTCTCGAGCGCGGCCACTGTTCGCGGCGCGCACGCACCGCGAGCGCGTGAGTCCGACGACCCGGCGCGGCCGGGCGCGACAGGAGGAGGCCGAACAGCCGTCGGGATTCGGTCAGGGCTTCGCGCGGCGGGCCGGCCCGCCGCGGACGCGGCCACGGGTCACCACGCGAAGTTGGCCCACGGGCTGACGGAGTCGGTGATCGGCGAGACGCCGGTGATGATCGGGCCGGCGATCTGCGAGCCGACGAAGTGGTAGTTGGTTGCGTTGGACCTCGCGGTGTTTCGGATGATGACGTTCCCGGACGTCTCGGTGCGGATGCCCGTGCCCTGGCAGCGGGCGACGTGGTTGTCTTCGATGCGGTTGCCCAGGCCGACGATGTAGATGCCGTGCTTGCCGGCCTGGCCGGTGATGTTGCCGGTGAGGTAGTACGAGCCGGGCTGGCTGATCCGGTAGAGCGATGTGGCATCGCCGGGCGTGGTGGTGCTGCTGATGGGAATGCGGGGCTCGACCTCGGTGAGCGTCTTGTGGGTGGACGTGATGGGGCCGGCGGGCGGGTTGAGCGGGCCGGCAGAGGCCGCGGCCGTGGCAAACCCCAGGAGCAGGGCCATGAGGGTGCGGGTGGTCAGTCGGAAGGGGGGGGGAACATGGTTTGGTTCTCCTCTGCTGACAGCCCCCGTCCCCCCCTCCCCCTCCCCCCCCAAGAATGGGACGTTACATTGGATTGCGTTCGCAGGCCAGCCGGTACCTCGGAAATGGGGGCGGGGCCGGGGATCAGGAAGGAGCGGGCCATGAAGGCGTCGGAGTTCCGGAAGTTGGCGCTGGCGATGCCTCTGGCGTCGGAGGGGGAGCACATGGGGCACGCGGACTTCCGGGCCGCGGGGAAGATCTTCGCCTCGCTTCCGCCGGGGCCGGGTGGGGTGAAGCGGGGGAAGGGAGGGAAGGAGGGAAAGGGGGAGTGGGGGATGGTGGCGCTGCCGCCGCGGGAGCAGGCGGCGCTGGTGCGGGAGCATCCGGGGGTGTTCGTGCCGGCGGCGGGGGCGTGGGGGCGGCGCGGGTACACGTACGTGGCGCTGGGGGAGGTGGACCGGCGGGTGATGAAGCGGGCCGTGGAGATGGCGTGGCGGAACATCGTGCCGGAGCGGGTGCGGGAGGAACTGGGGGATGGGGCCGGGAAGACGCGGAAGCGGTCGGGCGGGAAGGGCGCGGGGAAGGCCGTGCGCGTCGGGCTGAAGCGCGTGTATGAGCCGCGCGAGAAGTCGGACGGGACGCGCGTTCTTGTGGAGCGGTTGTGGCCGCGGGGGCTGACGAAGGAGCGGGCGGGGGTGGATGTGTGGTTGAAGGAGATTTCGCCGTCGCCGGAGTTGCGGAAGTGGTACGGGCACGATCCGGCGAAGTGGGAGGAGTTCCAGCGGCGGTACCGGAAGGAACTGGCGGCCAACGCGGAGGCGGTGGAGGAGTTGCGGCGGCTGGCACGGGAGGGGCCGGTGACGCTGGTGTACGCGGCGAGCGACCAGGAGCGGAACTCGGCGGCGGTGCTGCGGGCGTACCTGGCGGGGAAGTAGGGGTGAGGGGAGTCAGGGGAGTTTGGCTGGCTCGAAGCCCTTGGGGGTGATGATGCCGAGGGTGGTGTGGTCGCCTTCGTCGAAGCCGGCGCCGATGCCGCGGCGCTTGGCGCCGGCGAGAAGGATGTGCGGCGGGGTGTCGCGGACGAAGCGCGAGACCATGAGGTACGTGAGGGGCTCGATGAGCATGGTCTCGATGGCCCAGGAGTGCTTCGCGTGCTTGCGGCGCGCATCGGAGAGGGTGCGCAGGGCTGGGTTGGGGGCGTAGCAGTCATCGGGGAACCAGGCGGGGTTGACGGGCCAGTCGGGGTTGTCGGGGTTGAACCTTCTGGAGCCGGCGATGTAGGGCACCCACTCGGTGCGGTCGTCGTCGGCCGCGAGTTCGACGAGGCCGATCCAGAGGCCCTTGATCGCGGGGCCGGGCCTGTCGCGGCCGAGGAGCGCGGCGAACTCGGCGGTGACGGTCGTGAGGCTCTCGACGATGGGGAGGCGCAGGGCCAGCGCGGCGAGGGTGGGGCCGATGGCGGGGCGGGCGGCCTTCACGACGTCGGGCCAGGCGTCGAGGATCGGCGTGCCGCGGGCGACGTGGCGGAGGGCGGTGTCGGTGACTTTCTCGGCGGCCTTGAAGTCGAGGTCTTTGGACATGGCGGGGCTCCGTGGTGGTGCTCGCGCGAAGGGGGGAGGGGGGCGAGTGTACCACGGTCGCCGCGGCCAC
>Ga0180217_1000379_pt1 | contig 76218 bp, 70 predicted proteins | sample eDN3rd37CBELigOP_FD_128521 | JGI IMG/M metagenome (GOLD analysis project Ga0180217, IMG submission 128521) | Enriched Organic Plus compost microbial communities from Emeryville, California, USA - eDNA 3rd pass 37_C BE-Lig OP (version 2) (version 2) ...
AACGCCATGTCTATCACTCCAATGTCCCCTGCGCTCATCAAGCAGGGGTGGGTTCAAACATGGGTCACTTCTCAATGGAAAAACCGCCCAATCCCGGGTCAGTTCTCGGCGGAAATCAACAATGATGCGGTGCGCGAGCCGGGCGGCCGGACGGTGGGATATTCGACCTTCGTCGGCTATTCCGCAAACGAGCAGAAGATACTGGCGCTTGCCATGATGGACCTCGATCACGCCGAGCCAGGCACCGAGCTGGTCCTGACCTGGGGTGAGCCGAATGGCGGCTCGCGAAAGCCGCAAGTGGAACGCCACCGCCAGACGGAGGTCCGCGTGACCGTCGCCCCGGCTCCCTACGCCCAGACCGTCCGCGATATAAAGCTAGGCCGCATCTCTTGAGATTGATCGCGATGCCTGGGCCCGGCTAGCGCTGGCGCGATGCTCGCATTCATGACCGCGCACGACGTCCATCGCGACGACCCGAGCTGAAGATGTCGCGGCTTCGACATCGCCGCGTCATCGGAGTTTGACAATGGCGTGATTGGCTCGCGGGTGTCCACCATCACCCCATGGAGAGAACCATGAAAGCCGCCGATCGGGATATCGAGAAGACCTATGCGTTGCCTGAGTTCATCGCCGAGCTGCGTCGCCTCGCCGACGCGCTGGAATCGGGTGAATCCTTCATTCTCGACATAGAGGGCGAGGAGATTTCCATACCCACGGATGCGGTCGTGTCGATCGAGCACGAGCAGGAAGACGGCCGTGAGAAACTGGAGTTCCAGTTGAGCTGGGACGTCGAGGGCGACGACATCGAGGACGATGACGACGAAGAGGCCGAAGACGAGGAAGCGGAAGAAAGCGAATCCGCGGCCTGAGACCGGGCCATCGAACTGATCCGCGTGGTGCGGGTGGCTCCTGACGCCCGCACCACCGCACCATGCGCACCGGAACGATGGCCGAGCATCTATTTCGCGTTCACGATCGCTTCGATCATGTCGCGAACGCCGCTTTCGAGCGTGGTCGAATTGTCGATAACGACGTGCCTGCGCAGACCGGCGGGAATGTCGAAGGTCGCCGCGCGCTGCAGCCGCTTCTCCACATCCGCCGGCGCCTCCCTTTGCCGCGCCCGGAGCCGTTCCGCCAGCACCTCCCGGGCGGCGGTCACCTCGATCAGCATGGCCGATCCGAACACGCGGACCATCTCCGTCAGCGCCGATCGGGAGAGATTGGCGACGACCACGCATCCTTGTCGCGTGGCCTCCAGCGCCGACATCGGCACCGCATAGTGCAGGCCGTGCGCGCTCCAGCTGAGGCAGAATGCGCCGCGCGCCTTCGCGGCATTGAACGCCTCCACGCTCAGCGTGTCGTGGTCTTCGCTCTCGCGGTCAGGCACGCGTGTGACGACGCGGCGCACGAACCTGATGTCGGTTCTTGCGGCGAGCGTGCTGGCCGCACCGTTGAGCAGCGAGTCCTTGCCGGCGCCGCTCGGGCCGACGACCGCGACGAAGACACCCTCAGGCAACGCGCGTCCCCTCGCGCCAGACGGCGAGGACGCGCGGGGGACGGCCGGCCGCACATGCGACCCGCGCGAGATCGGCCCGCAAGCCGATCGCGATGCGGCCGCGATCCGAAAGCCCGGCGGCGTCGGCCGGATTGGCGGAGATCAGGCGCACCGCATGCGGCAGGTCGATCTCTTCCTGTTCGGCCAGCAGGAACGCGGCCTGCACCAGGCTGAACGGAACGTAGTCGGAGGAGAGGATGTCGAGGGCGTCGCCGCGCAGGAGATCGATCGCCGACACATTGCCCGAATGGGAGCCCCCGCGCACGACATTCGGCGCTCCCATCAGCACGTGAAGGCCGGCCTCGCGCGAGAGTGACGCGGCCTCGGCCGTCGTGGGGAACTCGGCCAGCGCGACGCCCAGCTCGACGCTCTCCGCCACATGGCCGCGCGTGGCGTCGTCGTGGGACGCGATGGCTATGCCCGCGGCATGGCACCTTTCGGCGATCAGCCGCCGGTTGCGGTCCGAATTCGCCACGGATTCCGCGATGCGCCGCTCGCTATAGGCGGCGAACTCGGCGTCAGAGAGCTTCTTCTTGCCCTGATAGTAGATGCGGTAGGCATCGAGGCTGACGAACTGCCGCTGGCCGGGCGCATGGTCCATGACCGAGGCGAGGCGGACGCGCGGATTGTCGTAGAGCGCGTCGAAATGTCCGATCACGTCGGGCACCGACACTTCGCAGCGCAGATGGATGAAGTGCTCGGCGCGCAGGTGGCCCTCGGCGCTGGCGGAGGCGATCGCCGCCGCCATCATCGACATCTCCTCGGCGCCGAACTGGGTGTCGCCCTCGAAGCCGACACGCAGCGCGTCGAACACCGTGGTGATGCCGGAGGTGGCGATCTGGCCGTCATGGGCCTGCAGCGCGGCATCCATGTTCCAGCGCACCCGCGGCCTCGGCTGGAGGTGGGTTTCCAGATGGTCGGTGTGCAGCTCGACGCAGCCGGGGATCAGCGTGTCGCCGCCGAAATCCTCGCCGGCGCGGGTCGTGCCGGCGGAAATGTCGGCGATGCGCCCGTCGCGCACCACGAGCGTTCCCTCGACCAGCTCGTCGGCGAGCACGATGCGTGCATTGGTGTAGATCTGTTCGGTCATGGCGTCATGCTTCGGTGGTTGCGGGCACGCCGAGCGCGTGCCGCGAGTGGACATGGAAGGGCTGGCCGGCGTCTGGCTCGATGAAGAGCGCCAGGGCGTCGAGCCGGACGGGGTCGCGCAGCGCGGGGCCGAAGCGGCGCTCCAGCTCGGCGGCGATGGCGGGCGCCTCCGCGTCCGCGATGCGGTCGGTCAGCGTCATATGGAAGCGGAAATCCTCGGCGACGTGCGGATAGCCCCAGCGGATGAGGTTGTCGCGCTGTCGCGGCGTCAGCCGGTCCGGCTTGCGGCGGATATAGTCGGCATCGGTCAGCGGCGCGCGGTAGGGCTCGAAATGTGTCCGCACGCCGGTCTCCAGTTCCAATAGCCCGGGAGCGGGGCGCTCCGGAACGAGCGCGAAGAAGCCGTCGATGCGCGCGATGGTCAGCGTGCCGAGCCGCACGGCGGTGTGGCTCTCCGCGAAGTCGGCGAGCGCGGCGTCGAGGGCGGCCGGCGTGTGCGGCGGGGCGAGCCGGAACGGTGCCTTCAGCGTGGCGTGGAAGCCGTAGCGCGCGGGTTCCGAAATAGGCCGGCCGCTGGCGCCGGCCGCTGACCGGCCGGCGACGAAGGCGTCGCGGCCGAGCCATTCGGCGGCGCGCTGCGTCAGCGCGTGGTCCCGGTCCGGCGTGAAGTAGATCGCGACCCGCATCAGATCACCAGCTTGCGCAACTGCTGCGAGATCAGGTCCATGATCGTGACGGTGACGACCACGATGATCAGTATCGCCGCGGCCTGCGGATAGTAGAATGCGCGGATCGATTCGAACAGCACCTGGCCGATGCCGCCGGCGCCGATGATGCCGAGCACGGTGGCGGAGCGGACGTTCGATTCCAGCCGGTAGAGCGAATAAGATATCCACAGCGGCAGCACCTGCGGGATCACCCCGTAGACGACCTGCTGGATCCGCGAGGCGCCGGTCGTGCGGATCGCCTCGATGGGCCGCGGGTCGATCGCCTCGACAGCCTCGGAGAAAAGCTTGGCGAGAATGCCGGTGGTATGGATGAAGAGCGCCATCACGCCGGCGAAGGGTCCGAGGCCGACGGCCACGACGAACAGCACGGCAAAGACCACCTCGTGGATGGCGCGGAAGAGATCCATCAGCCGGCGGGTGGGCTGCAGGATCCACCACGGCACCATGTTGTGGGCGGACATGATGCCGAAGGGTATCGAAAGCACGACGGCCAGAAAGGTCCCCCAGACCGCGATCTGGATCGTGACGACCATCTCTTCGAGGTAATAGTTCCAGTCGCGGAAATTCGGCTGGAGGAAGCCCGAGGCGTATTCGGCCATGTTGCCGGCATCGGTGAAGAGGTAGGTCCAGCGACCCATCTCCGCAGGGCCCCAGCTGAAGGCGAGCACGGCCAGCAGAACCGCGAGCAGGAGCAGGTTGCGCAGGCCACCCGGCGCGCGTGCAGCCTCCGGCGCGGGTGCCGCGGGCCTGGCCGGTGCGGCGAGGCCGTTGGTGGGGATGGTTTGTTCCATGGTCCGTCTCCGCCGGGTTGCGGGCAAGAAAAAGGGCGGCCGCGCCGGGCCGCCCTCCCGTCGCTGCGATCAGCCGGCCGCGTTCAGCTCGGCTTCGTACTTCGCCTTCTGGGCGTTCAACTCGTCGAGCTTCGCCTTCTTGGCGTCGGCGGACAGCGAGATGTCGCCTTCGACCTGGGCGATCGACTTCGTCAGCTCCATCACGCGGATCGGCAGGAGCTGCTTGTCGGTGGAGGCGCGGAACGGCGCCCATTTGAGGCCGGCCAGCACCTTCTTCTCTGCGGCGATGTCGCCGGTCGACTTGTCGGTGCCGTAGGTGAGGAAGAAGTCCCTGATCTTCGCCTTCTGCTCGTCGGACAGGTCCTTGCGCCACACGATCGGGTCGGACGGGATCAGCGGCGAGCGCCAGATCTCGCGGATGTTGGCGAAGGCCTTGGGCTGGTTCTGCTCGATCAGCGTCATGTTCTCGGTGTTGTTGGCCGCCGCATCAACCTGCTTGTTGGCAACCGCCATCGCGTTGGTCTCGTGGTTGGCATTGGTGACGTTCTTGAAGCAGGTCTTGGGGTCGATGCCCTTGGCGCTGAAGACGAAGGTCATCGGCACGAGGAAGCCGGAGGTCGAGTTCGGATCGCCGAGGCCGAAGTTGAGCGACTGGTCGCACTTGAGCAGGTCGTCGAGCGACTGGATCGGCGAGTCCTTGGGAACGATGATCACGGACCAGTAGCCGGGTTCGCCCGCCACCGGCACGCTCTGCACGAAGACCTCGCCATCGGCGCGGTCGACGGCCTCCATGGCCGACTTGTTGCCGTACCATGCCATCTGCACCTTGCCGAAGCGCATGCCTTCGATGATGCCGGCATAGTCCGACGCGAAGAAGGGCTTCACCTCGAGGCCGGTCTTCTCGGTCATGGCTTCGAGGAGCGGCTCCCAGTTGGCCTTCAGGTTCTGCTGGGATTCGGTCGAGATGATGCCGAAGTTGATGACGTCCTGCGCCAGGGCGGCGGTGGACATCGCGCAGGCGAGCGACATCGCCGCCAGGCTCTTGAAGATAGCGTTCATTGCAGTTTCTCCGATTGTCGTAACGGTCAGACGTGCATGGGCACCGGCTGGCGTGCGATCTGCCGCGCCGGCACGGCGGGCGTCGGTTCGGCCGGCGTGTCCGGCAGAACCAGTTCTTCCGAAGCGTCGCCGTAGAGCTCGGCCAGGAAAGCGTTGGACAGGGCCGTTGACGGCCCGTCGAATACGATGCGGCCGTCGCGCATGGCGATCGTGCGCTTGCAGTAGCGGCGCGCATATTCGACCTGATGCAGCGAGACCAGGACGGTGATCCTGTCCTGCGTGTTGATGTCGGCCAGCACGTCCATGACGCGGCGCGCGGATGACGGGTCGAGTGCCGAGATCGGCTCGTCCGCGATCAGGATCTCGGCCTTCTGCACCAGCGTGCGGGCGATCGCGGCGCGCTGCTGCTGGCCGCCGGAAAGCGTCGAGGAGCGCTGCGCCGCGACGTGCGGAATGCCGACGCGGGCGAGCGCTTCCAGAGCCCTGGTCTTTTCGGCGCGGCTGAAGATGCCCAGCGTGCCGCGCCAGCGCGGCACCTTGCCGAGATTGCCGATCAGGACATTGGTCAGCACCGAAAGACGACCGACCAGATTGAACTGCTGGAAAATGACCGAGACCCGCCCGATGCGGCGGCCGCCGGCCAGCTTGCCGCCCGCCTGGGAAACCTTGTCGAGGATGACGACCTTGCCGGCGGCTCCGTCGCCCGCTTCCAGCCCGGCGATGTGGCGAATCAGGGTGCTCTTGCCGGAGCCCGAGGCACCGATCAGGGCCACCATCTCGCCGCGCTGCAATTCGACGCTGACATCGTCGAGCGCCTGGGTCCGTCCATAGCGCTTGGAGAGATTGGAAACACTGATCGCAGTCATGTGCTGATCTCCGTTTTTTCCGCCCTACACGCGGCGAATAACCAGGCGACGACGGTTCGACGACATTTCGGTGACAGGCGGACGTTACCCACCGTGGCGTTCCAGGAAGGCTTCGGCGGCCAGCGAACGGAAGTCCTCCAGCGCCGCGAAAAGCCGGTCATGCGGCCAGTCCCACCATGCAAGCGCGGTCATGCGCCGGCCGATTTCCGCGGGGAACCGCTCGCGGATGAGGCGCGCAGGGACGCCTCCGACGATGGTGAACGGGGCGATGTCGCGCGACACGACCGCGCCCGCGCCGACCACGGCTCCGTCACCGATGGTGACGCCGGGCAGGATGGTCGCGCCGTGGCCGATCCACACGTCATGGCCGATCGTCACCGCATTATTCCGCCGCCAGCCGAAGAACGCTTCCTCGTCGGCCGCGCCGTCGAAATAGTCCGCGGCGCGGTAGGTGAAGTGATGCAGCGTCGCGCGCCAGACGGGATGGTTGGTGGCGTTGATGCGGACGGCCGCGGCGATGTTGACGAACTTGCCGATTGTGGCGCACCAGATCGCGCAGTCCTGCATGACATAGGAGTAGTCGCCGAGCTCGGTCTCGGAGATGCGCGAGCGGGCCTCGACCTCGACATAGCGGCCGAGCCGGCTGGTCTCGACCTCGGCCGTTGGATGGATAAGCGGCGTATGTTCGCTGAGCTTGGGCATCAGGCGGCCTCGCGCGCGGAGAATGCCGAGACGTCGACCATGCGGGTCGCAACGGCCTCGCGCACCGGCGCGTCGTGGAAGATGCCGAGGATCGCCGTGCCGGCGTCGAGCTTTTCGCGGATCATGGCGACGACGACATCGCGGTTGGTCGCATCGAGCGAGGCTGTGGGTTCATCCAGCAGCAGCACCGGATGGTCGGTGATGAAGCCGCGAGCGATGTTGACGCGCTGCTTCTCGCCGCCCGAGAACGTGGCGGGCGGCAGGCCGAACAAAGCTTCCGGCAGGTTCAGGCGCTTCAGCATCAGCGCTGCGCGCTCCGCTGCCGCGTCCCTTGCGATACCGCGCGCGACCAGCGGCTCGGCGACCACGTCGAGGGCGCTGACGCGCGGCACCGCGCGCAGGAACTGGCTGACATAGCCGATCGAGTCGCGGCGCAGTTCCAGCACTGTCCGCGGGTCGCCGGTGGCGAGGTCCTGCATCGCGCCCTGCTTCCGGTCGCGCACCAGGATGCGGCCGGCATCGACCGCGTAATTGCCGTAGACCATGCGCAGGATCGACGACTTGCCGACGCCGGAGGGGCCGCCCAGCACCACGCATTCGCCGGGATGCAGGGTGAAGGCGACGTTCGCCACGACCGGCAGGGTGAGGCCGCCGCGCAGGTGCATGGTGAAGGACTTCGCCACGCCTTCCACCTGAAGCAGGGCGGTGCCCTTGTCGAAGGAGGTCATCTCAGTTCTCCGGAATCGAGGCGACGAGAAGCTGGGTGTAGGGATGGTGCGGATCGTCCAGCACGCGGTCGGTCAGCCCCTGCTCGACGATTCGGCCGCCCTTCATGACGATCATGCGCTGCGACAGCAGGCGCGCGACGGCGAGGTCGTGCGTCACGATGACGACCGACAGGCCGAGATCGGCGACCAGCGCACGCAGCAGGTCCAGCACGCGGGCCTGCACGGAGACGTCGAGGCCGCCGGTGGGCTCGTCCATGAAGATCAGCCGCGGATGGGTGACGAGATTGCGTGCGATCTGCAAACGCTGGCGCATGCCGCCGGAGAAGGTGACCGGCTTGTCGTCGATGCGGTCCGCGGCGATCTCGACGCGCTCCAGCCAGTCGCCGGCGGTGCGGCGGATGTTGCCGTAATGGCGCTGGCCGACGGCCATCAGGCGCTCGCCGACATTGGCGCCGGCCGAGACGCGCATGCGCAGGCCGTCGGCCGGGTTCTGGTGCACGAAGCCCCAGTCGGTCCGCATCAGGAAACGCCGCTCGGCCTCGCCGAGCTCCGCGAGGTCGGGGAAGCGGCCGTCGCGCATGCGATAGCGGATCTCGCCGGAACTGCGCTCCATCCGCGCCGAGATGCAGTTGAGGAGCGTGGTCTTGCCGGAGCCGGATTCGCCGACGATGGCGATGACCTCGCCGGGCCAGAGATCGAAGGAGATGCCGGTGCAGCCGACGAAAGTACCGTAGCGGCGCTCAAGATCGCGGACGGAAAGGATCGGATCGCTCATTCCGCCGCCTCCAGCGCATCCTGCCCGAGTTGTGGCAGGCCGGCGCCCCGATGCCCCTCGGCGCGGCGCGTCTCGCAGTGATCGGTGTCGGAGCAGACGAACATGCGCCCGCCGCGGTCGTCGGTCACCACTTCGTCCAGATAGACGTTCGCCGCATCGCACAGCGCGCAGCGCGCGCTGAAGCGCTGCACTGTGAACGGATGGTCCTCGAAGTCCAAGCTGACCACGTCCGTGAAGGGCGGCAGCGCATAGATGCGCTTCTCGCGGCCGGCACCGAACAATTGCAGCGCAGGCGAGCGGTGCATCTTGGGATTGTCGAACTTGGGGATCGGCGAGGGGTCCATCACATAGCGCCCCTCGACCTTGACCGGGTAGGCGTAGGTGGTGGCGATGTGGCCGTGCCGGGCGATGTCCTCATAGAGCTTGACCTGCACGATGCCGTATTCCTCCAGCCCGTGCATCACGCGCGTTTCGGTCTCGCGCGGCTCGAGGAAGCGCAGCGGCTCGGGGATGGGCACCTGATAGACGATGATCTGGCCTCCGCTGAGTGGCGTCTCGGGAATGCGGTGGCGCGTCTGGATGATGGTCGCCTCGGTCGTCTTCGTCGTGGTGGCGACCCGCGCGACCTTTGCGAAGAAGGCGCGGATGGAGACGGCGTTGGTCGTGTCGTCGGCGCCCTGGTCGATGACCTTCAGCACGTCATCCGGGCCGAGGATCGAGGCCGTTACCTGCACGCCGCCAGTGCCCCATCCATAGGGCATCGGCATCTCGCGCGCGGCGAAGGGCACCTGATAGCCGGGGATGGCGATCGCCTTGAGGATCGCGCGGCGGATCATCCGCTTCGTCTGCTCGTCCAGATAGGCGAAGTTGTATTCGGGGAGGGTGGTCATTCTGCGGCCTCGTTGAATGCGCGGCCTTCCGCCGCCTCGCGCCGCAGCGTGCGCAAAAGGTCGAGCTCCGCCTGGAAATCGACATAGTGGGGCAGCTTGAGGTGCTCGACGAAGCCGGTCGCCTGGACATTGTCGCAATGCTCCAGCACGAACTCCTCATCCTGCGCCGGCGCGGTCCGCTGCTCGTCGAACTCGTCGGCGCGCAGGGCCCGATCGACAAGGCTCACCGCCATCGCCTTGCGCTCCGACTGGCCGAAGACGAGGCCGTAGCCGCGCGTGAAGCGGGGCGGCACGCCCGCGCCGCCCTTGAACTGCGAGACCATCTGGCACTCGGTGACGCGCACCTCGCCGATACGGATGGCGAAGCCGAGCTCGGGCACCTCCACCTCCACGTCGACCATGCCGATGCGGATCTCGCCGACGAAGGGGTGCGTGCGGCCATAGCCGCGCTGGGTGGAGTAGCCGAGCGCCAGCAGGAAGCCTTCGTCGCCGCGCGCCAGCGCCTGGAGCCGCAGGTCGCGCCCGACCGGATAGCTCGTCGCCTCCCGCGTCAGGTCCGCAGGCTCCGCATCGTCAGGCATGTCGGGTTCGATGAGCCCTTCGCCGTCGAGGATGTCGCTGACGCGCGGACATGCCTCGTCGGCGGCATCGGGACGCCTCTCTGGCTCCGCCACCGGCTCGTCGCTCGCCATCGCAGGGTCGATGAGCCGGTGCGTGTAGTCGAAGGTCGGACCGAGCAACTGTCCGCCGGGAATGTCCTTGTAGGTCGCCGACACGCGGCGCTCGATGCGCATCGCGGCCGTGTCGAGCGGCAGCGCATTGCCGAAGCGCGGCAGCGTGGTGCGGTAGGCCCGCAGCAGGAAGATCGCCTCGATCAGGTCGCCGCGCGCCTGCCTGACGGCCATCGCCGCCAGACCGGGATCGTAGAGCGAGCCCTCCGCCATGACACGGTCCACCGACAGCGAGAGCTGTCCGATGATCTGCTCCACGGTCAGCGCCGGCACGTCGCGGTCGCCGCGTCGGCGATCCGCCATCAGCCGGTGCGCGTTGGTGATCGCGGCCTCGCCGCCCTTTACCGCCACATACATGGATCAGACCTCCGCGATGCGCGTGGTGCGGGGAAGGGCCGCGAGGTGGCCGCCGCATACGAGAAGCAGGTCGAAGCCGAGCGGGAACGCGGCACGGTTGGCGTCCATCGCGGCGAAGAAGCCGGCCGGCAGGCCGACGGGCGCGAGAACCACCTCGCTCTCGATGCCGGGCCCGTGCAGCGCAAGCGCCATGCCGCCCTCGAACCCGCCTACGGGCAGGATCAGCGTCGCGGAGCGGTCGGGATAGGAGGAGGTTCCGGTCGGAAGCACCGCCCAGCCTTGGACGTTGCTGCCTGCGGAGAGGACCGCGAAGACGCAGGCCGACGGATCGAAGACGCGCGTCGCGCCGGTGTGGAAACCGAGCCAGGCCGCCGCATCGCCGGCCGCCTCGTCCTCGAACCAGACCGGCGTGTCGTAGTCGGCCAGTGCGGCAAGCACCGTCGCCGCCGCATTGTCGAGCGGCGCGGGGCCGCGGACCCCGGCGCCGAGATCGACGACGCGCCCCGGATTGGCCATGGCATCCATCAGCAGCCGGAACGCCGATTGCGCACCGAAAACGGGTTCGGCGAAACCGCCCTCAAAGACCGCCGTCATCAATCTTCTCCGCGTGCCAGCGTGAAAAAATCCACCCGCGTCGCCTGCGTCTCCTCGACGTGGCGGCGCCGGCGCGCGGCCGCCTCGGCGATCGCCGGCCGGATGAATTCGGCCTCGATGCGGTCGCTCCAGTCGGGGCGCTGGGACAGGGCGTCGAGATGCGCCACGATCCGCGCTTTGGCCGGATCGCGGCCGAGCACCACGGCATGGCCGACCTCGCCGCTCTCCAGCCGCACCGTCGCCCGCGTGACCGTCGCTTCGCCGAGGTTGAACAGTGCGCCGCCGCCGCCCGCGCGACCGCGCAGCATGACCATGCCGATCTCCGGCCCGCGCAGCGGCGCGGCCGCCGGGAGGCTGTCGGCAAGTTCGCCATAACGGGCGGACAGGCTTGCGCCATCGGCGCCGGACAGGGCGTCGAGCGTTGCCTTTCGCCTCGATGCTTCGCTGATCCCGGTCGACATGAATTTCTCTCTTGTCTAATTGTGTAGACAACTATATCTGACATCCGACTCTTACCTCCCATTGCGTGACACCCGGATGACAGGCAGGAACGGCAGCGTGGATTTCACATGGTCGGCAGACGGCATTTCGCGATGGCGCAGGGTCGCCGACGATCTGCGCAGCCGCATCGCCGACGGCGACATTTCCGATATCGTGCCGCCCGAGACGGAACTCGCCGCCCGCTACGGCGTGAATCGCCATACGGTGCGGCGCGCCATCGCGTCCTTGTCGGAAGAGGGCATCCTGAAGGCCGAACGCGGCAGGGGAACGTTCGTGCACCGGCGGCCCCGGCGCGTGCTCTATCCCATCGGCGTCCGCACGCGGTTTTCCGAGAACATGATCCGGCAATCGCTTGAGCCCGCCGGGCGCATCGTCCGCTCCGCGCTCGTGCCGGCGGACGACTTGGTCTCCGCACGGCTGAAATGCGCGGTCGGTGCGCCCCTGCACAGGCTGGACCGCCTTTCCGTGGCGGATCGCGTGCCGATGTCGCGCTCCACCTCATGGTTTTCGGCGGAGCGCTTTCCCGACATCATCGCCGCCTATGCGGAGACGGGCTCGGTCACCGAGGCCCTGCGCCGCAGCGGCCTGTCCGACTACAGGCGCGCGGAGACGCGGATCACGGCCGAACGGGTTTCGGCCGACGATGCCGAGCTCCTGAGCTGTGCGCCCGACGCCATCGTCCTGATCAGCCGCGCGGTCGATGCGGACCTCGAAGGCCGGCCGATCCAGTTCGTCTGCACGAAGTTCCTGGCGGATCGCGTGGAGCTGATGTTCGGCTGACGGTCGGATCAGCGGACGCTGAAGCGCACCGGGACGGTGATGTTCTTGTTGACGCCGGGGGGCGGGGCGGGGACGGGCGAAGCCCGCAGCACCATGGCGACGACTTCTTCGTCCAGCGCCGGGAAGCCGGACGACCGCGCCAGGCTGGCCGATACCACGTTGCCGGCATCGTCGATGCGGAAGCGGACATAGGCCGTTCCCTGCTCGCGGCGCGAGCGCGACGCGGCCGGGTAGCGCTTGCGGCGTTCGAGATGGGCCAGCAGCCGCGACTGCCAGCGGGCGGGCGAGATGTTCGATCCGCTTCCGGACGAGGTCTGGCTGGCGGCGGCCACGTCCGCCTGCCGCGTCTGGACCCTGGCGACGTCGGCGTTGCGCGACGGCGCGGGCCGCTTCGCAGGCGGCTTGCGGCGCGGCCGCTCGGCCTTCGGCTCTTCCTTCTCGACCTTCCTTTCGGGCGGCGGCGGCCGAGAGGTCGGCAGCGGCACTTCGACGTCCTCGAGCTGCGCGGTCACCGCTTCCTCGATCGCGTCGACTTCCTCGACGGGCGCCTGCTCCAGCGGCTCGGCCTCGACAGGCTCGGCCTCGGCGACCTCCGGTTCCTCCGCGATGATCCTTTCAGGCTCATCCACCGGCGTCGCCTCGGGGTCGGGCTGCACGACCTCCTCTGTCTCCAGCTCTTCCTCGACCGGCTGCAACTCCTCCGCCTTGACCTGCTGCGCCACTTCCCGGTCGGTGGCGATGTTCTGCTCGTCCACCTCGGGCGCGACGATCTCCGGGGCCAGCTCGACCATGATGGCGGCGGGTGGCGTATCCGACGCCGGCAGGGCCGGCGGCTCGCGCATCGCCCAGGCCGCCGCGCCGAGATGGGCGCCGATCGCGACGAGGCCCGCCAGCGTCCATAGCGTTCCCTCGCGCCACGACATGCGGTCGACGGCGGGGCCGTGGATGATGTCGCCGGAGGCCGTCATCGCACCGCCGCGGCCGAAGCCGGCAATCCGCGCATCACAATCCCGGTCTCTCCTGTCCCGCGCATTTCAAGACTCCCTGGCTGTTCACGACCGGATCGCGGCCCGGTCAGTGAAGTCCGCCTTCGATGCCGGCGCTCTGCGCCGTCTGGAGGCGCCGGTAGTGCCCCGCCTCGCGGCCGAGCAGTTCGCGGTGGTCTCCCTGCTCGACGACCCTGCCGTTTTCGATGACCAGAATGCGGTCGGCATTCGCGATCGTCGCCAGACGGTGCGCGATGACGAGGGTGGTGCGGCCCTCGGCCAGCTCGGCGAGCGACTGCTGTATAGCCCGCTCCGTCTCCGTGTCGAGGGCCGATGTCGCCTCGTCGAGGATGAGGATCGGCGGATTCCTGAGGAAGATGCGGGCGATCGCGAGGCGCTGCTTCTGCCCGCCCGACAGCTTCACCCCGCGCTCGCCTATCACCGTGTCCAGCCCTTCGGGCAGGCCGGCGATGAGCTCCGCCAGCCGCGCCCGCCGCGCCGCCTCCACGATATCCGCCTCCGAGGCGTCGAGCCGTCCATAGGCGATGTTCTCGCGGATCGTGCCGGCGAACAGGAACACGTCCTGGCTGACGATGCCGATGTTGGAGCGCAGCGACTTCAGCGTCATGTCGCGTATGTCGATGCCGTCGATCAGGATCGCGCCCGCCTCGACCTCGTAGAAGCGCGGCAGCAGCGAGCAGATCGTCGTCTTGCCTGCCCCCGACGGCCCCACGAAGGCCACCGTCTCGCCTTTCCTGATCGACAGGTCGAGCCCGGCGATGACGGGCTTGCCGGCGCGATAGCCGAACGCCACGCCGCAATATTCGATGTCGCCTTCCAGCCGGTCCACCGCCTTCGCGCCCGGCGCGTCGGCGATGTCCGGGCGCGTGTCGAGGAACTGCGTGTAGCGCTGGAAGCCGGCGATGCCCTTGGGATAGCTCTCGATGACCGCCCCGATGATGTCGAGCGGCCGCATGAAGGCGGAGACCAGCAGCAGGAAGCCGACGAAGCCGCCGGCCGAGAGCTCGCCGCGCACCACGAACCACGCGCCCGCCAGCATGACGACGACCTGCACGAAGCGCATCGACACATAGGAGAGCGACTGGGCCGCGGCCATCAGCCTGTAGGCCTGCAGCTTGGTCTTCAGATAGGCGTCGTTGCTGCGGGCGAACAGCCGGCGCTCGTGATCCTCGTTGGTGAAGGCCTGCACCACGCGGATGCCGCCGACATTCTCTTCGATGCGGGCGTTGAACTCGGCCACGCGGCCGTAGATCGACCGCCATGTCGACGTCATGCGGCCGCCATAGCGCACGATGACGAAGAGCGACAGCGGCAGCACCACGGCGGTGATGAGCGCCAGCGGCACATGCACCCACAGCATCAGCGCAAAGGCGCCGATCAGCGTCATCACGGCGAGGAACAGGTCCTCCGGCCCGTGATGGGCGACCTCGCCGATCTCCTCCAGGTCCTTGGTGAGGCGTGCCACCAGATGGCCGGTCTTGACGTTGTCGAAGAAGCCGAAGGACAGTTTTTGCAGATGGTCGAAGGCCCTGCGCCGCATCTCGGTCTCGATGCGGATGCCGAGCATGTGGCCCCAGTAGATGACCACCAGATGCAGGCCGGCATTGAGGAAATAGACCATGAGAAGGCCGAGCACGGCGAGTGCGATCAGGACGAGGTTGCCGGTCGGCAGCAGCCTGTCGATGAACAGCGTGACCGCCACCGGGAAGACCAGCTCCAGCAGGCCGGCCGTGATCGCGCTGGAGAAATCCAGCAGGAACAGCCGGCGATGCGGACGGTAGTAGGCTGCGAAGCGGCGCAGCAGGTCGGCCATCGGCAGGCGGCCGGGAAGCGTGTCAGTGTCGGCGTTCGGCACGATGCGAATGCTCCCCGTTTTCCATGTCGGCTTCGGAATCGAGGAGGCCGTCCTCGCTCGATCCACGCCGCCAATAGGCGGTGATGAGGTGCCTTTCCTTCGGCCGGCCCCAGTGCTTGCGCAGATGCGCGCGTATCGCCTTGAAGGCGGCGAACTCGCAGGAGACCCAGACGAACACATCGTCGTCGTCCGCCGGGGCAGGCTGTGCGCGGACCGCATCCTGAAGCAGCGTGCCTGCGTCGGCGCCGTTCCGGTGCAGCCAGCGCACCCCGATCGCCGTGCGGTTGCCGATGTCCTGCTCCTCGGCGGCATCGGCCACCTCGATGAGCGCGAGGCCGCGCGATTGCGCGGGCAGGGACTCCAGAAGCCGGGAGATCGCCGGCAAGGCCGTTTCGTCGCCGGCCAGCAGATAGCGCGCGGCAGGTCCCGGCGCGCTGCCGATGGGCCCCAGCATGCCGACCACGTCGCCGGGCTGCGCCGATGCCGCCCAGGCGGAGGCCGGGCCGGCATTGTCGTGCAACACGAAGTCGATGGCGATGCGGCCGGCCTCGGCGTCGACGCTGCGGATCGTGTAGACGCGGTTGGCGAGCGCATCCTCGCCGGTCGGCCTCTGGATGCGGCCGTCGGCTCCGATCGTCGGCCAGCGCGGCGCGCGGCCGGCGGGCGGCAGCAGCAGGCGGATGTGGTAGCGGGAATCCGAGGCACAGGCGGCGACGTTCTCGCAGGACAGGACCAAGCGGCGCATGCGCGGCGTCACGTTGGACACGCCGGCAACGGTCAGCTTCTGGAAATGTGCGGGAACTCCGGCCGCAGTGCCGTCGCCCGACCAGACGATCGAAGCGGACTCGCCGGCGAATTCGACTATGTGCTCGGCGACGAAGATCCGGATCATGCCGAGGACTTCGACCGAGCCCGACGCCACATCGACGAGCACGTCGTCGTCGCGGCGGGTGATGTCGACGGTGCCGAACGGGCTGGTGATATGTGCGCCGGCGTCCGTTCGCTCGACCGTCACATGCTCCTGGAGGTGGTCGAGCATGGCGGCGAGCACGCTCTCCCCGTTCTCCATCGACACGACCGCTTGCGTTCTGAACATCGACATTCGTTTCTCCGGCCCATGCGGCGGCGGCCTAGCGCCGCCGTGACAGCAGCAGGATCAGGAAGGGTGCTCCCACGAGCGCCGCCGTCAGGCCCGCGGGTATCTGATAGGGGAAGACGACCGTGCGGCCAAGCCAGTCGGCCAGCACCATCAGCGCGCCGCCGGCCACGGCCGCGCCCGCCATCTGCGGCAGCGCCCGCACCAGCCCCGCCTCGCGCGCCAGATGCGGCGCCATCAGCCCGACGAAGGAGAGCGGCCCGACGCCCAGCGTGGCGACGGCGCTGAGCAGGCCGGCAAGGCAGAACAGCGCCAGCCGCGACATCTTCAGCGGCACGCCCAGCGCCGAAGCCGGCGAGGGGCCGAGCGGCAGCAGGTCGAGCCACCGGCGCGCCAGCAGCGCCAGCCCGACGAGCAGGAGCGCCGCCGCGCCGAGAGCTGCGGCCGTGCCGCCGACCGCGTTGTAGGTCGAGCCGCTCATCCAGCGCAGAACCAGCAGCGCGCGCGGATCGCCGGTGGAGGCCAGCACGCCCACCACCGCGTCCACCATGGCGCTGAGCGCGATGCCGGCGAGCAGCACCCGCTCCGGCGACAGGCCCGAGCGCAGTGCGAAGGCAAGGATCACCGCGAGTACGGCGAAGGCGCCCGTAGCCGCGAAGCCGAGTTGCGCGCCGAGCCCCGGCGCCGCCGCGACGAAGATGCAGATCACCAGCCCGAAAGTGGCGCCGGCGCTGATGCCCAGCACTTCGGGGCTGGCCATCTCGTTGCCGGTCAGCCTTTGCAGAAGAACGCCGGCCACCGCCAGCATCGCGCCGGAGGCCAGCGCCGTGAACACCCGCGGCATGCGCAGCGACAGCATTTCGCGGACCATGTCGCCGGCGAGCCATGTCCATGTCCCGTCGAAGGCGCGTCCGACGAAGATCGCGACGATGACAGCCACGGCAAGCGCGCCGAAGCCGATGGCAGCCGCCTGCGCGGCCGAGAGCCGGCGGCGGGCGGGCAGGGGCGCGGCGATCACGCGATGCCGCGTCTTCAGCTTGCGTAGCAGGAGCAGCAGGACAGGCGTGCCGAAGATGGCGGTGACCGCGCCCGTCGGCAGGAAGTCGCTGAACGCGCCGGCCGCGAGCTGCACCGCCACGTCGGCGGAGAGAAGCAGCGCCGCGCCGATCAGGCTCGACCACAGGAGGAGCTCCGGCACGCGCCGCGCGCCCGCCAGCCGCGCGATGATCGGCGCGACCAGGCCGATGAAGCCGATCACGCCGACCGCGCTGGTCACCAGCGCAGCCAGCGCCACCGCGATGGCGATGGCGACGAAGCGAAGCTGCGCGAGCCGCACGCCGAGCGCCGATGCGCTGCCGTCGCCGAGCTCCAGCAGCGACAGCGGCCGCACGATCAGGCCGCTGAGAAGCGCCAGCACCGCGACCTTCCATAATAGCGACAGCGGGATGTCCCAGCTCTGCTGCGCCAGCGAGCCCGCGCCCCAGATGAAGAGGCTGACCAGATAGCGATCGTTGAGGAAGGTCAGCACCGCCGCCAGCGCACCGCACCACAGGCTCACCACCAGTCCCGACAGCACGAGCGACAGCGGCGAGAAGCCGCGCCGCGCGCCGAGGCCCATGACGATGACGGCGGCCGCGGCGCTGCCCGCCAGCGCGACGAGATCCCGTCCGAGGCCGAGCAGTGCGGGGAAGAAGAGCAGCGCGATGACGAGCGCGAGATTGGCGCCGGCCGAAATGCCGAGCGTCGTCGGCGAGGCAAGCGGATTGCGCAGCACCTGCTGGAAGAGCGCGCCCGAGAGCGAGAGCGCGGCACCCGCGATGAGCGCCGTCGCCAGCCGCGGCAGCGTCGCATGGAGCAGCACCATGCGCGTCACGTCATAGCCTTCCGCGACGCCTGCGCCGATGCGCGGCGCGACCAGCAGCCAGGCGAGCGCGCCGGCGAGCAGCATGCAGCCCAGCGTCACGATCGCCGGCCGGAAACCGAAGCGGACTGCTGCCTGCGCGGTCATGCCTCTCGCTCCAGCAATTGCGTCACCAGCCTGCCGAAACGCATCGCCTCGTTGACCATGCCGAACATAAGCGCCGGCGGCAGCACGAAGAAGTGACCGGGCTGCGCCACCGGCAGCGACCGCCACAGCGGGCTGCGGCCGAGCTTCGGCATCACGTCGGCCGGCACCGGATCGAAGGCGATCAGGATCGCGTCCGGATCGGCGATCCGTGAAAGCTCCTCGATCGCGATGGTCTGGAAACCCCAGTCGGTCGACCGTTCGGTCCACGCGTTGTGCACCCCGATCCGGCCCAGCACGTCATGGAACAGGCCGGGATCGCCGTAGATCCGGGCATGCCGGGCATCCATGAGGTTGACGAGCGCGACCGGCGGCAGCGCTTTGCCCGCAAGGCGCTGCCGGCAATCGGCGAAGAAGGCGTCCATGCCGGACAGGAAACGCTCGGCCTCCGCCTCGCGTCCCAGCTCGGTAGCCAGCTTCCGCGTCGCCGCGATCGCCGCCGTCAGGATCGGCGTGCCCTCATATTTGAACGTCTCCAGCCGCAGCACGGCGCCGAATTCCCTCAGCCGCGGAAGCTGCGCATCGAGATAGGGCGTCGTCAGGATGAAATCGGGCTTCAGCCCGGCAAGCACTTCCAGATTGGCCTCGGCCGAGGTGCCGAGGTCCGCGACGCCGGCGGGCATGCGCGGCTCCACCACCCATTTGTCCCAGCCGGCGAGATCGGTGATGCCGGCCGGCACGACGCCGAGGCCCAGCAGGGTCGAGGCGAGGCCATAGTCGAGGCTGACGACGCGCGGCGCGGCCTGCGCGAAGGCGGGCAGGGCCGGCAGCAGCGCCGCCACCGGAAGCGCACGCAGCAGCATCCGGCGCGATATGTGGCGGTCAGCGGACATAGGCGAGCGGTAGGTTCAGGCCCGGATGCGGCGTGACATCCATGTCGATGCCATAGATGGTTTTCAGCATGTCGGGCCGCACGATGCGGTCCGGCGTGCCGCTGGCGATGACCTGCCCGTCCTTGAGGGCATGGATCAGGCCGCAGAAGCGGGCGGCCATGTTGATGTCGTGGAGCACGATGACGACGCCGATTCCCTTCTCGCGCGACAGGTCGCGAACCAGCGAAAGCACCTCGATCTGGTGGGCGATGTCGAGCGCGGCGGTCGGCTCGTCGAGCAGCAGGCACTTGCTGTCCTGCGCCACCAGCATGGCGATCCACGCCCTTTGCCGCTCGCCGCCGGAAAGCGTGCCGACGACGCGGTCGCCGAAGCGCTCCAGATGCGTCGCCGCCAGCGCCGCCTCGACCTCTCCCCGGTCCTCGTCGGTGAACCGGCCGAGCGCGCCATGCCACGGATAGCGGCCGCAGGCCACCAGCTCGCGCACCGTCATGTCGGTGCCGGCCGCGACGTCCTGCGGCAGGTAGGCGACCTCGCGGGCGAAGGCGCGCTCCTGGAACTCCGCCACCGGCCGGCCCGCATAGAGCACCGCGCCGGCGCTCGGCGCCAACTGCCGCGCCATGATCTTCAGCAGCGTCGACTTGCCGGAGCCGTTGTGGCCGACCAGCGCCGTCACCCCGCCCTTCGGGAAATCGAGCGCGATGTCGCGCAGGATCGCCTGCCCTCCGATCGCGAGCCCGACGCCGTCCAGATGGAAGGCGCCGATGCTCGCAACAGCCGGCGTTGCGGAGGTGACCGTCATCGCTTGCGTCACCACGTGGTCTTCAGCGTGGCCCTGATGGTCCGGCGGTCGCCGTAGAAGGCCGTGTCCGGAATTGGATCAATCGGAAACGTTTCGATATGAGAGATGTATTTGTTGTCGAAGAGATTGGTAACATTAACTGCCAGCGATGCCCTTTGGCTGATCTGGTAGTTCAGCGCCGCGTCGAAAACTACGTACGGATCGAGCTTCACCGTATTGGCATTGTCGGCATAGCGCGATCCGACGAAACGAGCTCCGACACCCAGCGTCAGGTCACCGATAGTTCCATTGCCAGGAATGGTATAGTCGAGCCAGGCCGATACCGTATGGTCCGGAATAAATTGCGGCCGCTTTCCGTCCAAGAGCCCACCACCACCGTCGATATCGTAGAACTTCTCGATCTTGGCATCTAGATAGGAATAGGCGAGCGTGAGATTCAGCCGGTCAGTGAGGCCGGCTTTCGCTTCCAGTTCCACGCCGCGCGTTCCGATCTGGCCGATCTGGCCGTACTCGTAGGTGCTGATCTGATAAGGCACATTGGTTTGCGTCAGGTCGAATATCGCCGCCGTGAACAACGCATTCATGCCTGTTGGCCGGTACTTGATCCCCGCTTCGTAGAGCGTGCCTCTCATAGGCTTCGGCGTCGTCCCGAAACCTTCGAACAGGAGGCGGCCAATGCCAGGCGCCATTGGCACGAAGGATTGCGAATACGTACCGTAGATCGAAACTTCTTCGGTCGCCTTGAAGGTGAGGCCAGCCCGCTTTGTCAGGGCATCTTCGTGAATGTCCTGATCCAGCCACTTGAAAGAGCCTATGGCCTGCGTGGCGTTGATCCTCACATCATCATAACGCGCTCCGAGTGTCAGTATCCATCGGTCATCAAAGGTCAGTTCTTCCTGAAGATAGGCGCCTACCGTCTGCTCATCGCCGGTATTGTTGTAAGTGGTGGGGAGACTTATGCAGCTTCGTCCGCAATAAATGGGATTGCGCAAATCGACGACGCCCGGCGCGGTACCCCGGCGGTCCCTCTCCTTCGATGAGGTGCGTGAATAGTCGACGCCGAACAGCGTGCGGGTATCGAAGCGACCGACACTGGCATCGTATTGGACGTGATTGTCGATGGCAAAGCGACTGAGCTGACCGTCGACCGCCATCGCTGCTCGACTTGTCTCCATCGGCCGATTTGAGGTCGCGAACACAGATTCATGCGCCAGTGTCAGGTTCGTATATCGCGCGTTCGAGTGGAACTTCAGGCCGTTGCCGAAATCATGGTCGAAGATGTAGCTGAGATTGAATTCCTCGGTGTCGTTTTTGTCGAACTCCGGCTCGCCGAGGAAGGTTTCGGGATCGATGCCGGAGCCAAGCGGAATGCCGTGTCGGTTGGCACCCCGGCGCTTGTTGTAATCGGCCAGAACAATGAACGATGTCGCATCGGTCGGCTTCCAGGTGATGGACGGCGCGATATAGACCCGGTCATCGCGTGCCCATGAATGGCCATCCTTGCCATCCTGCCACTTCGCCGTGACGCGATAGGACCAGTCCCCGGCAGCATCGAGCGGGCCGCCGAAATCCGTGCCGGTCTCGATATGGCCGTCTCCGAACGTCGTATAGGCCTCGCCGAACTTGTAAGGTGTCGGCCGCTTGGTGATCATGTTGACGAGGCCGCCGGGCGAATTCAGGCCGTAAAGGGTGGAGGTCGAGCCCTTCATCACCTCGATGCGCTCCATGCCATATGGCTCCACGCGCGCGCCGGCGAAGTTGCCGAGCCTGTTCTGAAGGCCGTCGCGGTAGATACCGTTGCGGGTCTCATCGAAACCGCGGATGGCGATGAAGTCGTAGCGCTTGTCGGCGCCGTAGAGATTGGTGTTGACGCCGGGCGTATAGGCGAGCGTCTGGTCGAGGTTCTTGGCGCCGCGCCGCTCGGTTTCGTCGGCGGTGACCACCGAGACGGCTCCGGGCACGTCCAGAAGCGGCGTGTCGGTCTTGGTGCCCGTCGCGCTCCGTTGCGCGACGATGCCCTCGACCGGACCCCAGGCGCTTTCGATCCGCCCTTGCACGTCGATCGTCTCGAGGACGAGCGTGCCGTCGGCCGACACCGCCCCGCCATTGCCGGCGGGAGCTGCCGAGATCGCCACGGTTCCCGCATTCGTAAACCGATAGGTCAGGCCGGAGCCTTGCAGGATGCGCGCGAGCGCCTCGTGCGGGGAAGCCCTGCCGGACAGGCCGTTCGAACGCTTGCCGGAAGCGACCGCCGGCAGATAGGTCACCTGCAGCCCGGACTGGCGCCCGAAGGCCGCAAGCGCGGCGGAGAGCGGACCTGCGGGAATATCGAAGCTCACCTGCCGCGCCGCCTGCGCATGCGCGGCGACCAGCGTCGCACCGATCGCTCCGGCGCAGGCCGATCCCATCAGCACCGCGATCAGCGCCCCTCGACCAAGACTCCCTGTCCTGCGTCCTGCCTTCAACCCCATGGCCAACCCCACTCCGTTCGTTGTCTGTCTGGAAGGGTGGCTCCTGGCGGCGGCTAACGACCGACCCTGAAAGTTGAAACGAACGGGCTCTCGGGATTTTTCACCTTCGCGCCGGAATTTTTCAGATCGGCGAGATGATGGTGAGCCAGGGCGAAATCTGCCGCACCTTACCGCCATGCGGATGGATCACGGCTTCCAGCGCGGCGACGGGCCGGTCGAGGTTGAAGACGCCACTGATCCGGCGCGCGCCCAGGGCCGGATCAGCGATCACGACCCTTCCGGGCTGCCATCGCGCGATGCGGGCGACGACGGCGGCGACGGTTTCGCCGTCGGCGATGATCATGCCGTCCCGCCATGAGGCGACCTGGCCGGCGTCCCGCCTGCCGCGATCGACGGCGCGGGTCCGTTCGTCGATGGAGAGCCAGTCCCCGGCCGCCAGCCGCTCGTTCCCGTCCATCGCCGCGTCAGGGGCAGCGATCTCGACCAGCCCGTGATCGACGCCGACGGAGACCACGCCGCCATCCCGGCTCAGATCGAATGCCGTGCCCAGCACCGTCGCCGTGACATTGTTGACCACGGCCTGGAAGGGCCGCGTGGCATTCTTCGTCACCTCGAAGAACGCCATGCCCTCGATCAGCTCGACCCGGCGCCGCTCGGGCGTGAACCGCGACCGGACGGCGCTGTCCGGGCCAAGGGTGACGACCGTCCCGTCGGGAAGCGTGACGCTGCGCAGCTCGGCCGTCGATGTCAGGTAGTCCGCCTGCGAGCGGATGAGCATGTCCCGCCCGAACAGCGCGCCGCCGCCCAGCACGGCAAGGCCGGCGGCGCCGATGATCACCCCGCGCCGCGTGACCGCGGCTTTTCCCTGTTCGGCCTTGCGGCGGTCGTCGAGGACCTTGCCCGCCATGCCGTGGATGTCGGCCACTTCCGCCCAGGCGGCCTCATATTCCGGACCCCGCGCGCGCCAGCGCTGGACAAGCTCGCGCGCCACCGGGTTGGACGGGTCGCCCTGCAGGCGAATGATGAGATCGAGCGCTTCCTCGAACAGTTCGTCCTCGCGCGGCGTCTCTTCAATCATGTTGCCCGATCCCGCCATTGCTTCCGGCCTGGCGATGTTTGCTTACATCATTGAAACGAACGACGGGCACGGAATTTTCGCCCGGCCGCACGGCCAGAGGCGGCTTCGCGATTCAGCAGGACCCGGCTCAATCGTCGTTCAGGCGGTCGCGCAGATGATGGTAGGCCTGCCGGATCAGCTGCCAGCTCCGCGCCGCCGAAATGCCCAGCGTCCGGGCCACTTCGTGGATCGTGTACGCGCCCTGCCGGTGCAGCTCGAAGGCGCGGCGGGTCTCGGCGGGCAGTTCGAGCAGGGCCTTCTCGACGATCATCAGCCGTTGCCGGTCATACACGATCGTCTCCGGACCGGGCGCGCTCTCCGCGATCCGCTGGAATTCCTCGTCCGACAGGGCCGCATAGTCGACCAGCCGCTCGCGGCGATAAAGATCGACCGAGAGATTGCGCGCGATCTGGTAGAGATAGGCGCGCGGATTGTTGGCGCGCCCTTGCGGTGTCGCGGTCATCACCCGCAGGAACGTATCCTGCGTGAGATCAGCGGCCGTCTCCACGCTATGGCCCCGCCGGCGCAGGAAACTGTCCAGCTCCCGCGCATGCTTCGTGAAAAGCGCGTGGAGATCCCATGCCATCAGCAGGGCCCCCGACGGCTGAAAGCGCTCGTCACGGCGCAAGCCCACATATATCCCAACTGGTCAGGGATCAGCAGGCTGATCGGGTGGCATAGAGGTATCATGGCAAGAGAGCCGGTTTCGTTGTCATGGACGCCGGCACGCTGTCACCATGCGCATAACGTCGAAGCGATGCTCCTAGAATGTCTCAATTTGGCCTGCAATGGCAATGATTTAGAGAATTGCGAGCCCGATGCGAAAACTTGCGTGCGTTGTCATGTTTAGCCATTGATTTTGCTGGACTGGGGCGGGAGGCAAGCCGGGAACGTCGCCTGATGCCCCACGGCCGCAATTCCGGACCCTGTTGCGCAAGTGCAACGCCGCGCCGAACCCGCGCGGGCATCTATGCGCCGAGCAGCACGCCTTCCGGCAGCCGCAGCGCGGCGGCGATGCGGCGCAGCCGGCCCGGATCGGTGTCCTCGCCGTTCTCGATCCCCATGATCTCGCTGGCGGAAAGCCCGCACGTCACCGCCAGGTCGTCTATGCTGTAGCCGCGCGCTTCGCGGATTGCCTTGACGGCGTTGACGCCGGCGGCGATCGCGGCCGCCACGGCTTCGGGAAGGGACTGGCTGTTGGTCGGGGTCATGGGCAGCTCCATTGTTCGGGAATTGATCTGGTGGCGTGGGTCGGGACTCCGATTCCGGGGAGGGCGGCACAATGGCCGCCGGGACGCGTTTTGCCAACCGCGCATGACAGGTTTTTGATGGTCCCGACGGCACCTCCTATCGGACGCTGAAATGGATCGGCACGGTGATGATGCCGTTCACGCCCGGCGGCGGGGCAGGCACAGGCGAAGCCCGCCGCACCAGCCCGGTCGCTTCCGTGTCGAGCGCGTCATAGCCGGAGGAGCGGACGAGCTCGGCGGCGAGCACATTGCCGCCGCCATCGATGCGGAAGCGCACTTCGGCGATGCCCTCCTGGCGCTGCTGGCGCGCGGCGGCGGGATAGCGCTTGCGCCGTTCCAGATGCGCCATCAGCCTCGCCTGCCAGCGTTCGAGCGATGCGCTGTCCACCATCAGGCCGGGCGTGTTCTCCAGCGCTGCCGTGCGCTCGCCGTTTTCGCTTTGGACGCGCATCGGCGTCGGCGAATCGGTTTCCGGCATTTCGGACATGGCGCGCCGGTCGCGGTCCTTCGGCGCGGGCTTTGCCCTTGCAGCCGTCTGCTTCGGCGGATCGGGCCGCCGGGTGGGGATCGGGACGTTGGCGTCCTCGGCAGGACCGAGGCGTTCGGGAAGGGGCGGCGCATATTTCATCGCCGCGCCGTCCTCGGCCGTTTCAAGGCGCGCGAGGTCGAGGGTCTCATCCGCCTTGTCGGTGTCGGTCGGCGGCATCGCGGCCTCTTCGGAAGCGGCAGCCTCCGGCTCGGGCGCGAGCTCGATCATGATGATGGCTGGCTGCGGCTCGGGCAGCGGCAGCGGTGCGGACGGTCTCAGCAGCACGGTCGCGGCGAGGCCGTGCGCGGCGAGCGACACCAGCCACGCCAACGCCCAGGGCATCAGCGCCTTCGCTCCTCCATAGGTTCGCGACCTGTCCCGCATGGTCAGCTTCGCGCCGTCGGCCTGTCCCGGCTCGTCTGCGTCATCGTCGTCCCGTGCATCCTGTGGCGGGCTGGCGGAGGAGGGGAGGCGAGCCGTCCCGGCGCGCGCGTTCCCTGTTCCTGCCGCTGGCTTGAAAGCCCTTGGCTTAAACATGATAAATTTAGTCCAGTTTTTTGTTTTCAGAAAGCCCCCGGCGCATTACTATTGGCCGTTTCGTCCGGGACCCTCCGGAGCGGGGCGAACAGAGGAGAGGGCAAAATGGAATTGAGCGCACCGACCAAGATCGTCTTCATCATCGCCATCGTGCTGGCGGTGATTTCACTGCTTCCGGTGATCGGAATCCCGCTGGGTGCCTTAGGCGCCTACAGCTACTGGCTGCTGCTGGTCGCCTTTGTCGTGCTTGTCGCCGGCAATGTGCTGAAAGGGATCTAGGTCGGCATCCGTAAACCGGGCCGGCCGTCGCTGCGAAGCCGCGCGGCCGGCCCGCGAGATGCGAGGGAAGGAACATGCCGAGGATGAGGCGCGCGGAGCTGCATGCGCTGCTCCGGTCGATGCCGGCGACGGAAACCGGGAGGCTTCATGGCGTGGGTGATCAGGTGGCCGGGAGACGGACGGCATGATCCACTACAAGCCATATCCTTGCGAATCCGCGTCCGGCTCCCCGCCCGAAAATAGGCCTTCAGCCGAGGAATCTCGCCGCCGGGGCGCGCATTGCACGCATATGGAGGCTTCGCTGTCGCAACTGCGCAGGGCAAAGCGCGCAGCCGATGAGAGCCTGCGGCGCGCCCAGGAAGCGCCTGGGCCGCACAGCACCGACAATTCGATCTTCGTCGCGCTCTGGGAAGACCATCTGCGCGATCGCGAAGCGCTGTTTTCGGCGATGCGCCAGTTCGACGAGGCGCGGGAAGCCCTGCGCCGGCCCGGCCACGGCCAGCGGGAAGGCTCGCAAGAAGCGCCCGACCAGCGCTGAAGGAGCCGTGCCGAGGGTCGCGGCCGAACATGACGCCAACAAGGAAGGCACAGGATCAATTGACCCGGCGCTTTTCGAGCTTCCGCGCCAGCGTCCGCCGATGCATGCCGAGACGCCGGGCGGCCTCGGAGATATTGAACTCCGACTCCACCAGCGTTTCATGGATGCGCTCCCACTCCAGGGTCTTGAGCGACGTCTTGCGCCGGGTCAGCGGCACGTCGGTATCGCCCTCCGCCTTGCCGAAGGCGGCCTCAATGTCATCCGTATTGGCGGGCTTGGCGAGATAGTGGCTGGCGCCGAGCTTGATCGCCTCGACTGCGGTCACGATGCTCGCGAAGCCGGTCAGCACCACGATGCGCATCTCGGGATCGTGCTCGTGCAGCATCTTGACCGCCCTGAGGCCGGAGCCCGTGCCGAGCTTCAGGTCCACCACCGCATAGCGCGGCGGCATCCGGGCGAGCGCGTCGGGCACGGCTTCCAGCGCGTCGCACACCTCCACCTTATAGCCGCGGCGCAGGAAGGACCGGCGCAGCGCGCGGGCGAAGGCCGCGTCGTCCTCGACGATCAGGAGCGAGCGGGCGCTATCCATCGTGACCCGCGCCGGACAGGGCGGCGAGCGGCATCGTCAGCGTCACCGTCGCGCCCTTGCCGGGATTGTTGACGGCCGAAACCGTTCCGCCGAGCTTGCGCACCGCGTTGACCACGAGGAACAGGCCGAGCCCGCTTCCCGGCCGGTTCTTGCTCGACTGGTAGGGCTTGCCGAACGATTCGAGCATCTCGGGCTTGAATCCGGGGCCGGAATCCTTGACGGTGATGACCAGTGCGTCCTCCTTCCGGTTGACGGAAAGGCCCACCCAGAGGGGCGAGGCTTCCAGTGCATTGTCGAACAGATTGAACAGCACCTGCTTCAGGGCCGCGTCGGAGACGATCGCGGCATCCGGTTCGAAGGCGTTGTCGTAGTCCAACGTCGCTGGCGACCGGCTGGCACGCCACTCTAGCACGGTCCCGTCGATGAAGTCACGTATGGTGGTTCGGATCGTGCCTTCGCCCCGCGCCTCGCCCGACGACATCAGGATGCCCGAGACGATCTGCTTGCAGCGGTCGAGCTGCAACTGCATCTCGTCGATCTCCTCGGCCAGCTCGCGGTTGCGGCGGAAGACGGGCATCCGCCGCCAGTCGCCGAGGATGACGGACAGCGTGGCGAGCGGCGTGCCGAGCTCGTGCGCGGCACCGGAGGCGAGGAGCCCGACGCGCACGATATGGTCCTCCTCCGCCGCCTGCCGGCGCAGGTCGGCCAGATGGGCGTCGCTCTCGCGCAGGTTGCGGTTGACGCGGGTGATGAACATGACCAGCAGGCAGGCCGTCAGCGCGAAGCTGACGAAGCTCCCCTGCACGTGCAGCGCGAAGAAGGCGTCGGCGTCGCCCCCCGGCAGGGCGAGCGGCCTGTTGAACGCCATCAGCAGCAGGAAGCCGGCGCCGGCGAAGCCGACGAGCGCCCATGTCGAGCGCACGTCGAGAAGCGTCGCGCCGAGCGTGATCTGCAGCACGTAGAGCAGCACGAAGGGGTTCGCCGCGCCGCCGCTGAGATAGAGCTGCGCGGTGAGGGCCGCGACGTCGAGCAGGAGTTCGATGAAGAGTTCCGCATGGGCGATGGCCTTGCCCTCGCGCAGCCGCAGCAGCGTCGCGCCGTTCAGGATGACGAGGAAAAGCACGATCGCGGCCATCGGCGCGAGCGGCAGCGCGATGCCCATGCCGTAGTGGACGATCAGGATGGTGGCCACCTGGCCGATCACCGCCAGCCAGCGAAGCTGCACCAGCAGCAGGAGGTTCTTGCGGTTGGTTATCTCCAGCGTCGGCACCGGCGGGATTTTCCCCGCCGTCCGGCGCAAGGCGGGCAATGCGGTTTCGATCATGCGTCCCCCTTGCGGCCGACCCGTTCCCCGGCGTCCCGCCGCCAGTCGTTCACGACGTACCAGCCGGCGCCGAGCGCCATCAAAGCGAGGCCGAACCAGGTGATCGCATAGACCAGATGGTTGTTGGAGAAGCTGATCCGCGTCAGGCCGCCCACCGGCCAGCCGCCTGGATTGGGCGTCGCGTCGGCATCGATGAACCAGGGCGCGACCCGGTCGAGCCGCCGCGCGGCGGCAATGGCCGCCACGTCGCGCGAGTACCAGCGATCACCGCCGGGATCGTTGTCTCGCAAAAAACCGCCGCCCGGCTCGGTGAGCCGCAGCAGTCCGGTCACGGCGGTCTCCCCGGCAACGGCACCTTCCGGCCGCGTGCGGAAATCGCGAAATTCCGGCGGCACGAAGCCGCGATTGATCAGGATCGTATATCCTTTGTCCGTCACGAGAGGGGTCATCACCCAGTAGCCGCTGCCGAGGTCCGTCACGGCCTGTACGAGCGTCTCGCGGTCGTGGAGGAAGCGGCCCGTGGCGCGGACCTTCATATATTCGACGGAAGCGGGCGTGATGTCGCTCCACCTCTCGGGACCCGGAGGGGCGACCGGACTGCCCGAGACCCGCGCCTCCACCCGCGCGATGAGGTCGAGCTTCCATTGCAGGCGCTGCACCTGCCAGACGCCGAGCGCACAAAGCAGCGCCGCGCAGACGAGCGCGGCGGCGGCGATGAGAAGGACGCTGGCCGGCGGCTTGCGACCACGTCCTCCCGTCATGGCATCTGCCGCATGTCGTGGAACGGCATCATGTTGGTGTTGAGGTGGTACATGACCCACAGCGAGCCGCTGAGCGCGATGACGACGACGATCAGCGTGAAGATCAGCGCCATCATCGTCCAGCCCTGTTCCGCGCGGGTGTCCATGTGCAGGAAATACACCATGTGGACGACGATCTGCACGATGGCGAAGGCCATCACGATGAAGCCGGTCAGTTGCCTGCTGTCCAGCACGCCGCCCATCACCAGCCAGAACGGCACGGCGGTGAGCACCACCGACAGGACGAAACCGATCAGGTAGCCGCGCAGCGATCCGTGCGTGTGGCCGTCCGCGCCGTGATCGTCGTGAGGAGCGGCATGCGCTTCCGCTTCGCTCATCTCAACACTCCAAGCAGATAGACGAAGGTGAAGACGCCGATCCAGATGACGTCGAGAAAATGCCAGAACATGGAGAGGCACATCAGCCGGCGGCGGTTGGCCGCGATCAGCCCGAAGCGCCCCACCTGCACCATCAGCGTGACCAGCCAGACGATGCCGAAGGTCACATGCAGGCCGTGCGTGCCAACCAGCGTGAAGAAGGAGGACAGGAAGGCGCTGCGCTGCGGCGTGGCGCCGATATGGATCAGATGCGCGAATTCGTAGAGCTCGATGCCGAGGAAGGCGAGGCCGAACAGGCCGGTGACGGCGAGCCAGGCCAGCGTCGCTCGCACATTGTCCTTCACCATGGCCAGCATGGCGAAGCCGTAGGTGATCGAGGAGAGCAGCAGCATGGCGGTGTTCAGCGCCACGAGGTCGAGATCGAACAGGTCCTTCGGCGCGGGGCCGGCGGCATAGCTGCCGCCCAGCACCCCATAGATCGCGAACAGCACCGCGAACATGAGGCAGTCGCTCATCAGGTAGATCCAGAAGCCCAGCATGGTGCTGGCGCCTTCCGGATGGGCGTGCTCGTCCTTCAGGTAGAAGACGGGCGGCTCGCCGGCCGTGGCTGCGTGGGTCGCTGCGGTCATCGTCTCACGCGCTCCCCGCCAGCAGCTTGGTGCGCGCATCCTCGGCCCGCATCACCTCGTCGGCCGGGATGTGGAAATCGCGGTGGTAGTTGAAGGTGTGGGCGATCGCCACGGCGATCATGGCGATGAAGGCGAGCAGCGCCAGCCACCACATGTACCAGATGAGCCCCACGGACATGACGACGCTCAGGCCCGCGATGACGACGCCGGTGCCGGTGTTGGCGGGCATGTGGATCGGCCTGAAGCCCTCCAGCGGCCGCGTGTAGCCGCGCTTCTTCATGTCCCACCACGCGTCGTTGTCGTGCACGACCGGCGTGAAGGCGAAGTTGTAGTCCGGCGGCGGCGAGGAGGTCGCCCATTCCAGCGTGCGGCCGTCCCACGGGTCGCCGGTCGTGTCGCGAAGCTGGTCGCGGCGCAGGATCGAGACGGCGATCTGGATGATGAAGGCGACGATGCCGATCAGGATCAGGAAGGCGCCGAAGCCGGCGATGATGAACCAGATCTGCAGCGACGGGTCGTCGAAGACGCGCAGCCGCCGCGTCACGCCCATCAGGCCGAGCACGTAGAGCGGCATGAAGGCGAAGAAGAAGCCGAGCACCCAGCCCCAGAACGACACCTTGCCCCAGAAGGGATCGAGCCTGAAGCCGAACGCCTTGGGGAACCAGTAGGCCATGCCGGCGAACAGGCCGTAGACGACGCCGCCGATGATGGTGTTGTGGAAGTGGGCGACGAGGAAGAGCGAGTTGTGCAGCACGAAATCGGCCGGCGGAACGGCGAGCAGCACACCGGTCATGCCGCCGATGACGAAGACCAGCATGAAGGCGACCGTCCACATCATCGGCAGCTCGAAGCGGATGCGGCCGCGATACATGGTGAACAGCCAGTTGAAGATCTTCGCTCCCGTCGGGATCGAGATGATCATGGTGGTGATGCCGAAGAAGGAGTTCACGCTGGCGCCGGAGCCCATGGTGAAGAAGTGGTGCAGCCATACCAGATAGGACAGGATGGTGATGCACACCGTGGCGTAGACCATCGAGGTATAGCCGAACAGGCGCTTGCCCGAGAAGGTCGCGGCGATCTCCGAATAGATGCCGAAGGCGGGCAGGACGAGAATGTAGACCTCCGGATGGCCCCAGATCCAGATGAGGTTGACATACATCATCGGATTGCCGCCGAGGTCGCTGGTGAAGAAGTTGGTGCCGACGTAGCGGTCGAGCGTCAGCAGCACCAGCGTGGCGGTCAGGATCGGGAAGGTCGCCACGATCAGCACGTTGGTGCATAGCGAGGTCCAGGTGAAGACCGGCATCTTCATCATCGTCATGCCCGGACAGCGCATCTTCACGATGGTGACGATGAGGTTGATGCCCGACAGCGTCGTGCCGACGCCCGCCACCTGCAGCGACCATATGTAATAGTCCATGCCGACGCCGGGACTGTGCTCGGCCCCCGACAGCGGCGGGTAGGCGAGCCAGCCGGTGCGGGCGAACTCGCCCACGAACAGCGACATCATCAGGATGATCGCGCCGGCGGTGGTCATCCAGAAGCTGAAATTGTTGAGGAAGGGGAAGGAGACGTCGCGCGCGCCGATCTGCAGCGGCACGATATAGTTCATCAGGCCGGTGACCAGCGGCATCGCCACGAAGAAGATCATGATGACGCCGTGGGCGGTGAATATCTGGTCGTAGTGATGGGCGTTGAGATAGCCTTCCGAGCCGTTGAAGGCCATGGCCTGTTGGAGGCGCATCATGATGGCGTCGGAGAAGCCGCGCAGCAGCATCACGATGCCGAGGATCATGTACATGATGCCGATGCGCTTGTGGTCGACGGTGGTGAACCACTCGCGCCACAGATAGCCCCACAGGCGGAAATATGTGACGGCTGCCAGCAGCGCGACGCCGCCCAGCGCGACGACCGCGAAGGTGCCGACGAGGATCGGCTCGTGGAGGGGGATCGCCTCCCAGGTGAGCCGGCCGAAGACGAAGCTGGTGAGGGACGAGGTATTGAACATCGCAGGACTCAGATGCGGGAGGGCTGGCGCACGGACGCGGCGGCCGCGCCGGGGAAGCCGGAGGCCGGGCGTGGCAGGCCGGCGCCAAAAAGCGGCGCCGGATCGACGAGGGGACGCAGCGAGGCCGACCAGGAGACCGCCGCCGCGGCGGCCGCTTCCTCGACGGTGCAGATGCTGGCGACCATGGTGGAGCGCAGGCCGAACAGGGCGCTGCCCTTCGAGGGCCTGTCCGTCTCGAGCGGCTGGAGAAGGTTGATGCCGGCCACGCCGAGCCCGCCCCCGGCGTCGATCGCCATCATCTCGTCCATGCACATGCGGCCGGGCTCGGCGCAGCGGTCGCGGATCAACCGGAAGAGCTGCGGCTCGACGGAGGCGTAGTGGCGCGCCGGCTCGTTCTCGCTCGGCTTCGCCAGCTCCAGATAGGCGAAGCGGTCGAGCGCGCTGCCCTCCTGCTTCACCTTGCCGACCCAGGCGTCGAAATCCGCCTGCTCCAGCCCGTGGAAGGCGAAGCGCATTCCGGAGAAGCCGTCGCCGCTGTAGTTGGCCGAGAAGCCGGCATATTCGCCCGGCTTGTTGATGACGCCGTGCAGCGTCGTCTCCATGCCGGGCATGGCGTAGATCTGGCCGGCCAGCGCCGGCACGTAGAAGGAGTTCATCACCGAGGTCGAGGTGAGGCGGAAGCGGATCGGCCTGTCGAGCGGGACGGCCATCTCGTTGACCGTCGCGATGCCGTATTCGGGGAAGATGAACAGCCACTTCCAGTCGAGCGCGGCCACCTGCACCTCCAGCGGCTCGACCTCCGCCGCCACCGGCCGGCCCTCCGTCACGCGGTCCAGCGGCCGGTAGGGGTCGAGCAGATGGGTGAACATCCACGTCACCGCGCCGAGGCAGATGATGATGAGCAGCGGCGCGGCCCAGATGACCAGCTCCAGATAGGTGGAATGGCTCCATTCCGGCTCGTAGCGGGCGCTCTCGTTGCCCGCGCGGTAGCGCCAGGCGAAGAGCACGGTGAGCGCCATCACCGGCACGATGATGAGCAGCATGAGCACGGTGGAGATGATGACCAGATCGCGCTGCTGCCCGGCGACGTCGCCGGCCGGATAGAGCACCACGAGATCGCAGGCGCTCAGGACAAGGGGGAGTGGCAGCACAGCCAGCAGTCTTGAAGGTCTCAAGGCAATGTCCGCTCTTTGGAGCCCTTTGGGCATGTTCGCCCGCACCGCTACCGCCTCCCGGCCATGAGGCACATTGGACAATTTGCCCAATGCCGCATTGCAGCAGGGGAGGGGTAGAAGGTATGCGGCGCGGCGAAAGGCCCGCCGGTCAACCGCAATCCAGCATGGCGTTTTCGGATATGGCGCAGTCCCCGGCGATAACGGAAGAAATGCTCGGCCCGGAGGCAAGGGACAAGGAGGGGCGGCACGGCGATGTCGCGCCCGGCGAGATCGCCGTCGGCGTCTTCATCGGCCGCACCTCGGAGTTCTTCGACTTCTTCGTCTACGCCATCGCCTCGGTGATCGTGTTCCCGAGGCTGCTCTTCCCTCATCTCGACGCGCTGACCGCGACCCTCTGGTCCTTCGTGATCTTCGCGCTGGCCTTCATCGCGCGGCCGGCCGGCACGGCGATCTTCATGGCGGTCGACCGCAACTGGGGCAAGGGCGTGAAGATGACCATCGCGCTGTTCCTGCTCGGCACGGCCACGGTCGCCATCGCCTTCCTGCCCGGCTATGAGAGCATCGGCGCGGCGGCGATCTGGCTGCTGTCCTTCGCGCGCATCTGCCAGGGCATCGCGCTCGGCGGCACATGGGACGGTCTGGCCTCCCTGCTGGCCATGAACGCGCCCGAGGGCCGGCGTGGCTGGTATGCGATGATCCCGCAGCTCGGCGCGCCCGCCGGCCTGATCATCGCCAGCGGGCTCTTCGCCTTCTTCGTCGGCAATCTCTCCGCGCAGGATTTCTTCGACTGGGGCTGGCGCTACCCGTTCTTCGTCGCCTTCGCGATCAATGTCGTGGCGCTTTTCGCGCGGCTCAGGATCGTATCGACGTCCGAATACGAGACCCTGTTCGCCAATCGGGAGCTTCAGCCGGCGCCAGTGCTGGCCACCATCCGCGCCGAGGGCCGCAATGTCGCGATCGGCGCCTTCGCCCCGCTGGCGAGCTTCGCGCTGTTCCACATGGTGACGGTGTTCCCGCTGTCGTGGGTGTTCCTGTTCACCTCGGAAGAGATCGCGCGCTTCCTCGTGATCGAGGTGGTCAGCGCGGTGTTCGGCCTCGCGGCGATCTTCGTTTCGGGCATCGTCGCCGACCGCATCGGCCGGCGCTCGCTGCTGATCGGCTCGGCGGTGGCGATCGCGGCCTTCAGCGGCTTCGCGCCGCAACTACTCGATGCCGGCGCGGTCGGCGAGGCGATCTACATGATCCTCGGCTTCGTGCTGCTCGGCCTTGCCTTCGGCCAGTCCTCGGGCGCGGTGGCGTCCAGTTTCTCGAAAGCCTATCGCTATACGGGCTCCGCCATCACGACGGATCTGGCCTGGCTGTTCGGCGCCGGCTTCGCGCCGCTTGCCGCGCTGCTGCTGTCGGCCAATTTCGGGCTGATCTCGGCCGGCGCCTATCTCCTGTCGGGCGCGATCTGCACGCTGCTGGCGCTATGGATCAGTGAGCGTCCTCGCCGCGATTAACTTGACTGAATTTATCAAGAATATATTGTGCCGGGCGCACAGCTGCTGCGCCTGCCGCGCAACGGTATTTCGACAGCATTCGGCGGGAGGACTGCAATGAGCGAATCGACGTCAGGGGCGGCGGCCGACGGTGCCGCGTCCGTCGTGCCGGTCCTCTCCGTATCGGGGCTGACGACATCCTTCCGGCGTGACGGCATCTGGAGCCCGGTGGTGCGCGACATCTCCTTCGACATCGCCCCGGGGGAGACAGTCGCCGTCGTGGGCGAATCCGGCTCCGGGAAAAGCGTCACGGCGCTGTCGATCATGCGGCTCGTCCTGAACGGCCGGATCGAAGGCAGCATCCGCCTCGACGGCAGGGAACTCCTCACGCTCTCCAACGAGGAAATGCGGAAGATTCGCGGCAACAAGATCGCCATGATCTTCCAGGAGCCGATGACCAGCCTCAATCCGGTGATGACCATCGGGACCCAGATCGCCGAGGCCCTGATTTGCCATCGCGCGGTCTCGCGGCGGGAAGCGGAAGCCGAGACCGTCCGTCTGCTGGAGCGTGTGCGCATTCCGGCGGCGAAATCGCGGGTCAACGAATATCCGCACAACTTCTCGGGCGGCATGCGGCAGCGCGTGATGATCGCCATGGCGCTCGCCTGCAAGCCCAAGCTGCTCATTGCCGACGAGCCGACGACGGCGCTCGACGTCACCATTCAGGCGCAGATCCTGCGGCTCCTGAAGGAGCTTCAGGAAGAGGAGGGCATGTCTGTCCTTTTCATCACGCACGACATGGGCGTGGTCGCCGAGATCGCCGACCGCACCATCGTCATGCTGGACGGCAAGGTGGTGGAAACCGGCGCGACGGAGCAGATATTCGCCGGAGCGGAACATCCCTATACGAGGGCGCTGCTTTCCGCTGTTCCCGTTCTCGGCTCGATGAGCGGGCATCGCCAGCCGATGCGTTTCCCGGTCGTCGACAAGGCGACCGGCCTGTCCGATGTCCCCGTGGAGGTGAAGGACACCGTTCAGAGCGCCAGGCGCTCCATCCTCGACGTGACCAATCTGACCACCCGTTTCGACATCCGCAACGGCATACTCGGCGGGGTGACCGGGCGCGTCCATGCCGTGGAGAACGTCTCCTTCGCGCTCAAGGTCGGCGAAACCCTCGCGCTCGTCGGCGAATCCGGCTGCGGCAAGTCGACCACCGGACGCTCGATCCTGCGCCTCACCGAGCCCTCCAGAGGCTCCGTTCTGGTCGATGGTCAGGACGTGCTGAAGACCGGCGGAACTGCGCTGCGTACCTTGCGCAAGCAGGTGCAGGTCGTCTTCCAGGATCCGTTCGCGAGCCTGAATCCACGCATAACCGTTGGCTCCGCGATCGCCGAGCCGATCTATACGCTCGGGATCGCGACCAAGGAGCAGGCGCGTGAAAGGGCTGCCGAACTGCTGCGCCGTGTGGGGCTCAAGCCGGACATGGCGGACCGCTACCCGCATGAGTTCTCGGGCGGCCAGCGGCAGCGCATCTGCATCGCGCGCGCGCTCGCCCCCGAACCCAGACTGATCATCGCGGACGAGGCGGTCTCCGCGCTCGACGTCTCGATCAAGGCGCAGGTGATCAACCTGATGCTCGACCTGCAGGAGAGCATGGGCCTCGCCTACCTCTTCATCTCGCACGACATGGCGGTGGTGGAGCGGGTCAGCCATCGGGTCGCGGTCATGTATCTGGGCGAGATCGTGGAGATCGGGCCGCGCGAGGCCATCTTCGGCAATCCGCAGCATCCCTACACCAAGAAGCTGATGGCGGCGGTGCCGATCCCGGATCCGTCGCGCCGCGCAAAGCCGCGGGTCGTGTCGAACGACGAGATCAGGAGTCCCGTCCGCGCGCCGGACTATGTGCCGCCGGAGCGGGCCTATCGCGAGATTTCGCCGGGACACATGGTCCAGTCATGGGGCGAGGAATGGGCCGCATAGTGCCGGGCGCCCGGCCCGTCCGGGGTGCGTTCCCATGACCAGGCTGCGCCACCTGCAACTCGTTGCCTCGAACGGCGAGACCCGCGAGGACACCTGCCATCATTTCAACGGTCACCTGCCGACCCTCGAGGATTTTCGGGTCGATGTGGCAGAAGACCTGTTCCTGAAGCTGTTCCGGCACATTTGCGCGAGCATTGCCGGCGAAACGGCCCATGGCTGGTTGGCGGCGCGCCGGATCGCCGAGGCGGAGCTTGGGGTGCAGGACGGATGGACCCTGATCAACGACATCTCCACCCTTCTTCACGCCATCAAAGTCGAGCGCGCAGGCAGGTTTTCGTTCATGGCGGCCGACTGCCCGGTCTGCCGCCGGCGCGTGTGCGAGGAGGAGCAGATCATCCTGGAACTGATGCGTGCGGCCCGGCGACGCGATAGCGCGGCGATCGCGGATCACGCCCGGGCCCTGGCCGGCGGCGGTGAGGCGACGCGTCTCATTCTGGCGGCTAAGGCGCTGGGCCCGCAACTGGGCGAGCGCGCCTGACCGCAGCGATGCCGTTCCCTTGTGCAGGCTGTTCCGCTGGTCGTTGATCTCAGATCAGCGCGCAGACCGTCTTGGTCTCGAGATAGTTCTCCAGCCCCGGCGCGCCGTTCTCGTAGCCCCAGCCGGACTGCTTGTGGCCGCCCTTGGGCAGCTCCGGCGAGAAGTAGGAGTGGCAGTTGATCCATACCGTGCCGGCGCGGATGCGGGCGGCAGTGCGGTGCGCGGCGGAAAGGTCGCGCGTCCATACGCTGGCGGCCAGCCCGTAGGGAGAATCGTTGGCATAGGCCAGCGCCTCGTCCACCTCGTCGAAGGGCGTCACCGCCGCGACGGGCCCAAAGATCTCCTCGCGCATCATGCGCATGTCCGCTCTGACGCCGGTGACGACCGTCGGCGCATAGAAGGCGCGCTCGCGCCGGCCGCCCGTCACCACCTCTGCGCCCGCGGCCTGTCCTTCCGAGACGTAGGCGGCGACGCGCTCGGCCTGCGCGTCGCTCACCAGCGGGCCGAGGTCGGTGTCGGCATCGAGCCCGTGGCCGAGCCTGAGTTTTGCGGCCTCCGCCGCCAGCCCGGCGGTCAGCGCGTCGCAGATGCTGCGATGGGCGTAGACGCGCGAGCCGGCGACGCAGACCTGACCCGCATTGGCGAAGATGCCGCGCGCCACGCCGGGGACCGCCAGTTCCATCTCCGCGTCGGGCATGACGATGGCCGGCGATTTGCCGCCGAGCTCCAGCGTCAGCTTCTTGAGGTTGCCCTGCGCCGCCGCCACGATCAGCCGGCCCACCTCGGTCGAGCCGGTGAAGGCGACCTTGTCCACCTCCGGATGCGCGGCGAGCGCGGCACCCGCCGTCTCGCCCGTGCCGGTGACGATGTTGACCACGCCCGCCGGCAGGCCGGCATCGACCAGCAGCTCGCCCAGCCGCAGCGTCGTCAGCGAGGTCTCCTCGGCGGGCTTCAGCACCACCGCGCAGCCGGCGGCGAGCGCCGGCGCCAGCTTCATCGCGGCCATCAGCAGCGGCGAGTTCCACGGCGTGATCGCGGCCACCACGCCGATGGGCTCGCGCGTGGTGTAGGCGAAGATTTTCCGGCCCGCCGGCTGGTGCGCGATGGAGGTCGGGATCGTCGTGCCGAGGATCTTGGTGGCGAAGCCGGCGAAATAGCGGAACTGCTCGGCCGATGCCGGGATTTCCCCGAAGCGCGCGGTCTTCAGCGACTTTCCCTGATCCAGCACTTCCAGCTCCGACAGCTCGTCGGCATGAAGGTCGATCAACTCGGCGATCCGCCACAGCAGCCTGCCGCGCGCGGACGGGGTCATGCCGCGCCAGGCATCGCTCTCGAAGGCGGCGCGGGCCGACGCCACCGCTTCATCGACATCGGCCTGCGTGGCGGCGGCGAGTTGCGCGAGTTCGCGGCCGGTTGCCGGATCGCATGTCGGGATCGTGCCGCGCTCCGATGCGTCGCGCCATGTGCCGCCGATGAGGAGGCGTTTTTGCGGCTGCGAAAGGAAGGCGCGGGCGGCCGCGTTCGACGGTTCGGGGATGCGGGCGAGGATGGTCATGCGTCTGCTCCGTGAGTGGCCTGCGCGTCGCGCAGCGCCGCGGCCGCGGCAAGCCCGCCGCGGATGATCGAGTGATAACCGGTGCAGCGGCAGATATTGCCCGCCAGCCCGGCGCGGATGGCGGCCTCGTCGGCGTCGGGGCGGTCCCGCAGCAGCGCGGTGAGCGCTGTTGCAAAGCCCGGCGCGCAATAGCCGCACTGGAAGGCGTTTTCGACTGCGAGCGCGGCGCGTATCAGTTCGGCGTCGCGGTCGCCGTCGAGCCCTTCCGGCGTGACGATGTCGCGCCCGTCGAGCTGCCACAGCATGAGCAGGCAGGCATTGGCCGGCAGCCCGTCCATCAGCACCGTGCAGGCGCCGCACCGGCCGATGCCGCAGGCCTTCTTGGTCGCGGTCAGGCCGAGCCGGTCGCGCAGCAGGTCGACCAGCCGCGCGTCCGGCGCGGCGTCGAGGCGGAGGTCCGCGCCGTTGAGGCGGAACGTCACGGACATCGCGCTGGCCGCGCTCATGCGCGCCCCGCCATCATGTCGAGCAGGCGCTCCGGGTCGAAGGGCGCCGTCTCGGGCCAAAAGCCGGTGGCGTCCGCCACTGCGTTGGCGATGGCCGGCGTGACCGCGCAGATGCCCAGCTCGCCCGCGCCGCGCGGCCCGTAGGGATCGCCCACGTCGAGCCCTTCGAGCGCGAAGCTCGCCATCCGCTCCGGCGCGTCGGCGATGCCCGGCAGCATGTAGGTGTCGAGGTTGGCGGTGACATAGCGCGCATCCTGCATCGCCGCGTCCTCGGTCAGGGTGAAGCCGAGCCCCTGCACGCCGCCGCCCTCGATCTGGCCGAGATAGGCGGCGAGGTCGAGCATGGGCCCGGCCGCCGTGTGCTGGTTCAAGTCGAGCACGCGCACCTGACCGGTGATGCGGCTGACCGCCACCCGCGCCACGGTCGCGCCGAAGGCGAAGATGAGGCGCGCATTGCCCTCGAAATAGTCCGACTTCGGGAATTCGAAGCTGGTCGCCGCAAAGGGCAGGGCGTCGTCCGGCAGCGAGCGGGCGATATCGGCGAAGGAGGCGAGCACCTCGCCGCTGTTCGATCCGCGCTCCGCGACGCCGCCCGGCACGATGGCGAGCGCGGCCGGATCGCGCCCGAGCAGCCGGCCGGCGGCCGCGCAGATCGCGGCGGCGAGCGTGGGCGCGGTGTCCTGCGCCACGCGCCAGAGCACATAGGTGCCCCGGCCGGCGGTGGTGGAGCCGGAATCGGGCGTGCGGCCGGTGTCGCCGGTCACGGGCCGCACGTCGCCGCGACCGCAACCCAGCGCCGCGGCCACCGCGCTCTGCGTGGCCGTCAGCAGACCCTGTCCGATCTCGTCCAGCCCATAGAGCGCCTCGATCGCGCCGTCAGGCGCCAGCCGCAGCGCGCCGCCGCCGGCGTCGAGCGGCAGCGTGCCGAGGCCGGTGCCCTGGTAGATCATCGCCATGCCGGCGCCGATCAGCTCGGCGCCGTCCGCCGAAAGCCCGCGCGCTTGCCGCCAGACCGGATCGGCCTCGGCCGCCCGCAGCATCTCGTCCAGCCGCTCGGTCGGCGCGACGCGCTGGCCGAGAGCGCCGCGCGTGCCGGGCCGGCGCATGTTGCGGCGGCGGATCGCGAACGGGTCGAGCCCGCACGCCGCCGCCAGCCGGTCCATCTGGCATTCGAGGGCATCGGCCATCTGGTTGGCGCCGAAGCCGCGAAAGGCGCCGCAGGTGCCGTTATTGGTGTAGGCGAGCCGCCCGGCGGCCCGTACATGCGGCACGACATAGGGGCCGCAGGCGTGCTCCAGCGCGGTCTCCACCACGCCGGGGCCGAGCGAGGCATAGGCGCCGGCATCGGCCAGCACGTCCACCTCCTGCGCCACCAGCATGCCCTCGGCATCGCAGCCGGTGCGCATGCGGATCACCATCGGATTGCGCTTGGTGCCGGCGAGCACGGATTCGGCGCGGTCGAGCTGGATGCGCACCGGCTGGCGGGTCTTGAGCGCCAGCAGGGCGAGCGCGGGCTGCACCGTCAGCTCGTCCTTGCCGCCGAAGGCGCCACCGGTGGGGCTCGTGACGACGCGGATCTTCTCCTCCGGCATGCCGAGGATGCGCGCTAGCTGCATCCGGTCGCGCGCGCCGTGCTGCCCGCCGGCGCAGATGGTGAGCGTGCCGTCGGCGGCGAGGAAGGCATGGCCGCCCTCGGTCTCCATGAAGCCGTGCATCTGACGCGGCGTGACATAGGTCGCCTCGACGACATGCACGGCTTGCGAAAAACCGGCGGCGAGGTCGCCACGCGAAAAATCGATGCGCCGCTGCAGGTTGCCGTCGGCGTGGACGGAGGCGGCACCGGGCGCGAGCGCCGCTTCGGCGTCGCAGATGTGGGGCAGGGGATCGTAGCGGACGTCGATGAGCGCCAGCGCGCGGGCGGCGGTCTCGGCATCCACCGCGGCCACGGCCGCCACCGCGTCGCCGGTATAGCGCACCTTGTCGAAGCACAGCGCCGGCTGGTCCTGCACGACGATGCCGAAGGCGTTCTGGCCGGCGATGTCGTGATGGGTGACCACGGCCGCCACACCCGGCAGCGCCTCGGCGGCGCGCGTGTCGATGGACAGGATGCGCGCATGCGGCACGCCCGCCCGCAGGATGCGCGCGACCAGCATACCGGGTTCGCGCCGGTCGGTGAGGTATTCCAGCCGCCCGGCGATCTTGGCCGGTCCGTCAGGCCGCATATGCCAGCGGTGGGGCAGGGCGGCGCGGGAGAGGAGGAGTTCGCCAGGCGCGGCGTCAGATGGCGCGGCGATGGCGGTATTACCCCCCTCTGGCCTGCCGGCCATCTCCCCCAAAAGGGGGGAGATCGGATGGTGGCTCGACCTTCGCCAATCACCGGCGGCCATGTTCTGGCGGGACGGTGAAGCTGCCGATCTCCCCCCTTGTGGGGGAGATGGCCGGCAGGCCAGAGGGGGGTACGACGGAGCACCGACCTTGTCGGTATCCACCACTCCCAGCCCAAACAGGATCGCATTGGCCGCCACGCGCTTGCGATAATGGGCGGAGCGGAAGGCGTCGTCCGGCGCGTCGATCTCGTCCATGAGCGCCGCATGCGCCTGTATCAGGTCGGTGTCCGCGACCCTTTGTCCGTCGAGCATCCGCTCGGCGCGCGCGAGCCTTGCCGGCGGCACAACGCCGCCGCCCACCGCAAGCCGCAGGCCGACGAGCCGGCCGTCAATGACCGTCCAGCTCCCGGCTACCCCGATCACGCTCGGCGTGAAGGCGGCGCGCAGGCCGACCTTGCGGTGGAGCCACGGATGCCCGGCCTCCGGCACCGGCACGCGGATGGCGGCGAGCAGTTCGGCCGGCCCCGCCGGCCGCGCAAGCCAGTCCGCCAGCCCGATCGTCTCCGCGCCGCTTGCCGCGTGCAGCTCCACCCGCGCATCGAGCGCCAGCAGCGCCGGGAGCAGGCATCCCGCGCGGCCGGCCACGTTGCCGCCGATCGTGCCGAGGTTGCGCACCGCCGGCCCGGCGGTGGCGCGGATCGCGGCGTGGAGCAGCGGCAGGCGCGCCGCGATTTTCCCGTCGCGCTCCAGCACTCCCAGCGTCGTCAGCGCGCCGATGCGGATTTCTTCCGCGCCGGCCTCGACCCCGCGCAGGTCCGCGATGCCCGACAGGTCGATTATCAGCGCCGGCTGCGCAAGGCCCTTGGCCCATTCGAGCTGCAACGCCGTGCCACCGGCGACGAAGCGCGCGCCCGGCGCATCCGCGGCGGCAATCGCCTCGGCAATGCCTGCCGGGCGGAGCAGCCGGAGGGCGCGGGGTACGATGGTCATGCGGCGCCCGTCGTGGTGCCGAAGCGGATGCCCTTCTCCTTCAGCCAGCGCCGGTAGGCGATGGAGGAGGAGTCGGCGCGCGTGGGGATTTCCGCGCGCGGTTCCAGCGGCAGCAGCAGCGGCCGCTGGTTCTCCACGATGATGCGGTCCTGCAGGAAGATCACCTGCTCGAAGTTGAGCAGCGCCGTGTCGGTGGAGACGCTGTCCACGAGATACATGACCGGCTGGGCGCGGCACAGGTCCTCCTCCATCGGCTGGATGAACAGCGCGATGGCGTCGAGCCGGTCGGGCGCTGTGGGGCAGACGCGGTAGAGCATCACCACGAAGGGGCTCGGCACGCGATAGGTGAGGTGCACGAAGTCGCCGGCCGATTCCGTCGCCGCGATGCGCGGCTGGAAGAAGGTGCAGTTGGTGGCCCAGACCTCGTCCACGTCGCGGCGGATTTCGCTCAGATATTGCGGCACCTCCGTATGCGGCTCGGCGCCGAGGATGTCGGTGTGCACGAAGGGGAAATGCGCCATGTCGAGGAAGTTCTCGACCACGCGCAGGCCGGACGCGCGCATCTTCACCCAGCCGCAAGGCACGAAGCGGCGGTCGGCCTCGTGCGATTCCGCGATGTCGAAGATGTCGCGGTTCGGGCGGCCGAGCGTGGTCCAGACGCAGCCATAGCGCTCCTGCGCGGGCAAGGCAGGGCCGCGGGCGCCGTCGTCCAGTATCTCGCGCACCACCGAGCGCCCGGCGGCGTCGCGATGGAGCGCGATGTCCTGCCCGAGCAGGCGCGTCGTCACGGGTGTTCTCGTCAGGGCGGCGGCGGTCTCGACGGCATACCATTCGTCGAGGGCGGCGCGATCGGTCGTCTTCATGGTGCGCTCCTCGTCATGGGCTCAATCCTGTGAGCGGCTGAGGGAGGTGGCAGGATACCCCCACCCCATACCCCTCCCCACAAGGGGGAGGGGGATTCTGAGAGGTTTCGACCACTGGCCGAAGGAAAGGCGCGGCGCCGGCGACCCCCTCCCCCTTGTGGGGAGGGGTAAGGGGTGGGGGTTCGAGTGCCCCGCCCCTGTCCGGATCGTCGGATGCGGCAAGTCACGCCTTCGTCCATTGCTTCGTGCCCTCCGCGTTCTCGGCCAGCCACGCCGCCCGGCGCGCGAACAGGCCGGGCGCGACGCGGTGGATTTCGGCGATGATCTCCTTCAGGTCGGCGGTCTTCAGCACGCCGTCCTCCACCAGCACCTGCCCGTCCACCATGGTCAGCGCCACGTCGCCGCCGCGCACGGCGTGGACGAGGTTGTGGTGCAGGTTGAACCAAGCTCCCTCGGCGAAGACGGGCGTCATGCGAGGGGTGTCGGTGCGCACGGCGATGATGTCGGCGCGCTTGCCGGGCTCGATGGAGCCGATCTCGTGGTCGAGCCCGATCGCCTTCGCGCCGGTGATGGTCGCCATCCGCAACACCTGCCAGCTATCCATCGCGGCGGCGTCGAGGTCCTTGAGCTTGCCCAGCAGCGAGGCGACCTTCATCTCCTCGAACATGTCGAAATTGTTGTTCTCCTTCTCGCCGTCGGTGCCGATGCCCACCGGCACGCCGGCCGCCAGCATCTCGGCCACGCGCGCGATGCCGCTGGCGAGCTTCATGTTCGACACGGGATTGTGCGCGACCGAGACCGGATATTTCGCGATCAGCTCGATCTCGGCGGAATCGAGCCACACGCCATGCGCGATCATGGTGCGCGGCGCCTCGAAGAAGCCCAGTTGCTCCAGCGCGAACATCGGCCGCTTGCCGTAGCGCCTGTCGAACTCGGCAAGCTCTATTTCCGCCTCGCTGCAATGGGTGTGGAAGCCAGTGCCGTGCCGCTTCGCCATGTCAATGGCGCAGCGCTGGCCGGCCTCGCCGGCATAGAACAGGTGCTCCAGCCCGACCCAGACATTGATGCGGCCGCCGGCCTCCCGGTGCCATTTCTCGATCAGCGCCTCGTTCATGTCGAGCGTGTCGAAATAGTCGTAGTCCGGGTGCTCGCCGACATAGGGCACGGCGACCAGCCGGTTGCCGATGGCCTCGGCCGCCCTGGCGCTGCCCTCCATGAAGCGCCACATGTCCACCACCGTCGTGGTGCCGCCCAGCACGGATTCGGCGTAGCACAGCCATGAAGCGGCCTCCGCCTCGTGCGGCTGGAGCATGCGGTGCATGGGGTTGATGTGCAGCGTCAGCCAGTCCCACACCGGCAGATGCTCGGCCGTGCCGCGCAGGAAGCCGGAATGCGCATGCGCATTGACCAGCCCCGGCATGAGCACGCTGTTGGCGACTTTTTTTACCGCCGCGTGCGGATGCGCCTGCCGCAGCTCCGCCAGCATGCCCACCGCCGCGATGCGCCCGTCCTCCACCAGCACCGCGCCGCCTGGCAGCACGGTGTTGGCGGCGTCCATGGTGATCAGCGTGTCGCCGGCGAGGATGAGGGGCTGGTTCATCTTTTCGGTTCCCATGGCTTGCGTCATACCCCCACCCCTAACCCCTCCCCACAAGGGGGAGGGGAACTTGCTGGCCGCATCCGCGAGCGCCATCTGCCACCGTTGCGGCGACGATGAAGCGCCTGTTTCCCTCCCCCTTGTGGGGAGGGGTTAGGGGTGGGGGTATCCTGCCCAAGCGACGTTCCCTGTTCTCACCATCCGCGACCATGCAAGCCTCACGCCACTTTCAGGATGAAGTCGGCCGCGCGCTCGCCGATCATCGTGGCGGGCGCGTGGGTGTTGCAGGTGGGGATGATCGGGATCACCGAGGCGTCGGCGATGGTGAGGCCGTCGAGGCCGTGCAGCGACAGGCGGCTGTCCACCACGGCGTTCGCGTCCTCGCCCATGCGGCAGGTGCCGCAGGTGTGGAAGAAGGTGGAGCAGGCATCGCGGATGAAGGCCACCGTCTCCCGCTTGGAGAGCCGCCGGTCGGGCGCGGCGAAGCCGGCGAAGATGTGCGCATTGGCCTTCGCCGCAGCCATCTCCATAACCTGCTCGACGGCGACCGCCATCGCGTCGAGGTCTTCGGGCTCGGCGAGGTAGTTGGGCTGGATTTCGAGTGCGCCGCCCGGCCGCGCCTCCAGAAGCCGCAAGTAGCCGACGCTTTTCGACCGCATCAGCCCGGCGCCGAAGGAAAACACCTCGCCCGACGTATCATAGCGGGCCCGGACTGCGGGCTCGGCGCTGTTGCCCTGCACCGGGAAGGCGTGGATGTCGGCCTGCGGCAGGTCGGGCCGCGTCTTCCAGTTGACCATGGAGCCGCCGCCATTGCCCGTCACCGGACCGAGAGGCGCTTTCGCCCGGAACACGCAGGCCTGCGCCAGCGGATGGTCCTGCAAATTGCGGCCGATGCCGGGCAGCGCGTGCAGCGGCGCGACGCCCAGCCGACGCAGCTCGGCCGGATCGCCGATGCCCGACAGCATGAGCAGGCGGGGCGTGTCGATGGCGCCGGCGGCCAGCACCACGCGCTCATGCGCGCGGGTCTCGCGCACCGCCCCGTCCACCAGATGGCGCACGCCGGTGCAGCGGCCGTTCTCGACCATGAGGCCGATCGCCGGCGACTCCGTCGCGATGGTGAGGTTCGGCCTGTCGAGGACGGGCCAGAGATAGCCGCGTGCCGAACTCCAGCGCTTGCCCCCGGAAATGTTGAAGTTGGACGCCGCCGCCCCCTCATTGTCCGGCCCGTTCGGATCGTCGATGACCGGGATGCCGATCTCGGCCGCGCCGTCGATCAGTGCCTGCGCCACCGGGTGCATCTCAGGCACGCGCTCGATGCGCAGCGGGCCGCCGCTGCCCCGCCATTCGCTCGCGCCGCCCTCCCAGTCCTCGCAGCGGCGGAAATAGGGCAGGCAGTCGGCGAAGCGCCAGCCTTTCGCGCCGGCCTCTTCCCAGGCATCGTAGTCGCGCGGATGGCCGCGATACCACATCATCGCGTTGATGGCGGAAGAGCCGCCGAGAACCCGTCCGCGCGGGATGCCGATGGTGCGGCCGTTCACATGCCGCGTGGGCGCGTAGTCGTAGCCCCAGTCATAGGCGCCGCGGCCGAGCAGCACCCATTGCGCCGGATCGTCGATCTCCGCGATGCCGATCCCGGCCGGCCCGGCCTCGATGAGCAGCACGTCCACGCCCGCATCCACCAGCCGCCGCGTCACCGCCGCGCCGCCGGAGCCCGATCCGACCACGATGACATCGTGGCCTGGCTTCGGCGCGCGGTTCGGGATGCGGGGCAGGGGTGTCTCCACGATGCGGCCGTCAGTTGTGCTCGCTCGGACCCATGATGACGATGCCCTCGGTCGCCTCGACATGGCGCACGAAGATGTATTTGTCCTCGCGTCCGTCCGAATGCTTGCGCCTTATGTCGGGCTGCACCGCGCCGGCCACCTTGGCGACGACGATATAGGGCACGTCGGCTGCCAGCCCGGCCGCGCAATGGGCGTCGAACTCCTCCAGCGTCCGGGCGGTATAAGCATGCTCCACGCCGGCACCGCGCGCGATCGCGGCGATGTCGACGCGGCCGGAGGCGGTGTGCGTCGGCGGGCCGCCGATCGACTGGTAGCACTCGTTGTCCCATACCACGACGAACAGGTTTTTCGGCTGCTCGTTGCCCAGCGTGGCGAGGATGCCGAGGTTGAACATCATGCCGCCGTCCGTATCCAGCGAGACGATGCGCCGGTGCGGCAGGCCGGCCGCCAGCCCGAAGGCCTGCGGCGTCACGCAGCCGAGCTGCTGCTGGAACAGGCTCGCCGCGCGCATGTGCGGCGCGGCATTGTACCACTCGTCCACGCTGGCTCCGAGCGAGAGGATGACCAGCTCGTCCTTCAGCCGCGCGGCCAGCCGCGTCATGCAATCGTAGCGCTTCATCGGACGATGCTCCCGCCGAGCGCGATGGCCGAATGGTAATAGGCGTTGTACGACCAGTCGTAGGCGTCCGCGATCGAGCGCTCGATCTGGTCCTCCTCGCGCACCACGCGATAGGGGATGCGCAGCGCGTTCAGCACCGGCTCCATGGTGATGCCGTGCGGGATCGCCCACCAGTTGTTCTCGCCCAGCTCGCCGCGATAGCTCATCAGCATCACCACCGGGATGCCGGCGCCGAGCCCCATGCGCGCCAGCGGCTCGACCGAGGCGCGCAGGCCGGAATTCTCCATTACCAGCGCCGCCCGCTTGCCCGACAGGAAGACGCCGCCGCAGATCGCCGCCCCTTCGCCCTCGTTGGTGACGCGGATGGTGCGGATGTCCGGGTCGGCATCGAGAGCCGGATAGAGTTCCTTGAACAGCGAATCCGGCAGGTAGCAGACGATGCTCACGCCCGCCTTCTTCAAACCCCGGATCACCGCATCGACGGCGCTTTGCTTCATGCGTGGGTCTCCATGTGGAGGCCACTCTAGGCAAACCGAACTTGTTCCAGATAGAGCATCATTTCGCGATTTGATGGTGCGTAAAACGCAACAACTAAAGCAATTCCAGCAAAAGTGCTTAGCGGTTTTGCGTCCGGAATTGCGTAAAGCAGGAAGCTAGGGCACGCCGCTTTTCTGTGAAAAGCGGCGTGCCCTAGCCGCGCAGCTCCTCCAGCGCGTTGGCGAGCAGCGTGGCGAAGGCGGATGCCGCTTCCGACATTTCCCGCTCCGCGCGGGAAAGCAGCATCAGGCGTCGCGGCGGTATCCTGGAATCGCGGAAGGGCGTGAAGATCAGGCTTCCCTCGGCCAGCTCGCGCTCGATGCCGATGCGTGTCTGCAGGGCGATGCCGAGATTGCGGCGCGCCAGATCCACCATCATGGCGATGGAATTGCTGCGCGAGCGCCGGGTCAGGTCGATGATGGACCGGCCGATCGCTTCATCGACGGAAAGGCCAAGCGCCAGGCTGCCATCGGAAAGAATGACCTGCTCGCCCGAAAGATCGAACAGTTTCAGGTCCTTGCGGCCGGCGAAGCGACTCTGCGGCGTCGCCACCACGCCGAGCGGCAGCTCGGCGCTGGCGAGCCGCCGGATGCTGCGCGGCACGCGCACGTCGAAGGCGAGCGCGATGTCGCATTCGCCTTCGCTCACTGCGTCGCAGGCCTGCTGCGAGCCGGCCACGCGCACGTCCACCGTGATCAGCGGATAGCGCGACCAGAAGGTCTCCAACGCATCGGTGAGCAGGCCGCGCGCGGCGCTCTCCACTACCGTCACCGACACCGCGCCGCGGTTGAGGCCGCGCAGGTCGTTGATCTCCGACCACGCCCGCGTCAGCTCCGTGCTGCTCTGGCGCGCATGGTAGAGCAGCAGTTCGCCGGCGCTGGTGAGCTTCAGCCGCTGGCGCACCCGCTCGAACAGCGGCGTGCCGATCTCCTCCTCCAGCGCCTTGATGACGCGACTGATGGAAGAGGGCGCGACGTTGAGCACCTGCGCCGTCTGGCGGACGGAGCCCAGCCGCGCGACGAGCTGGAAATAGTGGATGCGCGGCGAAACCAGGCCGAGGCGGTAGAGATCCACTAGCGCCGTCCTGCCTGCGATTGCAATGCGTCAGTTGCAAACCTGCGGAGGGAGGTGCCCAGCGGGTTACCCCCACCCCTAACCCCTCCCCACAAGGGGGAGGGGGAACGGCGCGGTTGTGCCCGGCATCGGCCCTTGCGGATGCGCGCTGCCGCCGGCGAATCCCCTCCCCCTTGTGGGGAGGGGTTAGGGGTGGGGGTAACCGACGGCACGCTCACGCATCCTCGAAGGGCGGCACGATCTCCATTTCAGGGACCAGCACGAGCCCCTTGTCGGTGATGCGGATTTCGGGGATCACCGAGAGCGGGATGAGGTTGAAGCCCATATAAGGGATGGAACAGCCGGCGGCGTCCCACTCCTTCTTGAGCACCTTCATCTCGTCGGCCACGGCGGTCACGCGCTTGTCGGAGAGCAGGCCGGCGATCGGCAGCTCCACCATGGCCGTGACCTTGCCGTCGACCACCACGCACACGCCGCCCTGCGTCGCCTCGATCGCCTTCAGCGCCACCTGCATGTCGGTCTCGTTCAGCCCGGCCACGATGATGTTGTGGCTGTCATGGCCGACGGAGGAGGCGACCGCGCCGCGCTTGAGGCTGAAATTGCTGAGCAGGCCGTGCGCGACATTGCCGGACGACTTCGCATGGCGCTCGATCACGGTGACGAAGCACAGGCCGTGCCGGTCGAAATGGGCCTGCCAGTCATTGGCGGGCTCCAGCCTGATCTTCTCGTGGCCGAGCGTGATGCCGGGCAGCTCGGTGCGGATCGCGTTGGCGATGACCGCGGTCGTGGGCAACTCGGGCGTCAGCCTGACCTCTTTCGGCAGCTTGACCGTGTGATAGGCGGCGTCGGGATAGCGGTAGCGGTCGGAGAGCGCCGCATCGAGCAGTGGCGTGATCTTCCTGTCCTCCACCACGAGCTCGCCGCCATACCATGTGTTGACCGGCTTCATGGCGTCGTCGAGCAGCACGAGGTCGGCGCGGCGTCCGCCGCCCATGCCGCCCACCTCGCCCTCGACGCCGAAGCGCGTGGCGCCATGCAGCGAACCCATGCTCCAGGCCTGCTCGGGGCTCATGCCGGCTGCGATCGCCTCGCGCACCACCCAGTCGAGGCCGAAGGCGAGCAGGTCGTCGGCGTCGCGGTCGTCGGTGCAGACGGCGACGCGCTTGTGCGAGGCGCCGAGCTCGGTGATGGTGCGGATCGCCTGCGGCAGGCTGTGCCACGGCGTGGTCGGCGGGCCGCCGCGCAGGAACAGCCAGATGCCGGCCTCCAGCATGTCGTCGGCGATCTCGCGGTCGATCGCCTCATGCGTGTCGGTGACGCCCGACGCCGCATAGGCGGAGACGAACTCGCGGCCGTAGACATGGCCCGAGACGGGGCGGCCGCGCTGCAGTGCCGCGGCGAGGATGGCATGGCTGCGCTCGTCGCCCATGGCCACCTGCACGAAGTCCATCTTCTCGCCCAGCGCCAGCGCCTCCGGCCATTTGTCGAACAGCGCGCCGATCTTGTCGGCGGTCAGGTCGCCGCCGGCTGTCTCCAATTCGGGCGAGGTGGCGGGTACGGTGCTCGGCACGGTGAGGAAGATCGACAGCGGCGCCTGCCGCGCATCCTCCAGCATCGCTTCCACTCCGGCCACGTCCATCACGTTGCCGATCTCGTGGCTGTCGCAGAAGATCGTGGTGGTGCCGTTGAGCAGCGCGGCCTCGGCATAGGCGCAGGCCGTCACCATGCTGGATTCGATATGGATATGCGGATCGACCAGCCCCGGCGCGACGATGCCGCCCTTCGCATCGTAGAATTTTGCCGCGCCGCGATAGGCGCCGGCCGGCTTCACCGCCGCGATGCGCCCGCCCGTCAGCCACACCTCGCGCTCCGGCAGGATGCGCTCGGAATAGGTGGACAGGACCCGCGCGCCGCCGATGACGAGGTCGGGCTCCGCGCGTCCGGAAGCGACGGCCGCCAGCTTTCGGGTCATGGTCGAAAGCGGCTGGACGGAAAAGCGTGTCAGGGAACCCATGATGTGTCCTTTCTGCCCGCGCGGGCAACGCTCGAATCAGGAACGTCAATGATAGTCCGGAATGCCCGGCATGGTCAGGAAGCCGGGCAGGGTCCGAAACCGGCGCCCCCAGCGCCGCAGCGCCGGATATTCGTCGTGATCCACGCCGTAGTCGCGGCTGAGCGCGAAGGCTGGGAAGAGCGCGATGTCGGCCAGCGTGGCGTGCTCGCCCACGAACCAGTCCGCGCCGGCGTGGCCGCGCGCGGTCATGTGGTCGTCCATCACCCGCAGCACGCGGCGCGCACCGGCCCGCAGCGCCACCGCGTCGCCCGGCTGGTCGAGCAGGGCGTTGCCACGTGCCTCGACCGTGACAGAGAGCTCGCCGGCGGAAAAGAACAGCCACTGCATTACCTGCGCATAGGCGTCGCCATGCGCGGGCAGCAGGCCAGTGTCGCCGCCATGGGCGCGGGCGAGATGGCACAGGATCGCCTCGGCGCCGAACAAGGTGAGCTCCTCGTCCTTCAGCACGGGAAGCGTGCCCAGCGGATTGATGGCGAGGAAGGCCGGCGCCTTGTGCTCGTTGCCGGGGAAGGCATTCATCGCCACCGTCTTGCAGGCGATGCCCAGCATCGAGAGCGCCAGCCGCACCCTGTAGCAGTTCTCGTCGAGATCGTAATTGTAGAGCTGGATGCCGGACATCACACGGCCTCCGCCTGATGAGCGGGCCATGTCATCGCCGGTTGTTCCAGCCTGCCGCGCAGCGCGGTGGCCCAGGCGAGGAAGTGCGCCTGCCCGGCGCCGGCATATGACGCCGCCGGGCCCGCGATCACGATGTGCAGCGCGGCGCGTTCGTCCTCCAGCCGTTGCAGGCCGAGCAACAGCGTGTCGTCGCCGGTGGCGACACGGAAAAGATCATCGCCCAGTTGCGCGATGGTGGCTGTACTCTTTCCTTTGAAGGGCGCGGGGAGATCGGCCTTCAAGGCTGCGATCAGCTCGTCCGCGTCGCAATCGACATAGAGGCTGCGAACCGGCACGGTTTCGTCCGCCGTCCCGGCCGCGGCGGGACTGCCAGCGTCGGCGTCCGCGCTGGTCCAGATCATGCCGGCCGCCTCCACGGTCCTGAAGACCGGCACCTTGATCGTCGCGGGAACTTCGAGATTGGGATGGGCGGGAACGTAGCGGCACTGGCCTGCGATGTCGTACTGCCAGCCGTGGTACAGGCAGGCGATGTGGTCGCCGCGCACGAAGCCGAAGGAGAGCTTCATGCCGCGATGCGGGCAGCGGTCCTCCCATACATGGGCGACGCCGCTGTTGTCGCGCCAGACTACGAGTTCCTGTCCGCCGATATGCGTTCCGGCCGAGCTCCCCGGCTCGATCGAGACCGAAAGCGCGACTGGGTGCCAGCCTTGAATGAAGGTCATCGGTTCCTGTTCTCCATATATCCGCTGTGAAGGGTCGCCCGCTCGCAATCGAGCACCAGGCAGTCCATCGGCCCGAGGCTGCACGCCATCTCGAAGGCGTCGATCAGGTCCGGCTGGCCCGACACGGTCACGTCGAAGAGGCTGGGGTTTCCCGTTTCGAGGGCCAGGCCGAGGTCAAGCCGCTCCGCGCGCCGGTTGGCGAAGGCCGCGAAACTGTCGGGTGCGAAGCGCCCCGTGAACCTCATCCGCACTGTCTCAATGGGCACCATGTCCTGCCTGCCACGCTCGCGTCTGCTGCCTCATTCGGCAAGCTTCTGCCTAACAAATAGGCAGCTTGATTTCTTGTCTAATTAGGCATCATTTTAGCTCTTGTGCAAGCCTGTTTTCCCTGACATGTGTTGCGTATGGGTGGATAGAAACCTGTGAAGACGAGCATGAAATCGAACAACTGTTCTCCCGGAGGCGGCGCGGCCGGCGCGTTCGTCGGAGCGGCGAGGGCTTGCGGAGGTACGCGATGAGCTATCGGGAATTCCTGCGACGCATGCCGAAGGCGGAGCTTCATCTCCATCTGGAGGGCGCCGTGGCCGCCTCCACCTTCGCGGAACTGGCGCGCAAGAACGGCGTGGCGCTGCCGGCCGGAAAGACGGCGGCCGACCTCTACAGCTACGACAACCTGCTCGACTTCCTGAAGATCTACGATCTGGTCTGTGCCTCGGTGCGGACCGCGGAGGATTTCTCACGCGTCACCTTCGAGGCGCTGGAGCGCTCGGCGAAAGGCGGCGCCCGCTATGTCGAGCTGTTCTTCAGCCCACATGCGCATCTCGCGCATGGCGTCGCCTACGCCACCATGCTGGAAGGCATTCTCGACGGCTTCCGCCGCGCGAAGGACGCCTATGGGCTGGTGGCGAAACTCATCCCCGCCCATGCCAAGCCGCTCGGCGTGGCGGCAGGCGAGCGCTTCCTCGACATGGTTCTGGCCGAGCGCCCGGACGAGGTGATCGGCATCGGCTTCGACTATGACGAGCGCGGCAACCCGCCGGAAATGTTCAAGCCGATCGTCGACCGCGCCCGCGCCGCCGGCCTTCGGGCCACCAACCATGCCGGCGAGGACGGCCCGGCCGACTATGTCCGCACTTCGGTCGACGTCCTCGGCATGCGCCGCATCGATCACGGCTACCATGTGATGGACGATCCCGCGCTGGTGGCGCGCTGCCGCGAGCTCGGCGTGGTCTTCACCTGCTGCCCCAGCACCACTTTGTCCACCACCGTCTGGCGCGATCTCGCCTCGCCCGACCATGCCATCCGCCGCATGATCGAGGCCGGGCTGAAGGTCACGATCCATACGGATGATCCGCCCATGTTCGGCACCACGCTCGACCGCGAATTCACGCTGGTGGCGGAGAATTTCGGCCTCGACGCCGAACGGATGAAGACCATCGCACTCGACGGCCTCGCCGCGTCCTGGCTCGACGACGCCACCAGGGCGGCATGGATGGCCGACTGGACGGCCGAGATCGACGGCCTGATGCAGACGGAACTCACCGCAAAAGCCTGAACCCGCCGCAACGCAAAGGATCGCGACATGATCAAGCTTTCTCACCTGACCCGACGTGGCTTCCTCAACATGGGCGCCGCTGCCGGCGCCTCGCTCATCCTGCCCAGGACCGGGCTGATCACGCCTGCCATGGCGCAGACGCCGCTCGCCGCGGTCGCCGAAGAAGACGCCGTGATCGCCTTCGGCCATACCGGCCCTGTCACCGACGAAGGCTGGACCTGGGCGCACGACCAGGGAATGAAGGCCGTGGAGGCAGCCTTTCCCAAGCTCAAGACGCTGGTCGTGGAGAGCATTCCCTATTCAGCCGACGCCACGCGCACTTACCGTCAGTTCGTCTCCGAAGGCGCCAACATGGTCTTCGCGACCTCGAACTATGGCGACTTCCTCTATGATGTCGCCAGGCGCTCGCCCGACGTCGCCTTCTTCGAGTGCGACGGACGTTCGCCGATGGACAATCTCGGCACCTATTACGTGGCGCACTGGTATCCGAGCTACATCACCGGCGTCGCCGCCGGCCTGATGAGCAAGAGTGGAAAGCTCGGCTATGTCGCCTCTTTCCCGGTGCCGTCGGTCTATTCCGGCACCAATGCCTTCCTGATGGGCGCGCGCTCGGTCAATCCGAATGCGACCATGCAGGTGATCGTCATCAATTCATGGTTCGATCCGCAGGCGGCCACGCAGGCCGGCACGGCGCTGCTGGACAATGGCTGCGACCTGTTGTTCGGCATCATGGACGAGGCCGGCTACCTGCAGGTCGCCGAACAGCGCGGCGCCAAGGCGGTGATGTGGAACACCGACATCCGCCGCTACGGGCCGAAGGCCTATGTCAGCTCTATCATCGTGGACTTCAAGGAGTTCTACGTGAACCAGGTGCGCCAGCGCCTGGAAGGCAAGTGGACGCCGAGCCAGAACATCCTGCCCATGGGCGGCGGCGTCGACCGCGATGCCTGGGGCGAGACCGTTCCGGAAGAAGTCCGCAAGCAGGCCGACGACGTGCGCGACCGCATCACCGGCGGCTGGAGCCCGTTCGAGGGCGAGATCAAGGACGCCGCCGGCAATGTGAAGGTCGCCGCCGGCCACCGCATGACCGAGGAGGAGCTGTACAACTGGGATTGGTCGATCGAAGGCGTCAGCGGCCTCTGACCGGACGAGCGGACATGCAGACAGACGCGATGCCCCAGCAGCGATACGAAATCGCGCCCGGTACGCCGCCGATCGTGCAGCTCAGGGGTATCGCGAAATATTTCCCCGGCGTCGTCGCCAATCAGGACGTCGATCTCGACGTGATGCCGGGGGAGATCCATGCGCTGCTCGGCGAGAACGGCGCGGGCAAGTCCACGCTGATGAACATCCTCACCGGCATCTATCAGCCCGATGCCGGCGAGATCATCATCGACGGATATTCCCGCGTCTTTTCATCGCCGGTGGAGGCGATCGCCGCCGGCATCGGCATGGTGCACCAGCATTTCAAGCTGGTGAAGGCGTTCACCGTGGCCGAGAATATCCATCTCGGCTGGAGCGAGACGCCGAAGCGCATCAGTTCGGCCGCGCTTGAGGCGCGCACCGCCGCGCTTGCTTCCGCGCTCAATCTCGCGGTGCGGCCGGCCGCACGCATCAGCGACCTGTCTACCGGCGAGCAGCAGCGCGTGGAGATCCTGCGCGTTCTCACCCGCAACGCCCGCGTGCTCGTGCTCGACGAGCCCACCGCCGTGCTGACCCCCGCCGAGGCGCGCGAGCTTTTTCGCGCGCTCAAGGAATTCGTCGCGCGGGGCAACGCCGTGATCTTCATCAGCCACAAGCTGGACGAGGTGCTGGAGATTTCCGACCGCATCACCGTGCTGCGCGGCGGGCGCAAGGTGGAGACCATCGCCGCCGCCGGCTGCACCGAAAAGGAACTCGCCAAGCTCATGGTCGGACGCGAGATCGTGCTGTCGGACATGCGCAAGCGCGGGCCGAATGCCGCGCCGGTGTCGCCGCAGCCGGTGCTCCAGCTCGAAAAGGTCTCGGCGCGCGGCGATCTGGGCAACCTGCTGCTGGAAGACGTCTCGCTCGGCGTCCATGCGGGCGAGATTCTCGGTGTCGCCGGCGTGGCCGGCAACGGCCAGAAGGAGCTGAGCCAGGTCATCACCGGCATGCGCGCGGCGGCATCGGGCCGCATCATCGTCGGCGGAAAGGATTTCTCCGCGGCCAGCGCCGCCGACTTCGCCGCGTTCGGCGTCGGCCACATTCCGGAAGACCGCCTGCACAGCGGTCTGGCGCCGGCGCTTTCCATCACCGACAATTCCGTCATCCGCGAATATGACAAGCCGCCGGTTTCCTCCGGCCCGTTCTACAGGCCGCGCGCCGCGGCCGCACTGGCGCGCACCATCGCCGAGGCGGCCTCGGTCGCGGTGCCGGATTTCGGCATGCCGGTGCGCAACCTTTCGGGCGGCAACCAGCAGCGGCTGGTGGCGCGCCGCGAGATGCGCATCGCCTCGAAGGTGCTGATCGCCGCCTATCCGAGCCGCGGCCTGGATGTCGGCGCGATCAACACGATGATGCGCTACCTCGTGGAACTGCGCGATGCCGGCGTCGGCGTCCTCTTCATCTCCGAGGAGCTGGAGGAACTGCTCAATCTCTCCGACCGCATCGCGGTCATGTTCCACGGCAAGGTGATGGGCGTGGTCGATACCGCCAGAACCGACATCGAGGAGATCGGCCTGATGATGGGCGGCCAGCGGCACGGCGCGGCAAGGGTGGAAGCCTGACCATGGCGATACGGATTCAACGTGTTCCTTCCGCGCAGCCCGCAGTCGCGCTTACCGCCCGCGCACTCGCCATCCTGCTGGCGCTGCTCACGGCCGGCCTCGTGCTCGCTGCCACCGGCGCGGACCCGATCCGGCTTGCCAGCCGCGTGCTCAGTTCGACCTTCGGCTCCAGCTTCGGGCTGGAGGATGTCGGCCTGCTGCTCACCCCGCTTATCCTCACCGGACTTTCGGTGGCCGTGGCGCAGAAGATCGGCGCATGGAATATAGGCGCCGAAGGCCAGTTCTATGCCGGCGCCTTCGCGGCGACGGGCGTCGCGCTGTTCATCCCCGGCCCGACCATCCTCATGCTGCCGCTGATGTTCCTCGCCGGGGCGCTGGGCGGGCTGGTCTGGATCCTGGTGCCGACGCTGGCGCGGGCTTATGCGGATGTCAGCGAGCTCATCACCACGCTGCTGCTCAACTTCGTCGCCACGCTGCTCGTCTACTGGATGGCGACCGGCCCGTGGCTCGACCCGAGCGGCCACGCGCTCGCCACCACTGCGCGCCTGCCGCACGACGTGCCGGAATTCTGGGGCATCGTGCATTGGGGCCTGCCGGTCGCCGTCATCATGTCAGTGCTGGTCGCGGCACTTTTCAGCTTCACCCGCTGGGGCTACGAGGTGCGCATCGCCGGCTCCAACCCGCAGGCCGCGCGCTATGCCGGCATGCCCTTCCGCGGCCGCCTCATCGTGGTGATGCTGCTGTCGGGCGCCATCGCTGGCGTGGCCGGCATGCTGGAAGTGGCCGGCACGGTGCACCGCCTGCAAGGCGGCATCTCCAACAATTTCGGCTATCTCGGCATCATGGTCGCGGTGCTGGCGCGCGGCTCGGCGCTCGGCGTCATCGCGGGCGCCGCGCTCATGGCGGTGATCCTCAATTCGGGCATCGTGCTGCAGACGCAGGGCATCACCGTCTCCACCGTGCTCGCCATCACCGGGCTGATCCTCTTCTACACCGCGATCGGCGACGAACTCGCGCATTACCGGATCGCGCGGACGGAGGCGGCGGGTGCGTAGGCATTGCGGAATGCGGGCGGCGTTGGCGCCCTATGTTGCCCCCCTCTGGCCTGCCGGCCATCTCCCCCACGAGGGGGGAGATGGCCGGCAGGCCAGAGGGGGGCGCGACGGAGCGCCAACGCCCGCCAACCACGGAGGTGCACACCCATGGATCTGATCGCCGGTCTCATCCAGACCTCCATCCTCGCCGGCGGCGTGCTGGCGCTGGCCGCACTCGGCGAGGTGCTGGCCGAGCGGGCCGGCGTCGTCAATCTCGGCGTCGAGGGCCTGATGGCCATGGGCGCCATCACCGGCATCGCCACGGTCGTCGCGACGCCGAGCCCGACGCTAGGCTTCGTGCTGGCGCTGCTGGTGGGGTTGATGCTCGGCATGGTCTTCGCCGTCACCACCGTCTACCTGCGCGCCAACCAGGTCCTGTGCGGCCTCGCGCTGACGCTGATGGGCACCGGGCTCGCCGCCACCATCGGCCGCGCCTATTCCGGCATGCCGGCGCCGGCAACTTTCGCGCCCATCGCGATCCCTTATCTGAGCGACATTCCCCTCATCGGCCGCGCGCTGTTCACCCAGAACATCCTCGTCTACCTGATCTACATCATCCTGCCGGTGGCGCTGCACTACATCATGTTCCGCACCCGCCACGGCCTCGACATGCGCGCCGTGGGCGAGAACCCGGCAGCCGCCGACGCCGCCGGCATCTCCGTGCAGCGCATCCGCTTCTGGTATGTCGCGGCGGGTGCGGCGCTGGCCGGCGGGGCAGGGGCCTATCTCACGCTCGCCTTCGTGCCGTCGTGGTCGGAGGGCGTGGTGGCAGGCCGCGGCTGGATCGCGGTGGCGCTGGTCATCTTCGCCGGCTACCGCCCGCTCAACGCGGTCCTGGCGGCGCTGCTCTTCGGCCTCATCACCTCGCTCGGCTTCGTCGGACAGGCGCGCAACTGGCCGATCGCGGCGCCCGTGCTGTCCATGCTGCCCTATCTCGGCACCATCGCGCTCATCATCGTGCCGGTGCTCGCTTGGCAGAAGGTGCGCCGCATGATGGCCGCGCCGGCCGCGCTCGGCGAGCCCTACTATCGCGACGTGCGCTGAGGAGACGTCCGTGCCGACCCTTCTCGTCAAGAACATCGACCTCCTCGCCACCTTCGACGATGAGCGCCGCGAGATTTCCGACGGCGCGCTGCTGGTCCGCGACAATGTGATCGAGGCCGTCGGCACTACCGCGGAACTGTCGGGGCAGGGCGCCGACGCGGTGCTCAATCTCGCCGGCCACGTCGTCATGCCCGGCATGGTCAACACGCATCACCACATGTACCAGAACCTCACCCGCGTGATGGTTCAGGACGACGAGCTTCTCGTCTGGCTGAAGACGCTCTACCCGATCTGGGCGCGGCTGGACGACGAGGCGATCGGCGTTTCCGCACGCGTCGCTATGGCCGAGCTCATCCATTCCGGCTGCACCACCAGCTCCGACCACCTCTACATCCTGCCCAACAACTGCACGCTCGACGCCAGCATCGAGGCCGCGCGCGAGATCGGCCTGCGCTTCCATGCGGCGCGCGGGGCCATGTCGCGGGGGACAAGCAAGGGCGGCCTGCCGCCCGACAGTTGCGTCGAGGACGAGGACGCGATCCTGAAGGACGCCGAGCGCCTGATCGGCACGTATCACGACAATTCGCGCCATTCCATGAGCCGCATCGTGCTGGCGCCCTGCTCGCCCTTCTCGGTCACGCCCGACCTGATGCGCGATGCCGCAGCGCTTGCGCGCTCGCATCCCGGCGTGCGGCTCCATTCGCATCTGGCCGAGGAACTGTTCGAAGAGAAATACTGCCACGAGATCTACGGCATGCGGCCGGTCGATTTCGCCGAATCCGTCGGCTGGCTGGGCGAGGATTGCTGGTTCGCCCATTCGATCTTCCTCACGAGCGAGGAGATCGACCGCTTCGCCGCCACCGGCGCCGGCGTGGCGCACTGCCCTTCGGCCAACATGCGCTGCGGGCAGGGCATCGCCAAGATCCGCGAGATGCTGGACAAGGGCGTCAAGGTCGGGCTCGGCGTCGACGGCTCGGCCTCCAACGACACGTCCAACCTGTTCATGGAGGCGCGGCTGGCGCTGATGCTCCAGCGTGTCGCGCCCAACCAGTACCTTTCGGAGAAGCCCGGCGGGCGCGGCGGCTTCGGCGGCACGCCCAAGGCGCTGTCGGCGCGCGAGGCGCTGGAGATGGCGACGCGCGGCGGCGCGGCCCTGCTCGGCCGCGACGACATCGGCCATCTGGCGCCCGGCATGAGCGCCGACTTCATCGCCGTGAAGCGCAACCAGCTCGGCCTCTCCGGCACGCAGCGCGACCCGCTCGCCGCGCTCATTCTTTGCGGCCCGTTCAAGGTGGACTATTCTTACATCGACGGGCGCCAGATCATCGCCAGGGGCGAATTCACCGCCTTCGACGTCGAGGCCGCAATGGCGCGGCATGCCGAGACGATGGACCGGATCTATGCGGAATGACTGTAGGGTGCGTCCTTCGAGGCTCGGCTATCGCCTCGCACCTCAGGATGAGGGAAGGTGTTGCCAATCGAGCCGTCGCCTGTGGGTTCGACCAACCGACGTCCCTCATGCTGAGGTGCGAGGCGATAGCCGAGCCTCGAAGGACGCACGAAGGAACCACAACCACCTGACGCCAGGAGGATGCCGATGACGATGAAGCCAGCCGAAAAAGCCGCCCTCGACCAGTGGTATTGCATCGACGCGCTGGCCGACATTCCCCCCGGTGAGAGCGCCAACCGCCTGCTGGGCTACGATCTTGCCGTCACCCGCGAAGGCCCCGATGCCATCGCCGTGCGCCGCGCCGGCGGCGGCGAGCCGCTGCCCGCGCGCCAGCGCTACGGCTATCTGTGGACCACGCTGGGCGAGCCGTCTGGCGACGTGCCGCCGATCCCCGAGGCCGACGAGGACGACCGCCGCCTCGTCGTCTGCGGCGCGATCCCCGTCAGGGCGTCGGGCCTGCGCATCGTGGAGAATTTCCTCGACATGGCGCATTTCCCCTTCGTGCACACCGACATCCTCGGCGCCGAGCCGCACACCGAGGTGCGCCACTACACGACCGAGATCCGCCGCGACGTGGACGAGGTCTGGGCCACCAATTGCGAGTTCTTCCAGCCGCAGGCGGCGCTCTCGTCGACCGGGGGCATCATGACGCAGTACATGTACCGCGTCGCCAATCCCTTCGCCGTGCTGCTCTACAAGACCTGCCCCAACTCGGCGAACCGCTGGGACGTGATCTGCCTCTTCGTGCAGCCGCTCGACCCCGACCGCTGCCGCGCGCATCCCGTCATGTTCCTGATCGACGATATCTCCACCACCACCGAGCTGGTGGCGTTCCAGCAGGTCATCTTCCTGCAGGACCGCATCATCCTCGAGAACCAGCGCCCGGTGCTGCTGCCGCTGGAGCCGCGCGCCGAAATCCCGACCCGCGCGGATGCGTCCTCCGTCGCCTACCGCCGCTGGCTGAAGGAAAAGGGCATCGTCTACGGCACGACCGCGCAGGCGGCGTGAGCATGACATCGGCAGAGCCTGACATCGCCATCGTCAATGCGACGATCCTGCCGATGGGCGGGGCGGCGAAGATCAATGGCGGTACCGTCACCATCAGCGGCAACGCCATCGCCGCCGTTGGCACCGCTGACACGGTAGAGACCGCTGGCGCGAAGAAGGTGATCGACGCGCGCCGACGCGTCGTCATGCCGGGCTTCGTCAACAGCCACACCCACATCGCCTCCAACATGCTGCTGCGCGGCCTGCTGGAGGACGTGCAGCTCTTCGAATGGCTGTCCACCATGTGGCGGCTCAAGCGCAATTTCGATCCCGAGACGCTGTACTGGGCGAGCCTCGCCGGGCTGGCGGAGATGGCGAAGGCCGGCATCACCACCTTCAACGAGCATTTCGACGCCTATTCCGTCGAGCCCGAGATCGAGGCCTTGCAGCGCATCCCGCTGGGCGCCACGCTGGGCTACGGTTTTGCAGATCGCGGCATCTATGCCTCCATCACCGACTGGTCGTGGCAGACGCTGGAGAACTTCGGCGACCTGGTGAAGAAGCACCACCGTTCCGCAGGCGACCGCATCCACCTCGCGCTGTCGCCACACGCGCCCTATTCCTGCGGCGCCGACATGTTCCGCCTCGTGCGGCAGGTGGCCGACGCCAACGAGGTGGTCGTCCACACCCATCTGGCGGAAGGGCCGCAGGAGGTGGCCTATGTGGCCGAGACCTACGGCACCACACCGGTGAAATGGGTCCATTCGCTGGGCTTCCTCGGACGGGACGTCACGGCCGCCCATTGCACCCAGCTCACCGACGACGACATCGCCATCGTGGCCGAGACCGGCACCCATATCGGCCACTGCCCCTGCTGCAACGCCAAGCTCAACTCCGGCACGATGCGCCTGCGCGACCTGCGCGCGGCGGGCGTGAGTGTCGGCCTGGCGACCGACGGCCCCGCCAGCCACAACACGCTCGACATGTTCCAGGAGATGAAGTTCGCCGGCATGGTCCACAAGGACAGGACGAACGACGTCGAGTTCCTCAAGACCAACGAGCTGCTCGAAATGGCCACGGCAGGCTCGGCCCTCGCCATGAACCGCCCGGAGACCGGCGTGCTCGCGCCCGGCCGCAAGGCCGACGTCATCATCGTCGATCTCGATCGGCTGCACTGCCTGCCGGTCTATGACGAGGCCGCCGCGCTGGTCTATTCCGCCCGCGCCGACGACGTGGCCACCACCATCGCCGACGGCCGCATCGTCATGGAGGAGCGCGCGCTGGTCGGCATCGACGAGGCTGAGATTCGCGTCAGGTTCCGCGAACGGGCGCTGGCCCTGCGCGACCGCAGCATCTGAGCGCGCTTCCGCCGTCGAGGGCGGGAGCGGTGCCGGGGCTGTCAGGGTTCCGGCCGCAACCGAGGCTTTCCGTCCTCGCCTTGCGTGATCAGGCGGGCGCTTCGCTGCCCGGTGAGATAGATCCACAGCCAGCTCAGGGCGACGGCCAGACGATGCCGCAGGCCGATCAGGAAATAGATATGGGCCAGGCCCCATAGCCACCAGGCGAGGCGTCCCTTCAGCCTGAGCCAGCCGAAATCGACGACTGCCGCGCGCTTGCCGATGGTGGCGAGGCTGCCGGCATCCTTGTAGCGGAATGGCGGCGGAGGCGCCTTTCCGGCAAGGCGCCCATGGATGGCGTCGGCGACGTAGCGCCCCTCCTGCTTCGCGGCGGGTGCGATGCCGGGCACCGGCTTGCCGTCAGCCATTTCGATGCTGGCCGTATCGCCGATCGCGAAGATGTCGGGATGTCCCGGCACGGTCAGGTTGGGCGCGACACGGATGCGTCCGGCGCGGTCGGCCGGCGCGTCCAGCCACTCGGCCGCCGGGGAGGCGGCGACGCCGGCGGCCCAGATGATTGTTCTGGCCGGCACGAACGCGCCCGCGATCTCCACGCCGTCCTGCGTGCACCGCGTGACCGGCTGTCCGAGCCGGACGTCCACTCCGAGCTTCGTCAGTGCGCTCCGGGCATAATCGGAGAGGTCCTCGCGGAAACCGGCCAGAATCCTTGGCCCCGCCTCGACGAGGATGACGCGCGCGTCGCGTGTGTCGAAGTTGCGAAAATCCTTTCGCAAGGTCTCGCGGGCGAGTTCGGCGATCGTGCCGGCGAGCTCCACGCCGGTGGGGCCGCCGCCGATCACGACGAAGGTGAGGCAGGGCTCGCGCTGCGCATCGTCCGTTGCCCGCTCGGCCTGTTCGAAGGCGGAGAGGATACGCCGCCGGATCGCGGTGGCGTCCTCGATGGTCTTCAGGCCCGGCGCAAAGGGCTCCCATTCGTCATGGCCGAAATAGGCGTGGCGCGCGCCGGTGGCCAATACCAGCGTATCGAAGGGAATGCTGCCGCCGTCCAGAAGCAACACCTTCTTTTGCTGCGCCTCCACACCCACGACCGTCCCCAGCAGCGTTGTGACGTTCGCGTGGTCGCGCATGAGCGAACGGATCGGCCAGGCGATCTCCGACGTCGCCAGCGAAGCCGTCGCGACCTGGTAGAGCAGCGGCTGGAACAGATGGTGGTTCCGCTGGTCGATCAGCGTGATGCGGACCTTCGCCCTCGCCAGCCGGCGCGCGACCTCGATCCCCCCGAAGCCGCCGCCGACGATCACCACCTTGTGGTCGTGTCCCGTCATCATTCAACCGTCCGCGCGATCCGGAGCGCGATAGATGATCTTCCGGAAGGTCCGATCGTGAAGAACCGTGCCGTCAATTGTCCCTGCTCCGGATGATCGAAGAGCACAACCCTGTGCGCTGCGATATGTTCGGTCCCGTCGCTCCTGATCTCGCACCTGGAGGGCCTGCGTGGCGCGGTGCGCCCGGCTCTATATAGTCGAAATCCCGCGTGTGTGGACCGCAATGATCTTCCCGATGCGCGGACCGTCTCAGAGGGCGCGTGCCCGGTTCGTCACCGAAGCGCCGCCATGGCGGCCGCAGCGCCTCAAGCGTCGTCGGCGAGAAAGGTCGCGCCGGCGTCGGCCCTCCCGCAATAGGCGCGGATCCTGGCATGGATGATCTCGATCATCCGCGCGGCCGCGACGGATGGCTCGCGGTGCCGTACGGTGCCGATCGCCCAGGTAATCCTCAGCCTGTCGATCGGCATGAAGTCGGTGCCGGGCGCCGCCCGTCCGAGGATGTAGCACTGGGGCAGGATCGCGTATCCGATCCGGTGACGCACGAATTCTGCGATGGGGGCGGCATCGGTCTCCAGCGCGAGATTGGGCACCCTGCCATGCTCCTGAAGGACGTGCTCCACGAGGATACGGGTGCTGTTCGGGCGCTTGGCGAGGACGAGCGGAAGTGGCGCCACCTCGGCTATCGTCAGCGGCTTGTCGCGGTCGAAAGGCAGCGGGGCGGGGCCGACCAGCACCAGCGGCTCGCTCATCAGCGGCACCATCGACAGGTCCGGCTCGACCAGGGGAAAGGTGAGGACTCCCAGATCGATGTCGCGCCCGAGCAGCGCGTCGCGGATCTGGATGGCGGTCGCCTCGCGCGCCTCCAGCCGCACGGCGGGATAGCGGGCGCGGAACTCGGCCACTGCCGCGCCGGTCAGTATGCCCATCATGGAGGGTGGGAAGCCGACCGCCAAGCTGCCGGAGGGCTGGTCCACCGTCGCCTTCACCTCGGCCGGCAGCAGCTCGATCTGCTGGAGCAGGGCCTCCGCGCGCCGGCGAAACAGCTCTCCGGCAGCGGTGAGGCGCACGCCGCGGCTGTGGCGCTGGAGGAGAGGCGAGCCCATGATGGCCTCCAGCTCGCGCATCTCGCGGCTGAGCACGGGCTGCGCAATTCCCGTGCTGCCGGATGCCGCCGAGAAACTGCCGCCATGGGCGATGGCCAGAAAATGCTGCCAGTGCCTGAGGTTCATCGGAAAAGCATATCAGAAAAATCATAGCTCACATAGATATTATGTTGATTGTGCTATGAGTTTTGCGGCCCTACCACTCGGTTCCGTTGTGGGAGGAGCCGCGCGGCATGGGACAATATCTGGCTGGCATCGACATCGGCGGCACGTTCACCGACGTGGTGGTGACGGATCGCGATGGCCGGATCATCACCGCGAAGGCGCCGTCCACCCCGCCGGATTTCTCCGGCGGCATCGTCGACGCCATGACGCTGGCCGCAGGCAAGCTCGGCCTGTCATTGCCGGATCTGTGCGCGTCGCTGGAACTGATCTCGCACGGCACGACGGTGGGCACCAACGCGCTGATCCAGAAGCGCGGCGCCAAGGTGGGCATCATCACCACCAAGGGCTTCGAGGACGTCATCCACATCATGCGCGGCAGCCGGGGCTATTCCGGCCGCGACATCCGCAAGGTATCGCATTTCTCGGAAGGCCCGAAGCCGCGCCCGATCGTCCCCAAGAAGCAGATCGTCGGCATTTCCGAACGCACCGACAGCGCCGGCAATGTCGTCGCGCCGCTCAATGTTGCGGAGGCCGAGGCCGCCATCGACAGGCTGGTGGAGCAGGGCGTCGAGGCGATCGCCATCTGCTTCCTGTGGTCGTTCAAGAACCCGGCGCACGAACAGGCCGTGCGCGACATAGTGCGCCGGCGCCATCCCGACATCTTCGTCACCTGCTCGGTGGATCTCGTTCCGAAATGGGGCGAGTACGAACGCACGACCGCCGTGGCGCTCAACGCCTATATCGGCCCGGTCACCTCGCGCTACCTGCGCAACATCGACAGCCGGCTGAGAGAGCTAGGATACCGCTCCGAATTGCAGATCACGCAATGCGGCGGCGGCACGATCTCGGTCTCGCGCGCGCTGGAAGCGCCGCTGCTCACGCTGGATTCCGGGCCGGTGGCGGGCGTGACCGGGTCGGGCTTTCTCGGCGGTTATACGGGAAGCCCCAACATCATCACGACCGACATGGGCGGCACGTCCTTCGACGTGGGCATCATCCACGAGGGCGTGGCCTCGGCCTCCTACAAGAGCGCGGTCGACCAGTACGAATATTTCCTGCCCAAGATCGACATCCAGGCCATCGGCGCCGGCGGTGGCAGCCTCGCCTGGATCGACGCGACGACGAAGACCCTGCATGTCGGGCCCGACAGCGCCGGCTCGCTTCCCGGCCCCGTCTGCTACGGGCGGGGCGGGCAGGTGCCGACCGTCACCGATGCGGCGCTGGTGCTGGGCTATCTCGATCCGGCCTCCTTCGCCGGCGGCCGCCTGAAGCTGGACCGCGACGCCTCGGCGCGGGCCATCGGCGCGCTCGGCGAGCGGCTCGGCCTGAGCGTGGACGAATGCGCGGCCGGCATCTGCCGCATCGTCGAGTTCAACATGGCCGACATCATCCGCCGCACGACGGTGGAGAAAGGCTACGACCCGCGCGACTTCGTGCTGTTCGCCTTCGGCGGCGCGGGGCCCGCCCATGCCGGCATCTTCGCCCGCGAGGCGGGGGTGGCGAAGGTCGTCGTGCCGCAGCGGCGCACGGCCTCGGTGTGGTGCGCCTTCGGCGCCGCCGCGGCCGACATCCTGCATGTCTACGAGAACGCCAATCTCATGTCGCAGCCCTTCGACCTCGGCGCGATCAATGGCGAGCTGCGCAGGCTGGCCGCGCGCGGCGCCGAGCAGATCGCGCGCGAGGGCGGCCATGGCGGGCAGTTCGCCTTCTCCATCGACCTGCGCCATCGCGGCCAGATCAACGAGGTCGAGGTGCCGCTCGACGGCGACAGGCTGGACGAGGCGGGGCTGGCGGCGCTCGTTGAGCGCTTCTTCACCCGCTACGAGGCGCTGTACGGCAAGGGGTCGTCGTTCCGCGGCGCAAGGCTGGAGGCGGTGAATTTCCGCTGCCGCGTCACTGCCCAGACCGCCAAGCCGGACCTGAAGCGCGCCGGCATGCGCGCCGACGCGGCCGTGAGCCATCGCAAGGGCATGCGCAGTGTCTACTGGACCGAGGAGAAGCGCCGCTTCGACACGCCCGTCTATGACGGCGACGCGCTCCAGCCCGGCGACCGCGTCGCGGGGCCGGCGATCGTGGAGACGGCCGACACCAATGTCGTGCTGCATCCCGGCCAGCATCTCACCGTCGACGAATGGGACAATTTCGCAATCGAGGTCGGAGCCGTGCAGCCATGAACGCGATGCCGAAACTGTCCGAGATCACCGGCGTCGCCTTCGACGGCGTCAGGAAGCCCTACGTTCCGCCGAAAGAACTGTCGATCAGCGACAGGCTGAAGCTGCACCGCACGTGGGAGACCGAGATCGACCCGGTCACCTACGAGGTGGTGCGCCACAATCTGTGGAACATCAACGAGGAGCACGGCACGACGATCCAGCGCATTTCCGGCTCGCCGGTCGCCGTCTATGCCATCGACCTCAACCCCTCGATCCTGACGGAAGACGCAGAGTTCGTCTATTTCGGCCCCTTCATGCAGTACATGTCCGGCGTGACCGACACGCAGGTGAAGTGGACGCTGGAATACCGCTCCGAAAATCCCGGCATCCATGACGGCGACATGTTCATCGCCAACGACCCGTGGGTGGGGGCGGCGCACCAGTCGGACGTGATGCTGCTGTGCCCCGTCTTCCACGAAGGCGAGCTGTTCTGTTGGGTCACGAACTGCCTGCATCAATACGATGTCGGCGGCGTGACGCCGGGCAGCTTCTGCATCCCCGCCCGCGACGCCTATGACGAGGGCATCCTGATCCCGCCGACCAAGATCGTGGAGCGCGGCGAGCTGCGCAGCGACATCGAGGCGCTTTATCTCAGGGCCTCGCGCCGGCCCGACATGGTGGCGCTCGATCTCAGGGCGCAGATCGCCGGCAACACCGCCGCGCGCGAGCGGGTGAAAAAGCTCATCGCGCGCTACGGCGCCGGCGTCGTCAAGGGCGTGATGAAGCGCATCATCGACAATGGCGAGAAGGCGTTTCTGGAAAAGATGTCGACGCTGCCGGACGGCGTATGGCAGGAGCGCACCTATGTCGAATGCGCCTGGGTCGGCGACCGCAACGTCTATCCGGTGATGACGCGGCTGCGCAAAGAAGGCAGCGAGCTGATCTTCGAGAACGGCGGAACCGCGCCGCAGATGGGCGCCATGAACGCCACCTATTCCGGCTGGCGCGGCTCCACCATGGTGGTGCTCAACCAGGTCCTGTGCTGGGACCAGTATTTCTCCATCGGCGGCGCGCTGCGCCATGTCACCTTCGACCCGACGCCCGGCACCTTCACCTGCGCGGACTTTCCCGCCTCGGTCTCCACGGCGCCGATCCAGGCGATGGAGATCGCGCTCTACCCCGTCTACAACGTGCTGGCGAAGCTGGTCTATCCGAACCCCGCGCTGCGCCCCGACATCTTGTGCATGAGCGGGTCGAGCCAGATGCCGATCACGCAGTATCGCGGCATCGACCAGCACGGCGAAGCCTATGGCTACGGCATGATCGACGTGCTCGCCGGCGCGATCGGCGCCTTCGCCGTGGGCGACGGCATCTCGACCGGCGGGCAGTCGCGCACGCCGATCTCCAAGATCCCGAACGTCGAGTTCACCGAGCATCAGTTCCCGATGCTCTATCTGTTCCGCAAGGAGGTGACGGATTCGGGCGGTGCGGGGCAGTATCGCGGCGGGCTAAGCGGGCAATCCTGCTGGACGGTCCATCATGTCGAGCACATGACGCACGAGCCGCTTTCCTCCGGTATGGCCGTGCCGTCGTCGCTCGGCATGATGGGCGGCTTCCCGTCCACCACCAACCATCTCGACTTCCTGCGCGGCAGCGACATACGCGCGCGCTTCGCGCGCAGCGACATGGTCTCCGATTTCGCGGAGCTGAAGGGCGAGCCCTTCGTGATCCGGCCGCGCGAGGAGGCGTTCATCCAGACGCAGAACGACGTCTTCGCGATCACCTGGTGCGGCGGCGGCGGCTTCGGCGATCCGCTCCGGCGCGACGTGGCGCTGGTCGAGCAGGACATCGAGGACGGCAATATCTCGGTGGGCGCGGCGGAGAGCATCTACGGCGTCGTGGTGGACGGGGCAACTGTGGACCGCGCCGCGACAGAGGCGAAGCGCACGGCGATCCGCCGCGCCCGCGTCGACGGCGCGCGGCCGGCACGGAAGCGCGACGGAGAGGTGCTGTTCCAGGCGACGCCGGCGCTCGATGTCCGTCGCGATCGCGCAGGGGCATTCTATGCCTGCTGCGACTGTGGCGCCCATCTGGGCGACCTCGGATCGAACTACAAGCTGGCCTGCCTGCGCGAGGACCGACCCGTCACGGCGAGCAACCCGCTGATCCGCGACCCGGCCATCCATGTCGACAACAGCGTCGCCTTCCGCGAGTTCCACTGCCCCGGGTGCGGCGCGCTGATGGATGCCGAGGTGGTGGTGGACGACGCCGAGCCGAACTTCGACATCGATATCCGGCTGACCGAATAGAATTCGTTTGAGTGTACGACTAACCAATGCAACGTTGAAGTTTCTGACGACGAATTGCGACGTTTGACGGCAAGGGAGGAGGCCGGGTGGACGGTACAGGCGACGGCACGGCCGTAACCGCCGAGGCGGACGCGATCCTCGAACTGAAAGGTGCCGGGCTGATCATCGGCAGCCGCGAGATATTGCGCGGCATCGACCTGGCCATCGCGCCCGGCGAGTTCGTCTGCGTCGTGGGGCCGTCCGGCTGCGGCAAGACGACCCTGCTGCGCCTGCTGGCCGGGCTGATGCTGCCGACGGCGGGCGAGGTGACCTATCGCGGCGCGCCGGTGCGCCGCGCGAGCCGCGACGTCGCCATCGTGTTCCAGGATTACGGAAACGCGCTGCTGCCGTGGCGGACGGCGGCGGCCAATGTCGCGCTGCCGCTGGAGACGATGGGCCTCGCGCGCGACGAGCGCGCCGCGCGTGTCGAGACCCTGCTGCGCACCGTAGGCCTCGAAGGGCATGGGGAAAAATTTCCGGGCCAGATGTCGGGCGGCATGCAGCAGCGGGTGCAGATCGCCCGCTGCCTCGCGCAATCGCCTTCGGTTCTTTTGATGGACGAGCCGTTCGGCGCGCTGGACGCCATGACGCGGCAGGGGCTCCAGGACGAGTTCCTCGGCCTCGTGGCGCAGAACAGTGTGACGACCTTCTTCGTCACCCACGATCTGGAAGAAGCGATCTATCTGGGCGACCGCGTCATCGGCCTGCTGCCCAATCCCGGCCGCGTCGGGATCGCGCTCGACGTCGGGCTGCCGCGGCCGCGCAACCAGTTGACGACGCGCGAGGATCCGGAGTTCCTGCGCCTGCGCCGCGCCCTCTTCGACTTCATCGCGAGGGCGGAGGCGTGAGCGGGCGCGCCGCACAGCGGATCGACCTGCGCGGCATGGTGCTGCCGGTGGCGCTCGTCGCCGCCGCCGAGCTTCTGGTCCGCAGCCGGGGATTGCGCAGCGATGCGATCGCCGCGCCAAGCGAGGTGCTGCTCGCATGGCTGCGCGCGCTGGTCGACGGAACGCTGTTGTCGGCCACGGCCGAGACGCTGGCCTGCGCCGTGGCGGGGCTCGCCATCGGCTTCACGCTCGGCGTCGTGCTCGGCACGATCTTCGGCCTGCGCGGCCTCGTCGATGAGCTGATGGAGGTGACCATTGAGGCGATCCGGCCGATCCCGCCGGTGGCGCTCATTCCCATCGCGCTGCTGGTCTACGGCTTCGGCTACCGGCTCGAAATCGCCATCGTGGTCTTCGCCACGCTGTGGCCGGCGATGATCTTCACGCGCACGGCCATCCGCGGGATCGCGCCACGGCTGTTCGAGGTGGCGAAGGCGCTGGAGCTCAGCCCGCGCGAGCGGATATTCAAGATCGTCATCCCCGCGGCCCTGCCGCAGATCTTTGTCGCCCTGCGCCTGTCCGCCGCGATTTCGCTCATCGTCGCGGTGACCGTCGAGGTGACGGCGAACACGATCGGGCTCGGCCACGAGATGATGATGGCGCAGTCCTCGCTGCATCCCGACCTGATGCTGGCGCTGCTGGTGTGGACCGGCGTCCTCGGCTGGATGATCAACGCGGCGATGCTGCTGGCGCAGCGGCTGCTGTTCCCGTCCTCGATCGCCGAGCGCACCGGGGAGGCAGCACGATGAGGCGCGCCCGTCTGGCCACGCTCGCGGCAAGCTTCCTCGTCGCCGTCGGCTTCGTGCTGCTGTGGCAGGCGATCGCCGATGCGAGGCTCGTCTCGCCGGTCTTCCTGCCGGGGCCGGACCGGGCCTGGAGCGCGCTCGTCGACGGATTCCAGAACGGCACGCTGATCCAGAAGTGGACCGGCACGCTGGAGCGCATGGTCTACGGGTGGCTGCTCGCCTCGGCGCTCGGCATATGCGTCGGCGCGCTGATCGGCATATCGCAGGCGGCGCGGGCCTATCTCTCGACCACGATCGAGCTGGTCAGGCCGCTGCCCGCCTCGGCGGCGATTCCGGTGGCGATCGCCTTTCTCGGCCTGAGCGAGAGCATGGTCCTTTCGGTCATCGCCTTCGGCGCCGTCTGGCCGACGCTTCTTGCCACCGTGCACGGCTTCTCCACCGTGCATCCGCGCCTCTACGAGGTCGCTACCGCGCTCGGCATGTCGCGGCTGGCGGTTATCCGCAAGATCGCGCTGCCGCATTCGATGCCGGACATTCTCGCGGCGCTGCGGCTCAGCCTCACCATCGCGCTCATCCTGTCGGTGGTGGGCGAGATGCTGGCCAGCCGCGACGGGCTCGGAAGCTGGATCCTGCTGGCGGCGCGCTCCTTCCGCTCGCAGGACCTCTTCGCCGGCGTGATCCTGCTCGGGGTGACCGGCTTCGTCAGCGCCATGCTGCTGAACCTCGTCGAGGCATGGCTGCTGCGCTGGCGCTCGGAGGGCAGGCGATGAGCAACAATCCCAACGTTCCCGCAAAGGTCGTTCTCGTGGCAGGTGCGGCGTCGGGGATGGGCTATGCCAGCGCATGCCTTTTCGCCGCGCGCGGATGGAAGGTGCTGGCAACCTACCGCACACCGGAGAGCGCCGGCGACCTCCTGCGACTGGCGCAGGAGAGCCCGGACGTGGCAGCCTTCCGCTGCGACGTGACGCAGGATGCCGACTGCCGCGCCGCGGCTGCCGACGCCGTCGCGCGCCACGGACGCCTCGATGTGCTGGTCCATTGCGCCGGCACCTCGCGCCCTGTTCCGCTTGCCGACCTCGACGGGCTGACGGCGCAGGACTTCCACGACACGACGGCTGTCAACGTCGTGGGGCCGTTCCAGATGGCGCGCGCCTGCGCGCAGGCGTTGAGGGCGAGCGGCGACGGCGCCGTGGTCATCGTCGGCTCCTATGGCGGCATCGTCGGCGGCGGCGCCTCGATCGCCTATGCCGCCTCGAAGGGGGCGGTGCATACGCTGACGCTCTCGCTCGCGCAGGTGCTGGCGCCGGAGGTGCGGGTAAATGCGATCGCGCCCGCGCTGACCGAGGGCGGCTACATCCAGCGCGTGAAACCGGCGGCCTTCGAGGCGCGCCGGCAGCACCAGATCGCCACCGCGCCGCTGCGCAAGGTGGGCAGGCCCGATGACGTGGCGCGCACGATCTTCGCGATCGTGAACGATGCGCCGCTGATGACGGGCGAAATCGTCAGGCTCGACTGCGGCCTGCACATTGCAAGCACTGGAACCGGCGTCGGCCACGGAACGGCAGGCGCACCGGCCGGAACGAAATGAAAGAAGGAGGAGAAGACATGACGATACGCAAGACACTGATGGCCGGCCTGATCGCCGGCACGATGGCCGCGATGGCGACTGCAGCCCTGGCCCAGACCAAGATCGCCATCGGCACTTCGGCCAATCCGGAGGTTGCGGCGCTCTACGTGGCGAAACAGCAGGGCATCTTCGAGAAGAACGGGCTCGACGCCACGATCGAGATCGTGGCCCTGAACCCGACGCTGCCGGCATCGCTGCTGGCGGATTCACTGCAGATCGGCACGGTGACGCCGACCGTCTTCATCCAGGCGGTGGACAACGGGCTCGACCTGTCGGCGATCGGCGGCGTCTCGGTGGTGCATCCGGGCATGGCCCGCGTGTTCCTCGTCGCCGCGCCGGGCACGAACCTCACCAAGCCGGAAGATTTCGTCGGCAAGACGGTCGCTGTTCCGGGTCTCAACGCGATCCTGCATGTCGCACTGCAGATGTGGTTCCAGAAGCATGGCGTGGACAGCGCCAAGGTCACCTATGTCGAGGCGCCGCTGGCAACGGTCGGCGACCTGCTGAAGTCCAACAAGGTCGACGCGTCGATCGTCATCGATCCTTTCCTGACCCGCATCGAGCAATCGAATGGCGGAACGCTGATCGCGCCGTTCACGCTCGAGACCATCGAGGGGCAGCAGACGCACTTCTACACGACGACGACGGCCTGGGCGGACGCAAATCCCGAGGCGGTGGCGGCGTTCCGCAAGTCGATCCAGGAGGCGTCGGACTTCATCGCAGCCAATCCCGACCAGGCGCGGCAGGACGTCAACGCCTTCCTCAAGCTGCCGCCGGAAGTGGTGACGACCCTTGCCCTGCCCAAGACCAAGATCGAGGTGGAGGCGGCCGACGTGAAGTTCTTCGCCGATGTGATGAAGGGCTTCGGGCTGGTCTCGGGCGAGATCGATGCCGCCAAGCACGTCGCGAAATAGCGGCGCGATCCTACAGCGCCCGGCGCTCTCCGCGCCGGGCCGCAGCCAGGAGCAGGTCATGGACGGAGTGATTCTCGTCACCGGCGGCAGCCGGGGAATAGGCGCGGCGACGGCGCTCGCCGCCGCGCACGAAGGATATGGCGTCGCCGTCGTCTTCCGGCAGGAAGAGGCGCGCGCCGCAGCGGTCGTGCAGGAGATCGCCGCCATAGGCGGCAAGGCGGCGGCGATCGCCGGAGACGTGGCACAGGAGGACGATGTCCGCCGGATATTCGAGACGGCCGCGGGCAGGCTAGGACCGGTGACGGGACTGGTGAACGCCGCCGGCATCGCCGGGCCTTTCGGCACGGTCGCCGAGCTTGCGGCCGCGGACATAGGCCGGGTCCTCGATATCAACGTCGCCGGCACCGTCCTGTGCTGCCGCGAGGCGGTCAGGCGCATGGCCGCATCCGGCGGCGGATCGATCGTCAACGTCTCGTCCGTCGCCGCGCGCCTCGGCGCGCCGGGCAGCGGCGTGCTCTATGCCGCGAGCAAGGGTGCGATCGACAGTTTCACCATCGGCCTCGCGCAGGAGGTTGCCGCGCAGGGCATCCGGGTGAACGCGGTGCGGCCGGGCCTGATCGACACCGAAATGCAACCGCCGGGCCGTGTCGAGCAGATGCGCGACAGGCTGCCGATGAAGCGCGCCGGGCAGGCGGAAGAGGTCGCCGCTGCCATCGTGTGGCTGCTCGGCGAGCACGCATCATACGTGTCGGGCGCGATCATGGACGTGTCCGGGGCGCGCTAGAGCATTTTGCAGCCAAGTGGAATCACTTGGCGTCGCACAAATGCGGCTAAATCAAAGAGATAGAGCAGCAGCCCGGATATATCCGGGCGTCCGCCGCTCTAGGAGGAAACGATGAGCGATCTCGCCGGAAAAGTGATCATCACCTGTGCGATCACGGGAAGCATCCATACGCCGACAATGTCCGATGCGCTGCCGGTGACGCCGGCGCAGATCGCGGCGGAGTCGATCGCCGCCGCGCAGGCCGGCGCGGCCATACTCCACCTTCATGCGCGCGACCCCGAGGACGGCCGTCCGACGCCGGACCCGGCCGTCTACATGAAGTTCCTGCCCCGCATCCGCGATGCCACGGATGCGGTCATCAACCTCACCACCGGCGGCGGCATCAACATGACCGTCGAGCAGCGGCTTGCGGCCGCAGTCCAGGCGAAGCCCGAAATGTGCTCGCTCAACATGGGCTCGTTCAACTTCGCCATCTTCCCGCTGGCCGACAGATTCAGGCAATGGAAGCATGACTGGGAGGAGCCCTATCTGCGCGGCACCGACGACGCGATCTTCCGCAACACCTTCCGCGACATCGAGCGCATCATCCGCATGCTGGGCGAGGAGCACGGCACCCGCTTCGAGCATGAATGCTACGATGTCGGCCATCTCTACAACCTCGCCCATTTCGTCGACCGCGGGCTGGTGAAGCCGCCTTTCTTCGTCCAGATGATCTTCGGCATCCTCGGCGGCATCGGCGCCGACATGGACAATCTCGTCTTCATGAAGCGCACCGCCGACAAGCTTTTCGGCGGCGACTACAATTTCTCCGTCCTGGCCGCGGGCCGCGCGCAGATGCCCTTTGCGACCCATGCCGCCCTGATGGGCGGACACGCGCGCGTCGGCCTTGAGGATTCCCTCTATGCAGGACGGGGAAAGCCGTGGCGCTCCAATGCCGAGCAGGTGGCGAAGATCAGGGGCATCCTGGAAGCCGCAGGACTCGGGATCGCCACGCCTGGCGAGGCGCGGGCGATGCTGAAGCTGAAAGGTGCGGATCAGGTCGGCTTCTGAATTTTCCGATCGTACCGGGCCGCGTCGCCGAGCATGCAATCACCACTCTGATGGCCTCTCTCGACAAAAGCGGACGGATCGAGTCGGGCGCCGGCGGGATGCCCTTTACGCTGCTGGCCTGCCCCCATAGGGTGGTCCGGTTTCAGTCTTAATGCATGATGGGCTTTTGGGCCATCGCCTGGGCAGATGATGGCGCTGACCCGGGTGACGGCGCGGGCCAGATAATGGCCTCCG